>Ga0164243_10003690_pt1 | contig 24430 bp, 17 predicted proteins | sample OricompcompostOP_FD_108781 | JGI IMG/M metagenome (GOLD analysis project Ga0164243, IMG submission 108781) | Organic Plus compost microbial communities from Emeryville, California, USA - Original compost - Organic plus compost (OP) | ecosystem: Engineered > Solid waste > Mixed feedstock >...
CAAGGGCAGCGTGTGGACGCTGCGGTTCGCCCCGGAGCCGAACTCCGGCAACGGTTCCGGCCCGCGGATGCGGCTGGTGGCCGCGGATTACCTGCCGGACCCGCTGGCGGTCTGAGGCCGCTTGCGGCGGATTCCCTTCCGCGGCGGCCGCGAGTCTCCCGCGCGCGAGCGGGGTTCTCGCGGCGCCGCGGATGCGGAACACGATTTCCGCCGCGGCATTCCCCGCATTTCCCGCCCCTCCCCCGCGCGGCCGAATGCCCCGCCGGAATGCGGTATCCGCGCGGTGCCCGCGGAACCGTCCCGCCGTTCGCCGGATTTCCCGATTCCGCCGCGGATTCCGGCTTCCTCCCGCGCGGCCCGGAGCGGAGCCCGCAGCGCGCCCGCACAGCCGCCGCAGGCGTCCTCAGCGGGGGTTTTCCCCACCTGCCCGCTGACAGCGCCCACACGCGGCTTTCAGCGCCCACCAGCGCGGTGCACGGCACCCGGCGCAGCCCGCGTCCCGGAGGGGACGGCTCCGGTGCGGGCTCGGGCGCGCACCAGCCCCGCAGAACAGCCCGGAAAAACGACGATCCCGGCGCGATCGAACGATCGCACCGGGATCATCTGGTGCAGGAGGCGGAGCCCGCGGTTCCGCCTCCGCTGCCGCACGCGGCGGGGGCGGTGCGGCGCGTCGCGCGCCGCCGTTCCCGTCCGCCGGCGAAGTTCGGCACGCTCAGCGGACGAGCGCTCACTTCTTGGTGGTCTTGCGCGCGGTCTTGGTGCCCGTCGACGACTTCGCCGCCGTGGTCCGGGCCGAGGTCTTCGCCGTCGAGGTCTTGGCGGCGGAGGTCTTGGCCGTGGACCGGGTGCCGGTCTTGGCGGTCGACTTGCTGCCGGTCGACCTGGTGCCGGTCGACTTGGTGCCCGCGGACTTCGCGGTGCTCGCCTTGGCGGTGGAGGCCTTGCTGGTGGAGGCCTTCGCCGTCGACGACTTGGCGGTCGAGGCCTTGCCGGTGGTGGCGGCCTTGCTGGTGCTCGCCTTGGTGGCGGTCTTCTTCGGCGCCGCCTTGGTGGCGGTGGACGACTTGGCGGTGGAGGCCTTGCTCGTGCTCGCCTTGCTCGCGGTGGCCTTGGTGGCCGCGGCGGACTTGGCGCTGGAGCGGGTGGTCGCCGCCTTCTTCGGCGCGGCCTTGGTCCCGGCCGTGCTCTTCGCAGCGGTGCTGCGAGTGCCGGCGGTGCGCGAGGCCGTGGTGGACTTCGCCGCCGTCGACTTGGCGGTGCTGCGGCTCGCGGTGCCCGCGGTCTTGGTCGCGGTGCTGCGGGTGCCGGCGGTCTTCGTCGCGGTGGCGCGCGGGAGCTTCCGGCTGCCGCCCACGACCTCCTTGAACTGGGTGCCGGCGCGGAACGCCGGAACGTTGGTCTTCTTGACCTTCACGGCCTCGCCGGTGCGGGGGTTGCGCGCGGTGCGGGCGGCACGGGCGCGCTTCTCGAAGACACCGAAGCCGGTGATGTTGACCTTCTCGCCCTTGTTGACGTTGCGGACGATGAGGTCCACCACGCCTTCCACCGCCTGACTGGCGGTCTTCTTGTCGCCGAGGCGTTCGGCCAGTGCCTCGATGAGTTGGGCCTTGTTCACTTCAGTCCCTCCCAGGACAACAACGGCCCCGTCGGGCCGACTCAAAGCCCACGGTAAAGCCCAGAACAGCCGAATGCCATTCGCCACGCCCCATTTTTTCGTTGGGGCGTGGGGGTTTCGGCCGTCCTGGGCTCGTCGCACCGGCTCCGCGACCGGCTCGGCGGTTCCGGTGCGCGTTCGCGTTTTCCCGTTCGTGCCAAGGAAAAGCGAACGCGCACCGGAAGCCGGTCAGCCCGCGCGCGCGGGCAGCGTGGCGGGTTTGAAGCCAGGGCGGGATTTTTCGTACGTGTCGATCGTCTCGGCGTGCCGCATGGTCAGACCGATGTCGTCGAGCCCCTCCAGCAACCGCCAGCGGGTGTAGTCGTCGACGCTGAACGGGACCGTGAGGTCCTTCGCCTGCACCGTGCGCTCCTGCAGGTCCACGGTCACCTGCGTGCCCGGCTCGTTCTCCAGCAGCTTCCACAGCAGTTCCACATCGGACTGCTCGCACTCGGCGGCCAGCAGGCCCTGCTTGCCCGCGTTGCCGCGGAAGATGTCGGCGAACCGCGAGGAGATGACCACCCGGAAGCCGTAGTCCTTCAGCGCCCAGACGGCGTGCTCGCGGGACGACCCGGTGCCGAAATCCGGCCCGGCGACCAGCACGCTGCCGTCGCGGAACGCCTCGTTGTTGAGCACGAACGTCTCGTCGCCGCGCCACGCGGCGAACAGCGCGTCCTCGAACCCGGTGCGGGCGACCCGCTTCAGGTACACCGCGGGGATGATCTGGTCGGTGTCCACGTTGGACCGACGCAGCGGGACGCCGACACCGGTGTGCGTGGTGAACGGTTCCATCTTCGAGTTCCTCCTTGTGCGCGCCGGGGTGGTCAGTCGAGGTCTTCGGGCGAGGACAGCGTGCCGCGCACCGCGGTGGCCGCGGCCACCAGCGGGGAGACCAGGTGCGTGCGGCCGCCCTTGCCCTGCCTGCCTTCGAAGTTGCGGTTGGACGTCGAGGCGCTGCGCTCCCCCGGGGAGAGCTGGTCGGGGTTCATGCCCAGGCACATCGAGCAGCCCGCGGAACGCCATTCCGCCCCGGCGGCGGTGAAGACCTCGTGCAGGCCCTCGGATTCGGCCTGCAGCCGCACCTTCATCGAGCCGGGCACCACCAGCATCCGCACCTCCGGGGCGACCTTGCGGCCGTCCAGCACCTGCGCGGCCGCGCGGAGGTCCTCCAGCCGGCCGTTCGTGCAGGAACCGAGGAAGACGGTGTCGATGGCGACCTCGCGCAGCGGGGTGCCGCCCTGCAGGCCCATGTAGTCCAGCGCCTTCTCGGTGGCGTAGCGCTCGGACTCGTCGGCGATCTGCTCCGGGTCGGGGATGTTCTCGCCCAGCGGCAGGCCCTGCCCGGGGTTGGTGCCCCAGGTGACGAACGGGGTGAGCTCGTCGGCGTTGAGCGTCACCTCGGCGTCGAACTCCGCGTCCTCGTCGGTGCGCAGCGTCTTCCAGTACTCGACGGCGGCGTCCCAGTCGGCGCCCTCCGGCGCGTGCGGGCGGCCCTTCAGGTACTCGAAGGTCGTCTCGTCGGGGGCGATCATCCCGGCGCGCGCGCCCGCTTCGATCGACATGTTGCAGATCGTCATGCGGGCTTCCATGGACAGCTGCCGGATCGCTTCGCCGCGGTACTCCAGCACGTAGCCCTGGCCGCCGCCGGTGCCGATCTTGGCGATGACGGCGAGGATGATGTCCTTGCTCGTGACGCCGGGCCGCAGCGCGCCGTCGACGTTGATGGCCATCGTCTTGAACGGCCGCAGCGGCAGCGTCTGGGTGGCCAGCACGTGCTCCACCTCGGACGTGCCGATGCCGAACGCCAGCGCGCCGAACGCGCCGTGCGTGGAGGTGTGGCTGTCGCCGCACACCACCGTGGTGCCGGGCTGGGTCAGGCCCAGCTGCGGCCCCACCACGTGCACGATGCCCTGCTCGGCGTCGCCCATGGGGTGCAGGCGGATGCCGAATTCCTCGCAGTTGCGCCGCAAGGTGTCCACCTGGGTCCGCGACACGGGATCGGCGATGGGCAGATCCGTCCCGGTGGTGGGCACGTTGTGGTCCTCGGTGGCGATCGTCAGGTCGGGGCGGCGGACCCCGCGGCCCGCCAGTCGCAGCCCCTCGAACGCCTGGGGGCTGGTGACTTCGTGCACGAGGTGGAGGTCGATGTAGAGCAGGTCCGGCTCGTGCCCCTCGCCCCGGCGCACGATGTGGCCTTCCCAGACCTTCTCCGCGAGCGTCTTGCCCATCGCTCCTCCCCATCGGATGTGGTGGTCGCACTCGCCGTTCCCGGTTCCGCGCCGGGGAGGGCGAGCACTGTCCCAGAGAGTGGACTTCCCAGATAACGAGAAGTTAGTATCGGTACGTGGGACAGCATAGCGGCATCGGAGTGTTGGACAAGGCAGTGGCCGTGCTGCAGGCGGTCGCGGGCGAACCCTGCGGCCTCACGGAGTTGTGCAGCCGCACCGGCCTGCCCAGAGCGACCGCGCACCGGCTTGCGGTGGGCCTGGAGACCCACCGGATGCTGCGGCGCGGCTCGGACGGCCGGTGGCGCCCCGGCGCGGCCCTGGCCGAACTCGCCGGCGGCGCGGTGGATCCGCTGCTGGAGGCCGCCTCCACGGTGCTGCCCAAGCTGCGGGACGTGACCGGGGAGAGCGTCCAGCTCTACCGCCGCGACGGGATGCAGCGGCTGTGCATCGCCTCCGCCGAACCGCCGAGCGGGCTGCGGGACACCGTGCCGGTCGGCACCACGCTGCCGATGCTCGCCGGCTCCGGGGCGAAAGTCCTTGCCGCGTGGGCGGATCCGGCCACCCAGCGGGCGGTGCTCGGCGAAGCGGTGTTCGGCGAGCGGACGCTGCTGGAGGTCCGCCGCCGCGGCTGGGCGCAGAGCGTCGCCGAGCGCGAATCCGGCGTGGCGAGCGTCTCGGCACCGGTGCGGGACTCCTCCGGGAACGTGGTGGCCGCCATCTCGGTGTCCGGACCGATCGACCGGATGGGCCGGCGGCCGGGCGCGCGCTGGGCCGCCGATCTGCTCGCCGCCGCCGAAGGGCTGCAGAACCGCCTCTGAGCCGCCGCGCGCGGGAGCGCGGGAGAAACCACCTCACAACCGATCTCGGGCCGCGCAGCGGCCGCTGAAGCCCGGAAGCGCCGCCTCCCCGCGAGGCGGCGCTTCCGCTTTCCGGATTTCCCGGCCCGCTGCCGGAAGACGCGGTGCCGGGAAGACGCGGTGCCGGTGAGACACGGTGCCGGCGAGACGCGAAAAGGGCCGCCCCTCGAAGGGGCGGCCCTTTCACCACGTAGTCCCGACGGGATTCGAACCCGCGCCGCCGGCGTGAGAGGCCGGTGTCCTAGGCCGCTAGACGACGGGACCGCGTTACGCAGAGAACTTTACAGCACGCCGGAAAAGGCCCCGCAGGCACCCCCTCCCCCGGAACCCGCGGCACGCGCGGAGCGAATCGCCCCACGCACCACATCCGACCCCGAACGCAACGAAGCCCACCTCCGCGAAGGAGGTGGGCTTCGAGCACTGTAGCCCCGACGGGATTCGAACCCGCGCCGCCGGCGTGAGAGGCCGGTGTCCTAGGCCGCTAGACGACGGGGCCACGGACAACGATCAGCTGATCGTTGCAGCTGGGGTACCAGGACTCGAACCTAGACTAACTGAACCAGAATCAGTCGTGCTGCCGATTACACCATACCCCATCGGCTTCGACGTCCAGCGATCTTCGCCCGGGCTTCTGGAGGAAGTCCGGGACTCCGTCCCGCTGTCCGCCGCGTTGGTGAAAATATTAGACCATCGCCGACAGGCCGCTGAAACCACCCCCCCTCCTTCAACGAATTCGCTGGTGAGGCGGCATTTTCGGGGTGGTCCCGGCGCGCGGGCCGGACCGGGCGGGCGCGCAGCCCCGCGAACCGGTCCGGCGCCACCGCTGCGCGCGGGCTCAGGCGAAGGCGCCGACCCGCTCGGCCGCACCGCCGTCGAGCCGCTGCCGCGGCACCGCCCCGGCGGGCTCGACCGTCTGCGGCAGGTCGCACACGAGCAGCTCGGGCAGCTCGGCGAGGCTGCGGATCATCGAGACCTCGTCCGGCGGCGCGTGCTCGGTTCCGTTGCGGTTGAGCCAGACCCCGTGCAGCCCGGCGCGCGCGGCGCCCAGCGCGTCGGTGTCCAGCCGGTCGCCGACGTGCACCACCTCGTGCGGCTCGGCCCCGGCCGCGGCGCAGGCGGCGCGGAAGATCCGCGGATCCGGTTTGGCCACCCCGACCTCGCCGGAGATCACCACGTCGTCGAACGCGTCCGCCAGGCCGATCGCGCCGATCTTCTTGCGCTGGTAGGCCCCTTCGGAGTTGGTGATCACCACCAGCCGCAGCCCGCACCCCCGCATCCACTCCAGGCACGGCAGCGCGTCGTCGAACAGCTGCCAGGCCCGCTGCATCGCGGCCATCCGGTAGTCCTCGCGGGCCGCGGCCTCGCCGTCGCTGAGCTGCTCGCCGAAAGCGGCGAAGAACGCTCTGGTGCGCTCGCGGCACATGGTCGGGAAATCGACCTCGCCGGCGACGAACCGGGCGTAGTGCTCCTCGGTCGTGCTGCGCCACACCGGCCAGGCGGCGTCGTTGCCGATCAGGGCGCGCAGGCCCATCCGCGAGGAGGTGGCGTTGTCCAGCAGGGTGTCGTCGATGTCCAGGCACACGGCCTTGATGCGGCCGGATCGGGATGCGCTCGATGGCTCAGGCTCGGATGTCACCCCGAGAGGCTAGGTGTTCACCGGGTGTGCCCGCCTCGGCCAAGACGGTGATAGTCGTTGCCCTGACACGGTTTAGTGGGCGCGCAGAAAACGGGTGAGGGCGCCGCTCGCCCTCACCCGTTCACCGCATTTTCCGCCGAATCAGCCCAAAGCGCGGCGGAGTCTGCGCAACGACACCTCGCGCCCCAGCAGTTCCATCGACTCGTACAGCGGCGGCGAGACGGTGCGGCCGGTGACCGCGACGCGCACCGGTGCGAACGCCTTGCGCGGCTTGATGCCCAGACCGTCCACAACGGACTCGCGCAGCGCCTGCTCGATCGCCGGGGTGGTCCACTCCGGCAGCTGCTCCAGGGAGCCGATCGCGGCCTCCAGCACCGGGCGCGCGTCCGGGCCGAGCGCCTTCTGCGCCGAGGCCTCCTCCGGCTCGAAGTCCTCGCCGGCGAACAGGAATCCCATCATCCCGACCGCGTCCGAGAGCACCACGAGCCGCTCCTGCACCAGCGGAGCGGCGGCGCGCACGGTGGCCAGCTGCTGCTCGGTCGGCTCGGCCGGCAGCGCGCCGCCCTGCACCAGGTACGGCACGACGCGGTCGACGAAGTCGTCCGGGGCCAGCGCGCGCAGGTGGGCGGCGTTGATCGCCTCGGCCTTCTTCAGGTCGAACCGCGCCGGGTTCCCGCTCACGCGGCCGATGTCGAAGGACTCGACCATCTCCTCCAGCGTGAACACGTCCCGGTCGTCGGCGATGGACCAGCCCAGCAGCGCCAGGTAGTTCAGCAGCCCCTCCGGCAGAAAACCCCGGTCCCGGTGGTGGAACAGGTTGGACTGCGGGTCGCGCTTGGACAGCTTCTTGTTGCCCTCGCCCATCACGAACGGCAGGTGGCCGAACGCGGGCGTGAAGTCGGTGGCGCCGATGCGCTGCAGCGCCTCGTACAGCGCGATCTGCCGCGGGGTGGACGAGAGCAGGTCCTCGCCGCGCAGCACGTGGGTGATGCGCATCAACGCGTCGTCGACCGGGTTGGTCAGCGTGTAGAGGGGATCTCCGTTGCCGCGCACCAGAACCGGGTCCGGCACGGTGCCCGCCGGGAAGGTGATCTCGCCGCGGACCAGGTCGGTGAAGGTGATGTCCCGGTCGGGCATCCGCAGCCGCAGCACCGGGGTCCGGCCCTCGGCGCGGAAGTCGGCCTTCTGCTGCTCGGTGAGGTCGCGGTCGTGGTTGTCGTAGCCGAGCTTGGGGTCGCGGCCGGCGGCCTTGTGCCGGGCCTCGACCTCCTCGTTGGTGGAGAACGCCTCGTAGAGCTCACCGGCGTCCAGCAGGCGCTGCGCGATGTCGGTGTAGATGTCGCGGCGCTCGCTCTGCCGGTAGGGGCCGTGCTCGCCGCCGACCTCGGGACCCTCGTCCCAGTCGAGGCCGAGCCAGCGCAGCGCCTCCAGCAGCGCTTCGTAGGACTCCTGGCTGTCCCGGCTGGCATCGGTGTCCTCGATGCGGAAGACCAGGGTGCCCTCGTGGTGGCGGGCGAAGGCCCAGTTGTACAGGGCGGTGCGGATCAGCCCGACGTGCGGCGTACCGGTCGGCGACGGGCAGAACCGGGCGCGGACGGTGCCGGCGGGCGCGGACGTGGCGGTGACCTCTGGCGTGCTCATGACCCGCCCACCATAGCGAGCCGCGGACGACGGTTGACCAGCGAGTCCGGCAGGAGGATGCTGGCGGTATTCAACACACGTTGAAAAGTGCCGAGGGGTGATCGACATAGCCGAGCGGACGAGCTGCTGCGTCATCGGCGGCGGGCCGGCGGGCGTGGTGCTGGGCCTGCTGCTGGCGCGCTGCGGGGTCGAGGTCACGGTGCTGGAGAAGCACGGCGACTTCCTGCGCGACTTCCGCGGCGACACCGTGCACCCGGCCACGCTGCGGCTGCTGGACGAGCTCGGGCTCGCCGAGCGGTTCGCGCAGCTGCCGCACCGGCGGGTGGACCGGGTGCAGCTGCCGCTGGACGCGGAGCGGTCGCTGACCGTCGGGGACTTCCGGCGGCTGCCGATCGAGCACAACTACGTCGCGATGGTGCCGCAGTGGGACCTGCTGGACCTGCTCGCGGACGCGGCGAAGCAGGAGCCCGGGTTCGAGCTGCGGATGAACACCGCCGCGACCGGGCTGATCCGGGAGGGCGGCCGCGTCAACGGCGTGCGCTACCGGAGCTCGGACGGCACCACCGGCGAGCTGCGCGCCACGATCACCGTGGCCTGCGACGGGCGGGACTCGCTGGTGCGCGAGCTGGCGGAGCTGGAGCTGCAGGACTTCGCCACGCCGATGGACGTGCGCTGGTTCCGGGTGCCGCGGCGGCCGGACGACCCGGCCGGGCTGGTCGGGCTGCTGCGGGAGCGGACCTTCACCGCGCTGATCGACCGCGCGGACTACTACCAGGTCGCCTCGGTCATCGCGAAGGGCACCGACCAGGAGGGCAGGCAGCACCCGATCGACGAGTTCAACGAATCGCTGCGGCGGCTGGTGCCGTGGTTCGCCGACGGGCGCGAGCTGGTGGCGGACTGGGACGACGTGAAGCTGCTGCGGGTGAAGCTGGACCGGCTGCGCAAGTGGCACCTGCCCGGGCTGCTGTGCATCGGCGACGCCGCGCACGCGATGTCGCCGGTCGGCGGGATCGGCATCAACCTCGCGGTGCAGGACGCGGTCGCGGCCGCCCGGCACCTGGCCGAGCCGTTGCGCACCGGCCGGTTGCGGCGGCACCACGTGGCCGCGGTGCAGCGGCGGCGGATGCCGAACACCGTGCTCATCCAAGGGCTCCAGCGGGTGCTGCACCGCAACGTGGTGGCACCGGCGCTGCGCGGGGAGGTCGATCTGAGCAGGCGGGTTCCCGCGCCGCTGCGAATCATCAACGGGACTCCGGCGCTGCGGGTGGCTCCGCCGTACCTGCTGGCCTACGGCGCCTGGCCGGAGCGGCCGCCGAAGGAGGCGCTGCGCTGATCCCGCGCGGCCGGGCGGAATTCCATCGTCCACTTCGGACCGGAGCGCGGAACTCCGCTCCGCTGCGGCGAAAACCCCTCGGGAGTGCGCGAAAACCCGCCCGGCAGCGGGAAAATCCCCCGGATGCGACGCAGCGGGCGCCCCGCCGGGATCGGCGGGGCGCCCGCTGGGCCGGAAAGCTCAGCCCTGCACCGGGTTCGTCAGCGTGCCGAGCCCGTCCACCGAGACCGAGACCTTCTGCCCGTCCTGCAGCGGCCCCACGCCCTCCGGCGTGCCGGTGAGGATCACGTCCCCGGGCAGCAGCGTCATGATCCGCGAGACCCAGGACACCAGCGCCGGCACGTCGTGCAGCAGCATCGAGGTGCGCGACTCCTGCTTGACCTCGCCCTCCAGCTCGGTGCGCAGCCCCACGTCGCTCGGGTCCAGCTCGGTGTCGATCCACGGCCCCAGCGGGCAGAACGTGTCGTAGCCCTTCGCCCGGGTCCACTGCCCGTCGGCCTGCTGCTGGTCGCGGGCGGTGACGTCGTTGGCGATCGTGTAGCCGAGCAGCACGTCGGTGCCGCGCGCCTCCGGGACGTCCTTGCACGGCTGGCCGACGACGGCGGCCAGCTCGCCCTCGTAGTCCACCCGCTCGCTGTTGCCCGGCAGCTTGATCGGCACGTTCGGGCCGATGACCGACGTGGACGGTTTCATGAAGATGATCGGGTTCTCCGGCGCCTCGGAGCCCATCTCGGCGGCGTGCGCGGCGTAGTTCTTGCCGACGCAGATCACCTTGGTGGGCAGGATCGGCGCGAGCAGCCGCACGTCGGCCATCGGCCACTTGCGGCCGGTGAAGGTGGGCTCGCCGAACGGGTGCTGGTCGATCTCGATGGCCAGCACCTTCTCGCGCGGCGCGGACGGATCGGGCTCCAGCGCGACGAAGGACACCCCGTCGGAGTGGGCGACACGGGCCAGGCGCACGGCGACCTCTTTTCGTTCCTCGTTCTCCCCGCCCGCCCGGCGCACCGGGCAGGCGGCGCTTTCCACCTGTTCAGCCTATTCCCCGGAGGCGCGATCGCCGGGACGCCCGCCCGGCGAGCTCCCGGCGCGGGCGCGGATCTGCCGCCGCACCAACGGGTTCCGGCCTCACTCCCCCGCCGCGACCGCGGCGGTGCTGCGGCGCAGCGCCTTGTAGGCCAGCGCGTCGCACAGGGCCAGCCAGCTGGCCTCGACGATGTTGCCGTGCACCCCGACGGTGGTCCACTCCGCGCCTTCGTCGCGGGATTCCACCAGCACCCGGGTGACCGCGTCGGTGCCGGCGGCGTCGGTGAGGATGCGGACCTTGTAGTCCACCAGCTCCACCTCGTCCAGCCACGGCAGGTGCGGCACCAGCGACTCCCGCAGCGCCGCGTCGAGCGCGTTGACCGGCCCGTTGCCCTCCGCGGTGGCGATCACCCGCTGCCCGCCTACGTGCACCTTCACCGTCGCCTCGCTGACGACGCTGCCGTCCGGGCGGCGGTCCAGCAGCACCCGGTAGGACTCCAGCTCGAACGGCGCGTCCACCGCACCCGCGCCGGGCTCCCCGGCGGCGTCGAGCTCGCGGCGCAGCAGCAGCTCCAGCGAGGCGTCGGCGGCCTCGAACGACCAGCCGCGGGCCTCCAGCTCCTTGACCTTGCGCACCGCCCCGCTGACCGCGGCCGGCGACTCGGACAGGTCCAGGCCCAGCTCGGCGCCCTTGAGCTCCAGGCTCGCCTTCCCCGCCATCTCGGTCACCAGCACCCGCATCCGGTTGCCCACCACCTCCGGGTCGAGGTGGTTGTACAGCTCCGGGTCCACCTTGATCGCGCTGGCGTGCAGCCCGGCCTTGTGCGCGAACGCCGAGGAACCCACGTAGGCCTGGTGGGTGTCCGGGGCGAGGTTGGCGATCTCGGACAGCGCGTGCGCGACCTTGGTGAGCTCGCCGATCCGGCCCTCCGGCAGCACCGGCATCTCCAGCTTCGTGGTGAGGTTGCCGAGCACCGCGAACAGGTCCGCGTTGCCCGCCCGCTCGCCGTAGCCGTTGGCGGTGCACTGCACGTGCGTGGCCCCGGCCTGCACGGCGGCGATCGAGTTCGCGACCGCGCAGCTGGTGTCGTCCTGGCAGTGGATGCCGACGCGGAACCCGGTGCGCGCCACGACCTCCTCGACCGTCGCGGCCAGCTGCACCGGCAGCTGCCCGCCGTTGGTGTCGCACAGCACCGCCACGTCGGCCCCGGCGGTGATCGCCGCCTCCAGCACCCGCAGCGAGGCGTCCGGGTCGAAGGCGTAGCCGTCGAAGAAGTGCTCGGCGTCGACGAACACCCGCCGCCCCTCGCCGGTGAGGAACCGGACGGTGTCGGCGACCATCGCGCAGTTCTCCTCCACCGTGGTGCGCAGCGCCCGCTCCACGTGCCGCCGGTCCGACTTGGCCACCAGCGTCACCACCGGGGCCCGCGAGTCCAGCAGCGCCCGCACCTGCGGGTCCTCGTGCGCCTGCGCGCCCGCGCGGCGGGTGGCGCCGAAGGCCACCAGCGCGGCGTGCTCGAGCGCCAGCTCGCCGTCGGCGGCGCGGGCGAAGAACTCGGTGTCCTTCGGCAGCGCGCCCGGCCAGCCGCCCTCGATGAACCCGACGCCGAGCGAGTCCAGCTGCCGCGCGACGGCCAGCTTGTCCGGCACCGAGTAGGAGATGCCCTCCCGCTGGGCGCCGTCGCGCAAGGTCGTGTCGTAGACGTGGAAGTCGTCCCCGAGTGGGGTCCCGGCCGGGGTCGTGCGAGTCACGGTGCATCTCCTGTCGGCTGGCGTGCGGGCCTGCTCTCGGCGACGGGTGGCGGCACTCCGGGCACAAAAAAGACCCCCCGCGAATGCGAGAGGTCTGCGCGCCGGGGTGCGGAGTCGTCACCCGGCGCGCGAGCCGATAATGATCACAGCAGTGCTGGCCACGCCGCTATGCTGCCACAACTCGCCGAGCCGCCACGAACTGGGCTCCGCTTCCCACCATCCGGACACCGCGGAGTGCCCCGGAAAAGCAGCGCGGGCGCCCTCCGGGGAGGGCGCCCGCTGCGTTCCGTGCCGCGGCCTCAGGCCTGCTGGGCCACCTCGCGCGAGGAGACCAGCGCCGCCAGCCGGTCGCCGATCGCGTAGGTCGCGCCCGGCGCCGAGTGGTCCCGCGTCGCCAGGTCGAAGGCCACCGAGGCCTCCACCCGCCGCGCCGCCTCGGTCTGGCCCACGTGGTCCAGCAGCAGCGCGATCGACAGCACCGCCGCGGTCGGGTCCGCCGACCCGTGCCCGGCGATGTCCGGGGCGCTGCCGTGCACCGGCTCGAACATGCTCGGGTTCCGCCGGGTGGCGTCGATGTTGCCGCTGGCCGCCAGGCCGATGCCGCCGGTCACCGCGCCCGCCAGGTCGGTGATGATGTCGCCGAACAGGTTGTCGGTGACGATCACGTCGAACCGGGACGGGTCGGTGAGCATGTGGATCGTGGTCGCGTCCACGTGCTGGTAGGCCACCGTGACGTCCGGGTGCTGCAGCGAGACCTCCTCGACCACCCGCGACCACAACGAGCCGGCGTGGGTGAGCACGTTGGTCTTGTGCACCAGCGTCAGGTGCTTGCGCGGGCGGGCCGCGGCGCGGGCGAAGGCGTCGCGCACCACGCGCTCCACGCCGAAGGCCGTGTTGATGCTGACCTCGGTGGCGATCTCGTGCGTGGTGTCCTTGCGCAGCAGGCCGCCGTTGCCGGCGTACGGGCCCTCGGTGCCCTCGCGGACCACGACCATGTCCACCTCGCCCGGCTCGGCCACCGGGCTCTTCACGCCCGGGTACAGGCGGGCGGGCCGCAGGTTGACGTGGTGGTCGAGCTCGAAGCGCAGCCGCAGCAGCAGCCCGCGCTCCAGGATCCCGCTGGGCACCGACGGGTCGCCGACCGCCCCGAGCAGGATCGCGTCGTGCTGCCGCAGCTCGGTGAGCACCGACTCGGGCAGCAGCTCGCCGGTCGCGTGCCAGCGCGCGGCCCCCAGGTCGTACCGGGTGATCTCGGTATCGGGAACGACCTCACCGAGGACCTTGAGCGCCTCGGCCACCACCTCCGGCCCGATCCCGTCACCGGGGATCACAGCGAGCCGCATGAACACACCTCCCGACTACCACCCCGATCCGCGGGGCTCGAACTGTTGCGCCGAAGGCTACCGGCAAGGCTTCGCCGGCAGGCACGCCGGACCCACCAAGTGGTCGAGGCGTCCCGAACAGCGGGACGACCGTTCGAGTGAGTCCGGGGCTCCGAACACGGGAAGGGCCGCCGCGACCACGCGCGACGGCCCTTCCCCGGATGCCACGATCCGGGTGCCTCACTCGAAGCTGACGGTGCGGACGGTGTTCGCGCCGACCGCGGCGCCGATCGGCTCCAGCACGCCGGCCTCGACCGGCCGGTCCACCCGCAGCAGCATGACCGCGTCGGAGCGCTCGGTGGTCTGGCTGACCGTGGCGGCCTCGATGTTCACGCCGACCTCGCCGAGCAGCGTGCCGACCTTGCCCATCACGCCCGGCCGGTCCGGGTACTCCAGCAGCAGCACGTTGCCCTCGGCCCGCAGGTCGAAGTGCCTGCCGTTGACCTCGATCAGCTTCTCCACCAGGTTCGCGCCGGACAGCGCGCCGGAGACCACGGCGGTGCGGCCGTCGGCCAGGCCCGCGCGCAGCGACACGACGCTGCGGTGGTTCGGGGACTCCGAGGTCTTCTTGACCTCGACGGACACGCCCAGGTCCTCGGCCAGCTGCGGGGCGTTGACGAAGGTCACCTGGCTGTCGACCGCGCCGGAGAACACCCCGCGCAGCGCGGCCAGCTGCAGCACCGAGACGTCCTCGTCGGCCAGCTCGCCGCGGGCCTCGACGGTCACCGAGGTCGGCGTGCTGCCCAGCACCGCGGCCAGCAGCTGGCCCAGCTTCTGGGTCAGCGGCAGGTACGGGCGGACCTCCTCGCCGACCGCGCCGCCCTGGACGTTGACCGCGTCCGGGACGAAGTCGCCGGCCAGCGCCAGCAGCACGGACTTGGCGACGTCGGTGCCCGCGCGGTCCTGCGCCTCGGCCGTGGAGGCGCCCAGGTGCGGGGTGGCCACCACGTTCTCCAGCTCGAACAGCGGGCTCTCGGTGGTCGGCTCGGACTTGTAGACGTCGATGCCGGCGCCGCCGATGTGCCCGGAGCGCAGCGCCTCGGCCAGCGCCTCCTCGTCGATCAGGCCGCCGCGGGCGGCGTTGACGATCAGCTGGCCCTGCTTGGCCTTCTTCAGCTCCTCCGCACCGATGAGCCCGAGGGTCTCGGCGGTCTTCGGCAGGTGGATCGAGATCGCGTCCGCGCGCGCCAGCAGGTCCTCGAGGCTGACCAGCTCGATGCCCAGCTGAGCCGCGCGAGCCGCGGAGACGTAGGGGTCGTAGGCGATCAGCTTGGTGCCGAACGCGGCGATCCGCTGCGCGAACAGCTGCCCGATCTTGCCCAGGCCGACCACGCCGACGGTCTTGCCGTTGAGCTCGACGCCGCTGTAGGAGCTGCGCTTCCACTGCCCGGCGCGCAGGCTCGCGTCCGCGGCGGCGACGTTGCGGGCCACCGCCAGCAGCAGCGCCATGGCGTGCTCGGCGGCGGAGACGATGTTGGAGGTGGGGGCGTTGACCACCATGACGCCGCGCTCGGTCGCGGCGGGCACCTCGACGTTGTCCAGGCCGACACCGGCGCGGGCCACGACCTTCAGCTTGGTCGTCGCGCCGAGCACCTCGGCGTCGACCTTCGTCGCGGAGCGGACCAGCAGCGCGTCGGCGTCGGCGACGGCCTCCAGCAGGGCCGGTCGATCCGTGCCGTCGACGTGACGGATCTCGACCTCATCTCCGAGCGCTTCGAGCACGGAGGGGGCCAGCTTCTCGGCGATCAGGACGACAGGACGATTGGTCACGGGCGCGCTCCATTGAGAGGGATCACGGTCGTAGCAGGGCACGGCGTTGTGCCCGGACGGTCAGGCAGTTTAACGGGAGATTGAGAACTCGTTCACAAGGGTGTGACGCATGACAAGCCCGCCGAATGGACCGAAAAAGGCCGATTTGATGTTCCTTTTCGCAGGTCAACCGCGTAATTGCGGAGTGAAAGATCAGGGCTCGTCGAATTCGCCGTCCTTGGCCCCGGCGACGAATGCATCCCATTCCTCGGGCGTGAACACGAGCACCGGCCCGTCCGGATCGGCGCCGTTGCGCATCCCGATGTAGCCGTCCACGAACGCGATCTCCACGCCGGGCTCGTCGTCGTCCTCGGTGCTGGTGATCCACTCCGCGGTGGAGAAGTCCAGCTCGTGCCGGATGTGCGCCTTGTCGTCGACCGGGGTGTCCGGGACGCCGGGGCGCTGCGCCGCGGGATCGGAGGGGTCCACCGTCGCGTTGGTCTCTTCGCTCACGCCCGCACGATACCGCCGGGCAGCGCGCGTCCTCGATCGCATGAACGGGTGGACGAAGATCGACTCGGCCCCGCCGGCAGGCCCGCGACCCGCGAGAACGCGACAGGCCCGGCAGTCCCTCGTGGGGACGACCGGGCCTGGTCGCACCGCCTGCGCGCGCCGTTCGGGCTGCCCGCGGCGGGAGTTCGGCCGCGCCTCAGCGGAGCGCGGCCGCGGGGGTGCTCACTTGGTCCAGGACATCAGCGAGCGCAGCTTCTTGCCGACCTCTTCGATCTGGTGCTCGTTGCCGGCCTGCTGCAGCTTGGTGAAGTTCGGGCGGCCGTTCTCGTCCTCGGAGACCCACTCCTTGGCGAACGAGCCGTCCTGGATCTCGCCGAGGATCTTGCGCATGTTGTCCTTGACCTGCGCGTCGATCACCCGCGGGCCGCGGGTCAGGTCGCCGTACTCGGCGGTGTCCGAGCAGGAGTAGCGCTGCCCGGCGATGCCGCCCTCGAACATGAGGTCCACGATCAGCTTCAGCTCGTGCAGCACCTCGAAGTAGGCGATCTCCGGCTGGTAGCCGGCCTCGACCAGCACCTCGAACCCGGTCTGCACCAGCGCCGAAGCGCCGCCGCACAGCACCGCCTGCTCGCCGAACAGGTCGGTCTCGGTCTCCTCCTTGAACGAGGTCTTGATGACCCCGGCGCGCGCACCGCCGATGCCGGCCGCGTAGGACAGCGCCAGCGCCTGGCCGTTGCCGGAGGCGTCCTGCTCCACGGCGATCAGGCACGGCACGCCCTTGCCGTCGACGAACTGGCGGCGCACCAGGTGGCCCGGGCCCTTCGGGGCGACCATCGCGACGTCGACGTCCGACGGCGGCTGGATCAGGCCGTAGCGGATGTTGAAGCCGTGCCCGAAGAACAGCGCGTCACCGGACTTCAGGTTCGGCGCCACGTCGTTCGCGTAGATCTCCCGCTGCTTGGTGTCCGGCGCGAGGATCATGATCAGGTCGGCCTCGGCGGACGCCTCCGCCGGGGTGAGCACCCGCAGGCCCTCCTCCTCGGCCTTGGCCCGGGACTTCGACGACTCGGGCAGCCCGATGCGCACGTCCACGCCGGAGTCGCGCAGGCTCAGCGCGTGCGCGTGGCCCTGGCTGCCGTAGCCGATGATCGCGACCTTGCGGCCCTGCACGATGCCGAGGTCTGCGTCGGCGTCGTAGAAGATCTCAGTGCTCATGTGTTCTTCCGTCTTCCTCTCGGACTTCTTCGATTCGTCCTGCCCGGTCGGGCCCGCCCGGTCCGGGCGCGGCCCGGGGCCGCGCCGACCCGGCAGGAGGCGGTCCCGGCAGGCCGGTCCTCAGCGGACCGCGGTGGCGGTGATGGAGCGGGGGCCGCGGCCGATCGCGATCGACCCGGACTGCACCATCTCCCGGACCCCGTAGGGCTCCAGCATCCGCAGCAGCGCGTTCAGCTTCTCCCCGTCACCGGTGGCCTCGATCGTCAGCGCCTCCGGGGAGACGTCGACGACCTTGGCGCGGAACAGCTGCACGGTCTCCAGCACCTGGCTGCGCACCGAGGCGTCCGCGCGGACCTTCACCAGCAGCAGCTCCCGCTGCACCGACGACTCCGGCTCCAGCTCCACGATCTTGATCACGTTGACCAGCTTGTTGAGCTGCTTGGTGACCTGCTCCAGCGGCTGGTCGCCGACCGCGACCACGATGGTCATCCGGGAGATCTCCGGATGCTCGGTCGGGCCCACCGCCAGGGACTCGATGTTGAAGCTGCGGCGGGAGAACAGGCCCGAGACCCGGGCCAGCGCACCCGGCACGTTCTCCACCAGCACGCTCAGCGTGTGTCGGCTCATGCCCGGCTCACCCCTCGTCCTCGTCGAACAGCGGGCGGATGCCGCGCGCCGCCATGATCTCGTCGTTGCCGGTTCCGGCCGCCACCATCGGCCACACCTGCGCGTCCTTGCCCACCACGAAGTCGATCACGACGGGTCGGTCGTTGATCTCCATCGCCCGCTCGATGACGCTGTCGACGTCCTCCCGGGACTCGCACCGCAGGCCCGCGCCGCCGAGCGCCTCGGCCAGCAGCTTGAAGTCGGGGATGCGGTGCTTGTGGGTGCCGAGGTCACTGTGTGAGTAGCGCTCGGCGTAGAACAGGCTCTGCCACTGCCGGACCATACCGAGGTTGCCGTTGTTGATGACGGCGACCTTGATGGGCAGGTCCTCGATCGCGCAGGTGGCGAGCTCCTGGTTGGTCATCTGGAAGCAGCCGTCGCCGTCGATGGCCCACACCGGCTTGTCCGGCAGACCGGCCTTGGCGCCCATCGCCGCGGGCACCGCGTAGCCCATCGTGCCCAGGCCGCCGGAGTTCAACCAGGTCCGCGGCTGCTCGTAGCCGATGAACTGGGCCGCCCACATCTGGTGCTGGCCGACGCCGGCGACGTAGCAGGCGTCCGGGCCGACGATCCTGCCCAGGCGCTCCAGCACGTACTCCGGGGCGAGGCTGCCGTCGGCCGGCCACTCGTAGCCCAGCGGGTAGGTCTTGTTCCACTGGTTGAGCTGCTCCCACCAGGGGCCGAGGTCGGCGGTGCCGCTCTCCTCGGTGGCCGCGGCGACCGCGTCGATCAGCTCGGCCAGCACGTCCTTGCAGTCGCCCACGATCGGCACGTCGGCGTTGCGGTTCTTGGAGATCTCCGCCGGGTCGATGTCGGCGTGCACGACCTTCGCCTCGGGCGCGAACGAGGACAGCTGCCCGGTGACCCGGTCGTCGAACCGCGCGCCCAGCGCGATCAGCAGGTCGGAGCGCTGCATCGCCGCCACCGCCGAGACCGTGCCGTGCATCCCCGGCATCCCCAGGTGCAGCGGGTGCGAGTCGGGGAACGCCCCGCGCGCCATCAGCGTGGTGACCACCGGGATGCCGGTCTGCTCGGCGAGCCTGCGCAGCTGCTCGGTCGCCTCGGCCTTGAGCACGCCGCCGCCGACGTAGAACACCGGGCGCTTGGCCGCGGTCATCAGCTTCGCGGCCTCGCGGACCTGCTTGCCGTGCGGCTTGCTGGTCGGGCGGTAGCCGGGCAGCTTCATCGCCGGCGGCCAGGAGAACGAGGTCGCCGCCTGCTGCACGTCCTTCGGGATGTCCACCAGCACCGGGCCCGGGCGGCCGCTGGAGGCGATGTAGAACGCCTCGGCGATCGTGCGCGGGATGTCCTCGGCCTTGGTGACCAGGAAGTTGTGCTTGGTGATCGGCAGCGTGATGCCGCAGATGTCGGCCTCTTGGAAGGCGTCGGTGCCGATCAGGCTGGTCGACTGCTGCCCGGTGATCGCCACCACCGGAACCGAGTCCATGTGCGCGTCGGCCAGCGCCGTGACCAGGTTCGTCGCGCCCGGGCCGGAGGTGGCCATGCACACCCCGACCTTGCCGGTGGCCTGCGCGTACCCGGTCGCGGCGTGCCCGGCGCCCTGCTCGTGGCGGACGAGGACGTGGCGGACCTTCGTCGAGTCCAGCAGCGGGTCGTAGGACGGCAGGATGGTGCCACCGGGAATGCCGAAGACGATCTCCGCACCCACGGCTTCCAGCGAGCGCACGAGCGACTGGGCACCGGTGGCCTGCACGGGGGCGCCGCTGGGCGGGGCGGGCTTGGGACGGTGTCCCGGCGGCGGCGCCGGAACGGGTTGCCTGGTGTGGGCGCTGGTCATCGGTTCGCCTCTGTCCGAACGGTGTTGGTCGGTGAGTCGGGCACGAAAAAACCCCCGCCGGTCACGTGTCGGACCGTACGAGGGTTGGCGCGTCGACGCTGCAGGGACTTCTCAGGCGTCGACGCGCCTGGGAAGTACGAGAATGTCGTGCAGTCGCAGCATGGCTCGGACGGTAGTCCGGTCGCGGTCGCCGGGTCAAACCATGCGGGACGGTCCTCCCGCATGGTGGGCGCTGCGGATGTTCCCCGGCAGCGGTCCGGCGCGACGTTCACGCAGATCAGAGTGGGCCACTGGGACGTTCGGCGGAACGCGGTGTGGCGTACGTCGCTCCGCGCTGCGCGGCGCACCGGGCCTCCGCGCCGACACGCGAAGGCGCCGTCATCACGGGTGATCGCGGGAGTCCGCGACCAGCGGCTCCGGGCGTGCGGGGGAACCGGACGAGTGCGGTACCCCGCGGCGGGCGGGGCCGCGGGTGAGAGCATCAGGACGTGCGCGAGACCCCTGCGGAACGCGAGCCGGGCGGACCCGGCGACTCCTCCCCGGACGCGGCCGGCGGCACCGGCGCGCGGCCCGACGCGGCCGCCGCGGGCTCGCGAGGCGTGACCGAACAGGGCTGGCCCGGCCGGGACTCCGAGCAGGAACCGGCGGGCGCGAGCGAAGAGGGGACCCGCGAAGTGAGCACCTCCGACGACCAGGGCGCGACCGCCGTGCAGGAGCCCGCGGCGGCGCCGGAGCAGGCCGCCGAGACCGGGGCCGTGGCCGAATCCTCCGGCGCCGCAACGGAATCCGGTTCCGGGGCGACCGGCTCCGGGACGACCGGCCCTGGGACGACCGGCCCTGGGGCGCGGCGGCTGCCCCGGTCGCTGACCTTCCAGATCACCCGCACCACCATGCTCGCGGTGTTCGTGGTCGCCATCTGCACCACGCCGATCGCGTTCGCGCAGCCGTTCCCGCTGCTGCTGCCCGCCTACCTGATCCCGGCCGCGCTGGCGTTCGCGCTGCTGCGGCCGCGGACCGTCGTCGACGCCGAGCGGGTGCGCTCCCGGATGCTCTTCCGCGAGCAGGCATTCGGCTGGGACGAGCTGGCCTCGCTGAAGCTGGACGAGCGGCGGTGGCTGCGCGCGGTGCTGCACTCCGGGCAGGAGGTGCTGCTGCCCGCGGTGCGGGTGCGCGACCTGCCGCACCTGGCGCTGCTCAGCGGCGGGCGGGTGCCGGACCCGAGCGCGGCCTCGGTCGCATCCGCCGAGCAGGCGGCGGAATCCGGCGCGGAAGCTGCCGAGCGGGCCGACACCGCCGACGCGGAAACCACCGGAGACTCCGGGAAGGCCGCGGACTCCGAGCCCGGATCTCCTGCCGCTGCGCGGGATTCCGCCGACGACGCGACGAGCGGTGCCGCGGACGCGGACGCCGGCGCGACCGGCCCCGACAACGAATCCGCGAGCGGCCCTGACAACGACTCCGCGAGCGGCTCCGAGACCGGCGACTCCGACGGCGAGCAACCGCCCCGCGCCTGATCAACACCGCATTCGCCCCGCACCGGGCGCGAACCGCGCGCTCCGGCAGGAGTAACGTCGTGGTCACCGCGCTGACCGGCCACCCACAAGGTGCCGCCCCTCCCCGCGCTCGAAGCGGGTTTCGCAGAGGAACCGAGAAGGACCCATGCCCCAGTTGCGCTCCCGCACCACCACGCACGGACGGAACGCCGCCGGCGCCCGTTCGCTGTGGCGTGCCACCGGCATGACCGACGACGACTTCGGCAAGCCGATCGTGGCCATCGCCAACTCCTACACCCAGTTCGTGCCCGGCCACGTGCACCTCCGCGACCTCGGCGACGTGGTGGCCGAGCAGATCCGCGAAGCCGGAGGCGTGCCGCGGGAGTTCCACACCATCGCCGTGGACGACGGCATCGCGATGGGCCACAGCGGGATGCTCTACTCGCTGCCCTCCCGCGAGCTGATCGCCGACTCGGTGGAGTACATGGTCAACGCCCACCAGGCCGACGCGCTGGTGTGCATCTCCAACTGCGACAAGATCACGCCCGGGATGCTCAACGCCGCCATGCGGCTCAACGTCCCCACCGTGTTCGTCTCCGGCGGGCCGATGGAAGCCGGCAAGGCCGTCGTCGTCGAAGGCGTCGCGCACGCGCCCACCGACCTGATCACCACCATCTCCGCCTCCGCCAACTCCGCCGTCGACGAGCAGGGCCTCACCGAGGTCGAACGCTCCGCGTGCCCCACCTGCGGCTCCTGCTCCGGCATGTTCACCGCCAACTCGATGAACTGCCTCACCGAAGCGCTCGGGCTCGCCCTGCCCGGCAACGGCTCCACGCTGGCCACCCACGCCGCCCGCCGCCACCTCTTCGAAGAGGCCGGCCGCACCGTCGTGCGCATCGCCAAGCGCTGGTACCAGGAGGACGACGACACCGTCCTGCCCCGCTCCGTGGCCAACAAGAAGGCCTTCGAGAACGCGATGGCGCTCGACATGGCCATGGGCGGCTCCACCAACACCGTGCTGCACACCCTCGCCGCAGCCCAGGAAGGCGGCATCGACTTCACCCTCGAGGACATCGAGTCGATCAGCCGCAAGGTGCCCTGCCTGTCCAAGGTCGCGCCGAACTCCAACTACCACATGGAAGACGTGCACCGGGCCGGCGGCATCACCGCCATCCTCGGCGAACTCGACCGCGCCGGGATGCTGCATCGCGACGTCTCCTCCGTGCACAGCCCCAGCCTCACCGACTGGCTGTCCACATGGGACGTCCGCGGCGAGTCGCCGTCCGAACAGGCCCTCGAGCTGTTCCACGCCGCACCCGGCGGCGTGCGCACCACCCAGGCCTTCTCCACCGAGAACCGCTGGTCCTCCCTGGACACCGACGCCGCCGAAGGCTGCATCCGCGACGTCGAACACGCCTACACCGCCGACGGCGGGCTCGCCGTCCTCCGCGGCAACCTCGCCGAAGACGGCGCCGTCGTCAAAACCGCCGGCGTCGAAGAAGAGCTCTGGCACTTCCAAGGCCCCGCCCGCGTGCTCGAAAGCCAGGAACAAGCCGTCTCCGCCATCCTCAACAAGGAGGTCCAGCCCGGCGACGTGCTCGTCATCCGCTACGAAGGCCCCGCAGGCGGGCCCGGAATGCAGGAGATGCTGCACCCCACCGCCTTCCTCAAGGGCTCCGGCCTCGGCAAGAAGTGCGCCCTCATCACCGACGGCCGGTTCTCCGGCGGCTCCTCCGGGCTGTCCATCGGACACATCTCCCCCGAAGCCGCCAACGGCGGAACCATCGGCCTCGTCCACGACGGCGACCAGATCCTCATCGACGTCCGCGAACGCACCCTGCAACTCCTCGTCGACGACGACGTGCTCGCCGAACGCCGCGCCAAGATGGACGCCAGCGAACACCCCTGGCAGGCCGACGGGCGCGAACGGCCGGTGAGCACTGCGTTGAGGGCTTACGCCAAGCTCGCCACCTCCGCCTCTTACGGGGCTGTTCGGGATTTGGCCAAGTAGTCGGGCCGGTTGCTCGACGGTGCCGGTGGATTCGCCCGGCTAGCGCTGCCCGGGTGGTGGCGTTCCTCCGGTGCCGGTAGCGGAACCTCAGCGGCTCCCTCGCTGCGGGATCTTCACCTTGAGTAGTTCACCTACGCGGCGGTGAAGCTGTCCTCGCGAGGGAGCCGCTGAGAACCCGCGGCGGTGCCGGTTGCGTGCGTGGGGGGAAGCGGCTGGCGCCGCTTGCACGCCGGGGAGTGCGTAGTCCCGTGAGCAGCGCGCTCACGGCTGCGTACATCGCGGAAGCGGCTGGTGCCGCTTGCACGCCGGGGAGTGCGTAGTCCGGTGGTCAGCGCGCTCTCGGTGGCGTGCATGGCGGAACCGGCTGGCGCCACTTGCACGCCAGGGAGTGCGTAGTCCCGTGAGCAGCGCGCTCTCAGGGGCGTGCATGGCGGAAGCGGCCGATGCGCTTGCACGCTGGAAAGTGCGTAGTCCCGTGATCAGCGCGCTCCCAGGTATGTACATCGCGGAAGCGGCCGGTGCCGCTTGCACGCCGGGGAGTGCGTAGTCCCGTGATCAGCGCGCTCACGGCTGCGTACATCGCGGAAGCGGCTGGCGCCGCTTGCACGCCGGGGAGTGCGTCGTCCGGTGAACAGCGCACTCACGGGTACGTACATCGCGGAAGCGGCCGGCGCCGCTTGCACGCCAGGGAGTGCGTAGTCCCGTGATCAAGGCGCTCTCAGTGGTGCGCATGGGGGAAGCGGCTGGTGCCGCTTGCACGCCGGGGAGTGCGTCGTCCGGTGAACAGCGCACTCACGGCTGCGTACATCGCGGAAGCGGCCGGCGCCGCTTGCACGCCAGGGAGTGCGTAGTCCCGTGATCAAGGCGCTTCCAGTCGGGTGCATAGGGGGAAGCGGCCGATGCGCTTGCACGCCGGAAAATGCGTCGTCCGGTGAGCAGCGCACTCACGGCTGCGTACATCGCGGAAGCGGCCGGCGCCGCTCGCACGCCGGGGAGTACGGCGTTCCGTGAGCGCGGCGCTCTCGGTGGCGTGCCTGGGGAAGCGGCTTCGCCGGTGAGTGCGTGGTTCGGTGATCAGAGCGCTCGGGGTGCACGCGTGCGCGACAGCGGCTGGTGGCGCTCGAGTGCTGGGGTGTGTCGTGCCGTGAGCCGGGGGCTCCCGGTGAGGTGCGGTGGAGCTTCGCCGCGGCGGGCTGCGGGGTCCGGGGCCCGATTCGGGGCTGTGGCGGGGAAATCGTGCTCGACAGCGAACGGGCCGCTCACCTGCCGGGGAGTCCGGGGTGAGCGGCCCGTTTCGGGTCGTGGGCGGGGATGCCGCCGTTTCGGGGTTGTCGGGGGTTGTCGGAGTTTCGGGGGTTCGAGGTGCGGCCGCGGGGGCGGCCCGGGAGCGCAGCGCCGGCTCAGTGCACCGGGTGGTGCAGGAAGACCAGCACACCCGCCGCGGAACCGGCACCGACCACCAGGAAGATGAACCCGCTC
>Ga0164243_10003692_pt1 | contig 24430 bp, 22 predicted proteins | sample OricompcompostOP_FD_108781 | JGI IMG/M metagenome (GOLD analysis project Ga0164243, IMG submission 108781) | Organic Plus compost microbial communities from Emeryville, California, USA - Original compost - Organic plus compost (OP) | ecosystem: Engineered > Solid waste > Mixed feedstock >...
GGCGTACACCTTGCGGCCGCCCTCGGTGGTGTGGGTGACCAGGCCCTCGGCCTCCAGCTTGGCCAGCCGCGGGTAGACGGTGCCGGCCGACGGCGCGTACAGGCCCTGGAAGCGCTCCTCCAGCAGGCGGATCACCTCGTAGCCGTGGCGAGGCGCCTCGTCCAGCAGCTTGAGCAGGTACAGGCGGAGGCGGCCGTGAGCGAAGACGGGAGGCATGTCAGAGCACCTTCTTGTCGGTCGTGCCGTCGGTCGGACCGTCCGTCGCGGGGCCGGTCCCGGGGGCGGCCGGGGTGCCGCCGGGGTCGGTGTCCGAGGCGGCCTCCCAGCTCTCCTCCTCCGTCGGCGGACGCCGCAGCAGGGCGATCGAACCGGAGGCCGTGCTCGCCTTCACCCTGCCGCGGCCGGTGCCCAGCCGGCCGGTGATCCGCTTGGCGCCCCACTGGCCGTCGACCCGCAGGTCCTCGAACGCGTTGGACACCGTACCGCTCGCGGTGTTCGCCTCCACCCGGGTGTCCGCCGGATGGGGCAGCCGTATGGCGATCTCCCCGGAGACGCTGGTCAGAGTGACGTCGGTGGGCCGGTCCGCCGGGTCCAGGTCGACGATCATGGAGCCGCTCACCGAGTCCGCACGGACCGACGTTCCGGTGCCCTCCACCACCGTCAGATCCCCGGAGACCGAGTGGAACCGCAGATCCCCGGAGAGGGCCTGGGCCTCGACGGCGCCGGAGACGGTGTCCGCGGTGACCGGACCGGTCAGGCCCACCAGCGTGATGTCCCCGGTGACGCCCCGTACCGCCGTGGCCCCGCTGATGCCCGACACCATGGCGGCGGCGCCGACGACGCCCACCTCGACCCGGGTGGCAGCCGGGACGGCCAGCGTGACCACGGCGCTGCGCCGCCATCCCTTGGGGTCGAACCACTTCAGGAAGCCCTTCCAGGGCAGGTCCTCGTACGCCACCGTGAGCGTGCCGTCCTGCTGGGTCACCACCAGCGGTGGCCCCTCGATCTCGGAGACCTCCAGGCGGGCGGGGGTCTCGTCGGTGCCGACCACGTTCACCGCGCCCTGGACGATGCGGACGCTGAGCCGGGTCACGGGTTCGTCGAAGGCGAGCTTCACCGGCTCCCCTACGGACCACTCGGACATGGGGCAGACCTCCTCTAGCGGGCCGGGCCACGCGGGTGAGCGGCACCGGAGACAGGACCGGGGAACACGAGCGGGCGTCGGCACGGCCGACGCGTCATATCGCATCCTCGATAGACACGATATATCGCGGTTGTGCGGTGTCAAGACGCAACGTGACGCTCCGTGAAAACGACGAAGCGCCCCCGAAGGGGCGCAGGGGCACCGGCCGGACCGCCACCGGCCCGACCGTCGCTGACCGGACCGCCACCGGCCCGACCGTCACCGGCCGGGCCGTCATGGCCGGGCCGGCCGTACGGGTGCGGCCGGTGCTGCCGGTCCTACTCGTCCTCGTCGTCCAGCCGCGCGAGCCAGGTCGCCAGGCGTTCCACCGGCACCTCGAAGTCCGGGTTCAGATCGACGAAGGTGCGCAGTTGCTCGGCGAGCCACTCGAAGGTGATCTCCTCCTCGCCGCGCCGCTTCTCGAGTTCTTCGATGCCGCGGTCGGTGAAGTACATGGATGGTGCTCCGTCGTTCGGTGAAGGACAGGACTCCAGGATAGGAGCGGCCCGGACCGCCGGAGTCCGCCGAGCCCCTCAGAAGCTCTTCCAGGTGCTCTTCCAGGTGCTCTTCTAGGTGCTCTCTAGGTGCCTTCGAGTCACCGCCCGCAGCCTCATGGAAGCCAATTCATCTGGCTGACCGAAATGCATCCGTTACATCGCGGGGAAGGTCATGAGGCGGAGAGTTGCAATCACCGGAATCGGTGTGACGGCGCCCGGAGGCATCGGAGCCAAAGCGTTTTGGGAGGCCATCTCGGCGGGTCGGACCGCGACGCGCACAATCAGTCTTTTCAACGCCGAGGGGTACCGCTCGCGTATTGCCGCAGAATGTGATTTCGATCCCGCCGCACACGGCTTGACACCCCGCGAGACGCGGCGCATGGACCGGGCCGCGCAGCTCGCCGTGGTCAGTGCCCGCGAGGCCCTCGCGGACAGCGGCATCGCGGACAGCCCCCCGGAGCCGGACCGGATGGGCGTGGTCATCGGCAGCGCCGTCGGCTGCAGCATGAGCCTGGAGCGGGAGTACGCCGTCACCAGCGACTCCGGCCGGCAGTGGGTCGTCGACCACGCCTACACCTCGCCCCATCTGTACGCCCAGTTCGTGCCCAGCTCGCTGGCCGCCGAGGTGGCCTGGCTGGCCGGGGCGGAGGGGCCCGCCACCGTCGTCTCCGACGGCTGCACCTCCGGCCTGGACGCCCTGGGACACGCGCTGGAACTGATCCGGGAGGGTTCGGCCGACGTCGTCGTGGCCGGTGCGACCGACGCCCCCATATCGCCGATCACGGTCGCCTGCTTCGACGCCATCAAGGCCACCTCGCCCCGCAACGACGACCCCGCCACCGCCTCCCGGCCCTTCGACCGCACCCGTGACGGCTTCGTGCTCGGCGAGGGCTCGGCCGTGATGATCCTGGAGGAGCTCCAGCACGCGCTGCGGCGCGGCGCGCACGTGTACGCCGAGGTCGCGGGCTTCGCCACGCGCAGCAACGCCTACCACATGACCGGCCTGAAGGCCGACGGGCGGGAGATGGCGGAGGCCATCCGCCACGCTCTCGACGACGCCCGCACCAACCCCGAGGACATCGGGTACGTCAACGCGCACGGCTCCGGCACCAAGCAGAACGACCGCCACGAGACGGCCGCCGTCAAACGCGCCCTGGGCCGGCACGCGTACGCCGCCCCGATGAGCTCCATCAAGTCGATGATCGGGCACTCCCTCGGCGCCATCGGCGCCCTGGAGGCCGCCGCCTGCGCCCTGGCCGTCGAGCACGGCCTGCTGCCGCCCACCGCCAACCTGCACGAACCCGACCCCGAGCTGGACCTCGACTACATCCCGCTGCACGCCCGGGAGAAGCGGGTCGACGCGGTGCTCAGCGTCGGCAGCGGCTTCGGCGGCTTCCAGAGCGCCCTCGTGCTCACCCGTCCCGAAAGGAGCGCCGCATGACACCCACCGCGGTCATCACCGGCCTCGGCGTGATCGCGCCGAACGGTGTGGGCACCGAGCAGTTCTGGTCGGCGACGCTGCGCGCCGAGACCGGCATCCGCCCGCTGGAGCGCTTCGACCCCGAGCCCTACCCGGCACGGCTGGCCGGGCAGGTGGCGGACGAGGCGTTCGACCCCCGCGCGCACCTGCCGGGCCGGCTGCTGCCGCAGACCGACCGGATGACGCGGATGGCCCTGGCCGCCGCCGACTGGGCGCTTGCCGACGCGGGCGTGGACCCGAGGGACGGGGACGGCTTCGACCGGGGCGTGATCACCGCCAGCGCCTCCGGCGGGTACGAGTTCGGTCAGCGCGAGCTGCAGAACCTGTGGAGCAAGGGGCCCGAGCACGTCAGTGCCTACCAGTCGTTCGCATGGTTCTACGCCGTCAACACCGGCCAGATCTCCATCCGCAACGGCATGCGCGGCCCGAGCGGCGTCGTCGTCGGCGAGCAGGCCGGCGGGCTCGACGCCCTCGGCCAGGCCCGCCGCGCCATCCGCGGCGGCACCCCGCTGATCGTCAGCGGGGCCGTCGACAGCGCCCTGAACCCCTGGGGCTGGATCGCACACCTGTCCACGAACCGGATCAGCACCCGGGAGTGCGCCGACGAGGCGTATCTGCCGTTCTCCCCGCGCGCCTGCGGCCATGTGCCGGGGGAGGGCGGCGCGATCCTCGTGGTCGAGGAGGCCGGCGCGGTACGGCGTCGGGGCGGCCGCTGCTACGGCGTCGTCGCGGGCTACGCCGCCGGCTTCGACCCCGTGCCCGGCTCCGGCCGCCCGCCCGCGCTGCGCCGTGTCGTCGAGCGGGCGCTGGCCGACGCGGGGGTGGCGCCCGGCGAGGTGGACGCCGTCTTCGCCGACGCGGCCGGCTCCCCGGACCTGGACGAGCGGGAGGCGGAGGCGATCCGCGCCGTCTTCGGGCCGATGGGCGTGCCGGTGTGCGCGCCCAAGGCGCTGACCGGCCGGCTCAATTCCGGCGGGGCGCCCCTCGACGTGGTGGCCGCGCTGCTGAGCATGCGCGACGGCGTGCTCCCGCCGGCCGGTCCGGTCGACCGGGCCCGCGAGGACTACGGCATCGATCTGGTGACCGGCGGCCCGCGCCCGCACCGGGTGCGCACCGCCTGCGTCCTGGCCCGCGGCACGGGCGGGTTCACCAGCGCGCTCGTGCTCACGGCAGCGGACGACCGGGTAACCGGCGGCGCCCCCGCCGGCGACCGGTGACCCCATCACCCGCAGAGAGGAAACAGCGATGACCGCACTGACCCTGGAAGCGCTCGTCCGCATCCTGCGCGAGAGCGCGGGCGAGGACGAGGGCGTCGATCTCGGCGGCGACATAGCCGACACCGCTTTCACCGACCTCGGATACGACTCGCTGGCGCTGCTGGAGACCCTGGGCCGCGTCCAGCGCGACTACGGCGTCACCCTGGACGACGATCTGCTGGCCACCGCTCAGACCCCGCGCCAGTTCCTCGATGCCGTCAACGAGGTCATCGCGGCCGGCGTCTGACAACGTCCCGAGTCCGGCGCGGCGCCTTTGTGCGCCGGGCGCCGCGCCGGGCGTAAGAGCTCCTTTACCCGCGACGGGGGAGTAACAAACTTTAAGAACCATTGACTCGTGCAGTCATCCCTTCGCATAGGATGCCTGTGACCAGTAGGGCGGAATAATGCAATTAACCACTCCTTCAAGTCGGTGGGAAATTCACAACGGGGGAAATGCCTCGGAGGCGCCAGTGATCGCCCGGGTTCTCGGAACACTCGACGTACGTTGCGGCGGACGCTCCGTCGTCCCGACCGCCCCGAAGCCCCGCAAGGTGCTCGGGCTGCTCGTCCTGCACGCCAATCACGTCGTCTCCACAGCGGCGCTGATGCGTGAACTGTGGGGGGAGAAGCCGCCGGCCAGCGCGGCCACGACTCTGCAGACCTACATCCTGCTGCTGCGCAAGCAGCTCGCCGCCGCCCTCGACGGCGGCATGGCCGAAGCCAAGGCCACCCTGGTCACCTACCCCGGCGGGTACATGCTGCGGCTGCCCGCCGACGCGGTGGACGTCAACCGGTTCGAGCGGCTGTGCTCGCACGGCCGGCAGGCGCTGGCCAGGGGAGAAGCCCAGGAGGCCGCCGACACGCTGCGCGCCGCGCTCGCCCTGTGGCGCGACGACGCCCTGGTCGACGTGCCGAACGGGCCGCTGCTCGAAGTGGAGGCCGTCCGGTTGCGCGAGTCACGGCTGGGCGCCCTGGAGCAGCGCATCGAGGCCGACCTGCGACTCGGCCGGCACCACGAGGTGCTCGGTGAACTCGCCGCCCTCATCACCGAGTTTCCGCTCAACGAAAATCTCCATGCCCAGTTGATGCTGGCGCTGTACCGCTCCGGACGCAGGGCCCAGGCCCTGGACGTCTACCGCAAACTGCGCATGTGCTTCATCAACGAACTGGGCCTGGATCCGTCGGCCCGGATCCACGATCTGCACCAGGCGGTGCTGGCCTCCGAGCCGGCCCTGGACGCGCAGATCACTACGCCCGTCGAGCGCGCCGGACTGCTCGGAGCGGCGTGATACGGGCACCGGACGCAGCCGGCGTCCGGTGACCCGCCCCCGCACAGCGCGGCGGGCCCGGCCACGGGGACGGCCGGGCCCGCCGCTCGCTCATGTCCCGCTCTTACGCGACCAGTCGGGCAGCTCCGTCACCTCCACCACGGCGGTGCTCCAGGTGAAGCCCGCGCCGACACCGACCAGCAGCACCAGGTCACCGGGGGCGAGCTGCTTGCTCTCCACCAGATGCGCCAGACCCGCGAACTGGTCGCCGCCGCCGAGGTGTCCCACACCCCGGCTCCAGGACCAGGTGCTGCGCTCCGGGTCGATGCCGAAGGCACGGAAGTACGTCGCCTCCAGCCGGCGCCGCCCCAGATGCGGCAGCACGAAGTGGTCGACGTCCGCCAGGTCCACCTCCGCTTCCCGCAACGCACCGGTGAGCGCCCGGCGCTGACCGGCCGACACCCAGGAAACCGCGGTGTGCCGGCCCACCCGGTCGAGGAACTGCCGTTTGCACTCGTCCAGATCGACCCGGCGCGGCCCCTTCGCGGGCAGGGCGAACGGATGGTCGCCGCGGTGCATGCCTTCCAGCCGCGGCTCGGAGACCGTGACCAGACTGCGCAGCCGGGCGAAACCGCCCGCGCGGCTCAGCACCAGCGCCGCCCCGCCGTCGGCGTACACCGTGCCGGGATCGCTGTGCCAGCGGTCGAACCCCGGCGGGCCGAACACGTCGCCCGCCGTCAGCAGCACGGCCGACCGCCCGGTGCCCGCCCGCAGGAAGGCCGCGCCCAGCTCCATCGCGGCCATGCCGCCGTTGGAGACCTGACGCACCTCCAGGGCCGGACACGGCTCGTCCTGCCCGGCGAGCGCCAGGGACTGCACGTACGCCGCCGAGGACCACAGATCGTGCCCCTGGTCGTACAACGTGGCGTGCAGCAGCAGCCCGATGTCCGACGGCCGGTGACCGGACCGCTCCAGCGCGGTCGTCGCGGCCCGCGCCGCCATGGCCGGACCGAAGTCGCCGGGACCGGCGACCGTGACGGAGGTGACGCCGGTGCGCGCGGCCTCGGCGGCGGAGCACTCGCCCCGCGCCACGGCCTCGTCGGCCGGCAGCGCGGACGGCAGGAAAGCGGCGCATCCGGCGATGTGGAGATCGTCGAAGGTCATGCCCCCACCCTCACCGGCGCTCCTCGAGACGCGGTCCACCCGCCCTGGAACCGCGCTCGAAGTGCGGCTGCCCGCAGCGCTGTAGCGCTCCTCGAGGGCGCCTCGAGGCCGCCTGGCGAGCCTGGAGCCGACGAGCCGCCCCCACGAGGAAGGACACCTGTGACTCGCGATGCCGCAGCCGCCCGGCCGGTGGCTTTCCTGCTGCCGGGTCAGGGCGCGCAGCACGTCCGGATGGCGGCCGGGCTCTACGACTGGGAACCGCACTTCACCGCCGCCGTCGACGCGCTCTTCGCCGCCCTCGGGGCGGACGGCCGCCGGCTGCGCGACGACTGGCTGGCCCTTCAGCCCCGCGTGTCCGTGGACCATGTGACCCGGTCCCAGCCGCTGCTGTACGCCGTGGACTTCGCGCTCGGCCGCATGGTGTGCGCGTGGGGCGTGCGGCCCGCGGCCCTGCTCGGGCACAGCGCGGGCGAACTGGCCGCGGGCGCCCTCGCCGGGGTGTTCCGCCCCGAGGACGCCATGGGCCTGATGTGGGACCGTGCCCACCGGCTGGCCGCGCTGCCGCCCGGCGGCATGCTGGCGGTCGCCGCGTCCCCGGACGAGCTGGCGCCGTATCTGCACGGCGACGTGGTCGTCGGCGCGGTCAACGCGCCCCGCCAGGTGATGCTCGCCGGACCCGCCCCCGGCCTGGACGACACGGCGGCACGGCTGCGGGCCGCCGGATACACGTGCCGCCCGGTGCGGGCGACCACGGCCTTTCACAGCCCGGCCGTGCGCTCCGCCTGCACCACGGAGGCGTACGCGGGCCTGCGCATGAAGGCGCCCGCGATCCCGCTGTGGTCGGCGTACACCGCCGGACGCCTCGGCGACACCGAGGCGCTGCGACCGCAGTTCTGGGCGGGCCACCCGGCGGAGCCGGTGCTGTTCGGACCGGCCCTGGACGACCTGCTGGCCACCGGCGCACTGCTGCTGGTCGAGACCGGCCCCGGCCAGATGCTGACCGGTTTGGCCCGCCGGCACCGCACGGTCCGCGCCGGCACGTCCGCCGCCGTGGCCCTGCTGCCCGCGCGGCCGGCCGGCGACGACGAGGACCGGCGCCAGGTGCGCCGCGCCGCGGACCTGCTGCGGGCCGAGGGCACACCGCTGTCCGGCACGACGCCGGCCTCCCTCACACCCGAAGCCCGTGCGGCCGGCGGGACGGCGTGACCGGGCATCGCGGCCGTCGACCCGCCGGGTCGGGCGCCCGGCCTCCGCCCGTCCGGCACACCGTGCCCGAGTCCTGCCCTGCGGGGCTGCCGTGCCGGCCGGGTCTCCTCGGACACAGCGGGCACCCTCGACGGCCGCCGCGCCCGTCCGCCCGGCCTGCCACGGCGGCACCCGCCCGGTCCGCCCACAGGTCCCGGGCGCCGCCCCGCACGGCCCGGCTCCCGGCCCCCCTCCTCCTTCCGAACCCACACGACACCCGTCCGCACCGCCTCCCGTACCGGACGACGCAAGGAGCACAGCGAGATGACCGCGACCGCACGGACCGCCGTGGTGACCGGCAGCAGCCGGGGCATCGGCGCCACCATCGCCCGCACCCTGGCCGCCCGCGGCCACCGCGTGGTGGTCAACCACCGCAGCAGCCCGCAGGCGGCCGCCCAGGTGGTCAAGGAGATCGAGGCGGCCGGCGGCACCGCCGTCGCCCACGCCGCCGACGTGACCCGCCCCGAGGAGGCCCGCGCGCTGATCGCCCGCGCCGTCGAGGAGTTCGGCGGGCTGGACGTCCTGGTGTGCAACGCCAACGTCGGCCTGGGCCAGGGCGAGGTCGCCACCGTCGACTTCGAGGTGTTCGCCGGCAAGGTCCGCGACGAGCTGGCCGCCGCCTTCCACCCCACCCAGGCCGCACTGCCCGAACTCGCCCGCCGCGGCGGACGGATCGTCTACCTGTCCAGCGAGGCCGCCCGCGGCCCCGCCGCCCCCGCCATGGCCGCGCACGGCACCGCCAAGGCCGCGCTCAACGTCTACGCCCTGTGCGTGGCCCGCGAGGCCGCCCCCCATGGCGTCGGCGTGAACGTGCTGTCCCCCGGCCTGACCCGCACCGAGGCCACCGAGCACATCCCCCAGGAGATGTGGGACCGCATGGTCGCCCGGATCCCGCAGGGCCGGGCGGGCACCCCCGAGGAGATCGCCCGCGCCGTGGCCTTCCTGACCGATCCCGCCACGTCCTACCTCACCGGCCAGATCATCTCCCTCAACGGCGGCTCTCACCTGGGGCGCTGACCCGCGGCCACGGCCCCGCGGGCACCGGCCGGCCCCTTCCCCCCTGCGGCCACCACGGATCACGCGACGCACCGAGGAGACGAGACACAGATGACCGACGACAGCGTTCCCTACCGGGACGTGATCGGACTGGGGCGGCTGAACACCGCGTACGCCCAGTCGAAGATCCTGCACAGCGCGGTCGAGACCAGGCTGTTCGACCTGCTCGCCGAGGGCCCGGCCGACGAGGCCGTCATCGCGGAGCGGCTGGGCCTGCACCGCCGGCTCCTGCCGGACTTCCTGCGCGCCCTGGTGGCGCTCGGACTGCTGGAGCGCACCGGCGACACCTACGCCAACGCCGCGCCCGCCGCGGCCGTCCTGGTGTCCGGCACGCCCTACTACCTGGGCGACTCGGTGCGGGCCGCCGCCGCCCGGCACTACGCGATGTGGGGCCGGCTCACCGAGGCGCTGCGCGACGGCGCACCCAAGGCGGACCAGGCGGCCGGGCCCGGCGCGTTCGAACGTCTCTACCGGAACCCCGAGGCGGCCCGCTGGTTCCTCGCCCACATGGACTCCGCGCACGCCCTGGTCGGCCCGCAGCTGGCCGAGGCGGTGCCGTGGAGCCGGTACCGCTCCTTCGTGGACGTCGGCGGCGCCCGCGGCCACATCGCCGCCGCCGTGGCCGCCGCCCACCCGCACCTGACCGGCGGCGTGTTCGAACTGCCCGCCGTGCGGCCCTTTTTCGACGAGCACGTCGCCGCGCTCGGCCTCGCGGACCGTCTGACCTTCCACGCCGGTGACTTCTTCACCACCCCGCTGCCCGCCGCCGACGTACTGATCTTCGGACACGTCCTGCACGACTGGGAACCCGATCAGCGCCAACTCCTGCTCGAGCGGGCGTATCAGGCCCTCGCTCCCGGCGGCGCGGTCGTCGTCTACGACCAGATGCTGGACGACGACGAGCCCGACCTGGCGTCCGTGCTCGGCAGCCTCAACGTCGCGCTCGTCACCGGCGGTTCGGAGTACCTGGTGCAGGACTGCCGCGGCTGGATGGAGAAGGCCGGGTTCCGGGTGGAGAGCGGCCGGCGTCTGCGCACCATCGGCAGCGACTACGTCCTCGTGGGGGTCAAGCCGTGACCGCACCGCACATACCCGCCGCAGCCGAGGTCGTCGTGGTCGGCGGCGGCCCCGTCGGGCTGATGACCGCCTGCGAACTGCGCCTGGGCGGCGTGGACACCGTCGTCCTGGAACGCCTCACCGTGCCCAGCGGCCAGTCCCGCGCTCTCGGACTGCACGCCCGCACCGTGGAGGTGTTCGAGCAGCGCGGCCTGCTCGACAAGGTCGAGGCGAAGGCGCCGGTGTGGCCCAGGGGCCACTTCGCGGGCCTGCGCAAGGTCGACCTGACCAGACTGGACGGCGACCACGGCTACGCCCTGATGGTCCCGCAGTCGCGCACCGAGGAGCTGCTGGAGGAACGGGCGCGGGAACTCGGCGCCACCGTCCTGCGCGGCCACGCCCTCACCGGCCTCACCCAGGACGACGACCGCGTCACCGCCGAGGTCGCGGGACCCGACGGCACCTGGCGGCTCACCGCCCGCTACCTGGTGGGGTGCGACGGCGGCGCCAGCACCGTGCGCAAACTCGCCGGCGTCGCTTTCCCCGGCACCGCCTCCACCGTCAACGCCGTCCTCGGCGACGTGCGGATCCTCGGCGACCGCCCCGCCTCCCGCGAACTGCGGCGGCTGCCCGGCGGACTGTTCGGGCTGATCCCCCTCGACGGGGACCTCTTCCGGGTCGTCGCCGTCGAGTTCGACACCGAGCCGGTGCCGAAGGACGTGCCCGTGACCCTGGAGGAACTGCGCGCCACGGCCCGGCGGGTGTCCGGGCTCGACCTGGACGTCACCGACCCGCGCTGGCTGTCCCGGTTCGGCGACGCCACCCGTCAGGCCGTCCGCTACCGCAGCGGCCGGGTGCTGCTGGCGGGCGACGCCGCCCACATCCACTTCCCGGCCGGCGGCCAGGGCCTCAACACCGGCATTCAGGACGCCGTCAACCTGGGCTGGAAACTCGCCGCCACCGTGCGCGGCTGGGCACCCGGGGGACTGCTGGACACCTACCACGCCGAACGGCATCCGGTGGCCCACCGGGTGTGCATGAACACCCGCGCCCAGCTCGCCCTGATGCACCCGGCCGACCGCATCACCCCGCTGCGCGACCTGTTCAGCGAGCTGATGGACCTCGACCAGGTCAACACCTACCTCGCCGAGATGATCACCGGCCTGGACATCCGCTACCCCATGGACGACGGCACCGCACCCGGCGCCGTCCGCCACCGGCTCGTCGGGCGCCGCGTGCCCCCGCTGCAGGTGGACACCGCGCAGGGCCGCACCTCCACGGCCCGGCTGCTGCGCTCCGGGCACGGCCTGCTGCTCGACTTCACCGACGGCGGCTCGCTCGCCGCGTTCGCCGAGTCCTGCGCCGGCCGGGTCCGGTACGTCGCCGCCCGGCCCGGCGACCGGGCCAAGGCCGACGACCTCGCCGCCCTGCTGGTCCGCCCGGACGGCTATGTCGCCTGGGCCTGCTCCGACGGCGGCGACCACGCCGGCCTGCGCCGCGCCCTGCGCACCTGGTTCGCCGCCCCCGAGACCCCGACGGACACCGACGCGAGGTGAGCACACCCATGACCACGACCACCACCACCCGGCCGTTCGCCGAACTCTACGCGGACGTGCAGGACTTCTACGCCCGGCACATGCACCTCGTCGACGAGGGACGCGTCGAGGAGTGGGGCGACACCTTCACCACGGACGCCACCATCTCCAACAACGCCAACCCGCGGCCCGCCCACGGCCGCGAGGCCATCGTCGCGGTGATCCGCCGCGCCCACGCCGAGCTGGAACGCCGGGGCGTGCAGCACCGCCACTGGATGGGCATGCTCAGCATCGAACCGGTCGACGAGAACACCGTCCGCGCCACCAGCTACGCCCTGCTCATGGCGGTCGGCCGGGGCGCGGTTCCCGTCATCGACCGCTCCACCGAGTGCCACGACCTGCTCGTCCGGGTCGACGGCGACTGGCAGATCCGCGAACGCCGGGTACTGCACGACGGCAAGCACTGACCGCGGGACACGTGCGACAGGGGGCCGGCACCGTCCGGCCCCCTTCGCGTGCCCCGGTCGCCTCCTTCGCGTGCCCCGTCCGGCCCTCTTCGCACGCCCCCGCCCGAGCCCCTTCCCATGCCCGGTCCGGCCGCCCGCGTGAGCCCCGTCCGCCCCGCCCGAGCCGGGGCCGGGCGGTCCGCGCACACCCCGAGGGCCCGCACCCCGTCGCGGGTCCGCGCACACCCCGAGGGCCCGCACCCCGTCGCGGGTGCGGGCCCTCGTCCGTGGCGTGGCGCGCCGGGCGGGCCGTCAGTCCTCGACCATGGCCACCGCCCGCGCCCAGCCGGCGCCCGCGCGGGCCACCTTGACCGGGAAGCAGCTCAGCCGGAAGCCGTACGCCGGCAGGGCGTCCAGGTTGGCCAGCCGCTCGATCTGGCAGTACTCCCGGTCCCGGCCCGCGAAGTGCGCCGGCCACAGCACCGCCGGGTCCTGCGTCCTGCGATACTCCGCGATGATGTGCGTGAACGGCGCGTCCAGGCTGAACGCGTCCGTGCCGATGACCCGCACACCCAGGTCCAGCAGATAGTGCACCGCGGGTCCGTCCAGGCCCGCGAACTCGGTGAAGTAGCGGGGTGTGCCCACATACGCCGAGGCCCCGGTGTGCAGCAGGACGATGTCCAGCGGCTCCGGTGTGCGGCCCAGCTTGGCGAACTCCTCCTTCAGCCGGTCGGCGCCCACGGTTCCGGTGCCCACGTCCCTCACGTCCACCACCATCGCGGGACGGCAGAACCAGTCCAGCGGCATCTCGTCGATGTGCCGGGCCCGCCCGTAGGAGGCGGTGCCGTAGTGCGACGGAGCGTCCACATGGGTGCCGGTGTGGGTGGTCAGGGTCAGGGTGTCCATCGTCAGGAACTCCCCGCCCGGCAGCGTGTCCACGGGGAAGTCCAGGTCGAAATGTTCCTTCATCTCCGACGCCATGTGTGCCGCGCCCTCGGCGGCGGACAGCACCGTGTGGGTCACGGGGTCCGGCTCCCAGAACTCGGCGTCGACGGGAGACGACAGGTCGATCAGGCGCATCACGGCCCCCAAGAGGTAGGTGACTTACGGGTGAGTGAACAGATCGGTGCGCACCCGCACCGGATCCGGGCCATGGGCCAGCCGGTCGAGCACCCGGCGGTACAGCGGCGTACGGGAGACAACCCGGGCCAGCGCCGGGCGGAGGGTGTCGGCGACCCGGTTGCGCGAGAGCATCGCCCGCCCCTGCATCGCCTGCAGCCGCAGCATGGTGGTGACCGCGGGCCGCCGTTGCTGCTCGAACCGGCCGAGGAACGCGGCGGAGGTGTCCTTCGCGTCGAGCGCGGCGACCAGCACCGGGTGCAGCACCGCCGCGTCCTGCAGGGCCAGATTGATGCCCTGTGCGCCGATCGGGCCGTGCGTGTGCGCGCTGTCGCCCAGCAGCACCAGCCCGTCGGCCGCCCACCGCTCGGCCTGCCCGGAGAAGACGTCGAGCAGCGTGAGATCCCCGAGCGTGCGGATGTGCTCGCGCACCGCGTCCGCGTGCTCCGGCACCGCGCGGGCGATCAGCTCCCGCACCTGCTCCACCCCGTGCCCGGCGATGCGCCGGTAGCCGCCGTGCGGCAGGGTCCAGCCGATCTGCACGCTGTCCGGCCAGGACCGGTACACCAGCACCGGCGCGTCCGGGCCGCGGCGGACCTGGACGACCTGCCGGCCCGTGTCCGGGGCCGGCAGCTTGAACCACAGCACGTCCTGGTCGAAGGCCTCCTCGCGGACGGCGCCGATCCCCGCCAGACGGCGCACCTTGGAGTGCCGCCCGTCGGCCCCGGCCACCACCCGCGCCCGCACCTCGTGCTCACCGGCCACCACCCCGCACACCCGGCCGTCCTCACGCAGCAAGGCGCCCACCCGGGCGCCCGGCAGATACGTGAAGGCGTCGTGGGCCCGGCACGCGGCCAGCAGTTCGGTCAGCAGCGCCGGCTGCGGCAGGCTCAGCAGGCAGTTGTACGGCCCCGGCAGCCGCCGGTAGTCGGCGTCCAGCAGCACCCGGTCGCCCTCGACCAGTTGGAAGCCGTCGTGCGCGAAGGCACCGCGCCGCCGCGCCCCGTCCAGCACCCCCAGCTCGGCCAGCACGGCCTGGCCGCCCGGCTGGAGGATCTCGCCCCGGTACTCCCGTTCCAGGGAACGGGACTTCTCCAGCAGGGTCACGCTCAGCCCCGACCGCAGCAGCAGCAACGACAGGGCGAGCCCCGCCGGCCCGCCGCCCACCACGGCGACGTCGGTCGAACTCACCGGCACGGTGCCCACCTTCCTCCCGCCGGGTCAGGCCAGCAGTCCCAGGCCACCGTCGACCACCAGCGTCTGTCCGTGGATCCACGCCGCCTCGTCGGCGCACAGCAGCGCCACCGCGTCGGCGACGTCCTCCGGCACGGTCAGCCGACCCGCGGGCGTGCGCCGCGCCAGCATCGCCAGCACCTGTGGATCCGCGGTGCCCGGCCCCTTGTCGATCTTGGCCGTGGAGACGGCGTTGACGTTGATGCGGTGCCCGGCCAGTTCCGCCGCCAGATAGCGGACCAGGCTCTCCAGCGCCGCCTTGGCCACCCCGGCGCTCACATAGCCGCCGGGCACCACCGAGCGGGCACCGGAACTGGACACCGCGACCACCCGGCCGCCGTCCGGCATCAGCCCGGGCAGCAGCGGCGCGGCCGACAGCAGCGGCGCCAGCGCCACCGACAGATCCGCGCGCAGCGGCCGGGCACGCACCCCGGTCGCGGGCATCGGATGCCAGGTGGCCGCGTTGTGCACCAGCACGTCCAGCCGCCCGTGCCGCTCTTCGACGGTCCGCAGCGCGGCCGTCATCTGCGCCGGGCGGCTGACGTCCGCCCGGACCGTCTCCACGCTGCCGGGCAGCCGGCTCAGCTCACGCAGGACCTCTCCGGCCGCCGCCTCGGGCCCGCGGTGGTTGAGCACCACCGCGCAGCCCGAGGCCGCGAGCTTGCGCGCGATCGCCAGGCCCACGCCCCGCGTCGCCCCGGTGACCAGGGCGACGCGTCCCTTCAGTCCCGGCATCCCGGTGACGCCCGAGGGTGCGGAAGCGGCCATGGGTCACTGCTCCGCGTCGGCGGACGACACCGGGGTGTACAGGTCGGCCTCGACCTCCACCAGCGGCATCATCGCCTTGACGTGGGAGCGGAACTCCTCGCTGGAGACGACCGCCCGGTGCGACGCGGCGTCCTTCCAGCGGCCCATGTTCAGATACACCTTCGGGTTCGTGGCCGACCGCACCATCCGGTAGTCGACGAATCCGGGCTGGGCAGCCATGAAGCCCGCATGCTCGGTGAACAGCCGCTCGAACTCCGCGGTGTCGTCGCCCTTGACGGTGAACTTCGTGACGTGCGTGATCATCGTGCCTCCTGGTTCGGGACGGCCCTCGGCGGGATCGCCGTGGGAAGGGGGATTGCCGTGGGAAGGGGAGACGGACCGCAGCCGCAGCGCCATCCGGGCCCGCAGCTCCTTGCGCGGGGCCTTGCCGGTGGGGGAGCGCGGAATGGACTCGACGACCTCGATGTGCTCGACGGCCTGGTAGTACGGCAGGCCCGCGTTGACCTCGGCCGCGATCGCCGCGACGTCGTCGCCGGCGCCCTCGGCGAGGACGACGAAGGCGGCGGCCACCGCGCCGTGCAGGGGGTGGGGGCAGTCCACGACCAGGCAGTCCCGCACCGCGGGATGCCGCTCGAGGACGCGTTCCACGCTGGTCGGCGACACCAGCCAGTTGTCGCGTTTGAAGACGTCCTTGAGCCGGTCGGCCAGGACCAGGCGCCCGGTTGCGTCGATCTGGCCGATGTCACCGGTGGACAGCCAGCCGTCGGCGTCGATGCACGACGGCACCGACTCGCCGCGGTACCCGAGCATCACCTGCGGGCCGCGCACCTGCACCTCGCCCAGCTCGCCCGGCCCCAGCACCGCGCGGCTGTCCACGTCCACCACCCGTGCCTCGGTGCCGGCGACCGGTCGGCCCACCGATCCGGGCCGCCAGTCCGCGGGATCGTCGGAGTGGGTCAGCGGCGAGGTTTCCGCCAGCCCGTAGCCCTGGACGACCGGCACCCCGAAGTGGTCGGCGAGCGTGCGGGCCGCGGCCGGGGAGAGCGCCGAACCGCCGGAGGCGATCATCCGCACCGTCTGAAGCCGCAGCCCGGCCAGCTGGTCGGAGGCCGCCAGCGCGGACAGCCGCATCGGCAGGCTGTAGTAGTGCGTGGCACCGAAGGCGTTCGCCAGCCGTACCGACTCCGCGGGATCCGGGGCCGGGCACAGCACCTGCGTCGCGCCCGCGGCGATCGCCGAGTTCATGTGCATGGGGTGGAACGTCGGCAGGTGGTTCAGCGCCACCGAGGAGGCGTCCAGACGGTGCGCGTCCGCCACCTGCACCGCGTTGACCAGCACATTGCGGTGGCTGAGCTGCACCGTCTTCGGCGCCCCGGTGGTCCCGCTGGTGAAGTGCAGACAGGCCAGGTCGCCGGGGGCGACCACCACCTCGGGCAGGTGTGCCGGCTCCGCGGTGTCGCCGAGCAGCTCCTCCAGGCCGGTGACGTCCCGTCCGGCGCCCTCGGGCAGCGGGCCCAGGACGACGATCCGGCGCAGCCGCGGCAGCCTGTCGCGGACCGCGGCGATCCGGGCGGCGCCGGTGGCGTCCACGAGGGCCACCTCGGTGCCGGACTCGCCCAGCACATGGGCCAGCTGCTCCTCGCGCAGATACGGGTTGACCGGCGCCGCCACCTGGCCGGCGCGCAGGATGCCGTAGTAGCCGACGACGAAGTCCGGGGAGAGCACCGAGGTGATCGCCACCACGGTGCCCTGCCGCGGAACGCAGCGGCGCAGTGCGGCGGCGCACCGGGTGGCGGCCGCGTCCAGCTGCGCATAGGTCAGCTCACGGTCCTCGCAGCGGATCGCGACCCGGTCGGAGTGGGCCGCGGCGCTGCGCGTCAGCAGCAGGTCGACGGGGCCCTCCGGGCAGTCGGGGGACAGCGTCCCGAGGCGTTCATCAGCCATCGAGCCCGGCCTCCGCGTACGCCTTGGCGTGCTTCAGCGTGGCCAGGCTGTTCGTGCCGAGCGCGCCGCGCACGAACTCCTTGGCGTCCGCGACCGTGCTGCCCTCGCCGAGCACCGCGGTCACCATCTCGGGTTTGACGCGCACGGTGTGCCGCGAGGAGGCCCGCACCGTGCCCGCCCCGGTCCGCCGCAGCGTCCAGCAGCCGGTGTGCAGGCTGAGCAGGCCCGGCAGGACCAGCTGCTTGTACAGGATCCGGTCGTCGGTGAAGCACACCCGCACGGAGGCCGTGGTGTGCGTGCTGCCGTCCTTGGCCCGGGTCTCCATCTCCAGGTACTGCAAGCCCGGGGTGTCCTCGCGGCAGGTCGCCTTCGCGACGTGCGGCAGCCGCTGCGCCCACTTGCCGCCCTCGTACAGGAAGGCGTACACCGCGGACAGCGGGCCGTCGATCTCCACCGCGTCCTCGAACTCCAGTTCCAGCTCGCGGGCTTCGGCGCCGCCCTCCGCGGCCGCCTTCAGCGCGGCCAGCTCCGCACGGCTGTTGCGGTCCACGGCGCGGGCGATCCAGGCGTCCGCGTCCGGTACGTCGTCGACGGGCACCCAGTCGTGAGTGAGCAGCACGTTGCTGCCGCCGTCCGGCCGCGGTTCGACGATCCACTCGCCGCCCATCGCGGCGACCGGCGACTGCGACTTCTCCTGACGGAACGCCACCCGGCGGCGCACCGGGTCCAGGGTGCGGCGCGAGGTCCAGGTCTTGGCCTCGCCGTTGGCCGTGGCCCACAGCGCGATGCGCTCCTCGTTCCCCTCGGACCAGGTGCGCTCGGCGTGCACGGTCGGCCCGAACACCCGCGGCCAGCGGGTGACGTCGGCGACGATGCCGTAGACGGTGCCGGGCGAGGCGGCCACCTCGACGCGGTGCTCGGTGCGGCGGACGGCGTCCTGCGCGGGGTCCGTCGCGGCCTGAGAAATCTCCATTCCCCGTCCCTCCTCAGTAGTTGCCGAGACCGCCGCAGACGTTGATCGCCTGCGCGGTGATCGCCGCCGCGGCCGGCGTGGTCAGGTAGGCGACCAGCGAGGCGACCTCCTGCGGGGTGGTGTACCGGCCGAGCGGGATCTTCGCCTCGAAGCGCTTGAGCACCTCCTCGGGCGTGGTCTCCCACGCGGCGGCGTAGCCCTGCCGGACCCGTTCGGCCATGGGCGTCTCCACATAGCCGGGGCACACCGCGTTCACGGTGACGCCGGTCTTGGCCAGCTCCAGCCCGAGCGCCTTGGTGAAGCCGACCACCCCGTGCTTGGAGGCGGAGTACGGGGCGCCCAGCACGACGCCCTGCTTGCCGCCCGTGGAGGCGATGTTGATGATCCGGCCGCGGCCGGCGGCGAGCATGCTGCCCTCCTTCAGCACCGCACGGGTCATCAGGAACACGCTGGTGAGGTTGGTGTCGATGACGTCGTGCCACAGCTCGTCGGTCAGCTCCGCGGTGACCCCGCCGCCGTTGCGGCCGGCGTTGTTCACCAGCACGTCGATCCGCCCGTACCGGTCGGCGGCCGCCCGCACCAGCGCGTCGGTCTCCTGAGCCGACCGCACGTCGCACGCCGTGCCGTCGGCCTCGACGCCCTCCGCGCGCAGCTGTTTCACCACCGAGTCGACGTTCTCCCGGGTGCGTGCGCACAGGAACAGCCGCGCACCCGCGCGCCCCAGCTCCTCGGCCACCGCGCGACCGATCCCGCTGGTCGCACCGGTGACGAGGACCACCTGCCGGTCGTCGTTGTCGGGCATCGCTCCACCTCCTCGTCCGCCGCGTGACGCCGGTGCCGCGCGGCCTGTGCTCACCCTGGGCAGGGCTGCTCGAAGCGGCCTCGAAGCGAGGTCGAGGTACGGCACAGCCGCACGGGGACGGGAGGCGCAGGGGCGGTCGCGAGCGCGGTTCGAGGCCGTCTCGAGGCCGCCGGGACAGGCTCGGCGCGGCGGCCCGTGCCCCGGACGCCGGGCCAGGACAGCGCCGGGCACGCCCCGGCGGACAAGGAGGGAACCGTGCCGTTCAGCAGCCCCGCGGCAGCAGCCGCCGGCACCGACACCGGTCGGTACGCGGCGATCCAGCAGTTCTACGCCCGGCAGATGCAGCTGCTCGACTCCGGCGACGCCGACGCCTGGGCCGACACCTTCACCGAGGACGGTGTGTTCGCGGCCAACGCCCACCCGGAGCCGACCCGCGGCCGGGAGAACATCCGCGCGGCGGCGGCCGAGGCGAAGGCCCTCCACGCGAAGCAGGGCCTGCAGGTCCGCCACTGGCTGGGCATGCTCGACGTCACCGACCGGGAGGACGGCACGGTGCTGGTGCGCAGCTACGCCCTGATCATCAACACCCCGCGCGGCGGGCAGGCCGCGGTGCACCTCAGCACCACCTGCGAGGACGTCCTGGTGCCCACCGAGGACGGCGGCTGGCTCGTCAGCCGCCGCGACGTCGTCCGCGACGACCTGCGCTGAGCCGGCGCCGCGTCACAGCACCACGAACGGCCCGCGGGCATCCCCGGCGACGGGATGCCCGCGGGCCGTCGTCCGCTGCAAGGGGGGAGGCCCGCCGCATGCCGCGGCGGGCCCCCGTGCACCCACGCCCCTCAGCGCCCCTCGGACCTGGTGGTGCGCGGCAGCAGCAGGGCCGGCAGCAGGGCGATCAGGCTGAACCCGAGGGTCCACCAGAACACGTCGCCGAACGCGGGGACGAGCTGGGCGGGGGTGCGGGCCGCGCGCAGCACCGAGCCGTCGCCCGCGTGACGGGAGTAGGAGCGCTGCAGCACCACCGTGAGCACCGCGGTGCCCATCGAACCGCCCACCCGCTGGGCGATGTTGACCACGCTCGTGGCGTGCGGCACGGACTCCTTGCCGAGCCCCTGGTAGGCGGCGACCAGCGTCGGCATGAAGGTGGCGCCGAGCCCCACGCCCCGCACCAGCAGGGCCGCGGCCAGCAGCAGCTCGGGGGTGTCGCCGTCGGCGAGCGCGTACGGCAGCGTGCCCAGCAGGGCGAGCACCAGACCGGCCGGCACCACCCGCCCCGGCCCGAGCCGGTCGGTGAGCTTTCCCGCGTACGGTGCGACGAGCGCCGCCCCAAGCCCCTGCGGGGCGAGCAGCGCACCCGCCGTCACGGCGTCCTGGCCGCGCACCAGCTGGTGGTACAGCGGGAACAGGATCAGCGCCCCGAACAGCGCCGCGCCCAGCAAAAGGGACGCCACCGCCGACGCGGCGAAGCTCCGCAGCCGGAACAGCCGCAGATCCACCAGGGCCCGCTCGCCGCGCCGCAGCGAGTGCCCGGCGAACACCGCGAGCATCACCGCGCCCAGCACCAGCGACGGCACCGCGAGCGGCGAGCCGAAGCCGCGCTCGCCGCCCGCCTCGGTGAAGCCGAGCACCAGCAGCGCCAGTCCCGGCGACAGCAGCACCACCGACAGCCCGTCCAGCGGCACCGCACGGACCTCCTCGCCGCGCGGCAGCACCCGGGCGGCGAGCACCAGGCCGACGACGCCGATCGGCAGGTTGACCCAGAACAGCCACGGCCACGACAGACGGTCCACGAGCAGCCCGCCGATGGCCGGGCCGAACACCGGCGCGAGCATGCCGGGGATCGCGGCGACCCCCATCACCCGCCCGATCAGCCGGGGACCGGCCGCGCGGGCCAGCGCCGTCTGCGACAGCGGCAGCAGCATCCCGCCGCCCAGGCCCTGCACCACCCGGAAGATGATGAGCGAGCCCGCCGACCAGGCCAGCCCGCACAGCAGCGAGGCGGCCGTGAACACCGCCAGCGCGGTCAGCCAGGCGCGGCGGATCCCGAACCGGTCCACGGCCCAGCCGGTCAGCGGGATCACCATGGAGAACGCCAGCAGATACCCGGTGGCCACCCACTGGATCACCGACACCGGTGTGTCCAGGTCGTGCCCCATCGCCTCCACACCGACCGAGACGATGCTGGTGTCGAGCGTGGACATCACCACGCCGAGGGTCAGCACCCCGGCCAGCACCAGCACGGACCGGGGGATGCGCTGCGGCACGGACTGAGCGGCGTCCTGCGAAGGGGGCGACGCCGTGGTGTTCTGAACGGGATCGGTGGCCACGAGCGGATGTCCTCCTCGGGAGCGGCGCGAACGGCCTTCAGCGCCTGGACGCACGAAGCGGCGGCCGGCGTGTCATTTCACGCACGGCCGCTCGGAAGCATGGCGTCAGAATCGTGTGCGGCAGTCCGCCGGCGGCGGTCATTTTGCTCTTTCTTGAATTCCCGTGCCGCTGCTCCATGCGCATTCGAGCCGTTCTCTAGCCGGATCGGCCAGATTCGGTGCCGGCAACGTGACAGACGGTGGCACGGGAGGCGAGAGTGTCCGGGAATCCGGGACGGGTCCTGGTGGTGGGCGCAGGTCCGAGCGGGCTCACCATGGCCCATGAACTGCTGCGACGCGGTATCGGCGTGCGCATCGTGGACGCCGCGCGCGGCCCGGCCGCGACCAGCCGGGCGCTCGCCACGCACGCCAGGACGCTGGAGATCTACGACCAGATGGGAATACTTCCCGAGCTGCTGCCGCAGGGCCGCCGGATACAGAAGTTCACCCTGCACCAGAACGGCCGCAAGCTGGCCGCGTTGAAAGCCGACTATTCCGAACTTCCCACCCGCTTCCCGATGACCGTCATGGTCGACCAGGCCATCACGGAAAAGGTTCTGCGGGACGCGGTGGGCCGCCTCGGCGGCAGCGTCGAATGGGGAGTGCGGCTGGAATCGCTGGACCAGGACGCCGACGGCGTCACCGTGCGGCTGCGCCACGCCGACGGCCGCGAGGAGACGGTCCGCACCCCCTGGCTGGTCGGCTGCGACGGCGGCCACAGCACCGTCCGCAAGCTGCTGGGCCTCGTGCTGGTCGGCCGCTCCAGCGAGACCTGGCTGATCGCCGACGCGGTCCTCGACACCGACTTGGACGACAGCAGCCTGCACTGGCTGCGCAGCCGCACCGGCGCCATGATGGCCGTGCCGTTCCCGCAGCCCGGCAAGTGGCGGCTGCTGGACACCGCGGAGGTGACCTACGACGGCGACCCGCGGCAGGTCGGCGACCGGTTCGCGCGCAAGCTGACCGAGGCCGTGGGCCGACCGGTCACCGTGCACACCCCGACCTGGGTGTCGGTCTTCACCATCCAGCAGCGCATGATCACCCGCATGCGCTCGGGCCGCTGCTTCGTCGCCGGCGACGCCGCGCACGTCCACAGCCCGGCCTCCGGGCAGGGCATGAACACCGGCATCCAGGACGCCTACAACCTGGCCTGGAAACTCGCCGCCGTGATCCAGGGCCACGCCGGCGAGGCCCTCCTCGACAGCTACGGCGCCGAACGCGTCCCCGTCGGCGAGCGGCTGCTCGGCTCCACCAACCGCGCCACGGCGCTCATCCAGCTCAAGCACCCCGTGGCCGGGCTGATCCTGCCCGTGATGTTCACGCTGGTCTCCCGGGTGGCCCCGCTGCGCTCCCGGATCTCCCGCAAGATCATGCGCGCCATGTCCGCCCTGGACCTCAGCTACGCCGGCAGCCCCCTCACCCGTGCGGCGGAGTCCCGCCCCGGCGCCCCCGAGCCCGGAGAGCGGCTGTCGCGGGTGCTGGCCGACGAGGCCGACGAACCCGGTTTCGCCGCGCTGCTCGCCGAGCTGCGCGACCCCCGCTGGACTTTGCTCGCCCGGGTCACGGACGACCGGTACCGCACGCAGTGGACCGCTCTGCACGACACCCACGCCGCCTGGCTGTCCGTGCGCGCCGTCGTCGCGCCCGGCGCCGGCGACGACGCACCGGATCCGCTCGCCGACCGCGGCGCTCTCGCCGGCCGGCTGGCCCTGCGGGCGGACGGCGACTGGCTGCTGGCCCGCCCCGACGGCTACGTCGCGGCCCGCGGCACCGGACCGGACGGCCCCGCGCTGCGCGAGGCGCTGTCCGCGGCGACCGCGGGCCTGTGCTCCGCCGTCCCGGCCTCCGCCCCGGGGACCGTCTGACCGGCCTTCCCGGCCGGCTGTCGCAAGGGAGGACTCAGTCATGGACTTCGGACTCGACCGGCGCGGCGTCCTGATCACCGGCGCCACCGGCGGCATCGGCAGCGCCGTGGCGCGCGCCTATGCCGCCCAGGGTGCGCGGGTCGCCCTCGGATACGCCCAGGACACCGCGGCCGCCGAGGCGCTCGCCGAGGAGCTCGGGGCCAAGAACGACGACGCGATGGCGGTGCGCTGCCGCATCGGCGAGGACGGCTCCGCGGAGGCCGCGGTGGCCGCGGTCGAGGAGAAGTGGGGCCGGGTCGACGTCCTGGTCGCCGGGGCGATGGCACCGGGCGGCCTGCGCCCGCCGGGCATCCGCTTCGAGGAACTCGCCCCGGACCACTGGACCGGCTTCGTCACCGGCAACACCCTGCACACGCTGCGCACCGTCCAGCTGGTCCTGCCGGGCATGCGCAGGGCCGGCTGGGGCCGGATCGTGCTGCTGTCGTCGGTGGTGGCCCGGCTCGGCAAACCCGGCCGCGAGTTCTACGGCACGGTCAAGAGCGGGCTCTACGGGCTGGTCAGCAGCCTGGTGTGGGACCTGGCCGGCTCCGGCGTCCTGGTCAACCTGGTCAGCCCCGGGCTCACCCTCACCCCGAAGAACGCCGCGATGGTGCCGCCCGCCCGCCGCGCCGAGGAGGAGGCGGCCACCCCGACCGGACGGCTCAGCACACCGGAGGACGTCGCCGCGGCCGTGCTCTTCCTGGGGTCCGGGGCCAACGGCAACATCACCGGCCAGGACCTCGCGGTCGCCGGAGGCCGCTGAGCGGCCCGGCAGGCACCCCGGGGCGGAACGAGCCCGTCGGAAAAGATCCCGCACACGCAGCGGCGCCGCCGTACGGACCCGAAGGTCCCGTACGGCGGCGCCACGTGCGTCAGGCCGGTGTGCCGGCGCGCCGGATCAGATCTCGAAGACTTCCTTCACCAGCTGCGCCTGCTCCTGCTGGTGCCGCTTGGCCGAGCCCACCGCCGGGGAGGCGGAGGACGGGCGGGACACCCGGCGCAGACGGTCGGTGTTGTCCGGCGCCGCGCCGAGGACCAGGTCGAGGTGGTCGATCAGGTTCAGCGCGATGAACGGCCAGGCACCCTGGTTCGCCGGCTCCTCCTGCGCCCACACGTACTTCTGGGCGTTGGTGTA
>Ga0164243_10003693_pt1 | contig 24424 bp, 13 predicted proteins | sample OricompcompostOP_FD_108781 | JGI IMG/M metagenome (GOLD analysis project Ga0164243, IMG submission 108781) | Organic Plus compost microbial communities from Emeryville, California, USA - Original compost - Organic plus compost (OP) | ecosystem: Engineered > Solid waste > Mixed feedstock >...
CATCCGCGAGAAGTCCGGACCGGCGCTGCTCGACTTCATCCTGGCCGACATCCAGGAGTTGAGACAGCTCCTGTTCGATCCACAGAGCACTCAGGCCATCATGGCGGGCATGCAGGCGACGTGGTGGCTGAACGAGAAGCTCCACGCGTGGCTCGGCGAGAAGAACGCCGCGGACATCCTTGCCCAGTCGGCACCGAACAACGTCACGTCGGAAATGGGGCTCGCGCTGCTCGACGTGGCGGATGCGATCCGCCCGCATCCGGACGTGATCGCGTTTCTGCAGAACGTCGCGCATGCCGACTTCCTGCAGGAATTGCCGCGGCTTCCGGGTGGCCGCGAGTCGCTCGATGCGATCCGCGCGTTCCTCGACCGGTACGGCATGCGTTGTGTCGGGGAAATTGACATCACGCGGCCGCGCTGGAGCGAACGGCCGGCCACGCTCGTGCCGATCATCCTCGCCAATATCCGCAACTTCGAACCGGGCGCCGGTCGGCGGCGCTTCGAACAGGGGCTGCGCGAGTCACAACAGAAAGAGCAGGAACTGCTGACGCGCCTCCGGGCGCTGCCGGATGGCGAACAGAAGGCCGAAGAAGCCAAACGTGCCATCGATCGGCTGCGGACGTTCATCGGCTACCGCGAATACCCGAAATACGGGATGGTCAGCCGCTACTTCGTTTACAAGCAGGCGCTGCTCGCGGAGGCCGACCGCCTGGTGCACGATCGTGCGCTGCACGAGCGCGAAGATGTCTTCTATCTCACTTTCCACGAACTGCACGAACTCATGCGCACGAGGCAGATCGACGATCAGCTCGTCCATCAGCGGAAGGATGCGTTCCGGAGTTATCAATCGCTCACGCCGCCGCGCGTGGTCACGTCCGACGGCGAGGTCGTGACGGGGGAGTACAGGAGGGGAGACCTGCCGAAAAACGCGCTCGTCGGCCTCGCGGTGTCAGCGGGTGTTGTCGAAGGCCGCGCGCGCGTCATCGTGGACATTTCGGAAGCGGATCTCGAACCGGGCGACATCCTGGTCACCGCGTTTACCGACCCGAGCTGGACACCGCTGTTCGTGTCGATCGCCGGCCTGGTCACGGAGGTTGGCGGACTGATGACGCATGGCGCGGTGATTGCCCGCGAGTACGGCCTGCCCGCGGTTGTCGGCGTGGTGGACGCGACGAAGCGGATCCGCGACGGGCAGCGGATCCGCGTGCACGGAACGGACGGGTTCGTGGAAGTGCTGGATTGATGGCGCGAGTCGCGTGGGTCAGTCCGCCTTCAGCGATGTCCGCGCGCGCAGTGCGGCCAGTCGCGCCTCGATCTCGGCCTTTACGGTCGCGAATTGCGGTTCCGCCGATGTCCAGAGGTCGAGAGTAGTCCGGTACGCTTCGGCCGCGGCCTGGAGGTGCCCGTTGCGTTCGTGAATTTCTCCCATGCGGATCAGGCTTGGCGCGAGATACGGCAATGCGGCGACGGAGTTTTCGCCCATTCCGGCGAGGAGATCACGGGCGTCCTGATCGCGGCCGTCGGTGATCGCGGCTTCGGCCAGGATGAAGCGTTCACGCGCGAGCGAGCGCAGGTAGTCGGCGCGCAGGTGTTCGTACCATCGCTCGACCTTGCGGAGCGAAGCTGCGAGCTCCTTCCCGCTGCGGTCCAGCGAGCCATCGCGCAGTTCGCGCTCGGCGAGCAGCGCGAGCGCAAGCGTGCGCAGCAGCGGCTCATTGGCGGACCCGTTCTGCAACTGCCTGGCCGCCGAAATCAGCGCGCCCTCCTCGCCTCCTGCCCGGTAATAGGAAAGAACGCGCGCGTACAGCTCGAATCCCGACTCCACGGACCCATCGAACCGCGCGAATCCGGAGGTCGCCGAAGGCAGCGCGAGGCCGAGCGGCAGGTCGACCTGTTTCATACGTGAGTGGCGAAGATCGACACGCATCGCGGGCATCGAGCCGAGCAGCAGGCGGTGGGGTTCGGCCTTGCCGGGGGCCAGCGCGTAGGCCTGGTTGAGCGCCGCACGGGCCGCCGCGGGTTGCCCGCGTGCGAGGGCAAAGTGCGTGATGAGCAGGTAGCCTCTCGCACGGGTGTCGGGTGCGCGCCTGGTGTCCGTGAGCACCGCGGCGATGCGCGCGCCCGCGGCGGGATTGCGAAGGTAACGTGCGGTATACGCGGCCGTGCTTGCGATCGCGTCGTCGGAATGTCGCGAGAGCAGCGCAAGGAACTGGTCCTGTTCCGCTTGCGTGCCCGTGGAGAACACGCGCAGTGCCCGCACCTGCGGCGTCGGCAGGGGCACATCCACGTCGCCGTTCACCTCGCGTTCGAGGGTGACGAGCTCAGCATCACCTTTCAGCGCCGCGATGGCGGACAGATGAACGAACGCGGCGTGATGCTTCGGGTTCAGGTCGATGACGCGTCGCCAGGCGTGTTCGGACGCACGGACCGGCCGACCGTGGAGTCCTCCCGAGTGAAACAGCGTCTCCGCGAGCTGGAACCATGCTTCCACCATCTCGGGGTGGCGGAGCAGGATCGACTCGTAGAGGCGTTCGGCTTCCGGGAGTCGTCCGTTCAGGAATGCTTCGAGCGCCAGGAAGAGTTCGACATCGATCGGCGAAGCGTGCTCACGGCACTCGAGCGCCTTGCGCACCTTGGCGCGTGCACGATCGAAATCGGCATCACTGCTCCAGAGATTGGCGATGGCGCTGCGATACATTGCAAGCGCAAAGGTCGAATCCTCGGCCACCGCCTGGTCGAATTCGCTGGCCGCCTCGGCGTAGCTTCCGCGCCGGAAGTGGTTCTCGCCGCGGAAGAAGTGCCGGAGCGCGGGGAGCGAGCGACTGGTCAGCGCGGCCGACCGTTCGAGATCCGAAATTCCGGGGAGGGAGCCGACGAGCTGGGGAACGAGTTGTTCGACGAGGTCGAAGAGCTGGTCCTCGTTACTGGCCCGTCCGCTTGCCGTCGCGAGCAACTCGCCGTCCGTGCGATACATTCGCGCCGCGACCTGGAGCTGGCCGCCCGCCTCGACAACGCTGCCCACGATGAAAATGGAAGCGCCGAGCGAGCGCGCGTGCGAGGCGGCTCCACCGCTCGCGGATTCCGCGAGATCGTCCGGGACTGTAACGCGCTTCGCGAGCGCACGCGGGTCGAGCAGGGTCACCTGGTCGAGCGCCTGCAGATGCGTGCCAATGAGTTCGGGAATGCCGTCGCCCAGGTAGGCCAGTTCCGGATGGCCGCGGTACAGGAACGGGAAGATTCCGACCCGCTCCGGCAGCGATGCAGCGGCAGCACGTTGTTCGGATGCATACGGAGAAAACGTGACTGCCGCCAGCGACAGGGCGAGGAGCGCCAGGAGCGCCGCAGCGACGAGGTCGATGCGCATCCTTCGCCGACCGCGTGCCAGCGTTCCGCGCGACTTCACCGCCGCAGCCGGCGGCGGAACCTGCCGTGATGCGGGCTGCGGCCGCTGCATCGGCATCTCTACCGGCGCCTGCGAAACCTCGATTTCCTGCAGGATTGCCGCGGTCGCGGCGGACGGTTCGAGATCGAGGTCGCGCTTCAGCGCGGTGGCGAAGCGCTCGAATGCTTCACGCGCGCGAACGATCTGCCCGTCGGCAATCAGGCTCGTGAGAACCCTGTGGACGGGGATTTCGTCATAGGGAGCAATCTGGCGGGCCCGCTCCGCCCATTCGATGGCGCGGGCGTGATCTCCGGCCGCGGATGCGCTCTGCCAGAGGCGGTCCAGCGCGGAGAGCACCTGCTGACGAACGCTTTCCCTGGCGGAATCAAGCCACTGTTCGAATCCGGGAACGGAAGGGAAGTGCTCGAGCAGGTCCCCTCGAACGAGCGCAACCGCGTCTTCCAGGTCACCCGACGCGAGCCTCCGTCGGAACATGAAGAGGTCGACCTCCACCAGCTCCGGATTCAGGGCGACGCGATCCGCATGCAGTTCGATCGCATCCTGACCGAGTGAGCGGCGGAGATAATACACGGCCTGGCTCAGCGCATGGCGCGCTCCGCCTTCATCCCTGTCCTGCCAGAACAGGTCGATGATCTCCGAACGCGTGCGGCCGTGCTCCGGCCCGGCCGCGAGAAACGCCAGCAACGCAGACCGTTTCGTCTGCTGCAGCACGGAATGGATGGGGGTGCCGTCGCCGGCGGTCAGCTGGATCGGGCCGAGAACCCGAAGGTGATACTCACCCAAGATTGCCTGCTCCCGCGTAGATCACCGCAGACCGTGCGTGCACCTGAGACTTGCTCCGCGCGGTGATGGATGGGTGATGGCCGGGTGATGCGGATTTATTACACAACGTGTACTTCGCCCTCGAAGTGGGCAAGTGCAACGGACCGGCCACAGGAGCGGCGCCGTGAAAACCGGAAGGAAATCCGCAAGGCTCGCTCGCGGGCGGGTGGCGGGTGGAAGCGCGTTCGCGCTCGCGATGCTTCTGGCCGCGGTGCCGGCGGCCAACGCGCAGGTGCCCGGCGGTTTTCAGCCGGAAGATCTGCGGCTGTTGTCGGCCGTCGGCGACGTGCAGGTCTCGCCGGACGGTCGACGGATCGCGTACACGGTCACTGACAACCGGGCGGACGGCGCACCGACATCCATCCTGCACGTCACCGATCTGCGCACCGGCCAGCAGCACACGATCGGACGCGGCGGTTCGCCCCGCTGGAGCCCGGATGGCCAGTGGCTGCTGTATTCCGGTGCCGACGAACAGGGAAGCGGCCTTGTGGTCAGCCGCGCCGATGGCGCGGAAAAACGCGTCATCGCCCGCCCGAGGGGAACGAACCACCCGCTGCCGTCGGTGGGCGAGCAGTTCGCGTGGTCACCGGACGGCAAACGCGTGGCGTTCAGTTCCGCAGCGCCGGAGCCGGAGCCGGCAGCGTCCGGGGGTGCCGGCGAGCCGATCGTCGTCCGTCGCTACCTCTATAAGACGGCCTCGGGTTCAGGAGATGGCTATTTCAATGACAATCGTCGCCTCCATCTCTTCATTGTCGACCTCGCCACCGGCGCGCTGCGACAGCTGACGGATGGCAACGGGTACGAACACTCGATCGACTGGTCGCCGGATGGGCGGGAGATCCTGTTCCTTCGCAACGAGGAGCCGGATCCCGACCGGTTCTTCAACTACGACATCTCGGCGGTCGACGTGGAATCCGGGCGCGTGCGCGCGATCACGCGCAGCGAAAGCGTCGTGTACCGGCCTCGCTGGTCGCCGGATGGCCGGCGGATCGCGTTCCAGGGGACGCGTCGTGGACTCACCTCGTCGGAGACGACGATGGAGGACACGAAGATCATGGTGGTCGATGCGGACGGCTCGAATGTGCGCGAGGTGGGGCGCGCGCTCGATCGCAGGCAGGGTGCACCGGCGTGGTCGCGGGACGGCCGCTGGATTTACTTCACCTACCAGGACCGGGGCAACGTGTCCCTCGCCCGGGTTCCCGCGGATGGCGGAGACATTCAGACGGTCCTTGCGCGACGCGGTCGCGTGGGCAGCTGGTCTATCGGGCCGTCCGGTCTCGTGGCGTTCGGCTTCGCGGGTGCCGATGATGTGGCACAACTTCACGTGCTCGAGGGTGGACGGGAACGGCGGGTCACGTCGCTGAACGAGGCGCTGCTTTCGACGCGGCAAGTTGCTCCGGTCGAGGCGTTCACGTTCGTGAGCTTCGACGGTGTCGAAGTCGAGGCGTTCCTGACCCTGCCGCTGGGGCGAACCGGCGATTCCAGGCACCCGCTCATCGTCTCGATCCACGGCGGGCCGCACGGCCAGCAGGGACCGGCTTTCGACCACACCGCGCAGGTGTACGCCGCGCGCGGCTGGGCGACGCTGATGGTGAATTACCGCGGCTCGACCGGTTACGGCCAGGCGTTCACGGACCTGATATTCGGGGATCAGAACGGCGCGGAGGCGAGGGATGTTCTGCAGGGCGTGGAGGCGGCGTTCCGGCGCTATCCGTGGATCGACCGTACGCGTGTGGGCGTCGAGGGCGGCAGCTACGGCGGTCAGCTCGCCAACTGGCTCATCACCCAGACGTCGCTCTTCGCCGCGGCCATTCCGCGTGCCGGGATCGCGAACCTGGTCAGCTTCAACTTCCTCTCCTACTACCACGACTACCTCGCGGTCGAATACGGCGGCCGTGTTCACCAGGCCGACATCATGGACCGGCTCTGGGAGCGTTCTCCGATCCGCCACGTTGCGCGGGTGCGCACGCCGGTGATGCTCGTACACGGACAGAACGACAACAACGTTCCGAAATCGGAAGCGGAGCAGTTCTTCATTGCACTGCGCGATGTCGGCGTCGAAAGCGAGCTCGTGCTTTACCCGCGCGCGGGACACGGCATCCGTGAAACGGCGCAGCGGATCGATTTCCTGAAGCGGAGCATCGCGTGGTACGAGCGGCATTTCGCGCGCGCGCTGCAGGCGCGTGTGAGCGTACCGTGAGGGCAAGTCTCGCCGGGCTGATTGTCATCGTCGGCGCGATGGCCGGGTGCACGGACCGCGGCGCATCCGCAGCGGCATCGCGGGATGCCGACTGGTATCCTCCGGAGATCCTTTCCCGTTCCGATCTGCAGGCGCTGGTGGAGGCAGGCCTCGACCGCGACGGCGAGCCGCTCGCGCGGGCACTTCAGGCGCCGGATCCGCTGGTTCGGTGGACGGCCGCGTGTGCCCTGGCTTCCGTGCAGAAACCCCGGCTTCGCGGCGAACTGTTCACACTGCTGCGCGACGACACGGAAGGCGTTCGCCGGTGCGCCGCGTACGGCATCGGCCTGCTCGGTCCCGATGAAGCGGGCGGAACGAGCGCGCTGCTGGAGGCGATTGACAACGAAGCGAACCACGATGTTCGCATTGCGCTTCTCGAAGCCATCGGGCGAACCGGATCACGATCCGATCTTCAGCAGCTTCTGAAGCAGGCAGGGCGTGATTCGCTCCTTGACGTCGGCTTTTCCCACGCGCTGTTCCATTTTGGCCGGCGACGCATCACGCATCCGGCGGCCGCGCCGATCATCAAAGCCTTGATCGCAGACCCGGACGAGGAGACAGCGACGATCGCGGGACTCGCGCTCGGCGCGAGCCGGAACATCGGTGGCTGGGGGCTCGACGCGGACGTCGTGCGATCCGCGCTGGATGCGATGCCACGGAATTGCCGCGCTGCAGGGCCGCTGCTTGCCGCGCTCGAGCTCGAGGCGGATCCAACCGACGCGGAGCGCGCGCGCAGGTGGCTGGAACGGGCGGATCACTGGACCATCAGGGTCGCGGCGGCGAGGCTGCTCGGCCGGTACGGCGATGCCGATCCGCGCGCGACGGAAGCACTCGTGCGTGCGCTGGACGATGCATCGCCGCATGTCGCGGTCGCGGCCGCGCAGGCGCTCGCCCGCAACGGCACCCACGCCGGCGATGCCGTCGCCTGGGAGGATCTGACGCGCACGCATCTGGCGCGACCGGCGGTGGCGGCCGCCCTGTTGCCCGCGCTGGCTGGAACCGGCGACGAACCGCTGATCCTGGCCTGGGCGCGCGGACAGCTGAACGTGCGGCCCTCGTACGCGTACCCGGCCCTCGCTCGCCTGGCAACGCCCGATGCGGACACGCTGCTCGTGCACGGGCTCCGGGGCAAGCGACGCGATGCGTATGCCGCGGCATCGGCCCTCGCCGATCGACTCGAAAGAACGGAACGCGGCGACCCGCTGCGCGCGCACGTGGCGCGCGTGCTGCTCGAACGACTCGCAACCTGGGGGCCGCACGCGCCGGCGAGCGACATCCGCGGCCTCACGCGACTGCTCCAGTTATTCGCCACGGATTCCGCTGCCGAGGCACGCGCGCTCGTCGAGCGTGCGGCGACGCACTCGCATCTGAAGGTGAGAGCGGCTGCCGGCGTGCACCACGAAATGACCGAGGATGAGCGGTGGTCCGATCGCCAGCCGATCAGCTGGAGGCTGCTCGCTACGTTCGGCCAGAGTCCGAGGATCTCGTTGAAGACAACGCGCGGCACGTTCGTCGTTGAACTTCGACCGCTGAATGCACCGCTGGGTGTTTCCACCCTGCTCGAGCACGTCGCAGCGGGTCGCTTCAGCGATCTCGTGTTTCATCGCGTTGAACCGGATTTCATCCTGCAGAGCGGAGACTTCGATAACCCGCACGGGTCCGGTGGTCCCGATCGCGGTCTGCGCAGTGAATTCAGCCACTTGCGGTTCTCGCCCGGAGTGATGGGCATCGCGAGTGCGGGGAAGGACACGGAAGGCTCGCAGTTCTTCCTGACGCACAACAACGCGCCTTCTCTGGATGGTCGCTACAGCGCGGTCGGACGCATTGTCAGCGGACAGGATGCGGCGGATGCCGTCGGTCTCGACGATGCGGTGACGGTCAACATTCTGCCGCAATCACCCCCGACAGGAAAGAAGAGGTGACAGCATGACGATGTGAGGCTATCGAAACAGGAGCCGCGGCGATGCAGCGGCAGGCGCTTCGTTTCCGATACCAGCCAGCCATACACCAACAAGGAGACAGCCATGAGACGACCCATCTTTGCCGTGTGGGTTGCCGTCGTCCTCGTCGCGACGACGACGGCAGACGCGCGCGGGCAAAGTACCGGAACCATAACCGGACGTGTAACCGATGCAGGCAGCGGGAATCCGCTGCAGAGCGTGCAGGTCAGCATAGCGAGCGCGCGGATCGGTGCCGTCACGGATGCCCAGGGAAGGTACGTCATCAGTAACGTGCCGGCGGGCGAGGTGAGCGTTTCCGCGCAGATGATCGGGTACGAAACGGTCTCGCGGACCGTGACGGTAACCGCGGGGCAGACCGCCACGCTCGACTTCGCTCTCAGCATCAGCGCGCTGGGGCTTGATGCAGTGATCGTCACGGGCACGGCAGGCGGTACGCAGCGGCGCGCGATCGGAAACGTGGTGAGCACGGTCGATGCGGCAGCCGTCGTGGCGAACACGCCGGTCACGAACGTGGACCAGCTTCTGGCGCAGCGAACGCCCGGCCTCATGGTCATGCCGGGCGGCGGCAACGTCGGCACCGGGTCGCCGATCCGCATCCGTGGCGTTTCGAGCATGTCGCTCTCCAACGAGCCGATCGTTTACATCGACGGCGTTCGCATGGACAGCGACCCGCGGCGCGGGCCGGGGCAGCGGGGCGGTTCGGCGGTCAGCCGGCTGAACGATCTGAACCCGAATGACATCGCGAGCATCGAGGTGATCAAGGGGCCGGCCGCGGCGACGCTCTACGGCACGGAGGCGTCGAACGGCGTCATCCAGATCATCACCAAGCGCGGCGAGACCGGTGCGCCGTCGTTCGACGTAACGCTTCGCGGCGGCACGACGTGGTTGTGGGATCCTGAAGGGCGATCCGACCTTCGCTGGGGGCGTACGTCGAGCGGCGAACTCGTCAGCTTCAACCCGTACCGGCACGAGATCGAAAACGGGAACGGTCCGATCTGGACGTACGGGTCGCTCAAGGGAGTGTCCGCGAGCGTTCGTGGCGGAACCGATGCAGCGCGGTATTTCGTGAGCACATCGTACGACGACGACACCGGTGTGGTCCCGTGGAATACCGCCGAGCGCATCGGCGTACGCACCAACCTCGAGATGATGCTGAACGAGAAGCTCACGCTGCGCGCGGGCGCTTCTTACATCCGGTCGCGGATCCGGCTGCCGGCCGCCGCGATCGAGGTCGATCCGTTCAGCCAGATCATCTGGGCATCGCCGGTGAAGGCCTCTTCGGGGACGCGAGGGTTCTATTCCGCGCCGCCCGAGGCATGGTCGACGATGAAGAGCCTCGCCAACAACGATCGGACGACGCTCAGCACGGAGCTGCGTTTTACGCCGACCTCCTGGATGACGCATCGCGTCATTGCGGGATTCGATCTGAATGACGAGACGGAGTCGAACCTGTGGCCGCGGCAGCCGGAAGGCGCCAGCCACTTCTTCGGCAACCTCGGGCTCGGGTCCAAGGCAGTGACACGAGGCCTGAACAGCGTGTTCTCGCTGGACTACGCGGGATCCGCAACGATCGAGCGCGGCGACTTCGTGTTGACACCGTCCGTCGGTTTCCAGTACTACCGGCGCGAATCCGAATTCATCGGCGCGACCGGCACGGAATTCCCCGCGGTGCCGATCACGACCGTGACCGGTGGCGCGGTTCGCACCGGAACGGAAAACCTGGTGCAGAATGCGACGGTTGGCGTTTACGTCCAGCAGCAGGTCGGCTGGAGGAATCGTCTGTTCCTCACGGGCGCGATCCGTGGCGACGACAACAGCGCGTTCGGGCAGGAGTACGACGCCGCCATCTACCCGAAGCTGAGCGCGGCGTGGGTCGTTCACGAGGAGCCGTTCTGGCGGTTCGACTGGATGGATCAGTTGCGTCTTCGCGGTGCGTGGGGCGCCGCAGGCCAGCAGCCCAGCACGTTTGCCGCCGCCCGGCTCTACAACCCCACGGTCGGCTACGACGACGAGCCGGCCATCACGCCGTCGGCGTACGGCAACCCGCAGCTCAAGCCGGAGCGCGGCGAAGAACTCGAACTCGGGTTCGACGCTTCCTTCCTCAACGGGCGCGTGACGCTCGAGTACACGCGATTCGACCGCCGCGTGCGTGATGCAATCGTCCAGCGCCCGCTGCCGCCGTCGTCCGGGTTCAGCGGTTCACAAACCGTGAACATCGGCGAGGTCAGCGCGTGGGGCAACGAAATCGGATTGCGCATGCGAGTGATCGAAAGGCCCAGCTTCGCGTGGGAAATCGACACGCAGCTTGCGACCATGGGCAACCGGATCGAGGACCTCGGCGACGTCGAGTTCATCGGTGCGGGTGGCCAGGCCCAGCATCGTGTAGGCTACAGCCTGGCGGACATCTTCATGTACAAGATCGTGTCCGCGCAGATCGACGATGGCGGCTTCGTTACCGAGGCGCTGTGCGACGGCGGTCGCGGCAAGGACAACATGCGCCAGGGCGGGCAGACGGTGCCGTGCGCGGATGCGGGCAAGGTTCTGTGGGGCCATTCGCAGCCGACGTGGCAGTTCGGACTCGGCGCGGGCTTCACGTTCTGGGATCGCCTCCGCCTCTATGCGCGCGTCGAGGGGAACGGCGGCCACTGGCAGACGAACACCGAGATCCGCGCCCAGCACAACCTCGGTCTCTCCAAGGCAGTGATCGAGCGGAATGATCCGTTCCTGATGGCGTACCGCGAGATCGAGAACGACGCGACGGGCATGTATCGCGCCGACTTCCTGCGGCTGCGCGAAGTGTCCGCGACGTACACGCTGACCGATCGCCTGGCGCGCCTGGCCGGTGCGCAGAGCGGCTCCGTGAGCGTCGGCATGCGCAACGTGATGATGCTCTGGACGAAGGAGGAAGGTTGGGGAACGCCGCGCAACGGGTCGATCCGGATTCCGCTCGCGAACATGCTCGTGTGGGACCCCGAGGTAACGTCCACGGGTCAGCTGGCGAACAACTACCAGACGGTCATGCCGTCGACCGCATCGCTGACGTTCACGGTTCGACTGCGGTACTGATCATGGCAAACGATCGTCCAGCCGTTTCCCATTCGACACTGACCACGCCGGTCTCGAACCGGAGGAGTGAACACGATATGCGAAGTGCATCGAGAGGCACGCGTGTGCTGCGCCGGTTCACCGCGCTCGCCGCGCTTGTGACGGTGCCCACGCTGACTGCCTGTGACAGCCTGCTCGAAGTGCAGATCCCCGGCGCAGTGGCCGAGGAAGATCTGAACAACCCCGGAATGGCCAGGACGCTCTTCAACAGCGGAGTGGGAGCGTTCGAATGCGCCCTGGCCAATTACGTGGCGACGGTCGGCGTTCTGACCGAGGAGTACATCGTTGCGTCCGGCTGGCTGAACGACAACATCTGGGGCTGGCGCGGAATCGAAACGCGCACCGCAGACGGCAGCTGCCCGAACAACCGGAATGCATCCGGTTTCGGCGCGTACACGCCGCTGCACACCGCGCGGTTCATGATCGAGTCGACGCTGGAGCGGTTTGCAGGTTACGATCCGGCGGTGGTGCCCGGCCTCGAGCAGATGATCACGACGCTCAACGCGTACGCGGGTTACACGTACACGTACCTTGGCGAGGGCTTCTGCGAGATGGCAATCGACCAGGGGCCCGTGATGCAGCCGGCCCAGGTGCTCGAGCGTGCGGAGGCCTTCTTCACGGAGGCGATCAACCGCTCGGGGCCGGGCTCCGATCCGAACGTGCGGCTGCTCGCGCTGCTGGGACGTGCACGCGTGCGGCTCAGACTCGGCAACAAGGAAGGCGCCGCGGCGGATGCGGCCGAGATCCCTCAGGGCTGGCACTACGACGCCCAGTACTCGACGGTCCAGGGCAGCCGCGAGAATCGCGTGTACAACGTGACGGTTCGCAACCTGTTCCTGTCGGTATCGCCGAACTACCGCGACCTGACCGTGAATGGCGAGCCGGACCCGCGCGTCCCGGTCATGGATGCGGGTGTGAACGGCCATGACGGCACGACTCGGATGTGGCGTCAGCTCAAGTACGAGGCCGCTGATGCGCCGATTCCGATCGCATCCTGGGCGGAAGCAAAACTGATCCGCGCGGAGGCGCTCGGGGGACAGGCCGCCGTCGACGAAATCAACGAGCTCCGTTCGGCGCAGGGGATCGGGTCACTCGAGGGCCACGATGTCGCGAACATGCTGCCGACGATCCTGGAAGAGCGTCGCCGCCAGCTGTTCAGCGAAGGGCATCGCCTGAACGACATGCTCCGGCACAACATCCCGTTCCCGACGGGCACCAACCACAAGGGCCAGACGTACGGCCCGACAACCTGCATGTGGCTGCCGGACCAGGAACGCAACAACAACCCGAACATGTGACCACGGAAATGAGGCGGTCGCCCGGCACGCTGCCGGGCGACCGCCTCAAAGCGATCGGAGAAAGTTATGCGACATGGTTGGACGTTTCTGAGTCTGGCTGCCGTCGTCGCGGCATCCGGCTGCAGCGGCGGCGGTCAGAGCAGGGCCGGCGAGTACGTGCTGATCACGGGAGGCTGGGTTTTCACGGGCACCACGGACAGCCTCACGCGCAACACCGGCATCCTGGTCGGTGATTCCATCATCCTCGCCATGGGCGGCGCGACGGCGCCGAAGGGCGAAAACGTGCGCGTCCTCGAACTCGGCGATGATGACTACGTGATCCCGGGGTTGTTCGATCTGCACGCGCACTACGCGGTGGACCTCCTCGGCAAGGGGCGCGTGGACGAAACGAATGCCTACCCGCAGATCTTCCTTGCGAACGGTGTGACCTCGACCTTCCCGGCCGGCGAAGTCAATCCGGAGCGGATGCGTAGCACGCGCATCGCCATTGACGCGGGCGAACGGCCGGGGCCGCGCATTTTCAACTCGGGGCCCTATTTCGGCAGGGCACGCGCCGGCTGGGATGCTGCCAGAATCACGCGGGATTCGCTCCGCGCCGAGGTTGCCTACTGGGTCGGACAGGGAGTGAAGGGCTTCAAGGCAAAGGGCATCGACCCTGAACACCTGAAGTGGCTGATCGAAGCCGCGCACGAACACGGCCTGACCGTTACGGGCCACCTGGATTCCGGTTTTCGGGACTCGGTCAACCCCAGGGATGCGATCCTCATGGGCATCGACAGGATCGAGCACTTCATGGGCGGCGACGCGATGCCGGGCTCGCGTTCCGCGTACGACTCGTTCGTGCACATGAAAGCCGACATGCCCGAATTCCAGGCGATCATGGATCTCTTCAAGGAGAGGGGAGTTTTCTACGATGCGACCCGGTCGGCGTACGGCTACTACGGCAAGCGCGAGCCCGAGGTCTTCGAGTACTTCGTGCCCGAGTTGGAATTCCTGACGCCGCACGCGCGCAATCTGGTAGAGGCACGGCTTCCACGACGCGTCGTCGACCGGTTCGAGCAGATCTACTGGGTCAAGCGTGACCTCATCGGCGAATTTTATCGGCAGGGCGGAGGCGAATGGATCACTCTCGGTACCGATCATCCGAGCTGGGGCGAATACTTCTCCGGCTTCGGCGTGCACCGGGAAATGCACGCGCTGAACAAGGCCGGCATTCCGCCCGCAGCCGTGCTTCGCATCGCGACGATCAACGGTGCACGCGCGCTTCGCGTCGATGACCGGCTCGGAACGCTCGAAGCCGGGAAGCTGGCGGACCTCGTCGTGCTTTCGGGCAACCCGCTCGAAGATATCCGGAACACCCGCCACGTGCAGCTGGTGATGAAGAATGGGAAGACGTACTCCCCGCAGGAACTGCTCGCATCGGCGCGCGGGAAGATCGGCCCCGTGGACGAAGCAGACGAGGTGAACTGGCAGCCTGCCGCCGTACGCAACAGCGTCGCGGTGAGATAGCGCTTCACCACAACACAGGTAACACAGCGGGCCCGGTGCATCGTGCACCGGGCCCGCTTCGTCTTGCTCAATGTGGGCGATACTTCTTCACGTGGAACATCGGTGCGCAGCCGACTTCGAACGAGAATCCGTCGAGTTCGGCGCGTGCGCAGAGCGTGTAGCCGCCCGGCTTGGCGATGCTCAACCCGTCGATCACGACGGTGCCGCTGGTTTCATCGGTGAAGCCGGTCGGGTTGCCGGAAAGGACGGCGCCCGCGGGTATACCCTTGTTCTGCTTGATGTAAACAGTCACTCGTGCGCGCTCGATGCCCGTTCCGCTGCCGGTTGCCACGCGGATGGCGATCGGTCCGAGGGACGCGTTCGGCTTCACCACGGATGGCGGGCCCTTCAGGAACTGGGTGCTGCCGTTCGGGTTGGCGGCGACGGGCGCGAAACGGCTGAAGTCCAGAGCCGATCCTCCGATCGCCGGTGTCTTCACCCCGAATATCGCGATGCCCGCGGAGGAAAGCAGCGATCGCGCGAGCGAGGCGAGCGGGCCGAGTACCGAGGCCTTCTGCAGATTCGTGGATGAGGAGCAGAACGTCGGTTCGCGCGGCGAAAGCAGCGTGCCCTCCCGCTGCATGCGGGGCTGCGCGGAAGCGCCGGTTACCGGATGATCCGGCATTTCGATTTCCTTGCGGAAGCAGACGCCGACGTGCACGAGGTTGTCGCTCGTGAACGGCCCGAGTCTGGGCCAGCGATTGAACTCGTACTGCAGGCCGCCGATCCCTGTTTCCTTCAGGTCCAGGCCACCTTCGACGAGCGGGCGTCCGTACAGCAGGACGATTTTCGACTGGTTGGCGGCGGCCCACGACGTGGCCTGGTCGATTTCGACGCCGAAGCGCGCGGCGTTCTGTTGATTGGCGAAATCGATGAACGGCAGATCGTTCCGCGCGACCGCGGGCGCGCGGGAGGCGCCGAATCGGACGGCGAAGAGACCGCCCGGCGAAAGGGCCCCGACGAAGTCGATCCCGGGCACTGCCGCCGGATCGCAGTTCACGGAAGAGATACAGGCAAGGAGCGTGTTGGTCAGGCGTGAACCGATGACGGCGTCACCGCCGCGTCCGAGATCGAGGATGTACTCGATGCCGCGCAGCAGGTCCAGGGCGTGCTGCTCTCGGCTCGGATCCCCCTTGCTGCACGCCGCCTGGAGCGCGGACATCGTCTTGCCGGCCGGAGTTCGCTCGGGTTCAGGGAACCAGGCTTTCACATCGTTTACCATCCCGGCCGTCAACGGACACGGGGTATGCGGCACCGATGTAAATACGGGGTCTTCCGGCGCTGCATCCGTTGGAACGGAATCCGCGCATGCCGACAACAGCACGGCTGCCAGGACAGGCGCGATCGATCGCAGGACCACGTGTCTCATAACGCTCCGGGGCAGAAGTTTTACCGCAGGCCGACGAGCGAGCGGAATGCCGGCTCGTCAGCCAGCGGCTGCATGTACCAGTGCAGTTCGCGACGCTCCGCGTCGGCGCGGAGTCCATCGAGTGCCTGGGGGTTCGCGGTCAGGTAAAGCCGCAGTTGCCGGACGGCTTCTTCGTAATCCCCAAGTATCGTCCAGGTAATCGATTCGAGGCGTGCCAGTTCACGGAGCGGATCGATGTCGGCGCCGCCGCGCGCGGAACGTGCGACGGCCTTCGCCGAATCGGCCATGCCTGCGCGCGCGAGGGCCATCGAGATGTACATCATGCCGGAGCGCCGATTCACCTCGCGAACCTGCGGCGGGCTGGCCGCGGCGAACTGCTCGAGAACACGCCAGGAACCGGCGATGTCGGGCACAACGCCGGGTAGCGCCTGCAGCATGGGCCGGCACTGGAAGAAGCGGAAATTGTCCGGGAACCGGCGCGCGCCTTCGGAGCAGTAGCGTTCCGCCTCCACCGCGTCCTGCAGGCTCCACGAGGCGGTGAAGATTCGCCAGATCGTGAGGTGGGCGTTTTCGAGGAATGGGTCCGCCGTGTACGCCTGCAGCGCGTTCAGCTTCGCTTCCGCGACCTCGCCCTTGGCGAGCAGGAGGTGACTCAGCGAGTTCTGCGCGGATGCGCGTCGGCCGCCGGCGGCGGCGATGGCGGCGCGGAAGCCGCTCTCCGCCTGTTCGAACAGGCGGTCCGATTCCGCCGGCGTGCCCGCCAGGTTGAGCAGGTATTGCCAGTACAGCAGCGTTGCGCGCAGTTCCAGCGCGCCGGGATGCGCGGGCCGCATCGTGATCGCGCGTTCCGCGTGTTCGAGCCCGCGCCGGATCCACTGCTCGTTGTGCGCGCGATCGAGACCGCCCAGCCGCGACTGGCTGTACGCGGCCCAGCCACGCTGTACGACCGGTTCGAGCCACGCCGCGTCCTCCTGCTCGGCCAGCGCAAGCAGGGAGTCCGCCTTGAGCAGTGCGCGCTCGGCCGCCGGCAGGTCGCCGGACGCGACGAGCAGCGCGGCGCCGTGCTGCGCCTGGCCGGCCTGCTGCACGAACTCCCACGCGCGGGTCGAGGATGTGCCCGCGCGCAGCGTCCGCGCGCCGAGCTCGCGGCCGATCGATCGCCGCAGAAACACCGCGACCGTATCGGCGAGTTCGTCCTGCAGCGTGAAGATCTCGGAGCGCGGCCGTTCCAGTCGCCGGCTCGCAATCTGTTCGCCTGTCGATGTGGCCGTGAGCTGCACGTCGACGCGCACGCGATCGCCGCTCAACGCCACCGTTCCCGCGACCAGCGAACCGACCTGCAGCGTGCGCCCGATGCTGTCAGCCGGAACCACCACATCGCGGAACAGCTGCGAACCGTTTCGTGAGACGACATGCAGGCCGTCGACCACGCTGAGCTGGTCGATCAGCGCTTCGGTCAGACCGGAGGCGAGGAATTCCGCGTCTTCGCCGCCGCGCCCGGTCATGTACAGCACCGCGACACGCGCCGGATTGTCCGTCGGTGAAAGCTCGGCCGACTTCGATCCTTCCGCTTTTTCACCGGTGCGCGCGACAACGCCGGTCATGCCCAGCGCAAATACCGCGATGGCCGCGAGCAGCCATTTCTCGATCGCCGGCATCTGCTGCCGGCCTTTTGCGCCGTGAAACCACGAAACGACGAGCGCGCCGGGAAACCCGCATAGGACCAGCGTGAGCACCGCGCGGTACACGACCGCCGGGAGCAGGCCGTTGCCGACCAGCTGATCGATGGCCTCGAGCGCCGCCCATGACGCCGCGCCGTACGCAACGACATAGCGGAACACCCGCCGCTCATTCAGGTCGCGGAGCAGTTGCACCGGTTCACCCGGACTTTCGGTTTTCAGCAGAGAACGTCGGGCCGGCATGCAGCGGACTTGGCCCGGTCGACTAGATTAACGCCGCTGCAAACGGCGGGAAAGGGCGCGGCCCGCGCCTCAGATCCTGATCAGCGCCAGGCCGGCTTCCGGCAGAAACTGCCGCTGCAGATGAGCCGGCGATTCCGTCAGCACGAGCTCGAGCGTCGGGCGCACATGAGCCTCCAGCAGGTGCCCGCCGTACGCGGTTCCGTCGTTGCGACCGACGACTACGTGCGCGTGGACCACCGGCTGGCCTTCCGCATCGATCGCGACATCGCCGATCAGCGACAGCACTTCAACCTGCTCGCGGATCGGAATCGGCTCGTACTCTTTCGTTTCCCAGTTGAAGTAGCCAAGCGTCACGCTGCGGAACGCGCCGATCGCCGTGAAGTGCGCGGCGGTCATGTTCCGGCTCCGGGCGTAATCGAGCAGAACGCTCGCAACCTCCTCACCCGTATCGAAGATCAGAAGGGATGTGCGGCTGCCGTTCGTGCTTTCGAGCTGTGTCGATTTCACCGCTGGACATTCCGGGCTCAGGATCCGACCGGCAACCGCGGCTGCAAGCCGCGATCCGCCGCGCCGGATGGTGCGACCAGCGGGTCAAACCACGGGACTTCCTCACGCAAATGGGTGCACGGCATCCGGTCGGGCTTGCACCCTGGAAGTGCAGCGCGGGCGCATCACGAAAAGCGGTACGGAAACATCATCTGGTGCAATCCGCCGCCAGTCCGGACCCGAACGGCGGAACGTAAGTCATTACGGGGCATGGAGTTGTGTCCGGGGAAGTGCGCGGCACGCTTTTCGACTTCACTGCCGTCCGAATATCCCGCTCCACCACTTTCCCTGCATGAGGACGTATGTTCCGAACGAAGTGGGCAATGCTGTACCGAATCACCGCGTGTATCGCGGTGGCCGGTGTGCTGGCGGCGTGCGAAAGCGACGTCGCGGAACCGGACGCGGCGCGGCCGCAATTCGTCAACACGCCTTCCGTTCCGCCGATCCTGCTCATTTGCAAGGTGGGCCCCGCCGGCTCGACGGCGACGTTCAAGGTGACGCGTAGCGCGCCGATCGGCACGCTGAATCACGGCGAGATGGTGACGGTCACGGCCGCGGTCGACACCCCGACGCTGGACCTGTGCAAGACGGTCTGGACTGGGAAATCGGAATCGGACCCGCCGGTGAACATCACGATCGAGGAGATCGTTCCGGAAGGCATGACGCTGACGCGGACGTACGTGGAAACGTACTGCTCCGGCAGCCAGGACCATGTTCCGCCGGTCAATCCTATCACCGTGAACGTGACCTACAGCTGCCCGGTCGGCGTGGTCTTCTACAACAAGAAGACGGAGACGCCGCCTCCGCCGCCCCCGCCGCCGCCGCCGGTTGGTGGTCAGGGCTGCACGCCGGGCTACTGGAAGCAGAAGCAACATTTCGACAGCTGGCCGGCGCCGTACACGCCCGACATGCAGTTCTCGGCGGTGTTTGCGAACGCCTTCCCGGGCAAGACGCTGGTGCAGGTTCTGGGTCAGGGCGGCGGCGGACTGATCGCCCTGGGTCGTCACACGGTGGCCGCGCTGCTGAGCAGCGGATCGGTCAACTACGGAATGCACACGGCCGACGTGATCGCCGCGTTCAACGAGGCGTATGCGAGCGGCAATTACGAGCCGCTGCACAAGAAGCTCGAGAAGCTCAACGAGGCCGGTTGCCCCCTGAACTGAGCGAATGCCAGTTCGCCGGCCTGAATAAAGGTCCCGGGAATTCCCGGGGCCTTTATTCTTTGGTATACGCATAGGGTAACGCGGAGAAGGGGAGAGGAGCGGAGACGCGGAGGAAGTAGCATCACGCGGAGCCGCGGAGAGCGCGGGGAGGGGCGCCATTCACGTGGGCGCCCCTCCCCGCGCTCTCCGCGGCTCCGCGTGATGCTACTTTCCTCCGCGCCTCAAGTCCATGGCTTCAGGAGATGCCGATCAAACAGCTCGACGATGCGGCGGTACTCATCCGTCCAGGACGTGGGCTCGACGAAGCCGTGATCCTCGACGGGGTAGACGGCCATCTCCCAGCTGGTCTTGCCGAGTTCGATGAGGCGCTGGGCGAGGCGCACGACGTCGGAGAAGTGCACGTTGGTGTCGACCATGCCGTGTGCGATGAGCAGCGGATCATTCAGGCCTTCGGCGAAATAGATCGGCGAAGACTGCTTGTATGCGGTCGTGTCATCCTGCGGCTGGTTGAGGATCCGCGCGGTGTAGCCGTGGTTGTAGTGAGCCCAGTCGGTGACGGCGCGCAGGGCGGCGCCGGCGGCGAAGTGTTCGCCCTGCGTGAAAAGCGCCATGAGCGTGATGAAGCCGCCGTAGGATCCGCCGTAGATGCCGACGCGCTGTGCGTCGACGCCTTCGTGTTCGGCGAGGTATTTGACGCCGTCGACCTGGTCGGTGAGGTCCTTGCCGCCCATGTGGCGGTAAATGGCGGTGCGCCAGGCGGCGCCGTAGCCGGCGCTGCCGCGGTAATCGATGTCGAGGACGACGTAGCCCTTCGAAGCGAGCACGTGGTGGAACATGTACTCGCGGTAGTACGTCGACCACCAGTTGTGCACGTTCTGCAAATAGCCGGCGCCGTGGACGAAGATGACGGCGGCGCCGTTCGGCTGTGCGCCCAGGTCGCGCGGGCGGTAGATGCGCGCGGGCACCATCACGCCGTCACGGGCCTGGAAGCGGATGATCTCCGGCGCGATCCAGTTCTGGCTCTTCCATTCGTCGGTCGGTGAATCGGTGATCTGCGTGAGCTTCGCGTTCGCGCGGTTTTCGCCGACGAAGAGTTCGGGCGGCACGTTCGCGAACGAGTGGACGATGGCGATGCGTTTGCCGTCCGGCGATGGTGTCACGTCCTGGCGTCCGGCCATCGTCGTGATTTGCGTGCGGTTGCTGCCGTCGAAGTTCATGTGCCAGAAGTGCACTTCGTGCGGCGAGCCTTCGTTGGTCTGGAGGTAGAAGTGATCCTTGGCCGGCGAGAGCTGTACGGACTGGACTTCCCACTCGCCGCGCGTCAGCTGTCGTTCACCGGTGCCATCCGCGTTCACGACGTACACGTGCGAGTAACCATCCTTCTCGGTCGCGTAGTACACGCGACCGTCGGGCAGCCAGCCCGCGCAGCCGCCCCAGAAGTTGCAGGGCCCGCCGATCCACGCGTTGTTGCGCTCGTGGGCGAGCTGCGTGATTGCTCCGGTGGGCGCATCGATCGCGAGCAGCCACTGATCCTTGAAGTCAACGGCGAGAATGCCGACGAGCGCTTTCGTTCCGTCCGGCGACCAGTCGAGGAAGTTGATGGTGCCGATCTTCGATTTCGTGGAATCGAGCTGCAGTGCTTTTTCGATGTTGAGCCACTGTGCATCGCCGGTCGCGATGGTCGCGATCGCGATGCGGCCGGGGCCGGGCAGCTGGTCGCCGACCTTGGTGCGGACTTCGAGCGGTTCGGTGTAGCCGGTGCGCGTGACCCAGTCGGGCACCATCGTGCGGCGTGCGCTGGTGCCACCACCACGGTTGGCGGAAAGGAACACGAACGTGCCGGCCGGCGAGATGCGCAGGCCGGTCTGGCGTTCGCCGTTCGCAAGATAAATCGGTGCGAGTTCGCGGCTTTCGCGCGCCTTGGTCAGCGCCTGTTGTTCCTCACGCTGGCGTTCTTCGAGGCGAATGTGTTCGAAGAGTTCGCGCTGCTGGTCTTCGAGGAACCTGCGCTGGCCCTGCGCGGTGCGTTCCGGTTGCGGCGCGGGCCGCACATCGGTCATCTGCCGCAGCGTTCCGTCTGCGAGGTGGAGCGCGAAGATGTTATTGTCACGCGAGAAGTAGAGCGTGCGGCCATCGAGGCTGAACACGGGGTTGGTTTCCGTGGCGCGCGTGTCCGTGAGCCTGCGCACGCCGCCGCTTTTGCGATCGATCAGGAAGAGGTCGCCGCGGTAGGCGACGGCCCGCCACCGGTCGTCGGGAGACCGAGGCCCGGGCGCGATCAGGACGCCCAGCGAATCGGCGGCCTCCGGCGACAGCTTCACCGGCGTTCCGCCGGTCGCCGCCACGCGGTACAGCGCAGGCTGCTCGTGCCAGGGGCGGCCGCCGGGCGTCCAGCGGAAGAAGATCCATCGCCCATCATCGCTCCACTGCACGTTGCTCGGCGGATTTCCGACGAGTTCGGGCCCGCGCATGATGCTGGGCACGGACAGATCGAACTGGGCGGGCGCCTGCGCGAGCGCGCCACATGGCAGGAGCAGTCCGGCGAGGGCGCCGGTCCGGAACAATCGCAGGGACATGTTCACCTCGGGATTTGACTGGCCCGCGGGAGCCGTCGTGAGGCATCGCCGGCCGTGAGGATGTCGAAGGAATTTCCGGAACCCGCGCGCTGGTTGCAACGGTCGAGGGTTGGGCGTGGCGGTGCATCGCAGTAGTTTCGCGATCAACCCCTTCTCACGCCCATCACGAAGGAGGCCTGCGATGGACTCGACGATCTACGGAAACACGCTCGCGACCTGGATTTTCGCGCTCGCCGTCGGCGTCGGCCTGGCCTCGGCGCTCCTGCTCGTGCGCCGGCTTCTGCTGGCACGACTCGGCCGGCTGGCGAGTCGCAGCCGCAACAACGTGGATGACACGCTCCTCGAGTTCGTGCGCGCGACGCGCGCCTGGTTTCTGCTCGGCGTCGCGATCGTCGCAGCGCTGAACGTGCTGACCCTGCCGACGGCGGCGATTCGCGTGATCAGGATCGTTTCCGTTCTCGGCCTCGTCGCGCAACTCGGGCTGTGGGGCAATATCCTCATCACGCAGGTGGTCCAGCGGCAGGTGCGGCGTCGCACGGCGGAAGACGCCGCGAGCGAAACCACGATCGGCGCACTGGGTTTCGTGGGGCGCGTCCTGCTGTGGTCGGTGCTGCTCCTGCTCGGACTCGACAACCTCGGGATTGACATCACCGCGCTGATCGCCGGCCTGGGCGTCGGTGGCATCGCGGTCGCGCTCGCGGTCCAGAACATCCTCGGCGACCTGTTCGCGTCCATGTCGATCGTGCTCGACAAGCCGTTCGTGAAGGGCGACTTCATCATCGTCGGCGACCTGCTGGGCACCGTCGAAAACATAGGCCTCAAGACGACGCGCATCCGGAGCCTGCACGGCGAGCAGATCGTATTCTCGAACAACGACCTGCTGAACAGCCGGATCCGCAACTACAAGCGGATGCAGGAGCGGCGCGTCGTTTTCACGTTCGGCGTCACATACGGTACGCCTCCGGACAAAGTCGCCGCGATCTCCGGAATGGTCCGGGAAATCATCGAGCGCCAGAACGACGTCCGCTTCGATCGTGCACATTTCGGCCGGTACGGCGCGTACGCGCTCGAATTCGAAGTGGTCTACTACGTGCTCGACGCCGACTACAACCGCTACATGGACATCCAGCAGGCCATCAACCTGGAACTGCTCAGGCGGTTCGCCGCCGAATCGATCGAGTTCGCGATTCCCGCGCAAAAGCTGCATGTCGACCCGGCTTTTGCCGGACAGGAGTGACCGGGCCAGCGACCACGTTCTCGTTTCATGTGCAAATATGGCCGACCTCGACGTCGTTGTTCGCAGGACCCTCGGATCGGGGGAGTACCGAAGGGTCGAATCACGGGACGAGGGAGGTCGTCATGCCGGGCTGGTTCACGCTGCTGTTGCTGCTGGCGTTCCCCGCGGATTCCGGTTCGAGCGCGGACAACGCGTTCCGCGCCGAACCGGATACGCGCGCGGATATCATCGTGCTGGGCCGTGTGACGGAAGCGGGTGGCACCACGCGGCTGGCGGGCGCGCAGGTGGTGATCATCGGCACGCGCCTGGGCGCGCTCACGGGAGCCGACGGATCGTACCTGCTGCCCGTGCCTGGAACGATGCGAGGAAAGACCGTTCGAGTACAGGCGCAACTGGTCGGGTACACGAGTGCGGAACGGCATGTCCGCCTCGATGCGGATACGCTCGTGGTCGACTTCGCGCTCGGCCATCAGACGGTCGCGCTGCGCGAGATGGTGGCTGGCGGACGTGCGGCGGATAAAGTGCACGGCACGGTCGCGCCGGCGCCTTCGGCGGGGTGGCACAGGTACGATCCGCACAACACGGAATCGTACGCGCTGATCAACGAAAACGGTTTCCGCTCGGCGCGGGCAGAGCCGCTTTCCACGTTCTCGATCGATGTCGACCGGGCATCCTACAGCAACGTCCGCCGGTTCATCCGGGAGCGTAAACAACCGCCGAAGGATGCGGTCCGCATCGAGGAGATGATCAACTACTTCCCGTACGACTACCCCGAGCCGCGAGGCAATCAGCCGTTCTCGATTACGACCGAAGTCGCGGCGGCGCCGTGGCAGCCCGCGCACCGGCTCGTGCGGATCGGCCTGCAGACGAAGAAGCTCGAGACGAAAGCGCTGCCGCCGAGCAACCTCGTCTTCCTGATCGACGTGTCCGGCTCGATGATGCCTGCGAACAAGCTGCCGCTGCTGAAGCAGTCGCTGCGGCTGCTCGTGAACGAACTGCGGCCGGTCGACCGCGTGGCGATCGTCGTGTACGCAGGCCGTGCCGGGCTGGTGCTGCCATCGACATCCGGCGTGGAGAAGGAGCGCATCCTGGATGTGCTCGAGAACCTGGAGGCCGGCGGTTCGACGGCGGGCGGCGCGGGCAGAGCCGCTTTCCACGTTCTCGATCGATGTCGACCGGGCATCCTACAGCAACGTCCGCCGGTTCATCCGGGAGCGTAAACAACCGCCGAAGGA
>Ga0164243_10003694_pt1 | contig 24422 bp, 28 predicted proteins | sample OricompcompostOP_FD_108781 | JGI IMG/M metagenome (GOLD analysis project Ga0164243, IMG submission 108781) | Organic Plus compost microbial communities from Emeryville, California, USA - Original compost - Organic plus compost (OP) | ecosystem: Engineered > Solid waste > Mixed feedstock >...
CGGGGGTCCAGAGGAGGCGTCATGACCAGCATGAGGACGACGACACCGGCCACCGCGAACGCGAGCCGGGGCGCCGAACGGCGCACGGCCACGGCCCCGTGGCCGCAGAGCACGGCGGTGAGCACCGCCGCCTGCAAGCCCCACGGCCAGGAGCTGCCCCAGATCGTCCGGACGGTCGCGGGGAGCGCCGCAGCCGCCAAGGCCACCGCCCACCCGGCGTCGACCAGCGCCGCCCGCGGGCTGCGCGTCGCGCCTGCCGAGGACGTCGCGAGAACCGGGCCCACCGCGTCAGTCTAGGTTCGGTCGGAGCACGCCGCGCCGCCGCAACCACTCCAGGCAGGCCACTGCTTGACGTCGCTGGAACTCGCGCAGCGTCGGCAGGCCGGGTGGCGCGGGCAGCAGAGACCCGCTGACGAAGAAGCCCGCGACGGCGACCACGACGCAGTCCAGGGCGCGGGGGTCGACGTCTCGGGTCAAGGGGTGCGAGGCGACGACGCCCTGGGCGTCGACGCCAGCCATGGCGAGACTCGGCAGGGCGAGCACCAGGTCCACCCACGCGGCTCCCAGGCACGCGTGCGGCCAGTCCACGAAGACGAGCCTGCCGTCGGGGGTGATGATCGTGTTGTCGGTGCGCACGTCACCATGGAGCAGCGTCTCTCCGTCGGCAGCGGCCGCCCAGCCCTCCTCGAGGACGGCGAGGCGGGACAGCGCTCCTGGCACGTCCTGTCCGTAGGACGCCACGCTCGCGGGCTCGGCGGTGTCGAGCAGGTCTCGCCAGCCTGAGAAGTCGCGACGGCGCTGGTCGACCAGTCGGGGCGCGCGAACCGGGCTGGGAGTGAGCGTGAGCGCCAGCCGCTCGAGAGCTTGCAGGAGCGCCTCCCGGTGCGTCCGGACCGCCGGGTCCGGGTTCCGCCCCTCCACGTGCTCGAAGGCGAGGACGACCCAGTCCCCGTCGTCGTGGCTCCACAGCAGCCGTGGCGCCGGAGCGGCGGCGGGCAATGCGGAAGCCATCTCGATCTCCCGTCGGTAGAACAGCGGACCGTCCGGTGTCTGGGCCGCGCTGATCGCCTTGATGAACACCGTCGAGCCCGCGGCGCTGTCGACCCGCGAGGCGAGACCTGGCGTGAAGCCGCCCGGGGCGCTGACCGCTCCGACGACCGGCGAACCGAGTCGTCCTTCGATCAGGGCACGCACCGCCGCGGGGAGGTCCCGCCAGGTCAGCCGACTGCCGCCGCCGAACACCTTCTTGTCCCTGTCCGTGACCATCCCACCCAGGCTAGGAGCGTCGCCGGGGCCCCGGATCGGCCTCGGGTAGGACGGCGTCATCAGTCGGGCGATCGCGGCAGCGGGCGCGATCGGTGTACGGGCGGACCACCTCGGTCGTGCACAGCGGGCTCGATCGCGAGGCCGGAGGTGCTGAGCGGCGCGACGTCACCGAGGTGATCGAGGGCCAGCCGGGGGAACCGTCACCCTCGTCGCCCGGGAACGCGACCGGGATGCGACGATCGACGTCATGAGCTCCATCGACCCACGTCATGCCGAGGTGGCCCGTGCCCTGCTGGACGGCCTCACCGCCCTCGACCCGACCGACCCGGCGGCATCCCAGCGTGCGATCCCTTTGGCGCTGCAAGGTCTGGAGCGCACGGCCCAGGAGGACCCCAGCTCTCTGGTCTTCGGGGCGATGATCCTCGCGAACGGGCTCGTCCAGCTCGTCTCGCGGACGAAGAACCTCGAGCGGCTGGACGTCATCGCGATGGTCCGGCCGGTCTTCGAGCGGAGCTCGAACGGGCCGCAGGCGCGGTAGGGCGGCCGGGCCGTCCCGGTCTGTGCGGTGGGTCCGTCGTCATGCCTGCTGTGTCTCGTGGTGACGCATCGTGTGACTGTTCGCGCTGGTCAGGGCGATGAACGGCGTTCGTGACCCGAATGGCGCACACCGGGGGTGGTCTCCGGGGTGAAGAAGCACGCAGACCGTTGCGCACCGCCGAGGGCTTGGTCATCGTCGTCATCGTGGAAGGGCTGCGTGTCGAGATCACGGATGAGGACATCCGTGCCGCCAAGGTGCTCTGGGAGGTCGCCCGCGACGGCGTCGCGCCTCCGGCGGAAGTGGAGAGCCGGTTCGACGACTACCGGCGGCTCGTCAGCGCACAGGCCCAGCAGATCGCGGACGACTTCCGTCGCCGCCGGGCGGCCTCGTCGGGGCCGTCGCCCTCCTGACCGTCCCGCCCTGCGACCGGTGGGCCTCGCGCCGGTTGTGCCCGTGGTGCCGGCCGGGCTTCGTGCCGGCTGTGCCGTCGGGCGTCGCGACGGTGACGGTCGTGGTGCGTGTCGGGCCTCGCGCCGGTTGTGCCCGTGGTGCCGGCCGGGCTTCGTGCCGGCTGTGCCGTCGGGCGTCGCGACGGTGACGGTCGTGGTGCGTGTCGGGCCTCGCGACGGTGACGGTCGTGGTGTCCGCCGGACCGTCATGCCGCCCGTCGTCTTTCTGCGGTCCCCAGGTGGTCCGGCCGTCATCGGCCGGTCGGAACGGGTGCGACCCGATCGGCTCGACCGCGACCGGGTCGGGCGGCCCGACCCACGGACGGCTGACTGCCCCGGGGCATCGCTCCCGGTACCGTGAGGCGGTGGCTCTGTTCTCCCGACGCCGGCTCCCGGCCGCCGAACGCCCCCGCCTCGACCTGCGTCCCGGCGATGCCGTGCTCGTCGGCGTCGCGCTCGAGGACGAGCGCTGGGCGGTGGCCTCGCGGCGAGCCCTGCACGTGCTCGTGCCCGGTGGACAGGTGCAGCGCAACCCGTGGTCGGACGTCGACCGGGGCTCGCTCGACGCGGAGACGCGCACGCTCACCGTCCGGTGGGTGTGGGGCGAGGAGATCGCACTCGTGTTCCCGGAGGGCTCCGACGCGCGGGCGTTCGCGCAGACGTTCCGTGAGCGGGTACAGCAGTCGGTGGTGCACGCCGCGACGGTGACCGTCCCGGCCGGCTCGCCGGCAGCGGGCCAGCAGGTGCGCGTGGCGCTGCGGCGTGACGAGGAGGGTGACCTGTTCACCCAGGTGCTCGGAGCGGTGGACCTGGCGGACCCGGTCGTGGCCGCGGCGGTCGACGAGGCGGAGGAGCAGGTGCGCGACGCGGCCGGCCTGCCGCGCTGAGCGGCACGGCGCCCGGACCGGCGGGGGAGACGACGACGGCCCGCATCCTGCGAACGAGCAGGTCACGGGCCGATCGATGCGTGATGCTCCCCCGACTGGACTCGAACCAGTAACCCTTCGATTAACAGTCGAATGCTCTGCCAATTGAGCTACGGGGGATCGTGCGGGAAGAACTGTAGCAGCCCGTGGCAGGTGTCCCCGACGACGTCCGTCCGACCGGCTCCGCTACCGCAGGCTGGGGAGGTTGTCAGGTGGAAGCGCCCCGGCAGGTCCCGAGACGTCCGGTATGGGGCGGATTGTTTCACCCGTTTGCCCTAGAAGTCAGTACCGTGTGGTTCTTGCACAGTTGTCCAGATTCGGGCATAGTCTCCTTCGTCAGCGACAAGGGCAAACCCGCCGCAAGGCGGGGACGCAAAGCCACGGGACCCTCCGGGTCAGCCGAGCTACCGAACGACAAGGAGTGCACGACATGTCCGTCTCCACCTCTGCTGCTCAGAGCCCGCTCACCCAGGACGCGCTGCTCACCCCGGGTGAGGTCGCGGTGCTGTTCCGGGTGGACCCGAAGACGGTGACCCGTTGGGCCCAGGCCGGCAAGCTCTCGGCGGTCCGCACCCTCGGTGGGCACCGCCGCTTCCACGAGTCGGAGGTCCGCGAGCTCCTCACGGGCGTCCCGCAGCAGCGGCAGGCCTGACCGCGCCAGTCTTTCGGGGGTCGATCCCCGCAGCACGAGGCCGGTGGTGACCACGTCACCACCGGCCTCGTGTCGTGCGTGGCGTGACGGGGGTCTGAGGAGCCGGCGGCTGGATTCAAGGCGCGCCGGGTGCCGTGAGAGCGGTCCGTCGGTCATGAAAGGATTCGGTCATGGCCATGCGAGAGATCCGCACCGTGGGGGACCCCGTGCTCCGCACGCCGTGCGACCCCATCACCGACGTCGACGACCGCGTGCGCGGGCTGGTCGAGGACCTGCTGGAGACGGTCGACGCCGACGGGCGCGCGGGGCTGGCGGCCAACCAGATCGGCGTGGGGCTTCGGGCCTTCTCCTGGAACATCGACGACGAGATCGGCTACGTGCTCAACCCGGTGATCGTCGAGCTCTCCCAGGACGAGTACCAGGACGGTGATGAGGGCTGCCTGTCGGTCCCTGGTCTGTGGTTCCCGACCCGGCGCGCCTGGTACGCCCGGGTGGTCGGCACCGACCTGGACGGCAAGCAGGTCGTCGTGGAGGGCACCGAGCTGATGGCCCGCTGCCTGCAGCACGAGGTCGACCACCTCGACGGGATGCTCTACCTGGACCGGTTGGAGCGCTCCGTCCGCAAGAAGGCGATGCGAGCCATCCGCGAACAGCTCTGAACCGTCGGGGCGTGCGTCGCCTCGGGGCGCCTCCTGGTGTCCGATCCCGCCGCTGTTCGCCGCTCTGCGGCCGGTCGTCGACGACCCGACGGCGTGTCGCTCGGCGTGTCGTCGTCGGGCGACCGAAGAGCGGCGGGTTCCGCCACGCGGGAGGCGGTGCGGTCACGGCGTGCCGGGCCAATCGGCTCCGCATCAGTCGGCGGTGCGCCCGCGGCCGGCTCCGTACGACCTGTGTCGCGATGCTGGCGCACCGGCGGCCGGCTCCGTACGACCCGCGTCCCGGTGCTGGCGCACCGGCGGCTCGTCGGGCATCCTTGTCCCTGCACGCCGCGCGTCCATGAGGACTCCTCGGCAGCGCACGAGGTCGTTGGGGAAGGCGAACCTCGAGCCGCTCAGGAGGACGACATGGCAGGTGGGATCACCCGCGGTGTTCTTTTCGTGCACTCTGCGCCCCGTGCGCTGTGCCCGCACGTGGAGTGGGCCGCGGGCAACGTGCTGGGTGCGCGGCTGACCCTGGACTGGACGGTGCAGCCGGCCGGCCCGGGCTTCTACCGTGCCGAGCACTCCTGGCAGGGCACTCCCGGGACCGGCGCGCGGCTGGCGTCCGCGCTGCGTGGCTGGGCCCACCTGCGCTACGAGGTCACTGAGGAGGCCAGCGTCGGCGTCGACGGCTCGCGCTGGAGCCACACGCCGGAGCTGGGCATCTTCCACGCGGCGACGGACGTGCACGGCAACGTCGTCGTCCCGGAGGACCGCATCCGGGCGGCCCTGGAGCACGCGGACGACCCGGTGCGGCTGCGCTCCGAGCTCGACCTCGCGCTCGGGCAGGCGTGGGACGACGAGCTGGAGCCGTTCCGCTACGCCGGCGCCGGAGCACCGGTGCGCTGGCTGCACCGCGTCGGCTGAGCCCGCCTCCGAGGGGCCCGCGGAGAACGCGAAGACCCGCCGTACGGTCTCGTGCGGCGGGTCTGTCGTCGTCGCGGGGGCACCGGTCAGGCGGAGGCGACCACCAGGGCCACGTTGTGGCCGCCGAAGCCGAACGAGTTGTTGATCGCGGCGATCTGCCCGTCGCGCAGCGCCCGCGGCTTGTCCCGCACGAGGTCGAGCACGAGCTCGGGGTCGGGGTTCTCGACGTTGATCGTCGGCGGGGCCTGCCGGTCGTGCAGCGCGAGGATGGTGAAGATCGTCTCCAGCGCCCCGGCACCGCCCAGCAGGTGGCCGGTCATCGACTTGGTGGCCGAGAGCAGCACGTGGTCCGCATCGTCGCCGAGCACCCCCCGCACGCTGCGCGCCTCGATGAGGTCGCCGACCTTGGTCGAGGTGGCGTGGGCGTTGACGTGCACGATGTCAGCGGGGGTGACCCCGGCGTCGGCGACGGCGGCGCGCATCGCACGGATCTGGCCCTCGCCGCTCGGCTCGGGGGAGGTGATGTGGTAGCCGTCCGCGGACAGGCCCACACCGGCGATCTGGCCGTAGACCTTCGCGCCACGGGCGGCCGCGTGCTCGGCGCTCTCCAGCACCACGACGCCGGCGCCCTCGCCGAGCACGAAGCCGTCGCGGTCCACGTCGTACGGACGCGAGGCGCCGGCCGGGTCGTCGTTGCGCAGCGACAGGGTCCGGGAGGCGGCGAAGGAGGCGATCGGCATCGGGTGGATGGTCGCCTCGGTGCCCCCGGCGATGACGACGTCGGCGCGTCCGGAGCGGATCATGTCGACGGCGTAGCCGATCGCCTCGGCGCCGGTCGCGCAGGCCGACACCAGCGCGTGCGCACCGGCCTTCGCACCGAACTCCAGCGAGACGTAGGCCGTCGGAGAGTTCGGCATGAGCATGGGCACGGTCATCGGCAGCATGCGGCGGGCGCCCTTCTCCCGCAGCGTGTCCCAGCCGTTGAGGATCGTCCACAGCCCGCCGATCCCGGACGAGACGACCGAGCCGAGCCGCTCGCCGTCGACCTCCGGGGCGCCCGCGTCGGCCCAAGCCTCCCGCGCCGCGATGATCGCGTACTGCGCGGAGGGGTCCATCCGCTTGAGCTCGGGCGTCGTCAGGACGTCCGCCGGGTCCACCTTGATGGTGGCCGCGAACGTCACCGGCAGCCCGTAGTCCTCGACCCAGGAGCTGTCGAAGTGACGCGCTCCCGACTCCCCGGCCAGCGCGGCAGCCCAGGTGCTCGCGACGTCACCGCCGAGCGGCGTGGTCGCGCCCAGTCCGGTGACGACGACATCGGGTACGTGGCTCATCGGTGCTCCAGGTCGGTTCGTGCCGGGTCGGCGGGGGCGACGGGCCGGTCGGCACGCGTCGCGTCCCCGCCGAACCGGAGGACGCGTCAGGTCAGGACTGCGCGCCCGCGATGAAGGAGACGGCGTCGGAGACCGTCGTGAGGTTCTTCACCTCGTCGTCGGGGATGCGCACGTCGAACTTCTCCTCGGCGAGCGTGACGATCGTCATCATCGACAGCGAGTCGATGTCGAGGTCGTCGGTGAAGGACTTCTCGGGCAGGACGGAGTCGGCCGGCAGGCCCGTCTCCTCGCTGACGATCTCGGCAAGGCCGGCCAGGATCTCCTGCTCGCTGTACGCCATCGGTGTCTCCTCGTCTCGGATGGTGCAGGTGGGTCGGACGAACGGTACAACCCGGTGGCTGCACCTCTCGGCAGGTGCTCAGGGCAGGACGACGACCTGAGCGGCGTAGACCAGACCGGCGCCAAAGCCGATCTGCAGGGCCAGCGCGCCGCTGGACACCTGTCCCTCGCGCAGCAGACGCTCGGTCGCCAGCGGGATGGAGGCGGCCGACGTGTTGCCGGTGTCGGCGATGTCACGTCCGACGGCCACCGTCTCCGGCAGCTTCAGCTGCTTGATGAGCTGGTCGATGATGCGCATGTTCGCCTGGTGCGGGATGAACGCGTCGATGTCATCCGCGGTCACCCCGGCGGCGTCGAGGGCCTTCTGCGCGACGGGTGCCATCTGCCAGACGGCCCACTTGAACACCGTCGGCCCCTCCTGGCGCATCGTCGGCCAGCCCGCGCCGTGGTCGCGCACGTCGAGCCAGGAGTGGGTCTGGCGGATCGCCTGCGCCTGGCTGCCGTCCGAGCCCCACACGGTCGGGCCGATCCCGGGTGTGTCGGACGGGCCGACCACCACCGCCCCGGCGCCGTCGCCGAGCAGGAAGGAGATGGACCGGTCGGTCGGGTCGACGAAGTCGCTGAGCTTCTCCGCGCCGATCACCAGCACGTGCCGGGCGGCGCCGGCGCGGACCAGGGCGTCGGCCTGGCCGATGCCGTAGCAGTAGCCGGCGCACGCGGCGGAGATGTCGTACGCGGCGGCGGGGGTGGCTCCGATGCGGTCGGCGATGATGGCCGCGCCCGCGGGCGTCTGGTGAAAGTACGTGACCGTGGACAGGATCACCGCGTCGATGTCCGCGCCGGTGAGCCCCGCGTCGGCGACGGCCTGCAGGGCCGCCTGCTCGGCGAGGTCCAGCACGTCGACGTCGGCCCCAGCCCGGCGCCGGGTCACGATGCCGGTGCGCTGCCGGATCCACTCGTCGGAGGAGTCGATCGGCCCCACGATGTCGTCGTTCGGCACGACCCGCTCACCGCGCACGGCGCCGAGGCCGAGGATCCGGGTGTGCGCGGGCCCGGTGGCCTGCGTCAGGGTGGGACGGGTCACGACGCGTTCTCCTGGCTGCTGTCGGTGCCGGTGCCGTGCGCACCGGCGGGGGAGCCGGACGCCGCGTGCCGGGCGACGAGGTCGCGGGCGGCGTCCAGGTCGTCCGGCGTCTTGAGGGCGACCGTCTCGACCCCGGGCAGCGTACGCCGCGCCAGGCCGGTGAGCACCCCTCCGGGGGCCAGCTCCAGCAGGCCCGTCACGCCGAGGTCCACGAGCGTGCGCTGGCACAGGTCCCAGCGCACCGGGTGGGCTACCTGGGCGACGATCAGCTCCAGGGCGCGCGGGCCGGACGGGACGGTGGTGCCGTCGGCGTTGGTGAGCAAGGTCACCAACGGCTCGCCCGGGGTGACGTCCTCGGCGGCGGCGCGCAGGTCCGCGACGGCAGGTGCCATGTGCTCGGTATGGAAAGCGCCGGCCACCTGCAGCGGCACGACGCGGGCCCGCGCCGGCGGGGCGGCGGCGAAGGCTGCCAGCGCCTGCAGCGTGCCGGCGGCGACCACCTGCCCGCCGCCGTTGACGTTCGCCGCCGTCAGCCCCTGGGCCTGCAGGGCGGCGGTCACCTCGTCCGGGTCCCCGCCGAGCACCGCCGACATGCCGGTAGGTGTCGCAGCGGCGGCCCGGGCCATGGCGGCACCGCGCACGGTCACCAGGCGCAGCGCCTCGGCGTCGGTGAGCACCCCGGCGATCGCCGCGGCGGCCAGCTCACCGACGGAGTGCCCGGCCGTCGCGTCGACGCGCCCGCCGAGGGCGGTGGCCAGCGGCACCTCGGCCGGGACCTCCAGCACGGTGCGCACGCTGGCCAGCGCCGAGGCGACCAGCAGCGGCTGGGCCACCGCGGTGTCGCGGATGGTGTCGGCGTCCGACGTCGTGCCGTGGGCGACGAGGTCGAGGCCGGTGGTGGCCGCCGCGCGGGCGATCACGTCGGCGGCGAGAGGCAGCTCGAGCCAGGGCGCGAGCATGCCGGGAGACTGGGCGCCCTGACCCGGGCAGACGACGACGAGCACCGGACCACTGTGCACCGTCGCGAGGGGCGACGCGGGACGCGGCACCCACGAACCTTGGGGTGACGCCTTGTGTGTGTCCTACAAATCGCGCGCGCGAGGCCGGGCAACCTCAGGCCACGCCGGCGGCCGCGTCGAGCCTGCCGAGCGCCAGCGCGGTCTGCAGCACGTAGGACTCGCGGGGGTCCAGCGGGTCCCAGCCCGTGACGTCGGCGACTCGGCGCAGCCGGTACCGCACCGTGTTGGGGTGCACGTACAGCGAGCGGGCAGCCGCCTCCAGCGAGCGCCCCGCGCCCAGGTAGGCCGACAGCGTGTCCAGCAGCGCTCCCTGGCTGGCGGCCAGCGGGGTGTAGGCCTGTGCGACCAGGGTGCGGCGTGCGCCGGCGTCGCCGACGAGCACGCGCTCGGGCAGCAGCTCCTCGGCGAGCACGGGCCGTGGCGCCTGGGCCCAGGCAGGGGCTGCCTGCAGCCCGGACAGCGCAGCGCGGGCGGAGCGTGCGCAGTCGGCGAGGTCCTGCACCTGCGGGCCGATCACCACCGGTCCGGGGCCGAAGCGCGGCAGCAGCGCTCCGGCGGCCGCGCGCAGGTCCCCGGTACCCCCGAGGAAGACGATGAGCCGGTCGCCCTGGATGCCGACGAGCGCGTCGTCGGCCGCCCGCCGGGTCGCCCGGCGCAGGTCGGCGGTGCGGACCTCGTCGAGCGGGGCGGCCGTCGTCCCCGCCATGACCAGCGTCGAGCCCCGTCCGCTCCACCCGAGGGCGGCGGCGCGTGAGCGCAGCGAGTCGTCGACGTCCCCGCGCACCAGCGCGTCCACGACAAGAGCTTCCAGTCGGGCGTCCCACGCCCCACGCACCTCGGCCGCGCGGGCGTAGACCTCCGCGGCGGAGAACGCGACCTCGCGCGAGTAGCGGAGCACGGCCTCGCGCAGCTCGCGCTCCTCGCCGGGGGCGGCGAGCCGGTCACAGTGCGCCTCGACCACGTCCACGACGACGCGGACGAGCTGCAGCGTGTGCTGCAGGGAGATCGAGCGCGTCAGCTCCGGCGGGGCGGTCGCGAAGATGTCACCGACACCGTGCGGCGGCCGGGAAGGGTCGGCGAACCAGGTGACGAAGGCCGAGATGCCGGCCTGGGCGACCAGGCCGACCCAGGAGCGGTCCTCCACCGGCAGCGCCCGGTACCAGTCGAGGTCGTCGTCCAGCCGCCGTAGCGCCGCGGTGGCGAGCAGCCCCGCCCCGTCGCGCACCCGGCGCTGGGTCTCGGTGCTGGGCGCGCTCTCGGTACGGCTGGGCGGCGGGCTGACCATGGGCCGAGCATAGGGGTGGTTCTTGTGGGAAGTCGACAAAGACGTCGGTGTCGTTGCGCGCTGCTGCGGCTGCGTGGGACCGGTGTGTCGCGGCGGCACCGGCTATGGTCCTAGGCATGGCACTCCTGCCCCGGCTGCGCCAGCTCATGCGCAGGCCCTCGTCGACGTCCCGGGTGGGTGCCCGGCGTCCGACGAAGGCGGCGCGTCGCGGCGACACCCTGCACGAGGACGCCCTGCGCTCGATGCTGAGCGACGACCCGAACAACGAGCGGGCGTTCCGTGCCCTCGCTGAGATCGTCCGCCGGCGCGCCGCCGACGCCGGGACGGACGGCGACCCGCTGACCGCCCCGGCCGACGAGAGCGAGCGCCAGCGGGCCGCGGACCTGGCCGTGTGGGCCCTCGGCGAGGAGCTCGCCGGCAACCCCCGTGCCTGGTACCCGCTCATCGAGGTGGCACGGCTGTCCGTGCACGACGACCACGAGGGCACCCTGCGCCGGCTGACCACCGCCGCTGAGCGTGACCCCACGGGACAGGCGCTGGTCGACGGGCTGGCCCTGCTGCGTGAGGCCGACATGCCGGTGGAGGCCCTGGGCCTGGGCGTCGGCCACTGGCGCCCCCGTGAGCACGACCCGCGTGCCGCCCGGGAGCTCGTGCTGGCGGCCATCGAAGCGGGACGGCCGCTGGAGGCGAAGCAGCACCTCGCCTCGCTCGACCTCTACCCGGACCAGGAGGGTGTGGCGGGGCTGCGCGCCGAGCTGGCCGCCGAGATCGCCCACGCCGAGCAGACCCTGCCCGGCACCTGACACCCCGAGAGCCCACCCGGCAGCTGACGCCGCGCGCTCAGCCCGCGGCTGATGCCTGCGTGACCGCGGTCGTTCACCCACGGCTGCGCCCGTCGTCTCGGTTGCGCGGGCGGACGGACGACCGCAGTCCGGGGCGGGCGGACGACGGACGACCGCACTCGGGGAGCAGGCCCGGCGCACCGGACACGCGACGAGGGGCCGGACGGTTCGCCCGTCCAGCCCCTCGTCGGTGTGCGTCAGCGCGTCAGGACTCACCGCCGGTGTTGCCGGAGCTGCCGGCAGTCACGTCGTGCAGCCGGTACCGCTCGATGGCCTGTGCCGGGGCGTCAGCGGGCACCTGGCCGGAGCGGGCCAGCTCGGTGAGCACCCGGACCACCACGGAGGGGCCGTCGATCTTGAAGTGCCGCCGCGCCGCCGCGCGCGTGTCGGAGAACCCGAACCCGTCGGCACCGAGCGTGGCGTAGGTGCCCGGCACCCAGGCGCGGATCTGGTCCGCCACCAGGTGGTCGTAGTCCGTCGTCGCGACGAACGGGCCCTCGGCGCCGGCGAGCTTCTGCGTGAGGTACGCCTGGCGCGGCTCCTCGCCGGGGTGCAGGAAGTTGTGCTCGTCAGCGGCCAGACCGTCGCGACGCAGCTCGCTCCAGCTCGTCACCGACCACACGTCCGCACGCACGCCCCAGTCCTCGGCGAGCAGCTGCTGGGCCTCCAGCGCCCACGGCACGGCGACACCGGAGGCCAGGACCTGCGCCCGCGGGCCGTCGCCCTCCGCGCGGGACAGCAGGTGGATGCCCTTGAGGATGCCCTCGACGTCCACGTCCGCCGGCTCGGCGGGCTGCTGCATCGGCTCGTTGTAGACCGTGAGGTAGTAGATGACGTCGCGGTCGCGCCCGTCGCCCTCGCCGTACATGCGCTCGATGCCGTCCCGCACGATGTGCCGGATCTCGTAGCCCCACGCCGGGTCGTAGTGCACGACGTGGCGCATGGCGCCGGCGATGAGCGGGGAGTGCCCGTCGGCGTGCTGCAGCCCCTCACCGGTCAGCGTGGTGCGGCCGGCTGTCGCCCCGATGAGAAACCCGCGGGTCATCTGGTCACCGGCGGCCCAGAACTGGTCGCCCGTGCGCTGGAACCCGAACATCGAGTAGTAGAAGTAGAACGGGATGAGCGGCTCGCCGTGCGTGGCGTACGACGTGCCGACGGCCTGGAACGCCGCCGCCGACCCGGCCTCGTTGATCCCCGTGTGCATGATCTGACCGGCCTCCGCCTCCTTGTAGGAGAGCATGAGGTCACGGTCCACCGCGAGGTAGTTCTGCCCGTTGGTGTTGAAGATCTTCGCGCTCGGGAAGATGGAGTCCAGGCCGAAGGTGCGCGCCTCGTCGGGGATGATCGGCACCAGCCGGCGACCGAGCTCCTTGTCCTTCAGCAGGTCCTTGAAGAGGCGCACGAGCGCCATCGTCGAGGCGACCTCCTGCTGGCCCGAGCCCTTGGCGAGCAGCTCGTAGGCCTTGGGCTCCGGGAGCGTGATCGGCTTGTGGGTCGAGCGGCGCTCCGGGACGAAGCCGCCCAGCTCGCGGCGGCGCTCAAGCATGTACTGGATGGCCTCGTCGTCCGCCCCCGGGTGGTAGTACGGCGGCAGGTACGGGTCGGCGTCGAGCTCGGCGTCCGTCAGCGGGATCTCGAGGTTGTCGCGCAGGATCTTGAGGTCGTTGCCCTTGACCTTCTTCATCTGGTGCGTCGCGTTGCGGCCGGCGAAGCCGGGACCGAGCGCGTAGCCCTTGATGGTGTGCGCGAGGATGACCGTCGGCTGGCCGGTGTGCTCGCGAGCGGCCTTGTACGCGGCGTAGAGCTTGAGCGCGTCGTGGCCGCCCCGCTTGAGGCCGACGATGGTCTCGTCGGCCAGGCTCGCGACGAGCGCCTTGGTGCGCGGGTCGCGGCCGAAGAAGTTCTCCCGGATGAACCCGCCGGTCTCCGCCCCGAAGGTCTGGAAGTCGCCGTCCGGGGTCGTGTTCATGATGTCGAGCAGCGCGCCGTCACGGTCGTTCGCGAGCAGCGCGTCCCACTCCCGGCCCCAGATCACCTTGATGACGTTCCAGCCGGCGCCGCGGAACTGGGCCTCCAGCTCCTGAATGATCTTGCCGTTGCCGCGTACCGGGCCGTCGAGCCGCTGCAGGTTGCAGTTCACCACGAAGGTCAGGTTGTCGAGACCCTGCTGGGCGGCGTGCTGCAGCATCCCGCGCGACTCGGGCTCGTCCATCTCGCCGTCGCCGAGGAAGGCCCACACGTCCTGCTGCGAGGTGTCCTTGATCCCGCGGTTGTGCAGGTACTTGTTCGTCCATGCCTGGTAGATGGCCGAGGCCGGACCCAGGCCCATGGACACCGTGGGGAACTCCCACAGGTCGGGGGCGAGGCGCGGGTGCGGGTACGAGGGCAGACCGCCGCCGGGGTGGGAGACCTCCTGGCGGAACCCGTCGAGCCGCTCGGCCGACAGGCGTCCCTCCAGGAAGCCGCGGGCGTACACGCCGGGGGACGCATGTCCCTGGAAGTAGACCTGGTCGCCGCCGCCGGGATGGTCCTTGCCGCGGAAGAAGTGGTTCAGACCCACCTCGGTGAGCGTCGCCACGGACGCGTAGGACGAGATGTGCCCGCCCACGCCGACGCCCGGGCGCTGAGCCCGGGTCACCATGACGGCCGCGTTCCACCGGATCCACGCGCGGTAGCGGCGCTCGATCTCCTCGTCGCCCGGGAACCGGGGCTCGGCTGAGACGGGGATGGTGTTGACGTACGGGGTGTTCAGCGACGCCGGGACGGCGATGTCCCGCTGCTGCGCACGGCGCACGAGGTCGCCCAGGACCTGGCCGGCGCGGTCGCCGCCCTTCGCGTCGATGAGCCCGTCGAGCGACTCCAACCACTCGGCGGTCTCGCCGGGGTCGGTGTCGGGTACCTGGCTGAGCAGGCCGTCGGTGTGCGGGCCTGTCTCGTCGATCGAAGCCACCAGCGCTCCTTCGCCTCTTCGTCAGCGCACGAGCCGGTCGGCCACGTCGCGCATCTGGCCCGTCCGGCCGCACGCGCCGGGGTGGGCGCGCCGTCGAAGCAGGGCAGTCGGCCCATTGTCGGACTGTCGGGGCCCGAAAGTCACACCGGGGGTCGGTGACGTCCATGACACTCCGTACACGCCCCACCGGAGAATCCTTGCCGCCTCCTTGCCACACGCTTGCCACGCCGCCGCCGGGTGCGGTGGGCTACGGTGTGCGGAAATCGGCAGGATCGTCCCGCCTGGGGCGACGGACGGAAGGGATCGGACGGGACGTGTCATCCACCACGGACGGCGCCGCGCAGTCGGCGGATCGTCTGGGTTTCACCTCCGGCCAGGTGATCCAGGAGTTCGGGTACGACGACGATGTCGACGAGACCCTGCGGGCCGGCCTCGAGGCCGTCACCGGCACGGAGCTGGTCGACGAGGACTACGACGACGTGACCGACGGCGCGGTCATCTGGTTCCGCGAGGACGACGGTGACCTGACGGACTTCCTCGTCGACGCCATGACGGTCCTCGACGACAACGGACCCATCTGGGTGCTCACCCCCAAGGCCGGCCGCCCAGGGCACGTGTCGCACAGCGACATCGAGGAGGCGGCGACGACGTCGGGGCTGCACGCCATGACGACGTTCTCCATCGCCCCCGACTGGTCGGCCACCCGGCTCGCCACCCGCGGCCGCGGCAAGTGACCCCGCGGGTCGGCGCGCCCGCGCCCGACCTCGTCCTGCCGGACATCCACGGCACGCCCGTCGCACTGCACGCGCTGCGCGGGACGCCGGTGCTGCTCGTCTTCGTGCCGTTCGCCTTCTCGGCGGTCTGCACCGACGAGCTCGGCGCGCTGCGCGACGCACACGCTGCGCTGACGGCTGGCGGCGACGGGGTGCCGGGCGTGCGGGTGCTGGCGGTGTCCTGCGACCCGATGTTCGCGCTGCGGGCGTGGACGCAGCAGGAGGGGTATCCCTTCGACCTGCTGTCCGACTTCTGGCCGCACGGTGCCGCCGCGCGGTCCTACGGGGTGCTGGACGAGTCGGCCGGCCATCCGCGGCGCGGGTCCTTCCTGGTGGACGCGGCGGGGGTGCTGCGCTGGTCGTTGCTGAACCCGGCCGGGCGGGGCCGGGACGTGGGGGAGTACCGGCGGGCGCTGGCGGAGCTGTGGGGCGGGCCGCGCCGGTAGGCTGAGCGCCCATCGACGCGGCCGGTTCCGGGCGTGTCCTGTCGGGCCTGTAGCTCAGCTGGTCAGAGCGCCGCGCTTACACCGCGGAGGTCGCCGGTTCGAAACCGGCCGGGCCCACCCAGTGCTCGACCACCGCGATGCCCCACGGGCGCGGCCGATGTCACGTCCGCGTGTGGACCGCCTCGGGGGCCTGGGTGCCGGCGAGACGGTCCTTCAGGCGGCAGCCGGTGACGTCGAGATGTCCGGTGCCGCGCGGCCGCCCACTCTCGAGTGGGCCCAGCCCCACCCGAGAGTGGGCCCAGGCCGGTGCCGTGCGGTCTGTGCCGTTCCTAGCGTCGGGTGACGAGACGTCGTCCGACCGGGCGTCGTGCGACCTGACGGAGGAACGAATGATGACGACCCACGACACCGCCAGCACGACGGTGCAGGATGCCCGCGTGCACGACGCCCTCGACGTCGTGCGGAAGTGCCTCGTCCTGTACGGCGCCGTCAGCACGGTCGTCGCGGCGACGCTCGTCCTGGTCGCCGCCACCCATGGTGAGGTGAGCACCTTCATGTGGGTGCGGGCGGGGATCCTGCTGCTGGTCGCTCTCTACCTGCGCCGCCTCGCCCGGCAGGCGTCGCAGGGGGTGGCGGCCAGCGTCGAGCGGCTGCGCCTCGTGACACTGGTCCTGCCGATCGCGATCGTGGCGGTCGATCTGATTCCCGGCGTCTGCCCGGTCTGGTACGCGGGCATGCAGGCCGTGTCGGCCGTGCCGCTGGTCGCCGTCGCCGTCCTCACCCGCCGGGGCGCCCTGCGTGCGGTGTCTGCTCGTCGTGCGTGAGTCGCGCGGCTCGTCCGCACCGGGAGCGCCACCCGAGGCGGCCGCTCTAGGGTCACTCTCGCGGTGAAAGGAGAGGATCGGTGCGGCATACGGATGCGTGGCTGAGGTCCACCGGCCGCGGTCTCGTCAGGTCGACGGTGCTCGCGGCGCTGGCGTGGGGCGTCCTGGCGGTCTCGCTCGTCCCTGCGTCAGTCGCGGCCGTGTCCGGCTCGCCGTGGTCGTGGGCGAACCCGTGGTCGTGGATCGGTCTGCTGCTGTTCCTGATCCCGCTCGCGCTCGTGCTCGCACGCCCGATCGGCATGCTCTCGCGCCGTCTGGCGGCGCGCTGGCTGGGGGTCACGATCGAGGACGGCTACCGACGGCCAGAGGACGCCCCGCAGCCGGTGCTGCTGTCGACCGGATACTGGTGGAACGGTCACTCCTACGAGCGCAGCCGCCGCGATGCGGAGCTGGACCAGCAGTGGCGGCGCAGGATCGGCGACCCGGCGTACTGGCGGGACGTGCGCTGGCTGCTCGTCGCGGCGGTCACCTTGGGTCCGCTCTGCGCGGTGCCGGCGGCGGCGCTCGTCGGCGCGGTGGCTGCGTTCACCCGCGGGACCCCGGTCGCCGTTCTCGGTGGGGTGCTCCTGACGGCGGTGTCCGCGGCGAGCGCACCGTCTGCGTGGCGTCTGCTGGGTCCGCTCGGCCAGCGGTGGCTGCGGTTGCCCGCCGGTGCAGCTGCGGCCGAACGAGTCCGAGAGCTGGAGCTGGAGCGTGCGGAGATGTCCACGACTCAGGCCGCTGAGCTCCGTCGCATCGAACGGGACCTGCACGATGGCGCACAGGCTCGGCTGGTCGCCGTGGGACTCTCGCTCGCGGCCGCGGAGCGACTCCTGGAGGCCGATCCGGTGAAGGCCCGAGCGCTCCTGCAGGAGGCTCGGCGGGGGACGTCCAGCTCGCTGGCCGAGCTGCGGGAGCTGGTGCGCGGGGTCCACCCCCCGGTGCTCGTCGAACGCGGTGTCGTCGAGGCCGTCCGGGCCCTCGCGCTCGACAGCCCGCTGGATGTCCGGGTCGAGGCCCCAGATCGGTTGCGGCTGGACGGCCCCGTCGAGGCGGCCCTGTACTTCGGTGTCGCGGAGCTGCTGGCCAACGTGGCGAAGCACGCCCCGGCGGCCCGCGTACAGGTGCGCATCCGCGACCGGGGCACCGAGGTCGAGGTCGACGTCGAGGACGACGGTCCCGGGGGTGCTCGCGTCGTCCCCGGCGGGGGGCTCGACGGCATCCGTCGCCGGCTCGGGGCGTTCGACGGCTCCCTCGCCGTGTCCAGCCCCCTCGGAGGCCCCACCACGTCGAGGATGGTTGTGCCGTGCGCGTCGTCGTAGCCGAGGACCTCTACCTGCTGCGTGACGGCATCGTGCGCCTGCTGGAGGCGTACGACCACGAGGTCGTCGCGACGGCGGCGACGGGACCGGAGACCTTCGAGGCACTCATCGGGCACCGGCCGGACGTGGCGGTCGTCGACGTCCGGATGCCCCCGACGAACACCGACGAAGGTCTGACCGCTGCGCTGCGGGCGCGCGAGCAGATCGCCGGTCTCCCAGTGCTCGTCCTCTCCCAGCACGTCGAGCAGCTCTACGCGCGCGAGCTGCTCGCCGACCAGGCCGGCGGCGTCGGTTACCTCCTCAAGGACAGCGTGTTCGACGCGGACCAGTTCATCGAGGCGCTCGAGCGGGTCGCCGGCGGAGGCACGGCGCTCGACCCGGCCGTCGTCACCAGGCTGCTCGGCCGCCCAGCCACCGCCTCGCGGCTCGCCCGGCTCACCGGCCGCGAACGATCGATTCTCGCCCTCATGGCCGAAGGGTTGTCGAACGCGGCGATCGCCGGACGCCTGTTCCTCAGTGAGGGAACGATCAGCAAGTACACGACCACCATGTTCGACAAGCTCGGTCTGCGGGACGACGACAACGCCAACCGGCGCGTCCTCGCTGTCCTCGCTTACCTCGACGACACCAGGGGCTGACCGCCCGGCGGGTCGCCCCTGGTCCACCGGGGTGCGACGTCGCCCGGCGGATCATCCCGATCAGGCCGTCCTGCCCGTCGCCGAACGGTTGTGCTGCAGCGCGACGTCGGTCCAGAAGGTCAGCCCCTCGTCGTCCGCGACGGCGGCGGACGAGACGGTGATCCAGCCCGGGCCCATCTGCCGACCGGGACCCATCTCGGCCTGCGCCGCCCCGGGGTGCGCGACGAGCTCGTCGTGGCGGTCGGCGTCCACGCGGAGCAGGAGGTCACCGTCCTTGCGGACGTTGGCCAGCATCTTGTCGCCGACCATGAACGACAGGCCACCGAACATCGAGAGCTCGCGCACGGGCTCGCCGACGAGGAGGGCCCGCAGGCGTGCGACCACGTCAGCCTGCCGGGGCGAAGTCGTGCCGGTCATGCCTGGTTCGGCGGGCCGAAGGAGAGCCGGTCGAAGACGAGCACGCTCTCGGCGATCTTGCCGTTGCGGACGGTGAAGCACTCGGCAGCCGGTGCCGTGCTCGTGGCGGCGGTCTGCGGGTAGTAGAACAGCGCGACACGATCGCTGTCGGCGAAGGCGGCGATGTCCGCCACGCCGGTCAACGCGGGCGCGAAGCCGGCGATGAACGCCCGGTAGGCCTCCTTGCCGGCCAGGTCGCCGCCGGGTGCCCGGCAGGTGATGTCCTCGGCGACGTGCGTCATCGCCCCGTCGACATCACCGCTGGTCCAGGCCCGGTGGTAGCGACGGACGATCTCGTCGGCGGCCTGCTGTGTCATGACGTGCTCCCTCTCCTCGGGGTGGGGCGGACGGCTCATCCGCCCAGCGGGTGCCAGTGGTCGTGACCGGCGTCGCCACCCGGCGCGGCCACAGCCAGCCGAGGCAGGAAGTGCTCCCAGCCGTCGGCGTGGCCGGCCAGCCCGGCGTCGGGCAGTCCGGCGTGGGTGAGGTCGACACGGGTGCCGCCCTCGACCGCGGTGAGCCGGAATTCGACGGTGGACGCCCCGGCCGGCAGGTCCTCGTCGCCGGGGAAACCCCAGGAGACCACCACCCGTGTCGGTCGCTCGACGTGCAGGTATTGCCCCCGCACCGCGTAGCCGGCGATGTCGACTGCGAACGTGCCGCCGACCCGCGGGTCCAGGCGCGCGTGCTGCCCCATCCATGCCGTCATCGCCGCGTCGGTCGTCAGGTACTCGAACACCGTCTCGGGTGGTGCCGCGATCTCGACGGACGTCCGGAACTCAGCCACGGCCGCTCCGCTCGCCGGCTTCCACCGCGACCTTGAGCGCGGACAGCCGGCCCGGCCAGAAGTCGTCCAGGTAGGTGCGGACCGCCGCCAGACCGTCGGTCCGCACCGCGAACAGGTGCCGCGTCCCATCCCGCGTGCTCGCCGCCAGACCGGCCGCGCGGAGCACGCCGAGGTGGTGCGAGGTGGTCTGTTGGGACAGACCGACCTGCACGGCGATCTCTCCCACTGGGCGCGCACCGGCGCGGATCGCGTCCAGGATCGCCCTGCGGTTGCGGTCGGCGAGCGCCCGCAGCGCCAGGTCGAGGTCGGGTGCACGTTCGGCGGTCATCCTGGTCCTCCCGTCAGCGCCCATGATAGTACAAGCCGCGGCTTGTACTTGTGGAGATTAGTGGATGCGCAGCGGTCGCGATGCCCGGGCGTCGATGCGGCGGCGGTCGGCGCGGTGCGTGCGGCTACTCCACCGCCTGCAGCCGGACAGTCCCGTCGGCGGCCACTGCCCAGCCCGGGTTGTACGCGATCTCCCACACGACACCGTTCGGGTCGGCGACGTGCGCCTGGTAGCCGCCCCAGGACGCGCCCTGCGGTTCCTTGAGCACCGTGGCGCCGGCGGCGGTCGCGGCAGCGACCACCGCACGCACCCGCTCGGGGCTGTCGACGTTGTGCGACAGCGTGACGCCGGAGACCGGCGTCGCCCCCGGGGTGCGGCCCAGGTCCGCCGTGAAGGCCGCGCTGTCGAACAGGCTGAGCACCAGGCCGGGTGCGACCTGGAAGAACAGCACCTCACCAGGGACCTCGAGCAGCGGTGACCAGCCGAGCCCGTCCACGTAGAAGCGCTGCGCCGCTGCGAGGTCGGCGGTCGCCAGGGTCACGAAGTGCACGTTCTGCTCCATGCCGAGCAGTGTGCCAGCGGGGTCCGACACGCCCCGGTCGGTGCCGGTAGCGTTCCGGCTGTGACCGCGCCGCGCCGTCCGCCCGCGCCCGATCCGTCCGGCGGACCTGCCCCGTCGACCGCTCCGCTGCGTCTCGCCGACGTCCTGCGCCTGCTCGAGCGACGCTACCCGCCGGGCACCGCGGAGCCCTGGGACGCCGTGGGCCTCGTCGCCGGGGACCCGGACCAGCCGGTGCGCCGGGTGCTGTTCGCCGTCGACCCGGTCTCCGTCGTCGCGGACGAGGCGCTGGCGTGGGGCGCGGACCTGGTGGTGACCCACCATCCGCTGCTGCTGCGGCCGGTCCACTCGGTCGCTGCCACGACCGTCAAGGGCGCGCTGCTGCACCGGCTGGTCCGGGGGGGAGCGGCGCTCTACACGGCGCACACCAACGCCGACGCGGCGACCGGGGGCGTAGCCGACGCGCTCGCCCAGGCACTCGGTGTGGTCGACACCCGGCCGCTGGACGCGGCCCCCGCGGAGGCGCTCGACAAGGTGGTCGTCTTCGTCCCCGTGGCGGACGCCGAGCACCTGGTCGACGCGCTCGCCGCCGCCGGGGCCGGTTCCCTCGGGGAGTACAGCCGGTGCGCCTGGACGACGACGGGCGAGGGCACGTTCACCCCGTCGCACGCCGCCCACCCGAGCATCGGGGCCGCCGGCACCGTCGAGCGGGTGGTGGAGGCGCGCGTCGAGATGGTGGCGCCGCGGCGGCTGCGATCGGCGGTGATCGCGGCGCTGCGCGCCGCGCACCCGTACGAGGAGCCTGCGTTCGACGTCCTGGAGCTGGCCTCCTGGCCGGGCGTCACGGGCATCGGGCGGGTGGGCCGGCTGGAGCGTCCGACGACGCTGCGGGACTTCGCCCAGACCGTCGCCGACGCGCTGCCCGCCACCGCGCAGGGGGTGCGGTTCGCGGGCGACCCGGACGGGGCGGTGGAGCGGGTCGCGGTCGTCGGCGGCTCGGGCGACTCGCTGTTCGACGCCGTGCGGTCCGCCGGCGCGGACGTGTACGTCACGGCCGACCTGCGCCACCACCCGGCATCCGAGCTCCGTGAGCGCGCCGAGTTCGAGGCCGTCCGGCGGGCCGGGGGCGCCGCGACCCCCTACCTGGTCGACGTCGCGCACTTCGCCTCCGAGTGGCCGTGGTTGGCGGTCGCGGCCCGTGACCTGGAGCAGGACGTCGCTGCGCACGGGGCTACGGTGGAGACCCGCGTGAGCACCCTGCGCACCGACCCGTGGACGGGTCAGGCCACCCGTGCCACGCTCGCCGACGACCCAGCCACCGACGTCCCGGAAGGACACCCGTGACCACTGCCCCCGCGGCGGACCAGCTCCGCCTGCTCGACGTGCAGGCGCTCGACACCCGCCTCGACCAGCTCGCCCACAAGCGGGGCACCCTGCCCTCGCTCGCGCGGTTGGCCGAGCTGGAGACCCAGGTGGCGGACTTGCACACCGCGCTGGTGACGTCCCGGACGACCGCGGCGGACCTGCGCCGCGAGCTCGCCAAGGCCGAGGGCGACGTCGAGCAGGTGCGCAGCCGCGCCGCGCGCGACCAGGCCCGCCTGGACTCGGGGCAGGGCAGCCCCAAGGACCTGCAGGCCCTGACCAGCGAGCTGCAGGCCCTGGCGCGTCGGCAGGCCGAGCTCGAGGAGGTCGAGCTCGACGTCATGGAGCGGCTCGAGGCGCACGAGTCCGCGCTCGGTGAGGTCACCGCCGCTCACCAGGCGCTGCTGGACCAGCGCACGGTGGTGGAGGCGGAACGGGACGCCGCGGTCGCGGAGATCGACGCCGAGGTCGCGCGGGTGCGTGCCGAGCGGGAGTCGGCGGTGACGGGCCTGGACGGCGGCCTCGTGACGTTGTACGAGCGGCTGCGTGGTCAGCTCGGCGGGCTCGGTGCGGCCGCGCTGCGCGGCAACCGGTGCGAGGGCTGCCGGCTGGAGCTCAACCCGCTCGACCTGGACGCGATCCGTGGGGCGTCGGCCGACCAGGTGGTGCGCTGCGAGGAGTGCGGTCGCATCCTCGTCCGGGTGGACGGCTGACGATGGCGCGCCGGCTGGTCGTCGAGGCGGACGGCGGCTCGCGGGGCAACCCGGGACCGGCTGGGTACGGGGCCCTCGTCCGGGACCCCCAGACCGGCGAGGTGCTGGCCGAGCGCGCGCAGTTCCTCGGTCACGCGTCCAACAACGTCGCAGAGTACTCGGGGCTCCTGGCCGGGCTGCGGGCGGCGCTCGACGTGGACCCGCAGGCGCAGCTCGAGGTCCGGATGGACTCCCGGCTCGTCATCGAGCAGATGCGGGGCGCGTGGAAGGTCAAGCACGAGGACATGCGTCGGCTGGCCGACGAGGCGCGGACCCTCGTGGACCCCGCGCGGGTGACGTGGACCTGGGTGCCGCGCGAGCAGAACGCCGCCGCCGACCGGCTCGCGAACCGCGCCATGGACGCTGGGACGGCGGCCGGTGCGGTGCCGCCCGAGCAGGCCCTGACGGCGCGGACCGCGGGGACGGCGGCCGGCCCGGCGACCGCACCCGCGCAGGCGCACGTGTCGTCGCCCGGCGGAACCACGGCGCACCCGGCGGACACCCACGTGCCGTCCCCGGCTGCGCCCCTGACGGCCGCGACCCGCAGCGACCCGACCGGTTCCCCGCGTGCGAAGCGGCCATCGGGGGCCGGGGTGCGCTTCGACGATGCCCAGCCCGTCACCGTCGTGCTGGTCCGGCACGGCCAGACGACCATGACGGTCGCCGGTGGCTACTCCGGGTCGGGCGAGCCCGGTCCGCCGCTCGACGAGACGGGGGTTCGGCAAGCCCACGCCGCCGCCGCCCTCGTCGACCGCGTGGGGCGTGACCTGTGGGGCGACATCCCGTACCCCAGCGAGGTCATCGCCTCGCCGATGGTGCGCACGCAGCAGACCGGCCGGGTCGTCGCCGAGCGGCTCGGGCTGCCCGTGCGCACCGACGCGGCCTTCCAGGAGGCGGACTTCGGCGACTGGCAGGGGCTCACCGCCGCCCAGATCGAGGAGCGCTGGCCGGGGACGCTCGGCCCGTGGCACACCGTCGGCGACGTGCGCCCGCCCGGCGGGGAGTCGATCGCGGACGTGGGCCGCCGCCTCCGTGCCGCGCTGGACGGGCTGCTGGCGGGCGGTGTGGACCGGACCGTCGTCGTGGTCAGCCACGCGGTCGCGATCCGGGCGGCGATCGGGGTCACCATGGGCGCGCAGCCCTCGTCGTGGAGCCAGCTGCGGGTCGCCCCCGCGTCGCTGAGCATCGTGCGGCTGTTCCACGACCGCCGGCACGAGATCGCCGTCGTCGGCGTGCCCAGCGAGGGCTGGGGGACCACCGACCGCTGAGCCGCACGACGCCGTGTCGGGAGGGTCTCAGTGCAGCACGACGAGGCTGAGGTACCCGGTCCCGGTGACGCGCCAGCACCCGACCGGTACCCGCGGGCGACGTGCGAGCCGCCACGGGACACGCCGCGTGCCCACGGGCCCGGCCTCAGCCGACGACGAGGGTCAGCGTACGGGCGCCGCGACCCGGTGCGCCGAGCTCGACGGCGACGAGCGGGCCCCCGACGAGCTCGCCAGCTGCCCGGGCCAGGGACGTGGGGTCGGTGGGCGCCTTGCCGCGCCGGGTGAGCAGGTGCCGGGTGAGCACCCCGCGGGCGTGCTTGGCGTGGTGCGACACGACCGTCCGCCTGCCATCCACGTCCTGCTCGACGCGCACCGTCACCCAGTGCGCCGTGCGCGGCGGGCGCCATGCCGCCAGGTACGCCGCCGAGCGGCAGTCCACGACGAGCTCGCCGTCGGCGCGGTCGTCCAGCTCGGCGGCCAGCGCCGTGCGCCAGGCGGTGGCCAGCGGTCCGACCCCGGGCAGGTCGGTGCCCATCGACAACCGATAAGCGGGGATCGGGTCCTCCGGGGTCACGACGCCCCACAGCCCGGAGACGATCCGCACCGACTCGGCCGCACGCGC
>Ga0164243_10003696_pt1 | contig 24420 bp, 25 predicted proteins | sample OricompcompostOP_FD_108781 | JGI IMG/M metagenome (GOLD analysis project Ga0164243, IMG submission 108781) | Organic Plus compost microbial communities from Emeryville, California, USA - Original compost - Organic plus compost (OP) | ecosystem: Engineered > Solid waste > Mixed feedstock >...
CACATAGCGAGGCGCCCCCAAGCGCCCCGCCGCTGGAAAGAAAAACGGGGCCGTAGCTCAGTTGGGAGAGCGCTACAATGGCATTGTAGAGGTCAGGGGTTCGACTCCCCTCGGCTCCACCAGTTTTCACAAGCCCAGCCAATCCTTTTCCCTGCTCAGCTTTTGCTACCACACAGACCAGTTGCCGAGGCAATAAAGGCGCCGCTGTTCAGCGGCTTGTGCGGTCACCACTATTTTGAGTTAGCGCCCCCCCCCTTTTTTAGCTCGATTTTCTTCGGCCAAGCCATCGACTCATGACGGGCCGCCAGATCATTAAAGGCTTAGATCTTTGGTCACCACTTTCAGCGTTGGTGCCAGAATCGCCGTTGTCTTTAATATCCCGAGTCGCCAATCGCAATTGCTCCTACCGCAGCGGTGCAGATCACCAGCTGTTCTTCAGCAAGTATTTCAAATGCTCCTGTAGTCCGCAACGTTTCAGTTTACTATTTCCAACTACTACTCAGGATAAGGGTCGCACATGAACGTCCCCTGAGCAGGCTTGCATTGGACAGATTAGCGCAGTCTCCGATGGACGTTTCCAGCTTGGTGCCGTATCAAGCCTTCTGTGCACTCGTCCCAGAGAGAAATATGTCAGACGTTCTATCTTCAGCCGACCTTCGAGGAGAAGTCAGCGCATTTGACCTAATTGCGAAGACCTGGATTAGGAAGCGCACTGTCCTGGTTTTTGGCATCCTGGGCCTACTTCTCGGCATTGCCAAGCTTCATATGTCAACACCGCTCTATACTGCGGAACTGAAAGTTACATCTGCCCAATCCACTGGCGAAGGAGCCATCAGCGCACTGGATGGCCTCAGCAGTTTGGCCGCCCTAGGCGGTTTTTCGATGGGCACGTCTTCAGCCACGCCCCTTGATCTTTACCTTGACGCCTATGAATCTCGTGAAGTTGCTACAAAGCTTGCCGCAGATAGCCGGATCTTGCGGACCATCTTTTCAGCTGAGTGGAACGAAAATACCAAGACTTGGCAAAGGCCGAGCTCTTCGCTCGATGGCATCTTCAAGCTGCTTGCCCGCCTCTTCGGGTTGCAGGAATATAGGTGGCAACAGCCTGATGGAGCCCGACTGCAGGCCTATCTCTCAGATCACGTCAATATCACCCGAGATCCGAAGGATCCAATTGTTACGATCAGCTTTAAGCATCCAGATCCTGACTTCGCGATATATCTCCTTTCAAAGCTCAATGCTGTGGCTGATCAGCATGTAAGGGCTTCTGCTTTGATGCGCGCTGAAGGGTATGTCCGCTACCTGACCACCAAATTGCAGACGGTAACTGTCGCTGAGTATCGCAATGCCATATCCCAAATCCTGAGCGATCAGGAAAAAGCGATCATGATTGCCAGTTCCGATGCCCCCTATGCAGTATCCGTGGTGCAGAAGCCTGCGGCCTCAAATCAACCGACGGAACCAAAAGGCGTAACAACCTTGGTGCTCAGCCTTATCGCCGGAATTTTTATAGGGGTGCTTTGGGTGCTCGCCGATGTTTCGGCATTTATTAGCCGTCTACGCGCCAACGCCTAGGGAAGGCTGGCACAATAAAATGAACCGGTCAATGAAACTACTAGTTGTTGGCGGCACGAGCCGTGCAGCAATCGCGTTTCGCGCATACATCGCCGGCATTCCTGAAATCGATGTTACCGTGCTTTGCCGTCGGCAGACCAATTCATACCCTTCTGAAAAGATCATTATCACCGACGATTATTTCAGTTGCCCACCTTCAACTCTCGAAGGCGTGGATGTAGTGGTGAATTTTGTTGGCATTACGAAGGGTACAGCCTCGGAACTCGAGATGCTAAATGCGGCCGGTCCGCAGAAGCTTGCCCGCACAGCCGACGCCGCAGGTGTAAGGCAATGGATTCAGATCAGCTCTCTTTCGGTCTACGGCACCGCAAAGGACATAGATGATCAGACTCCTGTACACCCGCTAACTCCATACGGCCGCTCCAAATTGGCCGGAGACGAAGCTCTCTCATCCGTAGGCGGAAGCCTAGGAGTGACGCTTCTGCGAGTTCCCATCCTTTATAGTGCGACCGCCCGCGGCAAGCTCCATATGCTGGCCAGAACCATGGAAACGCTTGGGTTCTTCCCGGTGCCGACCAGCCTTCAACCGCGATCGGTCCTGCACTTGGATAACTTGGCAAACGCCATTATGATCTCCATTCGCTCTTCGCTGACTGGAATACAGTTCGCAGCAGATCCCGAGCCATTTACAATCGAGAAGCTTGCCGATGTGATCGGCGACAAAACCGGACGTCGGCCCAAGCTTATACGCCTCCCAAACAGCACCTTTGCGCTTCTCAAGCGGCTCAAGCCAGGCATACATACTAGTCTTTACGAACGCAGCCTGATAGCTCCTCAATACAATCTTCTCTCAACTTCAGAAAATCTGCGCGCACTTGATGCCGGCTTGGCGGAAGTTATCACCCAAAAGTAGAGGCTACAATGAATATTAAGAAGATCATAGGGCGCGATAGGGACTTATTCATTGACGATATTGCGTGCCATGAGCGTGAAATTAGCGATGCAATCAAAGGCTCTCGCGTTCTGCTTTATGGGGGAGCAGGTTCAATTGGGCGTGAGGTTGCGGCGCATATTTTCAAGCGCTCGCCAGCGGCCCTTCATGTCATGGATATCAGTGAGAACAACCTGGTTGAGCTCGTCCGCGATCTTCGCAGCTCGATCGGCTACACGGATGGCGAAACCCAGTTTCTGCCGATCGATATGGGGTCAATCGAAGCGCAAGCTTTTCTCGCTGAGCAAGGGCCTTATGATTATGTTCTGAATCTTGCGGCTATGAAGCACGTACGTTCTGAAAAGGACGCATATTCGCTCATGCGTATGATCAAGGTGAACATTTTAGATACCCTAAGCACGCTTGAGCATGCTCAGCGCATAAAAGCGACCAAATATTTCGCGGTTTCAACCGACAAGGCAAAAAATCCGGCGAATCTTATGGGGGCGACCAAGCGCATCATGGAAGATGTACTGTTTCGCTCAGACGCCACGCTGGTATCAACAGCACGATTTGCGAATGTTGCCTTCTCGGATGGAAGTCTGCTTCATGGCTTCAGGCAGCGCTTGGCCCGTCGGCAGCCGTTGTCGGCTCCGCGCGCAATCCGCCGCTACTTTGTGACAGGCCCAGAATCCGGTTATCTCTGCCTCGCTTCCCTTATCCTGGGCAATCACAGGCAAATTTTCTTCCCGAATCTCGACGCATCGCTTGAGTTGTTGACCTTCTCCGAGATTGCGGTTCGCTTTTTGGAGACTGAGGGCTATGAGCCAGTTATGATGGATAGCGAAGATGAAGCTCGCAGTCGCGTTGAGGAGCTTGCCGCCGCGAAGCGCTGGCCGTGCTATTTCTTCGACAGCGACACATCCGGCGAAAAGCCATTCGAAGAATTCTTCTCCAAGGAAGATACAATTGATTGGACTCGCTTTAAGGATATAGGCGTCATTAACACGCCGGCTCTTACCGGCGCCGAAGAAACCCGCCTAGCGGCCTTTCTTGACACCGTACACAACTTACGAGAGCAGGGTCGGTGGCAAAAATCGGATCTGATAAATGCGATCTATGCCGCATGTCCTGACCTTGAACATATTGATACCGGACGCTTCCTTGATAACCGGATGTAATCCATGAAACGTTTGTTCGATATTTTCGCGTCAGGACTGGCAATTGCCATCCTTAGCCCTCTGCTGTTGGCCGTTATCGTAATCTTGCGTTTCACGGGCGAAGGTGAGATTTTTTACCGCCAGCAGCGTATTGGACGTGGCGGTCGCATGTTTGACATCCTCAAGTTCGCAACCATGCTGAAAAATAGCCCGAACATGGCCGGTGGCGACATTACCAGTGGAAATGACCCGAGAGTTCTGCCGGTCGGTCGCGTGCTGCGTAAAACGAAAATCAATGAGCTGCCGCAACTATTCAATATTTTCAACGGAGACATGAGCATCATTGGTCCAAGACCATTAACAAAGCGCGTAGCAGCTCTTTTCCCTGCGGAACAGTGGGCCATCATCAATCAGTTGCGCCCAGGCCTGTCGGGAATCGGATCAATCGTTTTCCGTGATGAAGAGCGGATGCTTGATTCATTCGATGATCGTACCAAGATATATTCAGAAGTTATTGCTCCATATAAAGCTGCCCTCGAGATCTGGTATTCACAGCGCCAGAGCTTCTGGCTGGACCTGAAGCTCATCACACTGACGGTCGCTGCAGTGTTTAAGCCAGACTTGGATGTGCAACGCTTCTTCTCCGATCTTCCGCCCCCACCACCGGAACTTATGGCACTGAAGCATCGTGCTTCGGCCGCCGCTTAAGGATGCGGCACAACCAAGGATCAGTTCATATTTTCTGGACACCAGAACCGTAGCTAGGAGATGGAGAGAGCCTATGAAGGAGTCGGGGATTCACCAAGGCGCAGATTGCCTTTGTGCTTAAGCAGGCAGGGGAGGGAACGGTGGTCGGCGAGGTCTGCCACGCTGTCGTTTGGCCTCCCTTAAGATAGTGTCTAGAATCTTTTTGTATATTTTACAGGCGATGCCCCGGTTGCGGATGAGTGTGATGCATACAATAGCGCTATGTTCATGTAGCGCTGTGTAGTCTGTTGTCTGGCGACGATGCATCCTAACCTGGCCGCAGCTAGGTTAAAGACACGAGTGACCGCCGGCGGGGAAGACCGCAAAGTTCAACGTCTCGCTGCGCTCATAGAGCGCGCATGGCTCAACTTGGCCGCGGCCAAGTTGAGCCATATCGTCGCCTGCCAGAAGAATGTGGTGCTCGACTTCTCGCGATCCGACAAGCGCACTGACAACGCCTGCGTTGAATCGCTCAACGGCAAATTCCGAACCGAACACCTAAACGCTCACTGGATCACCAACTTTGACGCCGCCCGCGCGAAAATGAAAAGATGACGTAGAGACGGAAGGTCCGCCTCTGTAGCATCATTCGGAACAAGCCCCCGATATTGCTCATGAACGCATCAGGCCCATCTGACCCACTCTGATCGTTCATTCCCGGAAAATCTCTAGCCACGTGGCCCAAAATCAGGGAGCAACTCGCTGCCTAGAACACCCTCCCTCAAACCCGAAGGAATTGCAGGGTGCAAGTCAAGGATTTCATCTACCCAACCCGCCAGCCGATATTTTGCATAGAGTTCCGGCGCGATCGGTTCGTAGGGCGTAGAGAGGAATTCTTCGGGAACTTCGGCGTTCGCTCGGTCGATGATATGAATATTGGCTGGGTTATAGAAATCGTAGTCACGGACCTGAGCATTGGTCGTCACCAGCTTTTTTGAGGCGCCCAGCGTTTCAAAGGTCCGCATAGTAAGGCCCGTTTGCTTGGGATGTTCTATATCCAAAATTGCTCTGGATTGAAAAAAAACTTTCTGCACGTCTGATTTGCTTAGCGGAGCAAACTTGAACTCATTGATTTTGGCTCCCCGGAACGTCTCATTGGTCGCACGATAAACATAAAACACCCAAGGGGCCTGGAGGTATAAGTACCAAAAGCGGGTTATGTTCTTTTGAAGTTGGCGGTCAAGCGAACTGACGACGCTGTAACGGTCAGTATGGGCTGTTCCGACAAAGCTGATATCATATGTGGGCGTCACTGCGGCCGGACGCTCAAACCCCTCAGAGAAGAATAGTGGACGGAACTTCATGTTCCAAATAGATGCCGTGCGAGGATCGAAACTGAAGCATTCGTCAAAATAGCCAAGATTATCCTGTACCGACTTACGGTTCTCCATCGAGTCCCACATATAGAGGATAAACTTGGCTTGCGGATAGGCGACACGCAACTCCGATAGAATGGTGGATGACAAGGTTTGCCCGTTGATGACCAAAACGTAGTCGTAATGGCCGCAGCCAAAACCTTCAAGCAGACGTCGATACAGACGATCCGCAGCGCGAATCATCCACTCCCGCTTAAACCGGGTTATCGCCTTCATAAACGGAGTTTCAAATGGGCGGTCCGGGATAAAATCCACATGCGCGCCGCAGTTTTTCAGCTCATTCGCGATGTCATTATCGTAGCCGAAAAACCGAGGTGCAATGAGAAGTATCCGCCTTCTCAGCAAACCACCCATAATTTGCCTCAATCTACTTAATCTTAATGATCGCAACCGGGCCTACAGCTGTTGCTCCATCCGGAATGGACTGAATAACCACTGCATTAGCGCCAACCTTGGCATGGTTGCCAATCACAACGTGACCAAGAACCTTAGCGCCTGACCCTATGATCACGTTGTTACCGAGAACCGGCCGCGATTGCTCGTCATATTCAAGATCAAGCTCTCGCGCACCCAAGGTCACCCCCTGATAGATGGTCGCGTTGTCGCCGATACGCCAAGCACCGATGACTGTCCCTTGCGTATGAGGGAAGTACAGGCCGGGCCCAATGTGGCATCGAAAGGATATTTCGATACCGAAGATCATAAAGTTCAGCAGCGAAACCAGTTTGGCGAGAGGCATAAGGCGCAGGCAGTAGAACCAGTATGCTATGCGACACAGTAAAACCGGCATGAAGCGTGGCGATAGAAGCCCAGGGGCGAGCCGCCACCATGAGCGCGGCTGAGCTTTTCTCTGGACTTCGCATGCGCGCCTTAGATCAGCTTCGATGAAGCGCCAGAAACGAAATGTGGGATCACGTGAGGCCATACTCAGCGAATCAGCCCATCAGTTTTCGATCGCGAAGCTCCTTATTGGCAGCTTCGAGCCTGTCCTCCGGCAGAGGTTGGGAAAGAACCCATTGTGCAAAGTGGCTAAGCCCCTCGTTGAGGTGAATCCTTGGAGTGTAATCCAGGTATTGCTGGAGCCTCTCGATATCCGCGAAGTTGTGACGAATGTCACCAACCCGGAATTGCCCTGTTACGCGGACTTTAGGCGCCACGCCCATAGCCTTAGACAATTCTATTGCCACGTTCAGGACAGTGGTTGCCTTGCCGCTTCCAACGTTGATGACTGTATTGATCGGCTTAGACGTAGTCAGCGTGCGGACCATAGCTTCAGCTACGTCTTCTACGTGGACAAAATCGCGGGTCTCCAAGCCATCCTCGAAGATGGGTAGTTCAAGACCTCTTCTGATCCGGGTCGAGAAGATTGATAGAATTCCAGTGTATGGATTGTTTAGCGATTGGCCTTCGCCATATACATTTTGAAGGCGAAGAACAGCATATGTACGGCCCAACGCCTCGCATCCGATCCGCACCAAATCTTCTTGAGCCAGCTTGGTCGCTGCATAGATTGAGACCGGCCAAGTGGAGTCGTCCTCACACGTGCTGACAAAGGTGAGGGGGGTGCCGGTTTCGGGACATTTATGCTCCCACTCATGAGCGCTCAGCTGCACCAAGGTCCGAGATTTCGGGAAGACCCGCTTTCCATCCTCACGGACATATGCACCCTCGCCATAGACGGAGCGACTTGAACTCAGCGTCACATGCTTGACTGATGCACCCGCGGAGCTGCCGAGCGCATCTACGAGAACAGCTGTACCTTGCACGTTGACCGCATTGTAGTGCGCGACTTGGTACATCGATTGACCCGTGCCGGTCTCGGCAGCTAGGTGAATCACATAGCTCGCGCTGTGCAGAGCAGCCTCTACATCTTCACGGTTAAGAATGGAGCCCCTGATGAATTCGACGCCCGGCGCATTAAGCCAGTCATATCCTACAGGGATGTGCCCATGGACCTGCGGACTCAAGTTGTCCAAGACGCGAACACCGTAACCTGCCTTGACTAGCTTAGGAACAAGGTGCGAACCGATAAAGCCTGCGCCACCGGTAACGAGTACGATTTCCATCGGTATGGTGCTCCCAGTCGATTATCTCAGGCTGTCCCAAATGCTCAGCCCAATCCTCTAGTTCGCCAGCAATATCCGACGCAGGTAGCGGATTGTCGTGAAGATTAATAGTCCGAGCCAAGACAGTATGCCAATCTGCGCCCTTTTTTGGCAATTGTTCAGATTGGCCAGTTCCCCCAAAAACATCTTAGTCTTATGACTGCTCAATCCGCGGCTGCTGTTGAGACCGATTTCATCGCCGTAAATGACCAAGGGTCGGTTCATAAACAACACACGGCCGACCGACAACATTTTAAGATAGAGGTCGCCTTCCTCTGCATAACGCCGGCCTTCTGGGAAGCCGCCGATCGACAGAAGCGCGTCTCGCTTTGCAACGAATGACGACGTTTGGATAACATGCCGGACAAGCAGATCCGTGACTTTCAGCTCAACAATATCCTTGCCTGCGAACAACACTCGGCGATCTGTTGAAACGCGAGCACCCACGGCAGTGCACTGCGCTGCTTGCATCAACGATAGCTGGCATTCCATCTTGTCCTTAACCCAGGCGTCATCGGCGTCAAGGAATGCAACGATGGGGGCCTCAGCATGATATATGCCAACATTCCGTGCACCTGCCGCACCAAGGTTTCGCTGAAGATGGATAACCGTCACCCGATCGAGCTCGCTCAACTGACCGAGAAGCGCCTTCGTCTCGGGCTTTGCTGAGCAATCATTGATCAGAAGAATGGATTCTGGGCTGAGCGATTGCGACAGGACAGACTCAACCGCGCGCCGCAACTCTCCGCCGTTATTATAAACAGGAATAACTACTGAGTAGCTAGGCAATGGCATGCTGGGTCCTTGGGTCGCTTTATTGCCGAAATCGGAGCGGGGAAATAAGATAAAAGGATGATTCCAAATACATAGGTTGGCAGGAAAATCAAATCAGAAAAGGGGGAGAACAAAATTCCTATTAGAGGTATCGAGTAAGCAGAAATAGCGCCATCAGTCTGAAACTTTTGGACCTTCAGGAATACTCTCCTGTAAAGATAGCACAGACATGTAAGATAAATGCATATTGCCAAATAACCAGCACTCATGAGGCCCGAGTAAACGGACCCTACATTTAAGGAAACGTTATAGAGACGGTACTCACATTCGGAGACTGGCCGCAAGAATGATGGCAGCACAGTCCCAAATGGGTAAAAGTAGTTCCCGCAATCTGGAATATGCAGATAGTTGTTCGCCAGATTGGACACTCCACTCGTAGCGTATACGTAAACCCAAGTAAAGCCGCTGGGCAGCGCCTCGAAGAGATCCCGTTTCCATCCTGAAAACAGCGTAATGTAGGGGTTCGGCAAGCCACGGATGTCTCCGATAATGCCAAAGATCAAAATAATGCTTAATGCGATTACTGCAGCTGTCACCTTGCCGATCGATCCATAGCGGATTTGCCGTACGACCAAGATTTGGAAGATGAAGGTAACAAACATGCCGCGCCGGAAGGTCAAGATCTGCCAAAGGACGACAATTATAACGCCAGCAAGATATTTCTTTTTCCCAGAAGACCTATAATAAAGATAAAATAGAGGCACAATGGCGAGCGCCACGGAATTTTGCAGACCACCGATCCCACTTACGCCGAATTCTGCGTAACTATTGCTGCCGATCGCAAGGATTGGCAATGGGCCACCGCCGGCTAGCGACACCACACTAAGCAAACCCCACAATCCAAATAAGTATTTGAGTCGAGTTTCGTATTTCGTATCTTCAACGCAGACTTGCCGAATTCGCGGCTGCGGTATGACCGAGGCGAGCGCGTATCCCAGGGTCGGTAGGCCAAGGACGATCCATATAACCCCAGGTGTCAAGGGCGGATAAGCCGCCGGCCCAAGCACATAATAGAGCGCGAGGATTGTCAGCCATACGACCAGATAAAGAATACGGTAGTCCGTCATTTGGTTCGGAATACCAGATGCTTCGTTAGGCGGGCAAAGCCGAGCAGAAGCTGTAGCAGCCAGTATTTTTCAGTTTGAAGCTGCAACTTCAGCAGGTCGGTCAAGTAGTCGAGTGCATGTGTCCCGCTAAATCCGCCGATACTGTAATAACCAAACACCTGATCGGAGCGGATAATCTTTGCACCGCCGTAGATAACGCTTTTGATGAAGAATTGATCGGCCAGAACTGGGTAGCGCTTGGAATATGCACCGAACCTCTTGTGCAGGTCGGTTCGGATAATGGTCCCGACGCTATGCGACGACCCCACGCCATGCATGGCGAACAGCCAGCCGAGCTTATTGCCCGGCCTGACTTTCCGTCCGTTGATCATGACTGCGCCAAACAGCAGATCGAACGCCTGCTCACGAATGGTTCGATTAATGAATTCAACTGTGCCTGCATCGAGTCGGTCGTCCGAGCCAACGACCAGATAGTAGTCCGTATCGATGTCAGCCAAAGCCTTATTCATACCATGATAGATGCTGAAATCCTCCGACACGATGACTTTGGTCTGGCACTTTGCTCGATCCTTGACTAGTTCGACCGTACCATCTGTGGAGCATGCATCAGCCACAAGCCAAACGAAGTTCATGTCGCCCTGATTATTAAGAGCATCAATCAGCCCTTCGATGGCTGCAACGCAATTCTTTGTCGGAGTAACAATCGTCAGGCGAGCCGGCGACGGGTTCTCCAGCGACTGGCCTGAAAACGTGGCGTTTTCGTCTGACATTACCGACTCTTATAACTCTTTAAATTACAATCACTTGAATTGCTAAAGATGATATTTCTCCACCAATCCTCATTCTCGAGGTACCAGTACAGCGTCTCGGCGAATCGCTGCTCAAAGTCATGCTTGGGCGCATAGCCTAGTTCTACTTCGATCTTCGCTGCATCAATGGCATAGCGACGATCATGTCCTGGCCGGTCTTTCACAAACGTCTTGAGACTGCTCGTCAGCCTGCCGACCGCCGCCGGAGCGTTGGGGAAGCGCCGCGCTAAATCCGGATTGTCGGCAAAAGCTCTATCCACGACGGAGCACAGCGTGTCGACGACTTCCGAGTTGGTAAGCTCTGCGCCGCCACCGATGTTGTAGCATTCGCCAACCCGCCCCTTATCAAGGATCAACTCGATACCATAGCAATGGTCCTCAACATACAGCCAATCGCGTATGTTCATACCGTCGCCATAGATGGGCAAGCTCCGGCCATACAGTGCGTTGATCAGAAAAAGCGGAATGAGCTTCTCGGGGTACTGGAACGGGCCATAGTTGTTAGAACAATTGCTTGTCGTAACCTGAAGCCCATAGGATTGGTGATAGGCACGAACCAAGTGATCGGACGCAGCCTTGCTAGCTGAATAAGGCGAATTGGGCGAATAGGGCGTCGTCTCTTTGAATGCAGGGTCAGTCGGACCGAGGCTTCCGTACACTTCGTCGGTCGAGACATGATGGAAGCGATGCTCGCGCCCCGTACCGTCATCCAGCCACACCTTCTTAGCGGCTTTTAGCAGGCTGTTGGTCCCGATGATATTCGTTTCAATGAAGGTATCGGGCGTTTCCAAGGAACGATCGACATGGCTCTCCGCCGCGAAATGCACGAGCGTATCTACTCCGCTGCGCAGAAGATCCACTACTGTGTCATAATCACGGATGTCCGCATGGACGAATTCAATGCCGATCACGCCGTCCAAATTGGCCTGGTTGCCGGCGTAGGTAAGCGCATCGAGAACGATAATCTCATCGGTCGGATGGCTATTTCTCCAGTGGCGGACGAAATTCGAACCGATGAAGCCGGCCCCACCAGTTACAAGAAGTTTAGCCATTCCCTTTTTCCTTCAGATTTTGGAGCATCCTACGTAGCTCTTCTCGCCAATGAGGCGCGATGCCAATCAGCCGGTATGTATCGCTTTTATCAAGCAGACTAAATGCAGGACGCTTAGCCGGCGTAGGAAACTCCTCAGAGTTGATGGGAAGGATTGGCACGACCCTCTTGAGCAATCCGATTTCTGCCGCATCCTCCTGGATCGCCACTGCGAAGTCATACCAGGAGGCTGCGCCCGCGTTGGTATAGTGGAGTATGCCTGTGGTTCGAGCTTCGATGAGCTTCCATAAAGCCTGCGCTAGGCTCTGGGCGTGCGTGGGCGTGCCAATCTGGTCGGCAACCACGCGCACCTCGTCGCGCTCGGCCATAAGCCGCAGCATCGTTTTAACGAAGTTACTGCCGTGCACGCTGTACACCCAGGCGGTACGAACGATGAGGGAATCATGCAGGGATTGCTCGATCGCCCGCTCGCCTGCCAGCTTAGACTCACCATACTTGTTCAGCGGGGTCGCCTGATCGCTTGGCTTATAAGCAACTGCTTGGTGCCCGCCGAAAACAAAGTCGGTTGAGATGTGTACAAACCGAGCGCCAGTAGCAGCAGCTGATCGCGCAAGAATCTCCGGCGCCTCGCAGTTGATCTTGAATGCCAGCTCCGGTTCGGCCTCCGCCCGGTCAACGGCAGTATAAGCCGCTGCATTGATAATAATATCGCAGGCCAGGGATCGCATCACTCGAGCGACCGCGTTGGCGTCAGTGATATCCAGCTTATCGCGTGTGAGCGCCGTTACGTCAAATTTTGGCGGCGCCGTTGCCTTCAAGGCCCGGCCGACTTGCCCCCCTGCTCCAACGATAAGAACTTTCATGGGTATGTCTCAGCATCGGTCAGCGGCACACCTGCCCGATCCTTTGCCGAGAGCAGGGGCGTCATTCCTTCAAGCGGCCAGGCTATACCGATAGTCGGGTCATTCCATGCAATGCAGCGATCATATGCGGGTGCATAAAAATCTGTGCACTTGTATAAAAACTCGGTGTTATCAGTAAGTGTCAGGAATCCATGCGCGAAACCGGGAGGGATCCAGAGTTGACGCTTATTGTCGGCAGAGAGCACGTAACCCACCCACTTGCCGAACGTCGGCGACGACCGGCGCATGTCAACCGCCACATCGAAAACGGATCCGACCGTCACACGGACCAATTTCCCTTGAGCTTGTTTGAGTTGATAATGCAGTCCGCGCAGAACTCCCCGCGACGACCGGCTGTGGTTATCTTGGACGAACTCAATATCGAGTCCAACATGGGCAAATGTCCGCGCATTCCATGTTTCCATGAAGAAGCCACGCTCATCACCGTGTACAACCGGCTCAATGAGCTTTACCTCAGGTATTGGTGTATCAATAATCTTCACGCGGCGGCCTCTTCGCGCAGCTGGCGCAACAGATATTCACCATAACCACTTTTGCGCAACTGTTCGCCCAGCCTCTGGAAATCGCCATTGCTGATAAACCCCTGACGCCACGCGATTTCTTCTGGACAGCAGATCTTCAAACCCTGACGCTCCTCAATCAAGCGCACATAGAGCGCTGCATCAAGCAAAGAATTATGGGTCCCGGTATCCAACCAAGCGTATCCTCGCCCCATAATCTCGACGTTAAGCAGGCCACTTTCCAAGTAAATTTTATTCAGATCTGTAATTTCAAGTTCGCCGCGACTGGACGGTCGAACGAGTTGAGCAAACTCGGCGACCCGTTCATCATAGAAATAAAGCCCAGTTACGGCATAATGCGACGCTGGATTCTGCGGCTTCTCTTCAATAGTCTTGGCCTGACCATTTCTATCGAAGGAGACCACACCATACGCTGACGGATCACGGACATAGTATCCGAAAATCGTCGATCCTTCGGTTCGAGCCGATGCACGGCTGAGCATTTCAGGCAGGGCGTGACCATAGAAAATGTTGTCCCCGAGAATCAGCGCCGACGGCCGGCCTGCGACGAAGTCTGCACCGATATGAAAGGCTTGGGCCAATCCTTCGGGCTTGTTTTGAACTGCGTAAGAGAGGCTGATGCCCCATTGGGAGCCATCCCCCAATAACATCTGGAAAGCATTTTGATCTTCAGGGCGGGTAATTATCAAAATCTCCCTAATTCCGGCAAGCATTAGTACCGAAAGGGGATAGTAGATCATTGGTTTATCGTATACGGGCATCAACTGCTTGCTAACGGGCAGCGTCAGGGGATGCAGTCGCGTGCCCGAACCGCCAGCAAGAATTATACCTCTACGCATATGCCCCTCGTCGATTGCCATCGCGCGAGGATTAAAAAGCTTCAGTATCATTGTCGAGAGGAATCGTGCGCCGTGTCGATGACACGTGAGGGACAGCAAACGGGCATCAAGAATTCAAGGCAAAAGTACCGATCGAGCGACGCCCCCCCGATCGGCGGCATACAGGCATGTCGGCCAACCGGACCGATGAAGTCGCCCACGCTTCGCAAGCCATTTGTATTACTATACTATTTAACATTGAGCTTGCGCATCAGGCGAATACTGCAAACGATAATTGGCGGCAGAGTGACACCACCCATCAAGATATAAATGCCTGGCAGGCCGAACCATGGAATCATGTGCCAAAGACCTGTCAAGACGAGAACAGCCGTAATCGCAACCAGGACGACCTGGAACCAGATATCATCCAAGCGCGACATAATATCGGACAAGGTTGTATTTAGTGAGTTCATGCTTAGGCAGAAAATAAGAGCCAGCCATCCGAACGTCGTGAAAGGCTCATCTAAGGCTTGGCCGAATACTGTTTCAATCGCATAGTTCCCGACAAAAATCAGAGACAATCCCACAAGGGTAACGCCGCCCACCCTGATTGCAATCATGCGAACCGTTGCGATTTTTACCCATTGATAGTCATGACGCTCGAAAGCCTCCCGAAGCGCGGGATAAAAACCAAGAATCAACCCGCCACCAACGGTAAGAATAAAAATGTAGATGCGTTGCAGAAGGTAATAATCACTTACAGCTCGCAGCGACTCTGTTTGTGCAACTATTACAGCGATTAGTTCATTGACTAACAGACCGCCCACTTGTAGCAGCACAAGCGGCACGCTTGAATGTGCAACGCGGCGGAATACTGCCTTATCAAATTCCAGATTAGACCAGGAAAGGTTATCCACATATCGCGCCAGCATGCAGATCATTACCATCGCGGCGAGTAATTGCCCCGATGATTGAGCAATAACGAGATATGGGACGCTCAACTTTGCGTAAACTGCGAGGAATAATAATAGCGCAGAGATTACGGCGCCGGACGTCAGAATCCAGTCCGCGATATATCCTCGTTGGAGCGCCCGCAAAGTCGTAGCAGCAACCGTCAGCGGCAATGTAATCAAGTACATTGCCGCTGATGCCATAAAGGTGTATGGAGCAAGATTGAGAATTGTGGCGTCATCGGTGGATAGCACGGACGACCAGGGGATCAGTGGCGCAGCAATGAATGCTAGCACCCCGACAACGCCAGCAACCCCCGAGAGGAATAGAAGAGCGGCTTTGATGTAGCGAGAGATCTTCTCACGCTCATCTTTGCCATCTGCTTCGGCAATGGAATTGAGCAGCCCTCCTGTGACTCCAACGTCTGAAAGCTGAAGCCACGACACCAGGGATGTAATGAGCATCCACAGACCGAACTGCTCTTTTCCCAAGTAATTGATCGTCACGGGGACCGTGACGAGACCCAGTGTGACAGTCAGGAATTTCTGAGAGAGAGCCGCTAGCGCAGAGCGGGCAATGCGCCGGTAGCGATCCCTTCCTCTGAGCGATACTGATTCAGCTGATGCGGTCTGCACATCAGCCTTACACTGGCTCGTCACAGTTTCTCCCTCCCCTCGGTTATAATCGAGGGAACCGCATCGCATTCCTGATTTATTGGTTATGTCGGATAAGCTGGCTTTTACCTTTCGTAGCCGATTGCCACTTTATGACCGTGTTCGCGAAGAAGTGCATGCTGCTTGGCCGTCGCCAGGTCGCTTGCCACCATTTCCGATACGAGCTCATCGAACGAAGTCTCCGGTTCCCAGCCCAGCTTGGCCTTCGCCTTGGACGGATCACCGAGCAGTGTGTCGACCTCAGTGGGGCGGAAATAGCGAGGATCGATGCGGACAATTGGCTTGCCGTTCCAGTAGCCGACCTCATCAACACCCGAACCCGACCAACGAATTTCTATGCCGAGCTTATTAGCTGCGGTTTCGATGAAATGCCGAACGCTGTACTGGATACCGGTGGCGATAACGTAGTCCTCAGGCTGATCCTGCTGGAGCATTAGCCACTGCATCCGCACGTAATCGCGCGCGTGGCCCCAGTCGCGGAGCGCATCGAGGTTGCCCATGTACAGGCAGTCCTCAAGGCCGCAGACGATATTGGCAAGACCGCGCGTGATCTTGCGGGTGACGAAGGTTTCACCGCGCCGCGGGCTTTCATGATTAAAGAGAATACCATTGCAAGCGTAGATACCATAGGCTTCGCGATAATTCACGCAGATCCAGTAGGCATACAGCTTAGCCACGGCATAAGGGCTGCGTGGATAGAACGGCGTGGTTTCGCGCTGCGGGATTTCCTGCACTAAGCCGTAAAGTTCCGAAGTCGAAGCTTGGTAGAGCTTCGTCTTCTTCTCCAGTCCCAAAATGCGGATCGCTTCCAACAGGCGCAACGTACCGACTGCATCAACGTCGGCCGTATATTCCGGGCTTTCAAAGCTCACCGCAACGTGGCTTTGCGCACCCAGATTGTAAATTTCATCCGGCTGCGTCTCCTGAATGATGCGGATCAGATTGCTCGTATCGCTCAGATCACCGTAATGAAGCACCATGCGGCGGTGATCGAGGTGCGGATCCTCATAAATATGATCGATGCGGTCCGTATTGAAGAGCGATGCCCGGCGCTTGATGCCATGAACAAGGTATCCCTTCTCAAGCAAGAACTCCGCAAGATAAGATCCATCCTGCCCAGTAATGCCCGTAATGAGCGCGACTTTTTGGTTTGCCATCCTGATCCAACCTTACTAAATTCTTCTATGCTTGCCGGAAAGGTGCCACGTCGTAAGCATGACGTATGCCACTCTCTAACGGTATCTTGGCTGACCAGCCAAGAGTTTGAATGCGCCTTACATCGAGAAGCTTGCGCGGTGTCCCATCTGGTTTGCTGGCGTCAAATACAATATCGCCCGAGAAGCCGACCACACTCTTCACCAATTCCGCCAGTTCCCTGATTCTTAGGTCGACTCCGGTGCCAATGTTTACCAGAGGACCGTCATATTCCTGCTCCATCAGGAATACACAGGCATCAGCCAGATCGTCGACATGCAGAAATTCACGTCGTGGCTCTCCGCTACCCCAAACCGTATAGCTGGACGCCCCAGAAATCTTCGCGTCGTGCGCCTTTCGCAGCAGGGCAGGAAGCACATGACTGCTGGCCAAGTCGTAGTTATCATTTGGGCCATAAAGATTTGTTGGCATAACGCTGACATACTGGCGCCCATACTGTGAGTTATAGGCTTCGCACATCTTTATGCCTGCTATCTTAGCTATAGCATACGGCTCGTTCGTCGTCTCTAGTGGGCCGGTTAAGAGATATTCTTCCTTGATCGGTTGGGGACAGTCGCGCGGATACACGCAGCTCGATCCCAGGAACATCAGACGTTGCACTCCGGCAAGGTGGGCACCATGGATAAGGTTGGCCTCGAGAATAAGATTCTGATAGATAAAATCGGCGCGATAGCAGTTGTTTGCGTAGATCCCACCGACCTTTGCCGCAGCAATGAAAATATAGTCGAAGCCGCCCTCAGCAAGAAAAGATGCAACCTTCAGTTGATCTTCAAGGTCAAGTTCGCCACGGGTGCGGACTACAACATTCTCATAGCCAGCTCTGAACAGCCGGCGCACAATTGCACTTCCGACCATTCCACGATGACCTGCAACGAATATCTTGGCGTTTTTCTTCATGCCGCCCACTTGCCCTCTTACTCTCTTGCCTTATTTAGGCAGAGATAAAAAGCTCCACTGCCGCCACCAGGCGGGCGACAAGGGTATTGTTAGTCCATCCTGAAGGAAGCTCTCTTTAGTTTGCCGGCGGCGTTACGTCCAGAACTGATTCCACGGCAGCTGTATGTAACCCAGGAGACACTGCGCCTCAGCTTAGGGGAGGGAGGGGGCTTAAATTGAAAGCCCTGTACAGCCCTGACAGAGTGGACTTATTACGTCATTGCAACGGAGTGCGCCAGCCCATTGCCGGCCCCGGCATTTGCCGGCAATCAAAAGATCATTCCCATTCCATGACAGGCAATAACATGTCAATGACCTGCCAGGATAAGTAATTTTAAGCATTTCCTGGTATGATTATGAACATGGCCCTGCGGTGCAGAAGTCGAACTTTCCAGTTCGCTGCCCATATGCCGGCCGCCCCTTGTCACTACAGCCACTTCAGCCCGTAAGCAGCCGCCCTGCCGCAATTGGTCCGCCTGGCCCTGCAATACCCGCAACCTGAGATAGACCTCCGTTTTCCGAGCGGCACCTCTCTAGATCAGCAAGCTGAGCACAGCACAGCCGGGGCACATAATACGGTTGCGGTTAACTGCCATACTCACTATCAGAATGCTCTTTGATCGGATATTTTGTGCGAAAGGCTTACCGCCATGACGTTACACGACGTGTTTGCCAAAGCTCTTGGCATTCCCAATGATGCTGTCCACGATGGCCTCGAGTATAATTCTATTAAAGAGTGGGATTCAGTCGCCCACATGGCATTGGTATCGGCGCTTGAAGAGCGCTACAATATCCTGCTCGACACCGATGATGTTATCGACTTGAGCTCGATTGGGAAGGCTCGGGAGATCCTTTCTAAGTATGGCATCGAAGCATAAGCTGAGCCATTACGTTCGAAATTATGGCATTTTGGGATCTACCAACACAGACATCACGCCCAGCGCTAGTCTGCAACCGCTCTCTTATTAGCTATGATGCCTTGGGCGGCATGGCGGATGATTTTGTATTGCAGTTGCCTGACTTTGGAAGAAAATCTTTCGGTTTTCTTCTCATAGGTCACCATAGTACCTTTATTGCGGCGTACCTTGGATGCCTTCGCAGCAGGAAGCACGTCCCTCTGCTGTTACAGCCGGATCTTCATCCGGCGCTGTTGCTTCAACTGATCGAACATTATCAACCCGATTGGATTGTGGCTCCGGCGGGCATTACCCTGCCTGCTGATTATGAAACCGGGCGTGCCGATGACGTTAGTCGGATCCTTGTGCGGCGGCGCAACGCTGATGCGCCTGCGCTCCACGAAGATCTGGGCCTTCTCCTGTCCACGTCCGGCTCGACCGGCACGCGGAAGCTTGTTCGGCTGTCCTACTGCGCTATTGCATCAAACGCCGATGCAATAGCGCAGTATCTGAAGTTGAATGCGGACGACCGGGCGATCACGACGCTTCCGCTCGGTTATTCCTTCGGAATGTCGATACTCAATAGCCACCTTGCGGCAGGTGCATCTTTGGTTCTCACCAATGAAAGCCTGATGAGTCGCGACTTTTGGAACATTGCTAGCGAAACCGGGGTCACGTCGCTCTCAGGAGTTCCGTCGAGCTTCGAGATGATGCGGCGCGCAGGATTGGAGAAGCGCGGACTGAATCACTTGCGTTCGCTCACCCAGGCGGGCGGAAGGCTTCGCAAGGAGCTTATCGCATTCTTTGATGAGCTGGCCAGAGCACAGGGCTGGGAATTCTTCGTAATGTACGGCCAGACCGAGGCATCCCCACGCATCAGCTATGTGCCCCCGAAGCGGTTGGCGGAGAAGATCGGCAGCATCGGCGTTGCCATACCGGGCGGCAATTTGCACATCGATCCAGCCTCAAGCGAACTCGTTTTCGAGGGGCCAAACGTGATGATGGGTTATGCCGAAACACGAACGGATCTGGCGCGTGGCGATGATCTAAATGGAGTGCTTCGGACCGGCGATCTTGGCCGACAGGACGACGAGGGGTATGTCTACCTCGAGGGGCGCCTCAGCCGGTTTGTAAAGCTTTCGGGTGTGCGTATTAATTTGGATGCGGTGGAAGAGACACTAGCAGGCAAATTTGGAAACCAGTTTGCTGCAACGGGGTCTGATGACGCACTCGTGATCTGGAACCCGGAGCCTTCCCAGCATGCCGACAGTAGCATTACTGCGGTTCTCAGAGAGTTGTTCAATATTTTCCCAAGTATGGTATCCGTGCGGAGCGTAGATGAGCTCCCACTTCTGCCAAATGGCAAGCTAGACTACCGCTCTCTGAATGAAATTGCGAGGTGACCTCCGTGAACTCGCCGTTTGATACTCCACCTTTTGTGGAAACCGCAGCAGTCAAGATTCCGCGCCTTCTGGACGGACTCAATGATTTGACACGGCTACACCTTGCAAGTAGCGAGGCTTATGCTCGCATGCTTACGGCCGTTTTTGGACCGTTTCAGCCTGCCGAACGCATTGAAGACATCCCCTGGCTGCCGGTGCGCCTCTTTAAACGGCTCGAGCTTCGAAGCGTACCTAAGGAAAAAATCACCAAGATCCTGATGTCAAGCGGTACCAGCGGTCAATCCGTATCTCGCATTTTCCTTGATGCCGAGACAGCCGCGCTGCAGACACGTGCTCTTGCCCGCATATCAGCTGAGTTTCTAGGCAGCGGCCGCTCGCCTATGGTCATTATTGATGATCGCTCATTCCTGCAAGATCGCAGCCGGTTCAATGCCCGGGCTGCGGGAATATTGGGGTTCTCAAACCTTGGCAGGAATCATTTTTATCTGTTAGACGATCAGCTTCGCCCTGACTGGAAAGCGCTTCGGGAGTGGCTTGCCGCCCAAGGCGATACACCAATTCTGCTTTTCGGATTTACTTTCGTCGTATGGCAACAATTCGTGGTTGCCGCTCAGCGCGCGGGCGTGTCGATCCGTTTCCCGGCCGAAAGCCGTCTTATCCACGGTGGCGGCTGGAAGCGGCTTGAAGATCAGCGCGTTTCGTCAGCCACCTTCAAGGCCGCGCTGGCCGAGACTTTCGGTATAGACCATGTGCATAACTATTATGGAATGGTAGAGCAGGTCGGCTCTATCTTCTTTGAATGCGAAGCAGGCCACCTGCATACGCCAGCCTACGCGGATATCGTCATCCGTGATCCGCAGACGCTGGCGCCGCTGGATGTCGGCGCACCTGGGCTGATACAGGTCCTGAGCTTACTTCCGCGCAGCTATCCCGGGCATAGTCTGCTAACCGAGGATATCGGCGTGGTCTCTGGGATTGATGATTGCCCCTGCGGCCGGCATGGAAAAACCTTCGCAGTGCATGGGCGAATTAAGAATGTGGAAATTCGCGGCTGCAGTGACACAAGGACAGTTCCGTGACTGTGGAAACCATTTTCGCGCTCGAGACTATCAAGGATTTGTCCGAGAAGCTTGGCAGCCTTGCAGCCATGCGTCGGCGAGAACCGTTTAACAGCTCCGCGGTTGACTTCGTATCGGAGATGTCACGTCTCGTGCTGAGATCGCCGATTGGCCGTCGCTTCCCCGAACTTGCCGCCCTGGCACACTGGTTTCGTCCGGCCAATCTAAAGGCCATAGAAGCGAGCACCAGGAACGCTGCCGGCGACCAGTTCCTGCGCCCACGCGGTATGGTCTTTATTCTTGCTCCGGCCAACGTCGACACGCTTTTCATTTACGGCTGGTTTTTGTCTCTACTGGCCGGCAATGCCACGGTCGTTCGGGTGTCGCAGAAGCCCAGCGAATCTCGCGATGCTTTTTTTGAATTGCTGCGGGAAGTGGCTACACAACCTCGATTTTACTCGGCCTTGGCCGACAGTTGGGTGGTCAGCTATCCGCATGATGATCAGGTCACGAGCCGCTTCTCATCTGCATGCGATGCGCGGCTGATCTGGGGTGGCGATGGAACGGTCCTCAAGGTGCGCTCGATACCCATGAAGCCGACGGCAGTCGAAGGCGGCTTTGCGGATCGCTTCTCTATTGCAGCGCTGCGTGCACAGTCCATTCTGACCATGGACGAACCTGCGCTTGCCGAGTTGGTTCGGCGCTTCGTGAACGACACCTTATGGTTTGATCAGCAAGCCTGCTCATCGCCACGCTGCATCTATTGGATTGGCGACCAGAGCGAAATCGACGCGGCGCGGGCGCGCTTTTGGCCGATTTACTCTGATATGGCGGAGCGATTTGAAGATTCGCCCGCAGCGGTGATGTCGCGCGTGTCCGACCTGTTTATGCTGGCCGCTGAGGGCGCCATCGAGACCATAGCAAGCCCGCCTGGCGCTCGACCGAGCCTTGGGACTGGCATTAAACTGAACGAAAAGGTTCGTGACCTTCACTCGGGCTTTGGCCTGTTCGTCGAATATCGCGTCAAGTCGTTAACCGATATCATCTCCTCGCTTACCGACAAGGATCAGACGCTTGTTGTTCATGGCTTCGAAGACAATGAGGTTGAGGAACTGGCATTCCTACTGCCGAACAGATCCATGGATCGCATCGTTCCCGTTGGTCTGGCCACCGAATTTGCTGTCACGTGGGACGGAACCAACTTGCTTGATCTTCTGATTCGTCGCGTCTCTTTCCCGCGCAACAGCGGGCGATTCTAGAACGAGGTTCAAATGGCTGGGCTTGATTTAACTGGCAAGGTCGCACTGATAACGGGTTCAACTCGCGGAATTGGGTTCGCAATTGCCGAAAAGCTGGCCGAGCATGGCGCGACAATCGTCCTGAATGGCCGAAGCGACAGTGAGGCGCTGCACAAGGCTGCCGCCAGCATCAAAGAACGCTACGGTGTGCAGGCCATGGGCGTCGCCGCTGATGTGGCGAACTCTACTGAGGTGTCCGCAATGGTCCGGAGCGTTTTCAGCAGCCACAAGCGATTGGATATTCTAATCAACAACGCGGGCGTGTTGAGAGATAATCTCATCGGAATGATCAGTGAAGAAGACATCCAGCAGACGATCAGCATCAATCTTCTCGGTGTGCTGTATTGCATCCGCGCTGCATCGCGCCTCATGGCGAGGAAAGGCGGCTCCATCATCAACATCTCGTCCATCATCGGTGCGCGCGGGAACAGCGGCCAACTGGTCTACTCCGCATCTAAAGGCGGCGTTATCAGTGCGACTCTATCTGCCGCCAAGGAGCTTGCAGCGAGTAATGTTCGCGTGAATGCAATTGCGCCAGGTTACATCAATACCGACATGATCCGCAGCATTCCGTCGAATATTCATCAGGAGCGGCTGGCATCGATCGCCATGCGCCGCATCGGTGAACCGGAAGATATCGCAAATACGGCGCTCTTCCTGGCATCGGACCTGTCTTCTTACGTCACTGGCCAGATCATTGGGGTCGATGGAGGGATGCTGGTTTGAGCACGACCGATATTGTCTTGGTCGGTGGCGGCGGCTTCGCCGCTGAGATCGTTACCTATCTGCTCGATCTTCCCGAAGGACCGCGGATCAAAGGCGTTCTGGATATCAGTCCGCCTCGCCAAGACTTTTCGTTCACGATCCCTTGGCTCGGCAGTGAGCAAACTTACAAGCCCGATGCCTCTGATATGTTTCTTGTTGCTCTCGGGGAGCCGTTGGCGCGTCGGAAAGCCGTAAAATTAATTAGCCAGCGGGGCGGGCAATTTTATACACTTATCCATCCAACGGCGTACGTTGCATCCACGGCCGTTATCGAAGCCGGGGCAATTATCTGTCCTTTTGCTTTCGTTGGTCCCTGTGCCCATGTTGGGGAACACGCGGTCGCGAATGTTCGCTCTACAATCGGACATCACGCAAAAGTCGGACGTTTTGCCGTCCTCAGTCCGCACACTAACCTGAACGGGTTCTCGGCTGCAGGAGAGGGCAGCTTTCTTGGCACCAATGCGGTTCTTACGCCAAAAGCACAGGCTGGTGCTTATTCAAAGTTGGCCGTCGGCGCTGTCTTAAGCGGCGAGGCTCAAGATGGTTCGTTGATTGTCGGAAATCCCGGTAAAGGCCGAGTAATGTTCAAGCGGCCTGTCGACTGACAGCAAGCATAGCACTTAGATCTCTAAATTGATGGCGATCAGCAGGCAGAAAGTCCTGGACTTTCGACAAGTACCCCGCCGATCAACGTGCTGTCCAAGTTCATCCTGAACCAATCGAATTCGGGTGAACAAATCTACAGAGACTGCTCGGGCGGGGGCTGGCGGATGTTGCCGCATGATCTCCCGCCCTGGCAGACGGTCTACTGTGGTTTCGTCGTTTTGTCCGGCTGTTTCTATTCCGCACGATCCATAACGTTGCCCTGATGCTCAATGGGGAACGGGAGGGTCGGGAGCAAAGCCCATCCGCGGCGATCGTGGACAGCCGGTCAAGGCTCCCGCGGCCGAAGGCGGCGGCGGGCATGACGCAGGCAAGAAGATCAAAGGGCGCAAACGGTACATCGCGGTGGATACCGATTGCCGCCTTTTGATGCTGAACCTGACCACTGCCGATATCTCCGACAGCGCCGGGGCTCAGCAGATCATGACTGCCATCCGCAAACGCTGGCCCTGGCTCAAGCACCTGTTCGGCGATGGTGCGTATGCCCATACCAAGCTTCTGCTTGCCTCAGGTGGTCGTCTGTGTAACCGTGGTCTGGAGGCCGCCTTGCGCGACTGGTCCATAGCGCGTTGATTGCTGTTTCGTTGAGAAGGAACGATGCGCATGGACGACGTCACAGCAGTGTCGAACACTTTTGAGGTCAG
>Ga0164243_10003697_pt1 | contig 24419 bp, 21 predicted proteins | sample OricompcompostOP_FD_108781 | JGI IMG/M metagenome (GOLD analysis project Ga0164243, IMG submission 108781) | Organic Plus compost microbial communities from Emeryville, California, USA - Original compost - Organic plus compost (OP) | ecosystem: Engineered > Solid waste > Mixed feedstock >...
CCGCGCAACGAACTCGGGCGGCAACCGGATCCAAGCGCCACCGTCGCTGAACGCAGGAGCCATGCGCTCCGCGCTCCCCGACACCGCGGCCGCGCCGGAGCCGGCCTCGAACTCCGCCTCCCGACAGCCAGGCCGGGTTCCACCAACCCGTCACCGCCACAAGCGCCGACCGCGCGCCGCGTCCCACGGCGGACGACCAACGCACCCACGACAGAGCGCGTCACCACCGCCGAACGCGCCGACCACGCCCCCGAACCCGGCCACAGCGGTAGAACCAAGACGATCCGCCACCGAACCGTCGCGCTGCCGAATCCGCCGACCGCGAGCTCACAACGGAGGGTTGACCAGCCCCAACCCTTCACCGCCGCACCGCGGCCTCGCAGCGCAATCCGGGTCCGCGACGACGAGCACCACGCCCGCTCCGCGCGGCCGAGCCCGATCACTCCACTGTGGACCCCGACCGGCCCGCGACCCGTTCCGGCTCCGCGCCCCCGGTCTCCGGCACGCGCCCCTGCACCGCCGCGACCGCGGCCAGCACCACGAGGTTCACCCCGAGCCCGACCAGCCCGGAACTGATCCCGAACAGGCTCACCCCGCTGACCGCCGAGCCGAGCACCACGCACTCCCCCGCGATCAGCCCGGCCAGCACCGCGCTCGCCCGCACCGGCACCCGCGCGCGCAGCGCCAGCAGGTTCGCCGGGGCAAGCTGGATCACCCCGCTGTAGGTCAGCAGGTACAGGTTCGCCATCAGGTCCGGCCGCCCCAGCGTCAGCGCCAGCACCAGCACCGACACCACCCCGGCGGTGATCCGCCCTGCCCGCAGCCGCTCCCGCTGCGGCAGCCGCTCCGGCACGAGGTTGCTGGACACCAGCGTCGCGATCACCACGAGCCCGCCGGCCGCGGGCACCATCGCGCAGGCCGCGCCCGCGATGAGCACCACCGCCAGCAGCCACGGCGGCAGCGATTCCTGCGCCAGCGACAGCAGAGCCGAGTCGTCGTCCCCGCCGTGCCCGCCGGCGACCGCGTAGAACCCGACCAGCACGGGGATGGCCACCGCGACCGTGTACAGCGGCAGCCACACGTGGTTGGAGGCCACCGCCCGCGCCGACTTCCCGGACAGCACCGCGGGCCAGCTCGACGGCAGCGTCATGCAGCCGAACCCGATCCCGCTGACGAGCACGCTGGAGACGTACCAGGCGGTGCCGTACTCCCCGCCGGGCCGGATCGTCAGCAGGTGCCGCGCGCCGTCGTGCACCGCGGCGAACACCCCGCCGTCGGGCTGCCGGGTGGCGATCACCCCGACTCCGATGATCACCAGCGCGACGACCATGAGCACGTCCTTGAGGTAGGACGTGGCGGCCACCCCGTGCAGCCCGGACCACACCACGAACAGCAGCACCAGCAGCGTCGCCACCACGACGCTGGTGGTTCCGGTGGCGGCGTCGCCGGTCACGAACGACACGATGGTGCCCAGGCCCATGAGCTGGACCTGGATGACGGGCATGAAGAACACGACCGCCAGCACCGCGGTCAGCCCGCCCAGCACCGGCGAGCCGAACCGGTGCGCCAGCAGGTCGGAGTTGGTGCGGTACCCGTGCCGCTTGCCCAGCCGCCACATCAGCGGCCCGACGAGGAACATCCCGACGTAGCCGAGCACGAGGTACGACGGCAGGTACATCGCCGCGACCCCGCCGCCGAGCACCACCCCGGAGATCCCGAGGAACGTGAAGGTCGTGAAGATCTCCCCGGCCTGCAGGAAGAACGTGGCCACCGCGCCGAACCGACGTCCGCCGACGGTCCACGCGGACAGGTCGAACCCGCCGCCGCGGCGGCCGAGCAGGCCGACCCCGGCGATCAGCACGAGTCCGAGCAGCGCGGTCGCGATCATCCGCGGGCCTCCGCGTCCGCGTCGACCTCGGGCAGCCGCCCGGCGCGCTCGTCGCGGCGCAGCACGAACGCCAGGATCGCGCTGGTGAGCACGCACCAGCCGCACACCCACACCACCACCGAAGGCAGCCCGAACCACGGCTCGGGGGTGTTCACGAACGGCAGGAACGGCGTGCTGACCAGGGCGATCACCGGCAGCAGCAGGAGCGCGCGGTGACCTTTCACCGGCGGCCGCCCGGGCTCGCGGTAGTCGTCGCGCGCATGTGGCCTCCCCGATCACGTCCCGGCAGTGCGCCGGAGCAACGCTAGGAAGCCGGGGCCGGGAAGGCAACGGAAAGTGCGGTCCACCGCGCGTTAACCCGGCCACGCAGCACGCTGCGCGCCGGGTGGGGCACGGCCCGCGCTCAGGCGGCCTCGGCGGCCTTCTCGGCGGCCTTCTCCGCGCGCCACTCCTCGTCGGTCTTGCCGCGGCGCCAGTAGCCGGAGATGGACAGCCGGTCCTTGCTCACCCCGACCTCGTCGCGCAGGTAGCGGCGCAGTTCGCGGACGAACCCGGCCTCGCCGTGCACGAAGGCGTGCACGTCGCCGGCGGGGAACTCGGCCGCGCGCACGGTGGCGGCGAGGTCGTCGCCGGCGCTGCGGTGCAGCCAGCGGATCTGCGCGTCGGCCTTGGTGGCCAGGGTCTGCTGCTCGGCGGCGTCCTCGACGAGCAGGAACACCCGCGCGACCGCGCCCGCGGGCAGCGCCTCCAGGGAGGCCGCGATCGCCGGCAGCGCGCTCTCGTCGCCGACGAGCAGGTGCCAGTCCGCGGCCGGGTCCGGCGCGTAGGCCCCGCCGGGCCCGCTGAGCAGCAGCTCGTCGCCGACCTCGGCGTGCCGGGCCCACGGCCCGGCCAGCCCGGTGTCGCCGTGGTGCACGAAGTCCAGCACCAGCTCCCCGGCCTGCGGGTCGTAGGAGCGGACGGTGTAACTGCGCATCGCGGGCCACTGCTCGCGCGGCAGCTCGGCGCGGATGACGCCCATGTCCAGCGGCTGCGGGTACTCCACGCCGGGCTGCGGGAACAGCACCTTGACGTAGGCGTCGGTGCAGGAGTTGGGTTCGAACGACGCGAGCCCGTCCCCACCGGCGACGATCCGCAGCATGTGCGGCGTGAGGCGTTCCTTGCGCAGCACGCGCAGGCGGGTCACCGGCCGGTTCCTCTTGGCTTGCGTCATCAGCCCTCCCCATCTCACTCGGTGCTGAGGCGAGCCTAACCTGATCGTCGCGCCGATTCATCCCTCCACCCGGGTTGTCGATCATCCGGCCTGGCCGAGGCCTGCCGGCGGCGGGCCCTGAGCCCCCGGGTCCGGCTGCTCAGGGCTCTCAGCGCACGGCGATCACGGCGAAGGGGCCGACGTCGCGCCGGGCGAACGCCGGGGAGTCGAACAGCGCCGGGTCGAACCGCACGTCGTAGACCTGCACGTTGGGCTGGTGCGGGAAGGCGTCGTGGGACAGCGTGATGTGCAGCCCGTCGGCCGCCCGCCGCAGCACGAACGCGTCCGGCGGGGCGAATTCGCTGCGGCGGAGCAGTTCCCGCAGCTGACCGGGATCGCCGGCGGCGGCCCACTGGCGGATCGCGGCCGAGCGGCTCTCGTAGCGCGACAGCGGGTTGGCGTAGTGCGGGGTCTCCTGCTGGACCCCGTGGAACGGGGCGAACGACAGCAGCGGGTAGTGCGCCGACAGCAGCACGGTCTCGGAGGGCGCGCGTCCGGTGGTCTCCGGCACCGCGCGCAGCAGGTCGTCGTTCCAGGCCCCGTCATCGCCCGGCGCGGACCGGCGCTGCGCGTTGTTTGCCCGTCGGGTAGTAGTCGGTGTAGGCGGGACGCGCCGCTTCCTCCACAGTGGACGCCAGCGCGGTCTCGACGAGTCCGACCGCGCCGGCCAGCCCCAGCAGGAAAGCCAGCGCCGCCGCCTGCCCGCGCCGGGTCACCAGCGGCCGGATCCGCCGCCACAGCTCCAGGAACCCGAGCACCCCGGCCACGGCCAGCACCACGTTCAGCGCCACGGCGACCCGAAAGGCCAGCAGCGTGGTGCGCGCCACAACCGCCACAGTGGACAGTCCGAACCACAGGTACACCACGCCGGTCAGGACCAGCAGCGCCGCGGCGACCTCGCTGCGCCGGAACTCCAGCACCATCCAGCAGAACCCGGCCAGGCACAGCACTCCGAACAGCGAGGGCTGCAGGAACGGCAGCGGTGGCACCGATTCCGCGGGCAGGTAGTTGTTCGCCGCGCCCTGCGCCGGCGCCCCGCCCAGCCGCGCCAGCAGGAACGGCCCCCACCCGACCAGCGCCACCAGCCCGGCCACCGCACCGATACCGAGCACCCGCGGCAGCAGCTCCCGCACGCGCCCAACCCGCCGCACCACGAGCACCAGCGCCATCACGACCACCACGGCGGTCGAGAAAGCCAGGTACAGCGCGTAGGTCAGGCCCGCGAACCCGAGGAACACCCCGACACCGGCCACCGCACCGCCGTGCCGGTGCTCCCCGCAGCGCAACAGCTGCCAGGCGACCACCGCCACCGGCGCCAGCCAGGCCGCCGCCATCCACGCGTACGGCTCCTCGAAACCCCGCAGGAATCCGGAAAGCGCGGTCGCCACCGCCGCAAGCACGGCGATCCGCCGCCGCAGCACCGCGCTCCACAGCACGAACGCCACGACCGCCGTGACCGCGACCGTCAGCAGCGCGAACGGCTTGAACGCCGCCCACGCCGGAGTCCCGGTCCACGCGGCGAACCGGCCGCCGAGCCAGAACCAGCCCACCGGGTAGTACGGCGGCAGGCCCGCGTAGTTCATGTCCGCCGGCACCGGCGAATCCGCCAGCCGCGTCAGGTACTGCAGCCGGAACATCTGGTCCACCGAGGTGCCGCCGTAGTACAGCCGCGTCGGCTCCAGCGGCCACGCCAGCACCGCGGTCACCAGCGCCGACAGCGCCACCCACACCGCGGGAACCCGCCAGCGGCCGCGCCCGCCCGGCACGGCACCTCCGAACCGCGCCCCTCCGAGCACCCTTCCGAACAGCGATCTCCCGAGAGGGGCCCTTCCGAGCAGGGCCCCTCCGAGCAGCGCCGCCAGCAGCACGACCGCGCAGGTGGTGGCGGCGACCTCCGGCAGCTCGGTCGGCTCGCTGAGCCCGAACCGCGCGATCGGCAGCTGCACCGCCAGGCTCGTCGCCACCGCGACCGCCACCGCCGCGCACAGCTCACCGCCGACCCGCGCGGCCGATCGCCGCAGCAGGCACCCCGGGCCACCCGAAAGCTCCACGATCACGTGACCCTAGGTGGTCGCGGCTGGCCGGCGGGCTGGCAAACGGAGGCCGCCGCCCGCCCGATCGCCCCAGCGGCGACCACCCGGCGATCACTGCAGGCCGCGCGCCAGCCGGTCGAAGGAGCGGTCCAGGAAGTCCCGCAGCCGCGAGTCCTCCGCGGCCTGCTGCCAGGCCTGGATGGACACCCGCAGCGCGGTCACCGCCGAGGCCGCCAGCAGCCGCACCCGCTCGTCCTGCCCGTCCCCGGTGCGCCGGCCGAGCCCGTCGGCCAGCACCGACTCCAGGTCGCGCGAGGCCATCGCGACCCGGCTGACCAGCTCCGGGTTGTCCCGCAGCACCAGCAGCTGGTCGCGCCAGGTGGGCCCGGCCAGGGCTGAGTCGACGATCGCGCCGACCACCGCGTGCAGCACCTCCAGCGGCGGTTCCGCGTCCGGGCGCTCCACGATCCGATCGGCCGCGCCGGCCACCGCCTGCGGGTCCCAGGGGACGAGCACCTCGTCCTTGGCGGTGAAGTAGTTGAAGAAGGTGCGCGGGGAGACCTCGGCGGCCGCGCAGATGTCCTCGACGGTCACCGCGGCCGGGCCGTGCTCCCGGAAGAGCCGGATGGCGGCCTGCTGCAGCGCCTGCCGGGTGGCGCGCTTCTTGCGCTCGCGCAGGCCCTCGGCGGGCGGCCCGGCGGTGCGGTTCGGCCCGGCCTCCGCTTTCGGCTCCGGCCCGGCTTTCGGCCCGGCATTCGGCTTCGGCCCGGCATTCGGCTTCGGCGCCGGGTTCCCGTCCGGCGCCGCGCTCCCGTTCTGCACCGCGTTCCGGTTCGACTCCGCAGCCCGGTTCGGCACCGTGGTCCTGGACATCGTCGGGTTCTCCTCCGTCGCCGGCGTCCGCGGGCGGACCCCGATCTGCCCATCGTAGTTCCGCCCTCCGGCAGCACTAAGCGGGCCAAACGGACAATATTTGCAGGACTGCATTCTTGCATCCGATGCAGCAATGGTAATCTGGAGGCCGATCTTCCGCGGGCCGCGGCGCTGGGGGCGCCGGCGAACCGGCCCGCGCACAACTGCGGATCCCGCCCGGCGCACCGCCGCGCCCGCGGGTCTCACGACAAGGAGGAGCAGTGTCCGAGCAGGAGCCGGCACCGAACCCGCCGCTGGTGCGCACGCTGGCGTCCGCGCTGTGGTTCCCGATCTTCTTCATCGTCGGCTTCATGGTCTGCTACCTGCTGCCCTTCCACGCCCCGGCACCGCACCACGTGCCGGTCGCGATCGTCGGCGAGCAGGCCGCCCACCAGGTCGAGGCCGCCTTCGACAAGGCGCTGCCCGGCGGGGTGGAGATCACCGCCGTGCCGGACGACCACGCCGCCCGGGACTCGATCACCGGCCGGGACGCCGTGGCCGCGTTCAACCCGCAGACCGGCGACCTCTACTACGGCAAGGCCAACGGCGCGGCGCTGATGCAGTTCCTGCAGCAGATGTTCGCGCCCGTCGCCGCGCAGACCGGCCACGCGCTCGCGCTGCACGACCTCGCGCCGACCGCGCCGGGCGACGTCATGGGCACCGGGCTGTTCTACCTGCTGCTGGCGATGAACATCCCGCCGTACGTGACGGTGATGATGATGCTGCGCGCCGAGCTGACCACCCGGCAGAAGCTGCTGTCGCTGGTCGGCGTGGGCGCCTTCGCGGCGGTCGTGTGCTACTCGTTCGGCCGGTTCCTGAACGTGATCCCGCCGCACCCGGTGGTGATGCTGATCGGCTTCCTGCTCACCCAGGGCATCGCGTGGACGACGTTCGGGCTCGTTCCGCTGGTCAAGCAGTTCATCCCCGGTGTGGCGATGTCGCTGTTCGTGCTGCTGAGCATGCCCTCCAGCGGCGGGGCGATCCCGAAGGAGCTGGTGCCGCCGTTCTTCCAGGCGCTGCACCCGTTCCTGCCGCTCGGGCAGGCCGTCGACGCGATCCGCGGGGTGCTGTACTTCCACGGCATCGGGGCCGCGCCCCGGGTGCTCGGGCTGGCCACCTGGTGCGCGATCGGCGTGGTGCTGGTGATCTTCACGCAGCTGCGCGGCGAGAAGGAGCGGGAGAAGGACCCGGAGGCGGTCTCCGGCGCCGGCTCCTACGAGCACGAGGACGACTCCGGCACCGTGGTCGACCCGGTCTTCGAGCCGCCGCGGCCGGCGCACCACCGCACCCTGGTCGGCACCATCCGGCACGCCACCGGGGCGCCGGCGACCTCGGCGGTGGTGACCGTGACCGACTCGGAGGGCCGGCAGCTGGCCCGGGTCGGCACCGACGCCGACGGCGGCTACGAGGTGCACGACCTGCCGGACCGGTTCGTCACGCTGGTGGCCTCCGCGCCGGGCGCGGCGCCGGTGGCCAGCCGGGTGTCGGTGCCGCACGGGCGGACCTCGGGCTACGACTTCGCGCTCGCGCCCGCGGCCGAGCCGCACGTGCCCGCGCGCTGACCCGGCGAAGGGCGGGCCGGAGCTGCACCAGCTCCGGCCCGTTTCGGCTGCGCGGCGCGGATTCGCTTGCGTGGCAAGGCATGTGCTCGCCCCGAACGGGACCCCCTCCACAGCGCGGCATTCGCCCGCCGCAGCGGGCATCCCCTCGCGCAGCGCGGCTGTTTCCCGCGGGAATGCGCGCCCGCGCCGAGGAGGTTCGCCTGCAGCAGCGGGGAATCCGCTCCCACGGGCAGGACTTCCCGCCCACACCGGGACGTTCGCCCCTTCCGATCGGGAATCTCCCGCACAGCGCGGACTTTTGCTCGCACCGAGCGGGAATGCGCGCGTGACCGAGCGGTTCGGCTGCGCGGCGGGGCACGTGCTCGCCCAGGCTGGAATCGCTTCGCACAGCGAGGAATTCGCTCACGTAGCGGAGTGATGCACCTGCACAGCGCGGGCTTTTGCTCGCACCCGGCGAAAATCCCCCACCTGGCGCCGTCTCGTCCGCCGCGCGCGGGAAATCCCGCGATCGCCCGCCCGGGGCGGAATTCCCCCGTGGCGGGCGGGGAATCAGACCTGCGGCGCCAGCAGCCCGGTCTCCACGAGCGCCTTGCGCACCACCTCGGTCTCGGCCTCGTCGGCCTCGACCAGCGGCAGCCGCAGCCCGCCCGCGCGGTGCCCCAGCAGGTTCAGCGCCGTCTTGATCGGGATCGGGTTGGTCGTCACCGACAGCGCCGAGTACAGCGGCTTGAGCGCGGCGTCGATCTCCGCGCGGTGCTCCGGCTCGTCGATCATCCGCCGCATCTGCGGCCCGGCCACGTGCCCGGCCACCACGATCCCGCCGACTCCGCCGATGTCCAGCGTGCGCCCGAAGATGTCGTCGTTGCCGGCGTAGATCCCGAGCCCGTCGACCGGGGCGAGGTTGGCGTTGTTGGCCTGCTTGACGTAGTCCACCCGCTCGATCTGGGCGAGCTCGGCCAGCAGGTCGTTCGGCAGGTCGGTCCCGGTCCGCGACGGGATGTTGTACAGCACCACCGGCTTGTCGGTGGCGCGGGAGATCTCGCCGAAGTGCCGCACCAGCCCGCGCCGGTTCGGGCGGTTGTAGTACGGGGTGACCGACAGGACCCCGTCCGCGCCGAGCTCGGTGACCTTCTCGGTCATCGCGCAGGCCTGCCGGGTGTCGTTGGAGCCGGTGGAGGCGATCACCGTGCAGCCGCGGGGCCGCTCGGCGCAGGCCAGCTCGACCAGCCGCAGGTGCTCCTCGTTCGTCAGCGTCGCGGCCTCGCCGGTGGTGCCGCAGACCACCACGCCGTCCGAGCCGGTGTCGACCAGGTGGTGCAGCAGGGCCACGAACGCGTCTTCGTCGACGTCGAGCTGCTCGTCGAACGGGGTCGCGATCGCTGTGATCAACGATCCGAGCGGTGCCGTGGTCATGTGCCTGCCCTCCTGTCGCGCTTGCCCGCCGAACCGGTCCGGCCTGCCCGCGGAACGGCCTCACCAGCATGAATCATGCGCGCAGCGCACGCCCACGAGGGTCGCAGGGGTGCTGATCTTCCTGCGGCGCGGGCGTTCGGGCGGAAACTCCGGCTACTGCTCGGGTTCCTCGCGGTAAATCGCCGCGTAGCGGGCCTCCTGCTCGGCGGTCAGCCGCGCCTTGGCCGCCTCCCGCGCGCGGCGGGCGGCGCCGAGCTCGTAGCCCTGCTTGTGCGCGCGGTGCTCGCAGGTGAACTCGGCGTAGGCCAGGCCGTACCAGACCGCGAGGATCACCCCGCCCAGCAGCGCCATCGCCTTGATCCACATCGGTCCGGGCACCAGCAGGAACAGCAGCCCCGGCGAGACCTGCACCACGCTGCGGAACGCGTGCCGCAGCATCCAGGTGCGGGCGCTGACGTCGTGCAGCACCCAGCTGCTGTGCCGCTGCGGCAACCGGCCGCCGAAGGCGTACCAGATCCACAGGACCGGGTTCGGCCGCACCCGCTTCGCCTCGTCCACGGCACGCTCCTCACCGCCCGCCGGGCGTACCGGCGAAGCCTTCGGTGGCGCTAATCGTTCACGCACTAATCATTGCCGCGCCGATGCTAACCTCCCGATCGTCGAAGGAGGGAACCCCGCGATGGACGAGATCGACCTCGGGCCGGACCCGCTGGCGCTGGAGCGGCAGGTCTGCTTCGCGCTGTCGATCGCTTCCCGCGGCGTGATCGGGCTGTACCGGCCGCTGCTGGAGCCGCTGCACCTCACGCACCCGCAGTACCTGGTGATGCTGGCGCTGTGGGACTCCGAACCGCGCTCGGTCAAGGACCTCGGCCGCACCCTGCACGCCGAGCCGGCCACGCTGTCCCCGCTGCTCAAGCGGCTGGAGGCGGTGGGCTACCTGACCCGCAGGCGCAGCGCCGACGACGAGCGGCTGGTGACCGTGGAGCTCACCCCGGCCGGGCGGGAGCTGCGCACCGAGGCGGAGAAGATCCCGTACCGCATCGTCGAGCAGCTGGGGCTGCCGGTGGCCGACCTGGAGGCGCTCAACGGCGCGCTGCACAAGGTGATCGACGCGGCGCAGCGCGCCCGGGAGAGCTGACCGGCGGCGCTCCCGGGTCTGCGGTCGCGGAGGGCGCGTGGCGGCGAGCCGCAGGTCACAGCGAGGCGCTGACTAAGGTCAGCGGGATGAACGATCTCCCCACCCCGCCGAAGGCCGAGCTGCACGTGCACATCGAGGGCACCCTCGAACCGGAGATGGTCTTCGAGCTGGCCCGGCGCAACGACGTGGCGCTGCCGCACTCCTCGGTCGAGCAGCTGCGGGCGGAGTACCGGTTCCGCGACCTGCAGTCGTTCCTGGACATCTACTACGCCAACATGGCCGTGCTGCGCACCGAGGCGGACTTCCGCGACCTGGCCGCGGCCTACCTGCGCACCTGCGCGGACAACGGCGTGCGGCACGCGGAGATCTTCTTCGACCCGCAGGCGCACACCAAGCGCGGCGTCCCGGTGCGCACCGTCATCGACGGGCTGTCCGCCGCGATCGCCGACAGCGACGTCTCGGCCGAGCTGATCCTGTGCTTCCTGCGCGACGAACCCGCGGAATCGGCCGAGCAGGTGCTGCGCGAGGCCGAACCGCACCTGGACCGGATCATCGGGGTGGGCCTGGACTCCGCCGAGGCCGGGCACCCGCCGTCGAAGTTCACCGAGGTGTTCCGCCGCGCCCGCGAGCTCGGCCTGCGCGCCGTGGCCCACGCCGGCGAGGAGGGCCCGGCCGAGTACGTCGCCGAGGCGCTGGACCTGCTCGGCGTGCAGCGCGTCGACCACGGCATCCGCGCGCTGGAGGACCCGCAGCTGGTGGCGCGGCTGCGCCGGGACCGGGTGCCGCTGACGGTGTGCCCGCTGTCGAACGTGCGGCTCGGCGGTTTCCCCGAGCTGTCGGCGCACACGCTGCCGCGGCTGCTGGACGAGGGGCTGCTGGTGACGCTCAACTCCGACGACCCGGCCTACTTCGGCGGCTACGCGGCGGAGAACTTCGCCGCGGTGCAGCGGGAACTCGGCATCGGCGACGAGCAGCTGCGGCAACTGGCGGCGAACTCCTTCGAGGCGGCGTTCCTGGACGACGAGCGCCGCCGCGGCTTCCTCGCCGAGGTAGCCGCCTGGCAGCCGCGCTGACCGCCCGCCAGTCCCGACGGACCCCGGACTGCCCCGAGGGCAGAGGCTGCTCCGACGGCCCCGCTGCCCCGCGGGCCTCGCCGATCCGGCGGAACCTGGTGTCCCGCGGGCCCGGTGCCCCTGCGGAGTCGGTGTCCTTGGAGGGTCGATGTCCCAGCGAGCCCGGTGATCTGGCGGCCTCGCCCTCCGGCGGCCGCGCTGATGCGATGGCCCGCTGCTACGGCCGACCCGGTCAACCGACGGGACCTGGTGAACACCGGCAGGACCTGGTGAACCGGGGCCCGGGTGAACCGGCGGGAGCGGGTGATCCGGCGGACCCGCCGATCCGACCGGCCAGCCGATCCGGCGGACCAGCGATCCAGCGGCCCCGCCGACCCGGCGGGCCGGGCCACCCGGGGCGCACCCGGGCGGCCCGGCCCCTCCGGCATCAGGCCGGGGCGAGCACGACGGCCGAGTTGTGGCCGCCCATCCCGATGGACGACTTCAGCGTCAGCCCGGGCTCGACCTCGGTCGGCCCGTCCAGCAGCCGCGGGTGACCGGGCGCCACCCGCGGCGGCGCCGGGATGATCCCGCGGTCCGCGCCGAGCGCGGCGACCGCCACCTCCACCGCGGAGGCCGCGCCCTGGCAGTGCCCGACCAGCGGTTTCACCGAGTACAGCTCGGTGCGCTCGGACAGCAGCCGCGCGACGACCTCCGTCTCGGCCCGGTCGCACTGGGCGGTGCCGGGCCCGTGGGCGTTGAAGTAGCGCACCTGCTCACCGGAGACCCCGGCGTTGTCCAGCGCGTCGCGGACGCAGCCGAGCACCTCGGTCAACTCCGGGTCGATCGAGGTGACGTGGTGGGCGTCGTGCGACATGGCACCGCCGAGCACCCGCGCGTACGGGCGCGGGCAGGTGGCGCTGAGCACCATGCCCACCGACGCCTCGCCGAGCACGAACCCCCGGCTGCCCTCCTGGAACGGGCGGCTCGCCGACAGCGGCTCGGTGTCGGTGATCGCCACCCCGAGCCGTTCGAAGTGCACCGTGTTCTCCGGCGTCGCCGACAGGTCCGTGGCCACGAAGACCACGTCGTCGACCACCCCGGCGTCCAGCCACGCCTTCGCCGTGAGCAACCCCGCGTTGCCGGAGGCGCACATGGCCGAGACGTTCATCGCCGGCCCGTGGAAGCCGTGTTCGCGCATGAACGTCGACATGGGCGTGGACGGCATCAGCGACAGGTACTCGCGCACCGGCAGTTCCCCGCCGCGCTCGAGGTAGAACTCCCGCCACAGGTCCACTTCGCCGAGCACCACGGCGTGCAGCAGCCCGACCCGCCGGCCGGCCCGCCAGCCGCGCTCGCCGGCGTCCTCGATCGCCTCCCGCGCGGCCGCGCGCATGGCGCGGGCGAAGCGGGTGGGCCCGTCGGACGGCCGGCCGCCGTCCGGGACCCGGGCGATCCAGGCCGACCGGTCCTGGTCCGGGCCGTGCCCGCCGACCAGGTGCGCGGCGACCTTGCCGCTGCGGAGCCCGTCCCACAGCGGTTCGCGGCCCCAGCCGTAGCCGGTGACCGCGCCGATTCCTGCGATGGCCATTCCTCGGAACATCGTCGACCTCTCCGTCAATCGGTTCTTCGATTCCGCTCGGCCGCGTGGGCGGCCGGGCGGAGCGGGTGCGCCGCTCCGCGGAATGGCCCGACGCGCGGCGGCGGGAGGAATTCCGCCGCGGGTCGGTCGACGGCCCCGGCGTCCCGGGGCGAACTACGCGCTGTCACGCGGGGGGCGACGAGCATGCGCTTGTGTGCTCGTTAGAGTGACGACCTTCGACAGAGGGTTGCTCGCATTGCGCGGCTGCTCTCAAGCTTTATCACGCGGATGGGCCAGTCAGATCACTGCGATGCCCCAACCGGGCGCCGCTGCCCGTACCATCGGTAGTGGGGTGCGCACGGAACGAACGGGGCCGCGCATCCCGCCCGCCGGACCACTCAGGACAGTCCATGAGCAGCACACGTGGGAAACTGTGGGCGACCGACCACCCGGGCTCGCCGGCACCCCGCGTGCGACGCCGGCGGCCGGCGGTGACCGAGGGCGACGAGCAGGCAGGCGATGGGCACGGTGCGCACAGCCCCCAGGGAAGAGTGATGGACCTCGATCCGCGGCCGGTCGACACCGAGCTGGAGCACGAGTTCCTGGACCTCGCGCTGACCTCCAACGGCGCGGTCCGGTGGTCGCTGCGGTTCACCGACGACTCGGTCACCTACACCACCGGCATGTCCGGGCTGCTCGGCCTGGCCGACGCCGGCGAGGAGGTGGTGCGGACCCGGCTGCGCGAGCTGCTCGAACCGCTGATCCTGTCCACCCGCACCACCGCCGTCTGGCAGGACCTCGACCTCGAGCAGCCGGTGCAGGACACCGACGGGCAGACCCGGTTCGTGCGCTTCCACGCCCGGCGGATCAGCTCCGGCGGCGGCACCGAGGCGCTGATCGGCGTGGCCAACGACGTCACGCGCGCGCACCGGGACCGGCAGAGCCTCAGCGATCTCGCCGACCGCTACCGGCTGCTGGTGGAGCTGAGCCCGGACGCGATCTGCGTGCACCAGGACGGGATCGTGCGCTACGGCAACAGCGCCGCGCTGCAGATCGCCGGGGTGGACCGCAGCGACCAGCTGGTGGGCCGGCCGGTCGCCGACTTCGTCGAGCCCGACTCGCTGCAGGCGATGTACCACCGGCTGAGCAAGCTCACCTCCCCCGGCGCGCGCACCAGGCCGGTCGAGGCCGAGCTGGTGCGCTACGACGGCGCGACGCTGCCGGTGGAGCTGGTGTCGGTGCGCACCACCTGGGAAGGCCGCCCGGCCATGCAGGTGATCATGCGCGACATCACCACCAAGAAGGCCGCCGAGGCCACGCTGCGGTACCAGGCCGCGCTGGTGCAGCACGTCAGCAACGCGATCATCGCCACCGACCGGCACGGCCTGGTCACCAGCTGGAACCCGGCCGCCGAGGCGGTCTACGGCATCTCGAACGACAAGGCGCTCGGCCGGCACGTCGGCGAGGTCGTCGGTGCCCCGCTGTGCCCCACCGACCTGCTGCGCGCCGAGGGCGGGGTGCTGGAGGCGCTGCACCGCGACGTGGAGGGCCGGGCGCTGGCGGTGCGGATCTCGGTGGCCGAGATGGACGACGGGTTCGTGCTCGTGGTCGCCGACGAGACCGCCCGCCGCCGCGCCGAGCGGCACTTCGCCACCGTCATCGACGCGCTCGACGAGGGCGTGCTGGTGGGCGATCCGGACGGGCACTTCGAGTCGGCCAACCCGGCCGCGCTGCGGATCTTGCGCGCCGAGCGGGACGACCTGGTCGGCGCCTGGATCGGGGCCTGGCAGATGTTCGACGAATCCGGCGCCGAGGTCCCGGTGGAGGCCCGCCCGTCCCGGATCACCCAGCGCACCGGCGAGCCGGTGAACAACCGCGTGGTGCGGATGAAGCGCACCGACGGCACCAGCGTGTGGCTGGCGATCACCGCCCGCGCGCTCAACCCGGACGACAGCCCGCCGTACCGGGTGCTGGTGTCGTTCACCGACATCACCGAGAGCCGCGCCGCCCGCGAACGCCTGGAGCACGAGGCCACCCACGACCCGCTGACCGGCCTGGCGAACCGGACGCTGGTGCTGCGGCACCTGCACGCCGCGCTGTCGGCGGCCGACCGGGCGCGGTCGATGACGGTGCTGTTCGTGGACCTGGACAACTTCAAGATCGTCAACGATTCGCTCGGGCACGGCGTCGGCGACGAGGTGCTGCGCAACATCGGGCAGCGGCTGGAGCAGGCCACCGGGCCCGAGGACCTGGTCGGCCGGCTGGCCGGGGACGAGTTCGTGGTGGCCACGCACGACCAGCTCGGCGCGGAGGAGCTGCGCGAGCGCGTCGAGCGGCTGCTGCGCACGCTCACCGAACCGACCCACGTGGAGGGCATCCGGCTGCACGTCGACGCCAGCATCGGCGTCGTGGTCTCCCCGCCCGGCGACACCCGCTCGGCGCAGGACCTGCTGCGCGACGCCGACGTGGCGATGTACCGGGCCAAGTCCGAGGGCCGCGGCCGCTACGCGTTCTTCGACGTCGAGCTCCGCGAGCGGGTGCAGCGGCACATGCTGCTGGAGCAGGACCTGCGGCACGCGGTCGCGCTGGACCAGCTGTGGATGGCCTACCAGCCGGTGGTGGACCTGCGCAGCGGCGACATGGTCGCGGTCGAGGGGCTGCTGCGGTGGAACCACCCGCAGCACGGCACCGTCTCCCCCGGCGAGTTCATCCCGCTGGCCGAGGAAAGCGACTTGATCAACAGCCTCGGCGCGTTCATGCTGCACACCGTGACCCGCGAGTGCGCCGAGCTGCGCGCGGCCACCGGCCGCGACCTGCAGCTCAACGCCAACCTCTCGCCGCGCCAGCTGGGCGATCCGCAGCTGGAGGCGATGGTGCGGCGCGCGCTGGAGGAGTCCGGGATGCCGCCGTCGGCGCTGTGCCTGGAGGTCACCGAGAACGCGCTGATGCAGGACGCGACCTCGGCGGTGCAGGTGCTGCGCACCGTGCGCGAGCTGGGGGCGTTCCTGGCGATCGACGACTTCGGCACCGGCTACTCCTCGCTGGCGCAGCTGCGGCGGCTGCCGCTGGACACGCTCAAGATCGACCGGTCGTTCATCACCGACCTCGGCGAGTCCGACGACGTGCTGGCGATCGTGACCAGCATCGTGGCGATGGCGCACGCGGTCGGGCTCACCGTCGTCGCCGAGGGCGTGGAGACCGCCCGCCAGCTGGAGGTGCTGCGCAGCATCGGGTGCGACCAGGGCCAGGGCTACTACTTCGGCAAGCCCGCCCCGATGTCCGAGCTGCTGCGCAACGCATGAGCCCGCCCGGCGGACCGGCTCACCTGAGCACCGCGGCCCGCGCCGCCCTGGAGCACGTCACCGCCCGCTCGCGCGGGGCCCCGCTGCGCGGGCCGGAGCGGGTGTGCCTGCACTTCCACCCGGACCGGCCGTTCGGGGCGGTGCCGATCCTGGTGTCGCTGGCCTCCGACGGGGTGTACCGCTCGCAGTTCGAGACCGGCATCAGCAACGGCGGTCTGACCGCGCACCCCGGCGGGGACCGGTGGCGGTGGGAGAGCCGGATGTTCGGCGGGGCCTACGACCGCGCGCCGGACGCGGAACGCCCGAAGTACGGGGCGCTGGACTTCCGCGGGGCGCAGGGCATCCCGTCCGTCCACATCGGACCGGCGCCGCGGTTCGGCTCCTCGCACCTGCGGTTGCGCGCGCACGTGCTGGAGCGCACCACGTTCTGCTACCCGGACAGCGTGTTCGAGCCGGAGGACTTCGGCGTGGCCGGGCGCATGGCGCTGCGCCCGGGCGGTCTGCCGGACCCGCTGGACGACTACGTGGAGGCGCACGTGCACGGGCCGCTGCGGATCGACCGGGACGTCGAGGCGCTGGTGCTGGACCCGTGCTACCGGGGCACCGAGGTCGAGCGGCAGGCCGACCGGCTCGGCTGCGCGGTGGAGTGGCACGGCGGATTCCGGCTCAGCGCTGCAGAACTGCGCGCGCACCCCGACTACCGCGGGGAGCGGATCGTTCAGGTCGGGCTGGAGGTCGCCGTGGACGGCCGGCTCGATCCGCGGATCATCGGGGACGCGGCGCGCACCGGGCGCTACGACCGGCAGGACCTCAAGAAGGTGTGGCACTGCCTGGCCCGCTACGGCGCCGAAAGCTAGCAGCCGGAACGCCGCTTTCCCCGCCGCGCCGGGGAAATGCCCGCGGATTCCCGGCATTCCGCTCGCATCTTCACGACCGGTACCGATTCCGCGCGTGAGGTCGGGCGGGCGGTGTGGACGGGGCGGGGGTGGGCGGCGATGATCCGTGCGCACGCCAACGACGACGGGAAGGGGACGCCATGTCCGACGCCGCGCACGGCTACGGCCGCGAACGCCAGTCGGCGATCTACCGCGCCGGGGTGTCCGGCCGCAGGCCCGCGGTGCCGACCGAGTACTCCGCGCTGCGCCGCAAGGCCCGGCGCAAGTCCTCGGCCGCGGGCTGGGCCTACGTCGACGGCGGCGCCGGGTCGGGGGCGACGATGCGGGCCAACCGGGAGGCGTTCGGCAAGTGGGCGATCGTGCCGCGGATGCTGCGGGACGTCTCCGAGCGCGACCTGTCGGTGGAGCTGTTCGGCCGCCGGCTGCCCGCGCCGGTGCTGTTCGCCCCGATCGGGGCGGCGGACCTGGTGCACCCGAGCGCGGACCTGGGCATCGCGGCCGCGGCGGCCCGGCTGGGCGTGCCGTACATCTTCTCCAGCCAGGCGTGCGCGCCGATGGAGCGGTGCGCCGAGGTGATGGGCGCGGCGCCGCGCTGGTTCCAGCTGTACTGGAGCACCGACGAGCAGCTGGTGGACAGCTTCCTGGAGCGCGCCGAGCGCAGCGGCGCGGAGGCGGTCGTGGTCACCCTGGACACGACGCTGCTCGGCTGGCGCCCGCAGGACCTGGACCTGGGCTCGCTGCCGTTCGCCCAGGGCCGCGGCATCGCCCAGTACACCGCGGATCCCCGGTTCCGCCGGATGATCCGCGACCGGCTCGGCACGGCGTCCGCGGAGGGCTCGGACGTGCGGCCCACGCTGTCGGCGCTGCGCGCGCTGCTGTCGATGAGCCGCCGCTTCCCGGGGCCGCTGCTGCGGAACCTGCGTTCGCCGGAGCCGCGCAAGGCGGTGGAGACGTTCCTGGGCACCTACTCCCGCCCGTCGCTGAACTGGTCCGATGTGGACACGCTGCGGGCGCGCACGAAGCTGCCGATCGTGCTCAAGGGCGTGCTGCACCCCGACGACGCGCGCCGCGCCGCCGACGCCGGGGTGGACGGGATCGTGGTGTCCAACCACGGCGGCAGGCAGGTCGACGGCTCGATCGCCGCGCTGGACGCGCTCGCCGAGATCGCCCCGGTGGTCGGCGACCGGATGCGGGTGCTGTTCGACAGCGGCATCCGCGGCGGCGCGGACGTGTTCAAGGCGCTGGCACTGGGCGCGCACGCGGTGGCGATCGGGCGGCCGTACCTGCACGGGCTGGCGATCGCCGGGGCCGCGGGGGCGCACGACGCGGTCGCGGACATCATCGCGGAGTTCGACCTGACCCTCGGGCTCAGCGGGTGCACCTCGGTCGCCGAGCTGGGCCCGGACGCGCTGCGGCGCACCTGAGACCGCAAAGGTCGGACCAAATCGTTGACACCCCTCCCGCCGGTGCCTAGTGTTCCGGGCATTGGTCCTACCAACGGTGGAGGTGTCCGGTGGGCGTCGACCTGTCGTTCCTGGTGCGCAGCCTGGCCGAGCGGGCCGTGCCCGAGCCGGGCACCGGCCGGCTGCGGCTGCCCACCGAGCGCGAGCTGGTGGACTCGCTGGAGATCAGCCGCGGCGCGCTGCGCGAGCAGCTGTCCATGCTGGAGATGCTCGGGTTCCTCACCCGCACCCAGGGCCGCGGTTCCTACCTCGGCGTGCCGGACTCCGGGTTCCTGCAGCTGTACTTCGACCTGTCCGCCGAGCTCGGCCAGCTCGGCGGCGGCCAGTTCCGCACCGCCCGGGAGATGCTGGAGATCGCGGTGACCGAGTCCGCCGCGCGGCTGGCCACCGCCGACGACGTGGACCGGCTGCGCGGGCTGGTGGACGAGATGGTGCAGGCCAGCTCCGCCGGCGAGGACGACCGCGCGCTGGAGGCGGACCTGGAGTTCCACCGCAGGCTGTACCTGGTGGTGGACAACCCGATCTTCACGATGCTGCACGACGGCCTCGCGCACGTGCTGCGCGACGAGGTCGTCGAGCGGCGCCGCGCCGCCACCGGCGAGCCGCTCGAACCGGGCCAGACCCGGGTGATCGACACCGTGCACTACGGCATCGTCGAGGCCATCGCCCAGCGCGACGGCGAGGGCGCGCGGGCGGCGATGCGCCGCCACTTCGAAGTCTGGTCCGCGCTCACCGGCGAGGACTGACACCGGCCGCCGCGAGGCGAGCACCCGTCCGCGGGCGCGATCTCGCCGTGCCCGGAAAAGCCCGCACAGCACCGGGATCCGGGCCTCCACTCCCGACTGCCAGGAAGGGGAGCACGAATGACCACAGTGGACGAGAGGGGTGCCGCGGGGGCCGACCTCGCCACCCGGGCGCAGCGGGTGCGCGCGGGCGCGCACCGGATGCGCCACCACATCCTGAACATGGGCGAGGTGCAGGGGCAGGGCTACGTCGGCCAGGCGCTCGGCGTCGCCGACATGCTCGCGGTGTCCTACCTGGACCAGCTGCGGCTGCGGCCGGAGGACCCGCACTGGGCCGGTCGGGACCGGTTCCTGCTGTCCACCGGGCACTACGCGATCGCGCTGTACGCGGCGCTGGCCGAGGCCGGGATCGTGCCGGTCGAGGAGCTGGAGACCTACGGGTCGGACGGCTCGCGGCTGCCGATGTCCGGGATGGCGACCTACACGCCCGGCATGGAGATCTCCGGCGGCTCGCTCGGGCACGGGCTCACGGTCGCGGTCGGGATGGCGCTCGGGCTGCGGCACCAAGGCGACGGGGCCCGGGTGTTCAACTTCCTCTCCGACGGGGAGCTGGACGAGGGCTCGACCTGGGAGGCCGCGATGGGCGCGGCGCACCACGAGCTCGGCGCGCTGACCGCGATGGTCGACATGAACGCGCTGCAGGCCGACGGGCCGACCGGCCAGGTGCTCGGCATCGAACCGGTCGAGGACAAGTGGACCGCCTGCGGCTGGTTCGCCCAGCGCGTCGACGGCAACGACGTCGAGGCGCTGCTGGCCGCCTTCGACGCCGCCGGTCAGCAGGCCCGCGCCCGCGGGCGCCCGTCGGTGATCCTCTGCGACACCCGGATCGGCTGCGGGGTGCCGCTGCTGGAATCCCGGGAGAAGGCGCACTTCATGCGCATCGACGCCGACGAGTGGCAGCAGTGCCGCGACCAGCTCGACGAAGGAGCCGCCCGATGAGCACGCCCGCGACCAAGCGCCTGACCACCTCGGCGATGATCGCCTCGTTCGCCGACCCCGACCAGCGCACCTCCCCCGCCCCGTTCGGGCACGCCCTGGCCGCGCTGGGCGAGCAGGACCCGCGGGTGGTCGGCCTGACCGCCGACCTGGGCAAGTACACCGACATGCACGTGTTCGGGCAGGCGCACCCGGACCGCTACTACCAGCTGGGCATGGCCGAGCAGCTGCTGTTCGGCGCGGCCGCGGGCATGGCCGAGGTGGGGCTGGTGCCGTTCGCCTCCACCTACAGCGTGTTCGCCGCGCGGCGGGCCTACGACTTCCTGTGCCTGGACATCGCCGAGCCCGGGTTGAACGTCAACGTCGTCGGCGGGCTGCCCGGGCTGACCACCGGCTACGGGCCGAGCCACCAGGCCACCGAGGACGTGGCGATCTTCCGCGGGATGCCGGGCCTGACGATCGTCGACCCGTGCGACTCGGTCGACGTCGAGCAGGCCGTGCCGCAGCTGGCCGCCGCCGACGGGCCCACCTACCTGCGGCTGCTGCGCGGCAAGGTGCCGACCGTGCTGGACGAGTACGACTACCGCTTCGAGCTGGGCCGGGCGAAGGTGCTGCGCGGCGGCGCCGACGTCGTGTTCGTCTCCAGCGGGCTGATGACGATGCGCGCCCTGCAGGCCGCCGAGGACCTGGGCGAGCACGGCGTGGACGTGGCCGTGGTGCACAGCCCGACGATCAAGCCGTTCGACTCCGAGACCGTGCTGGGCGAGCTCGCCGGCGACCGGCTGGCGGTGACGCTGGAGAACCACACCGTCGTCGGCGGGCTGTTCGAGACCCTGGCCGCGGAGCTGGTGCGCGCCGGCCGCGGCACCCGGGTGGTGCCGATCGGGCTGCCGGACGAGTTCCTGGCCGCCGGGGCGCTGCCCACGCTGCACGAGCGGTACGGGCTGGCGCGCGGCGCGATCGTCGACCGGGTGCTGGCCGAACTCGGCTGAACACCGCGCGGTGCGGGCGGAATCCCCGCCCGCACCGCCCCGGCTCACCAGGTCACGGGCACCCGGTGCACCCCGCCGGTGACCCGGTCCGAGCGGCGTTCGAGCTCGTCGACCTCGGCGGCCAGCCGCAACTGCGGGAAGCGGCGGAACAGCGCGCGGAACACCACGTTCAGCTCGGTGCGCGCCAGGCTCGCGCCGATGCAGAAGTGCGCGCCGTGCCCGAACGCCAGGTGCGCGTTGGGCTTGCGGTCCGGGTCGAACCGCTCCGGGTCCGGGAACGCGCCGGCGTCCCGGTTCACCGCGCCCGGCGAGATCAGCACCGCGTCCCCGCGGGCGATGGTCACCCCGGCGATCTCGACGTCCTCGTGCGCGTAGCGCAGCAGGCCCAGATCGCCCGGCGAGGACAGCCGCAGCATCTCCTCGACGGTGCGCTGCACCTGCCCGTCCGGGTCGGCGGCGAACGCGTCCCGCCGCGCCGGGTCGCTGAGCAGCATCAGCACGCCGAGGTCGATCTGGTTGACCGTCGTCTCGTGCCCGGCGAACAGCAGCCCGGCCGCCAGCCGGGTCATCTCGTCCTCGGTGAAGGACGGGTCCTCGCGCTGCGCGGCGACCAGGTCGGAGACCACGTCCTCGCCCGGCTCGGCCCGCTTGATCTCGGCCAGCCCGCCCATGTAGCGGGCGAACTCGGCGCGGGCCCGCTCGGCGGCGTCCCCGGTGCCCATCCGGTTCATCCGGTCCGACAGGTCGTGGAAGTACTCGCGGTCGGCGAACGGGACGCCCAGCAGCCCGCAGATCACCTGCACCGGCAGCGGGAACGACAGGTGCGCGTGCAGGTCCACCGGCTCGCCCGGGGCCCGGTCGTGCGCCTGCTGCATCGCGTCCAGGCAGTTCTCGACGATCTCGTCGATGTGGTCGCCGAGCAGCCGCATCCGGCGCGCGGAGAACGCCGGGGTGAGCAGCCGCCGCATCCGGGCGTGCTCCGCGCGCTCGGTGTCGTGGTTGCGGCTCGGCCCGTTGATGATCGCCGCGTCGGAGACGCGGGCGGCCTGCTCCGGGTGCGGGTGGGAGCGGCCGAACCGCGGGTCGCCGAACAGCTCGCGGGCCTCGTGGAAGCGGTTGACCAGCCAGGCGAGGTCGCCGGCCGGGGTGCGCACCCGGGAGATCGGCGCGGTGGCGCGCAGCTGCGCGTACTGCGGGGACACCTCCAGCACGTTGCGGCGCGCGAACGGCAGCCGGGGCGGTTCTTCGACGGTCGTCATGCATCCTCCTGCGGTGGTGCTTCCGGGTGGGCGCGCACCCGGTCGAGCCAGTCCAGCTCCGCGGTCACCCGGCGGGCGGCCTCGGCCAGCGCGACCCGGCGCCAGCCGTCCGCGCGGGAGCTGAAGTCGGTGATGCGCTCGGCGCGGTGCTGCAGCGCGGTGCGGCGCGCGTCGAGCACCCGGGTGCGCTCCTCGGCGGTGAGCCAGTCGAAGAACGCCAGCCGGGCCATGAACTCCGGTTCGTCCCCGGCCCGCTCGGCGGGCAGGTCGGCGAGCAGGTCGTGCAGCAGTTCGCGGCCCACGTCGGTGAGCTCGTAGACGTGCCGGGGCGGGCGGCCTTCCTGCGGTTCCTTGGTGCGGGTGACCGCTCCCGCCTCGGTGAACCGGCGCAGCGCCGGGTAGAGCGAGTTGTTGGACAGCGCGTAGCCGGTGCCGTGCTCGACCTTCCTGCGCAGTTCGTAGCCGTGGCAGGGCTCGTCGAGGAGGTTCGCCAGCAGCAGCAGGTCGATCCACACCTATGTCACAGTAACCTAGGGTCGAGCGGGCGTCGAGGTCGCGATCGGCGGATTCCGGGGAGGCTCGACGGTTTTCGCCGGCTGGTTCGATGTGCCCGGTCTGACCCGGTGGCATTTCCGCGGCGGAACGCGCGGTTTCCGGAAAACCGGGAAATACGGCGATTTCCGGTCCGCGACGGCGCCCTCCGGGCGAATGGTCCACATCAGACACCTCGGGTCGCGACCCGTTCGCGGGATATCGGGATGGTTCCGCGCTCCCCGCGCGTTGCGCCGGGTGCCGTTCCCGAACCGACGCCCAGGAGGCTCCATGACCACTGAAGGCGAATACGCGCCCAGCACCTTCGACTGGGTCGCCGACCAGGTGGCCCGCTACGAGGCCAGCGGCGGCACCGAGGCCACCGAGATCCACGGCTACCCGTGCGTCGTGCTCACCACCACCGGCGCCAAGACCGGCGCGGTCCGCAAGTCCCCGGTGATCCGCGTCGAGGAGGGCGGGCGCTACGCCGCGGTCGCCTCGCTGGGCGGCTCGCCGAACAACCCGAACTGGTACCACAACCTGCGCGCGAACCCGCGGGTCCGGCTGCAGGACGGCCCGCAGGTCGGCGAGTACACCGCGCGGCTGGTCACCGGCGACGAGCGGGCGCACTGGTGGGACCTGGCGGTGCGCACCTTCCCGCAATACGGCGAGTACCAGCAGAAGACCGACCGCGTGATCCCGGTGTTCGTGCTGGAACCCGCCGGGAGCTGACGCCGCCCGGCACCACCGCCGATCGCACCGGGGCCACCGCCCACCGGGGTAGCCTCGGGTGCGTGATCAGTGCGGATGGTGCCCGGAAGCTGGCCGACGAGGTGCTCTTCCCGGCCGCGGACGCGGTGGACGCGGCCGGGGAGGTGCCCGCCTCCCACTTCGACCTGCTCGCCGAGGCCGGGTTCTACGGCGCGGCGGCCCCGGCCGCGGCCGGTGGCCCGGACCTGCCGATGGCGGAGCTCGCCCGGATCGCCGAAGAGCTCGCCGGTGGCTGCCTGGCCACCGCGTTCACCTGGATCCAGCACCACGGCCTGGTGCGCGCCCTGGCGCACACCGGGCGCGCGGAGCTGCGCGAGCACTACCTCGCCGATGCCGTGCGCGGCCGGATCCGCGGCGGATCAGCCTTCGCCGGTGCCCTCCCGCAGCCGCCGCTGCTGCACGCCACCCCGGTCGACGGCGGCTACCGGCTGGACGGGCACGCGCCGTTCGTCAGCGGCTGGGGTGTGATCGACCTGATCCAGGTCTCCGCCCGCCACGGCGATGAGCTGGTCAACGGGCTGCTGGACGCCCGTCCCGGCGCGGGGCTGACCGCGCGGCGGCTGGAACTGATCGCCGGGCAGGGCACCCGCACCGTCCGGCTGGACTTCGACGGGTTCTTCCTGCCCGACGAGCG
>Ga0164243_10003699_pt1 | contig 24403 bp, 30 predicted proteins | sample OricompcompostOP_FD_108781 | JGI IMG/M metagenome (GOLD analysis project Ga0164243, IMG submission 108781) | Organic Plus compost microbial communities from Emeryville, California, USA - Original compost - Organic plus compost (OP) | ecosystem: Engineered > Solid waste > Mixed feedstock >...
CCGGCGCAGCACCTCGCGGGCGCCAGTCCATTGCCCCGTGAGGTCGGCGTAGGCGAGGTCAGGGTGGCTCTCGTCCTTGCGCGCCACCGCGTCCTTGCACGCCCTGACGTACTCCTCCACCACTTGCACCACCTCCTCGTGGGTGTACGTGCGGCTCATGACTCGTCCTCCGCTGGCTTGCTGGCGAGCGGGCACCACGACACCCGCGTGGCGGGGTTGTTCTGGGGGCACTTCTCCCACGTACAGTCCCCGTCGCTGTCCGCGTGGCACGTGTTGTCGGGCAGGCTCCGTGGCGGCTTCGACTCTCCCGGCCTGGACCGGGGCTGTGACTGCGCCTGCCTCATCTCATGCAGGAGGACATCTCCCGTATCGACGTCGCACCCAAGACACTCAGGCTCTGGCCCAGTCGTGGGCGCGTCGAGGCCGAGCACGTGGTGGACGGCGGCGCGTCCGAGCGGGGCATAGTGCTCCATAGCGATTCCACCCGTGGCGATGTCGCGGAGGCCGTCCGCAGCGGCGACAGCGCGCCCGATGCCCTCGGCGTCCTTCGCCCGCGCCACCGCCGCGCGGTACTTCGCGGCGGGTTTCTCGGCGTGGGCGAGTCGGTGTCGAGCGATCTCCACGTACTCCCCGGACTGCTCGACGCCGACAAATTGGAACCCCTCTTGGAGTGCAGCGACGCCCGTCGTCCCGGAGCCGGCAAACGGGTCCAGCACCAGGCCGGCCGGCGGCGTCACGAGGCGCACCAACCAGCGCATCAGCGCCACCGGCTTGACGGTGGGGTGGATGTTCCGCGCGCCTCCGGTGCGTCCGGCGCCCGCACGCGGGTTGTTCAGCCCGGCGCTACCGTCCTCGCGATCCGTGGCCTCGCCACCGGAGCGCACGGGGAGAGATTCACAGCCTGCGTCGCGCTCAGAGCGTGAAGCTTTCGCGACGTAGAAGAAGCGAGAGGCGCCGCCGCTGTCCCCCGTGTATTGGGTGTCGTCAGCGCTTCCGGCGGCGGCTCGGAAGATCTCGCCGGTTGACCGCCGGGTGTTCTTCTGGCCGCTCCCGCTCTTGAGAACTCCCGTCTGCGCATCGAGCGCGGCTGCGGCCTCTTCGTCCAGGACGACGTTCGCGGGCCAGCGTCCCAATGGCTGGGCATACTCGCGGCCGGTGACACCGAGCACACCACCCTCAAGGCTTCCGCTATGCCCCTTCGACGTCTCAGTCGCGTAGGCCCCCCCGTTCAGGTTTTCGGTAGTCGCGATCCGGCACCCGTCGATGTTGAGCGCACCCGTGCCCCACGCCTGCACGTTCGCCGCGACGGTGCCCATCAACGGCTTGCGTGCGAGGATGATCGGCTCCCACGCTGGCTTCAACGCCGTCCCCCAGCCCTCCCACTGTCGGGCGGCGTCGGAAACGGGAGCCCCTTTCTCCGACCGCGCGTAGTTCGCCGCTGACATGGCCATATTACCTGAAAGCACTTCACCGGCTTTGCCGCGCCAAACCCCCGATGCCTCAAAGCCGGCCAGCAGCGTCGCCAACTGCTCTTGACGGGCGGGCGGCGGAACATGGCCACCGTTAACGTAATCGCTGACGCTCGACGCTGAGGGCCAACCGAGTTGTTTGGCGATGTCCGCCGCTGAGAGTCCGGCTGCGGAGATTGCCCCCCGTAGCTCAGCCGCGAGGGCGGCCCAGTTCCTTCCTCCGGCTTTGTCAAGCGCCTTGCTTACGTCCAGCGACTTCGGAAACCCGCTCCCGTAGAGCCACGACAGCGTGTCGCGGATCTCGAAGCCGGCGTCTTCGATCGCACAGGCGATGCGGTGGAACGTTCGCGAACCGCCGAACGCAAGCAGGTGGCCGCCGGGCTTGAGCACACGCAGCACTGCGGCCCACGTCTCGCGCCTGAACGAAACTCCTGCCGCGTCCCACGACTTGCCCATGAACCCGAGTTCGTACGGCGGGTCCGTGACGACGGCGTCCATGGACGCGGCCGGAAGGCGCTGCATCGTCGCAACGCAGTCCGCGTGCACGAGGGTCCAACGGGAAGCGCGGTGGATCGTCATCGCGCACCGCCCTTCGCGGCGTCGTAGGCGGCGACCAGTCGGCGTGCGAAGCCGAGCGTGAAGACGTGGCCGCCCATGTACGCCGTCTTCGTGTCATCGGGCTGGCTGGCGTCCCAGAAGTCCACAAGCTCGCGTGCCCACGGGACGAACGGCCCCACCGCCTCCAGCAGTCCCTGGGGCCCGGGAGCAGACCGGGCGGCGTCGTAGGCGGCGCGGAGCGACGCGACAGCGGCGTCTCGCGCGCGGAGGGCCGGCACGACGTCATCGGGTTGACCGGGCCGCTTCGTCGCGTCGAAAGCCTCCAGCACCTTGGCCACCGCCTCCACCAGCGCGGGCGGGGGCTGGGAGGCGCCGCGCAGCACGCGCTCGGCCCAGTCCACCATCGGGTGCGGGCCCTCCGCGTCCTCGCCGTGGCTGGCGCGGTAGTCGTCCGCCTTCGCGCGGATGGCCGCCTCCAACTCCTTCACGCGCGCCTCGGCGCGGACGAGGGCAGCTCGGGCGTTGTCCTTGAGCACCTCTTCGACCTTGAGAACGTCTCGCCAGCCGCCCGGTCCGTTAACGGCGAGGTCTGACTCCCGCTCCAGCGTGGCCACGCGCTCGCGGAGGGTGGCGGCCTTCTGCCGGGCCTCGTCGCGCTCTGCCTCGGCCTTGGCGAGGCGCTCCAGCAGGGCGGCGACGTGACGGCTCGGCCTGTCATTGTACCCAGGCCCCCACTCGCCAGCCCACAGCAGCACTCCGTGGATGGCGTAGCGGTCGGCCTCCCGCTCCCGCTCCAACGTCGCAATGCGCGCGATGGCGCGGTCACGGTCCGCCGTGACGTTGGCGAGCGACTCCTTGAGGGCGTCACGCTCGGACTCGGCCTTGGCGAGGCGCTCCAGCAGGGCGGCGTGCTGGGTCACGACTCGCTCAACGGTCGTATACGCACCATCCATGCTGGTGGGGTCAGCCAACTCCGCGAGCGTCGCAATCTGCTGCGCTCGCCACTCGACCGCACTCCTGAGTGAGTCCGCATCCTTCGTCGCTTGATGCCACGCCGCCCGGACATCAGCCAATTCCGCCTCCAGTCCCGGCACCTTGGCCGCCTCGTCGCGGAGGCGAGCAACGGCGGCGTGGCCCTCCTCATAGGCGCTGCACAGCCCGTGGCGCACCGTCTCGTAGTCCTGCACATGCTGCGGCTTGCTCGTCATGACTCCACCTCCCAGCTCCACTCGATATGGTTGAACATCCAGTCTCGGGCCGCCTCTTCGACGGCCTCCTCATCCAAACTCCCATCCGCCTTCATGTAGTCTTCGCGATACAACTCCAGCACGTCCTCGCACTCCGAGCCGACCATGTTGGTGCTGACGCGTACCTTGATGCGGATGACTCCGTCTCCGTCCATGCGACCTCCTGATTGACGTCCTTATACTGCGGCGCCGAGCATGCGTCAAGATTGGCGCGGGTCTCTTGACGCGGGCTGAATCCTGTGCCAAGGTGCTTGTCGGAGGTGACGAGTGGACGAGAGAGACGACATGCTGGAGAGGGCGCGGGATCTGGAGCTGAGGGCCGCCCGGAAGGAGCGAATGTCCGTGCAGGAGTGGGTGTCCGCGAGTACGGCGAGCGGCCTCCGCAGGGACGCGCGCATGTTCCGCGAGGAGGCGGCAGGCTTGCGCCGCCGCGCGGAGAAGGAAGTGAAGCCATGAAGGGGATCCGCTGGGGAGTCCAGAGGGCGCCGCACCCGTGCGCTGTCGACGTCGTCCACGAGTTCGCCTCGGAGGCCGCCCGCGACGCCTGGGTGGCCGAGAGTCCATTGACGCGGCGCGCGGTTGGCGTCCGTCATAAGGCAGTGCGGCAGTACCGAGATGATCAGGAGGCGCTGTTGCGCGCCAGGGGGCAGTCATGAAGCCGTGGCAAGACGAGTGGGAGTACGACAACGCCGACTCGGAGGTCCGCAGGGTGGGCGGAGGGGTCGTCGGGCGCATCATGGACACCGAGGAGGGGCGTCTGGCCGCGCAGGCGCCCAGCATGGCGCAGGAGCTGCTGGCCGTCATCGCGACATGCGAGACGTTGGCGGGGCTCGTTGCCCCCGAGGCCGCACAGGAACTCGCCATCCGCGCGCGCAAGGCCCGGGAGGTGCTCAAGGACGCGGGGGTCGAGCCGTGAAGCCGTGGGAGCAGGAGTGGGGGCAATTCAACCTCGACGCGCGAGTGGTCACCCGCTCCCATGATGGACTTGTCGTTGCCGACCCTCGCGGAGATTCGCACGCGGAGACGGTCGGCCTCGCTCAATTCATTTCCGCCGCGCCGGACATGGCGAGGGCGCTGATGATGACTGGCGGCGTGCATCATGGCGAGTGGCACGCAAACTCATGTTGGATTGCTCCGTTTCAGCCCTGCAACGACAAGTGCCGGGCGGCCCGCGAGGCTCTCCGCAAGGCGGGAGTCCTGCCGTGAAGACGCCGAATGACGATGCCAAGGTCTCGCTCGATTCCGGATGCGACTCGCTGATCAATCTGATTGAGTCATTAGAGTGGGACGAACAATTCCGCGCATATATGGGGTGGGACGAATGAAGACGCCGATTCTCGTCGCGGTGCGCCTCAAGGGACAACGAGGCCGCAAGGAGTACGCCCATACGGAGCCCGGCAAGGTGACTGCTGGTTTCGAGACGTGGTGTCTTAATCGCTGGCCCCCGAAGGAGGAGGACAAGGCGTTCCGCAGATGGTCCGGATTCGACGGTGACGGGTGGGACAATGGCCCTCGCTGACATCGTCGCCGCGCGCCAGAAGGCCGAGGAAGCGCGTGGAGATGCGTTGGAGGCAGCAGTGTGCGCCAGTGCTGAGCACGCCATGCACGTCTCCATGTTGGCTGAGCGCCTCGCGAAGTCGGTTGAGGGGCTTGGACCAATCCCGGATGAAACGGTCAAGAACCTTTTATTGGCGGTAGCTACTTTCGCAGGAAAGGGGAAGTGAAATGAGGACTGGAGTCGAAGTTGGGCAGGTGCGGATTTCCGTGTGCGGTCGCTGGTCGTGCGAGGTGAACGAAGTCCTGGCGACCGGGAAGGACTTCGTGTGTCGCACCTCCCGGACGAGTGGTGCGAAGCCGGCGCTGGAGATGTTGAGACTGGGGGACGTGTTGACGCGGTATCCCACGGTCGTGCACTCGCCGTTGCCGGTGGACGTGTGAGCAACGCGAAGCCGATCCGGTTGGTGGTGCTGGCGCCTGACGGGAAACCGTTGGGCGTCTGGCCCAAGGCGCCCACTAATTCAAACTGGAGACTCCTCGGGCAGTCTCCGCACGTCAGCTTCAATGGCGGCCCACTTCGACACTGTGAGCGTCATGGCGATGGATGGGCGTTTCGTCTCCGTGAGGGTGAGTTGCCGCCCCATACAATGGAGGAAGCATCATGAGCCGGCTCCTCTTCGCGCTGGTGGATGCCATCTACCTCTCGGCCCGCGAGGAGTCGGGATTCTTCTGCGACCCGTTCGACCATGAGTGCCCAACATGCGAGCGATACGTGCTCCAACTCGGTTGGTGGCGCTCGACGTGGGTGGGCGCGTGAGTTACTCATGCCACTCTGACGGCGACGCCACCCTCTACGTGGGCGACTGCCGGGAGGTGCTGGCGGGCCTGCCGGAGGGCTCCGCGCGAACCTGCGTCACCTCACCCCCGTACTGGGGGCTGCGCGACTACGGGCACCCCGACCAGCTCGGCGCCGAGCGCACGCCCGACGAGTACGTGGCCAATCTCGTGGAGGTCTTCCGAGAGGTGCGCCGGGTGCTACGTCCGGACGGCACCCTCTGGCTCAACCTGGGGGACAGCTACATCAATGCTAAGGGCGCAGCGCATGGCGTCGACCCCAAGCAGGGGGCTCGTCGATTCGGCGTGCGTGTCGTTGACATGCCCCCGCCCCCGGGGCTCAAGCGCAAGGACCTCGTCGGGATGCCCTGGCGCGTCGCCTTCGCGCTCCAGGCTGACGGGTGGTGGCTCCGCTCAGACATCATCTGGGCCAAGCCCAACGCCATGCCGGAGTCCGTCACCGACAGGCCAACGAAGGCCCACGAGTACGTGTTCCTGTTGGCGAAGTCGGAGCGCTACTTCTACGACGCGGACGCGGTGAAAGAGGCGGCGAAGAAGGGGCACGCTGGGAGCAAGTTCCACACGGGCAAAACAGCGGAGCACCAACTCAGGCGAGCCAGCGACAAGCCGCGCAAGGACGACGGGAACCGCAACGCTCGCAGCGTGTGGAGCATCGCCACCCAGCCCAGCGGCATCGAGCACTTCGCAATGATGCCGCCCGAACTCGCGCAGCGCTGCATCCTCGCGGGCAGCGCTCGCGGCGACACCGTCCTAGACCCGTTCTCCGGCGCGGGAACGACGGGGCTCGTGGCGATGGAGCACGGGCGGCGCTACCTCGGCGTGGAGCTGAATCCGCGCTACGCCGACCTCTCCGTGGAGAGATGGAGCCGCGTGCAGCGCACCCTCTTTGCAGCCGGGGCCGGTCGATGAGACTCGTCGCCACCGGGAGCCGTGCGCTGACGGAGGCGCATGTACCGCAGTTGCGCTCCTTCCTCGGCACGGTGTTGCGCGCCCACCTGCCCTACGAGCCCGGGTACGTCTTGCAGGCGCTTTTCAGTGGGGAATGTCCGTCCCGGCATGGCCATCCACGCTTTCGATGGCGGGAGGAGCCAGCCTGTGGTGGTTTGGCGCTGTGCTCATTGAATGGCGTCGCGGGAGGCGAAACATAGGGGGTTGACACATGCCGTTGAAACGTGCGTGCTCATGGCGGGGCACGCATGGGGAACGACAAAGCGGCAATTCTTGCCGCCGAATCAGCACGAAGACGCAAAGAGCGCGAGGAGCGCCGGGCGAAAGCCTTGGCCCTCCTCGCTTCTGGCGTTTCCGCCATTGAGGTTGCGTCTCGGCTGAGAGTCTCTCCGCGCACCGTGCGCGCTTGGCGCCAGGGGGCCGCATGAGCCCCCACCCCAAGCTGATAGGCCTCAAGCGAAGCGCCTACCGGCCATACCGCCAATGGGCGGTAGACTCCCTGGAATACGCGGACAAGCTGCCGCCTGACGCGCAAGCATGGCTTGAGCGCTTCCTCCGCGAGCACTACGACGCAGACACGGAGTTGCTCAACCCTGAGCGACACCTGCGCAAATGCCGCCGCTGTCGCAATGGCGAGCCATGCAACAAGCGCCGAGAGGGCCCTGCCATCCACCGAGACGAGGTGGTGTTGACGGATGAGTGCGTGCTGCCTCGCCGCTGGCGCCGCTGGTGGGGGAAGCAGTTGGAGTTGTGGCCCGCGCTGGTGGCGGAGTGGCTCAACCGCGCCCATGGCGGCGTCGAGGTGGCCACATGGCGCGACTACCGGCGCGAATGCTTCCGGCGCCAAAACTACGCATATGACGACGTCTACTCTCGCGGCGGAGTCTCGCTGTGGGAGGACTTGGAGCGAGTGGAGGCCGAGGGGCTTGTGCCCGTCGTCCGCTCGACGCGAGGGTGACATGGCGAAACACCACCAACAGCCGCAACAGCAGTCTCTTCCGCGCCCCACGGCGCCCCTGACTCCCGTCCAGCCGAAGGACGAAACGGCGGAGGTGAGGACATGGCTTGCCCTCGGCCGCGTCGAAGGAGGCCGTCATGCCGTGGCCTACCTCAAGACGCAAGGGACGCGAGTTGTGGAGTCTCTCCTGTTGAATTCGCGCTATGGCCCCATGCCGTGCAAGGACGCCAGCATGGCGGAGGACACGTGGGAAGAGGCGAGTTACCCCGTCCTCTTCCTCGGCCAGCCGCCCCTCACGGTGAAGGCCGAGACGCTGACGGAGGGCAAGGCGCTGGGCCTCCATAGGGTGGGCGGGAAGACGCTGGCGGTGGAGGTGGAAGTGGAGGGGAGCCGCCTTCTCTCCGAAGAAGGACGCGCGCTGTGGGCGGGCAGCAAAATGGACGCATGGGCGGAATTGACGAGTTACGCCGCTCACAACCTCCTGCCGAATTGGCAGGCCGAGCGGCGCCGCGCCGCACGGAGGAACGCATGAATCATTACCCCGTCCATTTCGTCCATTGCTTCGAGTGCCGACTACCTGTGACGCCCACAGGCAGGCCGTTGGGCGGCGGCACAGCGCAACATGCGGCCGATGCCGTGGCGCGGCTGTGCGAGATGCTGCGCATCGCCTACCGACAGCAGGTGACGCCGTGAGCGCATGGCAACATGCAGGCGCCTATGTGGCGGCCTTTGCCGTCACAGCCATCGGATGTGTCGGCATCGGCTGTGGCGTGGAGTGGCCGGGAGTCGTCGCCATTGGCCTCGCCGTGGGTCTCCTGCTCGGCTTTCGCGCCCTGGAGACGCTGGACGGTCGGCACCGCGCGCAGGACGTGGCGGCCCTTGTGGCGCAGGTGGCCGCGCTGAAGGCCGAGATGGCCAAGGCCACTGAGACGGCTGAGGGCGCGTTGCGCACGGCGCGCGCCGCAAACGAATCCCGCAAGCACACCTACTGAGGGCAACATGGGCGACAACGACGAGACGAAGAACGCTGAGAAGCTGCCGCCCGCGTGGGACCGCAAGGGCGGACTGATTCCTGGGCGCGGTAGCCTCAACCCTGGAGGCAAGCCCAAGTGGGTGAAGGAGTTCCAGATCGTCTTCCGCGACAGGTTGGCACAGCGCGCCGCCGATGTCCTGGAGAGGGTCATGGACAGGGCCCTCAACGTCGAGGACATCGAGAAGGCTGTGAGAGAGGCGGAGGCGCAGAACAAGCCCCACGTTATCGCCAGCCTCGAAGGCGCGCTCAACGAGCGCTACAAGCAGGCAACCAACGCGGCCGGGCACGCTTTGAAGTATATCCTGCCCGTCGTGAAGATGGACAATAAGCCGACGCCCGAGGAGCGGGAGGAGGCTTCCGCGCTGCGGAAGCTGTCGACTGGCGAGTTGCTGGCGCTGGCGAGGAAGCGGGAGAAGGGCGAAGAACACTGATGGATGACTTGACGCCCGAGGAGTGGGACGCACTACGCCACGACGCCATGGAGGAGTTGTGGCGCCGTGGTGAGGTGTGGCCACTCCTTGAGGCGCTGTTGGACCGCGACCAGCTGTCGGATGCGCGCGCCATTTTCGAGGGCTGCGACATCCAGCGAGGACAGTTGCCGCAAGACGATTACGTGCTGGACATCAGCCGCCAGCGCGGCAAGTCGTGGCTGTGCTGCGTGCTGTGGGTGGTGCTGTGCCGATGCCTTTCAGGATTCATCGTCAAGTATTGCGCCCAAGAGCAGAAGTCCGTTCGCGCCATCGTACAGCCCACCGTGGACGCCATTCTCGTTGACTGTCCGCCCGAGTGGCGCCCGCGTTTCGTGCCGGATGACTCGAAGTGGGTTTTCCCGAATGGCAGCAACTGCACGGCTGCCGGTGCGGACAACAAGCAGTACACCGCCCTTCGTGGCCAGAAGAGTCACCTGAACATTAAGGACGAGTCCGCATTCTATTCGGACTATGAGGCCGTGGAACGCGTCCTGGCGCCGCAGACGCAGACGACGAAGGGCTTTGCGATTGACGCCTCCACGCCTCCTGAATCTCCGGGGCACCCGTATACCACGGTAGCCAAGGCGGCGAAGCGGCGTGGGCGGTATTCGCACCGCACCATCTACAACCACCCGCGCATGACTCCCGCCGAGGTGGACTCCTTCTTGCGCAAGGAGGCCGCCAAGAAGGGTCTCACGCTGGAGCAATTCAAGGAGACATCTTACTACAAGCGCGAATTTCTCTGTCAGCACGTCGTGGAAGAGGCGCGCGTCATCGTCCCTGAGTGGCAACACGTGGACGAGTCGAAGGTTGTTGTCGACCACCCGCGCCCGGTGCGGTACACGGCGTACTCCGTTATTGACCCGGGAGAGACGCGCAGCCTCTTTGTCGGCCTCCATGGCTTCTGGGACTTCGTTCTGGGCGTGCTTCATGTAGAGCGAGAGACGGTGCTTCGCTATCCATCCACTTCGGAGTCCGGAGAGGCGCTGGTGGAGGCTGAGCGGGTGTTGTGGAAGGACGATTTGGCGAATGGACGGATTGACGCAATTATCCGCAAGTCAGACGTGGATGTGACGCTGATTCGGGACCTCAACAAGCACCCTTACAACCTGCCTTTCGAGGCCACAGAGAAGACGAATGCGGATGCCGCGCGCAACGCCACACGCGCCGCCATTGCCAGCGGGCAGATTCTCATCAGCCCCAAGTGCAAGGTGCTGCTGCTGACGCTCGACACGGGCATTTGGAACAAGCAGCGAACCAGCTATGAGTTCAGCGAGCAGACGGGCCATGCCGACGCGTGGGACACGTTGTGCTATATGTGGCGCAACGTGCAACGCAACCGCAACCCCATGCTGACGGTGCCCGCGCACGTACATATTCCGGGGCAGCAACTGCCGCGCACGCCCGCGCAGGCGGCCTTCAAGGGCGCTTTCAAGAGGATTGGGACATGAGCCTGGGGCTGCCTCCGCTGCGCATTTCGCTGACGCCCGAGACGCACCGCGCGCTGGAAATCTGGCTGCAAGCCTGCATTGAGCGCGTGGAGCGCGAGGGCCGTATGGCGTCGCTGGAGGGCGGTGAGTACCGGGGCCGCGTCAACGGTGCGAAGAGAATGGCCACACTCCTGTCCGAGACTTTGACGCCCGTGAAGCAAGGCGTAGAGTCGGAACAGGAGGAGGCATGAAAATTCTCGATGTGTTGCCGCTGGGATTGAGCCGAGACAGGCAACTCGAAGACTTCCGCCTCATGGTGACGGAATACGAGTGGCGCTTCTACTATGAGCCACTCGGGTTCCAAACTGGAAGCATCAGCCGCAAGAAGGTTGCTGAAATGCAGCTGCGACTCGGTGGCCGCTTTGCGCTTGAGGAGTGGCTGGAGGCCGAGATTCGACGCGCCTGTGACGTTGACCCGCTGCGCGTCATGCAGATTGCGCAGGTGGGGCCATGAGCGCCGCTGGCTTCTTCAGCGCATTCACCCACGCCGTGGACGCCATTGGACGCATGGTGGAGTGTGAGACGCAGGCGAGCGCTGCCAACTACCACCGCAAGGTGATGGCGGCCTATGGGCAGGTATATGGGCCGCTCCACGCTCGCGAGGTACAGCGGCAAATGGCTGCGATTCTGGATGGCTGCGAGGCCCTTCGGCAGGGGGCGGACCCGTGAACTACATGCAATGCGAGTGTGGCGCCTATCACTTCGCTGGACGCCCCTTTTGTGAGGGCTGTGGCGCACAGCCTCCGCGCCCCAGGTCAACGCATCGGACTGACGCCGACGCGGACCCGGAGACGTCGCCCGATGACTTCTGCGCCGTCACCATCGCCCTGACGGCAGCGCTGGAGGCCAACAACGGGAAATGGGCTGTCGCCTAGTAATAGGAAAAGCATGGCCCTCTCATACTTCGCACGCCTTCCGCCCTACAGTCACGAACTTGGGGCGCGCCTTATGGGCATGGTGGACCGTTGGTATCAGGGACTCCCTGGCCTCCGGGCGTACCAGCGCGCGCGGCGCGTGCGAAACCTTTACTACGGGCTGCCGTCCACGACGTCGCCATTCGATATCACCAGTGTGGCCATGCTGGGCGAGCAGGGCGAGTTGAGCGCAATCCAGGTGAATCGGCTTCACCACCTCGGCCAGCGGCTTCTCACCATGGCGGGTACGGACGACTTCGGCTGGCAGCCCGTGGCCACGAATGCGGACACCGCCAGCCGGGAAGAGGCCATTCTGGCGGGCAGTGTGTTGGAGCATGAGAAGCGCGCCAGTCGTCTCCAGAACCTCCGCCACTCCTTCGACGAGTTGTCGATTCTGGATGGCTTCTCGTACTTCTCCGTCCGGTGGGACCCGAGCGCCGGCCCGAAGTACGAAGACCTCGAAGGGCAGGCTGTCTACGAGGGCCGTCTGAAAACAGCGCCACACTCGTGGTGGCGCACCGTCATGGACGTCAACCGTCGTGACTCCAAACACGACTGGCTGATTCTCACCGAGTTCCACAACCGCTGGGACTTGGCCGAGCAGTATGGGCGCGGCAACCCATCCCTCTACGACAAGCTGACGCGCCTGCCGCCCGAAAACCGCTTCGTCCTCCAGTGGCAGGAGTCGGTTCGCGGGCGCATGTGGGACTTCGACACGGACCCGCAGGTGCCGCTGTATACCCTCTTCCACAAGCCGACGCCTTCTGTTCCAGAGGGGCGCGAAGTCCGCTTCGTCGCGGACGGCACCATCCTCTGGGACGGCCCCTCCGTGTATGGCGAGGAGTTGCCGGTGTACCGCGTGGCCTCGGCCGACGTGGTGGATACGCCATTTGGCGTGTCTCCGCTGGCAGACGTAGTGGCGCTCCAGCAGGTCGTCAACATGATGTTTTCCACGATGACGACCAACGCCGTCAATCACGGCGTGGCCAATATCGCTGTGCGCAGCCAAGCCAACCTGTCCCGCAGCCAGTGGGACGGCGCGAATATCTGGGAGGTGGAGGACCCGGAGAAGGACGTCAAGGCGCTGGATCTCGTCCGCATGTCGGCTGACGTGAAGGACTTGGCGCAAATGCTATTGGGAGAGATGACGACCCTTATGGGCTTCAATGCCGTCTCCCTCGGCATGCAGGAACACCAGATGTCCGGGCGCCTCGCCGCGCTGCTGGACTCCAAGTCCGTGCAGTACGCCTCTCTATTCATCGCTGGCGACAGGCAGGCAGTGACGGACCTCGGAACGGCTGTCATCGACCGTTACCGGAGATTCGCGCGCGCGCCGCGTAACCTCGAAGTCATCGCTGGCGAGGGCCGGCGCTACATGCTGGAGGGCTTCGTCGGCAAGCAACTGGGCTCCATCGCCCGCGTCACGGTGGACACGCGCAACGGCATCATGTCGACGGTGTCCGGGAAAATGGCCTTTGCGGAGACGTTGGTGGAGTCGGGCGTGCTGGAGAACCCCAACCCCCTGCCGCTGCGCGTCCTCACCAGCGTCTACACCCAGGGCAACCTGGACGTGGCCCTGCTGCCCGTCGAGACGAGCGACATGTTGATGGCGCGAGAGAATGACATGCTCGCCCGAGGCGAAATGCCGGTGGTGCGCGCGACGGACGACCACGTCGCCCACATCCTCAAGCACCGCGAGGTGGAGGCGAACCCGAGCGTGCGCATGGACGAAGCAGTTGCTGCCGCCACTGGCGACCACATCAACGAGCACATTGCCAACTTGCGCATGCTGGACCCGGCACTCCTCAAGATTCTTGGCCAGCCTGCGTTGGCGCTGGAGCCCGGCATGGCTCCTCCGATGCAGGACGCCGCAGCCCCACTCCCTCCCGGCAGCATGCCCGCTGAGGGCCCCCGGGTTGATGACGGCATGGCGGGAATGATGGCACCTGACCAACTGCCAGACATGCCAGACATGCCAGACATGCCTGCCCCTGCCGAGCCTCCGCCCGGCACCCTTCCCATGTAAGGAGACTCGCCATGGCTGATACCGCACCTGCCGCACCTGCCGCACCGCCTACCCCAGCTGAGCCTCACAAGCCGCACCACTCCGCCCTTCAGCCGCGCGACCAGGGGAAGTTTGCCGGCGCGCCTGACGCCTCAAAGGCGCCTCCTCAGGGCGCCACGGCAGCGCCCCCCGCGCCGAAGGTCTACAAGTTGGGGGGAAAGGAGTACACGGACCCGGACGCCCTTTACGCCCACGCGCAGGCCGCCCACGCTGCCGCGCTAGAGGCCAAGGCCGAGAGAGAGGCCCTCGCCGCTTTTAAGAAGCAGGCGGAGGAGGCCGCGCGCCGAGCGAAGGAGTTGGAGGCCAAGGCGGCCAACCCGCTGGCGTCGCTGACCGCCGAGCAACGTCGGGAGTTGCTGTTGGAAGAGGCGCGTCAGTGGCAATTGGAGGAGGAAATCCGGAAGATGCCTCCGGAGCAACAGGCCATCGTCCGCGCCCGGCAGGAGTTGGACAAGGAGCGCAAGGCGCTGGAGGCAGAGAAGGCTGAGCGCCAGCGGCAGGCCGAAGAGGCGAAGGCAAAGGCCGAGCGGGAGCGGCAGGCCGCCGAGGACAAGGCCGCCGAGGACCAGCTGCGCGGACATATTGGCGCCAGTTTGGAGGCGTCTGGGCTGCCGATGACGGCGAACAACTTCCTGCGCGTCACGGCGATTGTCCGTGGCGGCCTCGACAGAGGCGTCCTGTACCCCGCCGAGGTGATTGGCGCCAAGGTGCGTCAGCAGGTGGCGCTGGAGCGCGCGGAGACGCTGAAGGCCGCGACGCTGGCGGACCTGCTGACTCCGGAAAACATCGCCAAGCTGGAGGCGATTGAGGACCCGGCGCAGCTGCGGCTGCTGGGGAAGCTGGGCGAGAAGTTGCGCAAGCTCAACCTCGCTGACGCGGGACTGCGCCCCGTCGTCGCTCCTCCGCCCACCCAAGGCAACCTCCAGACGACGGAGCCGGACTGGCCTCCGGGTGACCCGCGCTGGGAAAAGCACGTCCGCGACAAGGTGCGCGGGCGCTAGCCGCTGGCACCGGGCTCCATGGAATAGGGCCGTGTAGAGGTCAAAAGCCTACACACCTTCCTCCATGGAGCCCTCATGGCGCCCCCTCCTCCGGTAATCGACACCAACCAGCTGTACGCGAACTTCAAGGAGATTTACGGGGACAAGTTCCTCACGATGTCTCCGGTGGATCGCCAGTTGTATGACGCGTTCCCCTTCGAGGCTGGAGATGAGCCCGGCCGCGCGTACTACGAAGCCATTCGCATGACGGAGGAGCAGGGTTACACCTTCAACCTGCAAGGCACCTCCAACCGCACGTTGAACCCGTCGATCGCGCTCAAGACGGAGCGCGCCAGCATCATCGGCAACATCATGGAGTTCCGCTCCTCGGTGGACATGGAGGCCATCAAGCGTGGCGGCTCGACGAAGCAGGCTTTCCGCGAGACGATCGGCATCAAGCAGGAGGGCCTGCGCGACTCTATGCTGTTCCACACGGAGTGGACGCTTCTGCGCGGCGGCACGCCCTGTGGCACCATCACCGCCCTGGCGGCGGACCCTGCTGGCAATGCCGCGCGCCGCCTGCTGACGCTCTCCACCACCGGCTACGCTGACGCCTTCTGGTCGAACAGTGAGAACATGCCGATGGACATCTACGACACCACGAGCGCGACCCTCGCGCCGGGTGCCGTGCGGCGCAACACGGTGACGGCGGGAACGCTGAACAAGTTCCGCGTCATCTCGTGGCTGCCCGACACGCGGCAGATTCTCGTCGAGGCGGACCTGAACACGGACTGGACCGCCGTCGTCGCGAATGACCGGCTGTGGCGCACTGGCGCGTACCTCGCGGAGGACCTCGGTATGCTGACGATCTGCGGCATGTCCGGGCAAACCGTCTTCGGCATCTCTCAGACCGTCTATGGCAAGTGGAACTCGTACCGCGACGTCACGGGCGGCCCGCTGACCATGTCGAAGATTCAGCGCGCCATCGCCGGGATTCGTGGCCGCTCCGCGATGAAGGCCGCCTACACGGCGCGCATGCACCCTCTCCAGTGGGAGGCTGTGCACAACGACCTGACGGCGCTGCGTCGCTTCGACTCGTCCTACAAGATGAGCAAGGCCGACGCGGGGCACTCGGAAATCGAGTTCTACAGCGCGGCTGGCACCGTGAAGCTGATCTCCAACGTGTTCATGCCGCTGGACTCGTGCATCATCACCGACGAGTCCACGTGGAGCCGGCGCGGCGTCAGCGACATCGACTTCAACATGCCCGGCGCGGGGGCCGACGGCAACCCGCAGATGTACGTCATCAACCAGGACCAGAACGTCATCCAGTTCCGCGCGTACGGCCAGCAGGGGATGTTCTGCAACCGGCTGAACCGGAACGCGTACCTCGGCAACCTGGACATCCCCGGCACCTGATGCCAACGGGCCCGGTTGAGTAGCGCCGGGCCCTCATCCTCTCCAGGAGACTGCAATGGCATACGGACGAACGGTCATCACGATTACCCACCCCAACGACGACCTCACGCTTCCGAGCGGAACCGAGGCCGGCCGCGTCACCAATGCGGCAGTGGTGTTTCTCGAAAAGAACTACGCTGGCGGCACGCGCACGGGGACGACTGTTGCCATTGGCCAGGGTGGCACGCAAGCCACGGGGACGCTGACGTTCAGCAGTGCTACGGGCACCGTGGGTGCCACCATCAACGGTATCGCCGCGACGGTGACGGCTGCGGGTGGCGACAACAACACCGCGACGCTGGTCGCCAATACCATCAACGGGAGCGTCAACCCGCTGATTCAGGGCATTGTCACGGCGAGTGCCACGGGCAACGTGGTGACGATTACCGCCGTTGCGTATGGTGCCAGCGGCAATGCCGTCACTCTGGCTGCGTCTGGCACGGGTGTTACGGCGTCTGGCGCGCGCCTGACTGGCGGAGTCTCGCCAACCACTCGGACGCTGGTGAGGTGACACCATGGCCCTGACTGCGCAGAAGGCGTTGGAAATGCTGACTGACCTCGAAGGGTGGCTGTCCATGAAGGCCGCCGAGGAGGCGGGCATGGATGAGCCCGACGAGCCTCCCTCCGAGGAAGCCATGGAAGGCGCTGGCGAGTCTGGCGCCCCTCCTGGTGCCGGGGACAAGGGTGTGGGCGTCGTCATCGCGCTCAAGCCCAAGGGTGGCCCTGGCGGCGAGAAGGTGCCTGGGTGTGCCGACTGCGAGGCTGGCACGCCTCACCAGCACATGGGGCGCTGACTCGGCGCCGCAGACTTCGCCCGGCCAGTGCTTCGGCGCTGCGCCGGGCTTTCTTTTTGAGAGGCCACCATGGCACAGGGCGACACCGCCGCACTCCTCAAGTCGATTCGCGGGCACACCCAACTGCCCACGGCGCAAATCACCTTCGACAACGCCACCACTCTGGAGATTGCGACAGAGGAGTTGTACTCCTACTTGCTGCCGACGCTACTCCAGGAGAGGCAGGAGTTTTGGACGGGGGCGCAAGGGCGCTACACCATTGCGTTACAGGAGGGCGTTGGAGTGTACCCCATTCGCCCGCGCGCGGCGGGCATGAAGATTCGCAGCGCACGGCTGCTGGACATCGTCGGCACGCCAACGCCACTGGCCACCTATGAGTTGGAGGACGTCAACAAGTGGGTGCAGGACTCGGGCTACCCTTCGGGCTTGGTGCTGGAGGGCGGAAGTTTCCGCCTCTTCCCAACGCCGCGTGGACTGGCCGGCTGGAGCGTAGAGGTGCAGACGTACCTGCGGCCCGCCGCGCTGGTGGAGTCCATTCGGTGCGCCGTCGTCAACAACATCCTCCCGGTGCCCGCTGGCCAGACGAGCGTCCAAGTCCTCATCAACGCTGACAACATGGACCTGATTTCCGGTGTTGGCACGCTGGACATTGTCCGCAGCACGCCGCCGTTTGAGGGCGTCGCCGTCAACGCGGCGCTGACGGATGCCATCAACATGGGTGGCTCAAGCTACCAGCTGATTTTCGCTGGCACTTTCGACGTTGCCGAAGGGGATTACGTGTGCTTGCCAGACACGGCGCCCGTGGTGCAGGCGCCCCTGGAGTGGCACCCGCTGCTGGCCCTCAAGGTGGCCGCGCGCCAGCTGGCCTCGGTGGGCGACACGGAGATGGCATCCGTCAAGGCAGCCGAGTTGAAGGAGAAGGAGGCGAAGGTAGGCATCGTCATTCGCCCGAGGCGTGAGGATGCAGGCCGAAAGGTGGGCAACGGCACCTCGAAGTGGCGCAGCGGCTGGCCCTCCACGTGGTGACAAGGGGAGTTTGCGTGACTGAGAGTGAACTTGTGTTAAATGGCGGACACCACCATCCCGTGAGGGTTTGTGGCTACCCATTGAAAACGAGGCGCATACGCGTCCCATCTTTCTCGTCCCTGTCCTGCTGTTGGCATGTGGTGCTGCCAAGCCCAAGTGCCCTCCCGTCAACTCCGCGCCGCCGACGACATGCGGTCTCAACCAGACATGCGAAACCGAGTGCGGAATTTGGGGGCCTGAAGTGAGTACCCAAGTATTCGCGGCAAAGGGGCTCTACCGTAGCCCCAACTACGTCTCGGATGTGCCTGCTGGTGCGGCGCTGGTCGCGGACAACCTCGTTGTGCCGCGCCCGGATATCTACGAGACGCACCGAGGCGCGGAGCGTCTGCCGGGCGTGTTCCCGGACGGCGTGGACATCACTGCCATGGTGGAGTTCCGAGGCGTCCTCATCGCCTATGGCGCTGGTCGCCTTGCGCGCTACTCCAGCGGCACGTGGGTTCAGTACACGGGGACCTACCTTCCGCCCGATGGTCCGCTGCGAGATTCAGAAGGGGAGATGCTCCCTGGCCGCGTCATCTTCCACGAGGTGGGCGAAGCGCTGTATTTCACCACGTCAAAGGGCGTCTTCCGTCTGGAGGATCCTCTCTCACAGCCTGAGTTGTCGGGCGTTATCCAAGCGCTTGCTGGAGTCGTCACGCTGTCAGTGGGAGTCGGGACGGCGCTGCCCCCAGAGTCCTCAGTTGCGTTCCGCTATGTCTGGGGGAAACGGACGACAAAAGGGCGGCTGATTCTGGGCGCTCCCTCCGGACGCATGGTGATCTACAACACCAGCACGACCGACGCGAAAGACGTTGTCCATGCGGTTCCGGTCCCTGCTGAGGTTCGCGATGTAGACGGCTATTTCCTGCAAGTCTACAAGTCGCAGACCTTCCCGCTCAATGTCGCTCCAGACGATGAGATGGCGCTGACCTATGAGCGCGCCGTCTCCGAGATGGGGACTGGTTCAGTCTTCACCTTCAGCGACATCGACCCAGAACCACGTGGCGCTGCTGCGTATTTCGCTCCCAGTGTCGGATCTCTTCAAGACTCGAAGTATCGGCCGCCGATTGCTACGGACATCATCACCTTTGGTGGGTCGACAGTCTTTCTGAATGCGCAAGGGCCGCAATCCATCGATCTTACTCTGCTGGGTGTCGGAGGGCCTAACGGCCTTCAGGTCGATGACGGACTAATCTTCCGCTTCGCGGATGGCACTGCCGAAAGCTACTATGGAGCCACGTCCGAGGGGCTTCCGGGCAGTGGCACCTTCCAGGTCTATACGACCGGGACTCCCGCCCAAAACATTGCCGACACGACGAATAGCCTCCTGCGAATGATGAATCGCCGTACCAACGGGAAGCTGTACGGGCAATACTTGTCCACCGACAACGACTTCCCAGGGCAATTTCAGGTGTCGGCACGCACTCTAGATCAGCCTGCGATCATCGTTCGCGCTGGGCAGACCCGGCCCTGTTTCGCCCCTGACCTCAACGTCCTACAAATCCCATACTCTGTGTCCAGGAGTGCTGGCGTTGTGACGGTGACGATGTTTGCCGGGTATCCTCACGGATTCAACGTTGGCGATACTTTCGTATGGAGCACAAACCCGACCGACGCCATCAACTTCCCGCCTGGAGTCAAGACGGTTGCAACCGTCGTCGATTCACTGACGTTCACCTACAACGAGGCTGGCCCTAATGCGGTAGTCGCGTTGACGGGGAGCACAATCATTCGAGACGTTCCAGACGTTGAGACAATCGCATCGGTCTATTCGGTAGCGTGGTCTCCGCTCCAAGAACCAGATGCGGCGCCAGTGCTCCAAAACGCCCAGGCTGGCAACCCCGATTTGCCGGTGCTGCGCGCGCTGCTGCTGGACAATAGCCTCTATCTCCTCAAGGAGGACGGTCTCTTCCGGCTGAGTGGTAGCACGCCCAACACCTTCGCGGTGGACGCCTATGACACGACGGTGTCCTTCCGCTCGCCGTGGGCCTCATGGACGCTGGGCGGTCGTGCCTATGCCCTCACCACAGAGGGACTCAAGGTGTGGAGCGAGTCCGCCAAGCCGCAGCCGGCGAGTGTCTCTATCGAGCAAGACTTGCTCGACCTGATGGGGCAGTTCCCGGACGCCGTCAACAGCCTCTCGTTCGTCGTCAACTACGAGTCGGAGCGTCGCCTCTACCTATGGCTGCCCACGAGCAACGACTCCGTGTCGGCGGACGCGGCGTGGGTGTACTCGTATTTGACGGACACGTGGACGCGATACGTGCAACCAGCAAATACCGCGATTGTCTCGCCGGAACTCAATCGAATGGTGATTGCGCCCCCTGGCTCGCCGCAGCTGCTGCGCGAGCGCAAGACGCGCACCAACGCGGATTTCCAGGGCCCTGACGGTGAGGCGATTCCCGTCGCGTTGGAGTACACGGCACAGGTGGGGGGCAGCCCGCTCGACTCCAAACAGTGGAGCCGCTTCTCGTGGCACTTCGAGGCCCAGACACCTTCGGTGGTGACGGCCTCCTACCGCACCGAAATCACCCTGGACCCACAGGTGGTGACAATTCCCGGAAGCGGCACCGCGTCCTCGGGCATCCTTCAAACGCTGGTGCCACCCGAGACAGCGCGGAGCCAGTACCTCTACAGTCGTATTGAGCATGCGGTGGCCCAGCAGCCATTCCGCTTGCTTGGCTACGTGGTGCGGCACCGCAACTACCGGCAGAAGTGATTTCTTGACTCGCACGGAGAGTCCGGTACTCTCCACCTCGTCACTGGCGTCCTCCCAGTGGCCGTGCGCATCCTAGGCATGCTTCCTCCTGCACAAGGCTGCGGGCTCCACTGGGCAACTGGTGGGGCCCGTAGTCTTTGGGTGTAGCCAACCCAAGGAGGCTGTATGCGAGTCGCTGTGCTGCTGTTGCTGTGTGTGGCGTGCAGTGGGCCCTCGGAGTACGAGCGCGGGGTGTTGACGCGTCCTCCGCCCTCAACGACGTACACCCCGCAGGGTGCTGGCGCGCCCATGCGTGGTCAGCCAGGAGAGGCCAAGCAGGACGTGCCGCGCAGCCCCAACCGGCGCGTGCTGCCGCCAGAGTCGCGCCCTGGCATTTGGGCAGCAGACGAGAATGCGCCTAAACCCAAGCGCAACGTCAATCCCCAGGCCAACGCCAACCGCACCCGCGCGCCCATGGAGGACACTCCAGCCGGGATTCCGGATGCTGCATGGAAGGCGTGCTGGGACACTACCCAGAAGTGCCTCAACAACTACGAGGACACGTCCTACTACTCGGACGCGGACTATGACTGTATGCGCTGGTGGCTGCTGGTGGCGTGTGGCACCTCCGCCAATGGCTTCACAGAGTATCGCCCGGAGGTGGCGCAGAAGTGGGGAGAGGGGTGGGACACTAAGCGTTACATCGACGCGTCCCATGAAATCCGCAGCATCGTCTGCCACTACGTGCCAGACATGCCGCGCCGGCTGAGCAAGGACTATGAGCGCCTCGCAGGCGCATGCATGCCTCAGTGGAGGGCCCTTTTCACCGCGCCTTAGTTGCCAGCGAGTGCCACGAGTGTAGAGTCCGCCTGCCGCCCACGGGCGGACTCACACAGAGGTGACACATGGCAGGGATGTACCGATTCGCAGTCAAGGGCGGTGGTTTCGCACGGGTGGACCCAACGCAGGTCCGCTCGATTCTCCCCAGCGGCGGAGAGTCCTCGGGCTACTCCAAGCTGGTGCTGGATGGAGGGCACTCGGTGACGGTTGAGGGGATGGTCGAGCGACTCCACGAGATCCTCTGCCAGTACACCGTGGCGCCCATCGCGCCCGACCAAACTGAGGAGTCTCCCGTCAGCGTCGGATAGTCGTTCCCGGCCGCTCCACCCTGCCCACAGGCTTCCAGCAGCGCCCCTTGTGCTCCCAGAGGTTGCGGGGGCACGGGGGCGCCGGGACTCCACCATCTGGGTAGGCTGGTAGCACCCAGCACGCTCCGTTGATTTCCACCTCCACCTCACCGCAGGGCGGCCGGCGCCAGTTGTCGCTGGGCGTCTTGGGGATGGGGGTGGACATCAACTCCAGGACAGAGGACAGCGCCACATCTGATTCGCAAGGCGCGGCCTCTGCCCGCACGGGCGGCGCATTGCGGCGCAGTAGGTGGGACTCCCCAACGTGCCACAGGAGGGACAGGGAGCAGGCGGCCAAATACCAGGGCCACCGCTTGGAGTGCAATCGGTACATGCCGCCAGTGGACCACGGCTTAACCCGCAAGTCACGCTCGGCTTGACTCCCGGGCGACATGCACACAGACTGGCGTCATGCTCTCGCTAATCCGCCGACTCTTTCGCCGTGAGCCGCCGCACCTGAGAGGTAGGGTGCCCGCCGAATGTGGCGTGGGCGTCTTTGATGACCGGCATTGCGCGTGGCCGTGGGCCAGCGGGGCACCGGGTGAACCCGCTTCCTGGTGCATTCACCAGCACCGTGCGAATGGGGATAATGCCTGTGGGCACTACGACGCCCCATGGCGAGACCGCGACATGGAGGCAGCGCGCTCCGCCCAGCGGGCCTCAGAGGCCCAGCAACTTGCCATGCACAATGCTATCGCTCCTCCAAGGTTCATCGCGGCCAGGGACTGTTGGCACCACGATTCCATGGGGCTCCCCTTGACCGACAGGGCCATTTGGACGCCCGACATTGTCGAGTGCGACTGTCCAGCGAGGCCGAGCCCAGCGGAGAATGCCAAGCGCTACTCGCGCCCAGAGTGGACGTGGTAACCTGCACGGATGGCGCCGAAACTTCCCGTCCGCAAGATCGACGAAGCCGATTGCCCCGACTTGCCGGGTGACTCCAGGACGCAGTTGCTGGAGCCACTCAACCGCAACCTGGACGTCCTGTCGCTGGCGCTGGATGCCGGCCTGACGCTGGCCAACCAGCGTGTCCTCGTCAAAACGGTGCAGGTGATTGGCCCCGACGAGTGGGTGCCGCTCACGCTGGCCCCCAACTGGGCCGCTGGCCTGGACACCTCGGCGCCGTCCCCAGCTTACCGCTACAGCGTTGACGGCCTCTGGACGGAGTTGAGGGGTGCCGTCCGGTGGACGGGCGGCGGGAGCCCCGCTAGTGGGACGCTGGTCGCCACGCGCCTGCCCACCGCGACGGGTCGATGGCGGCATGTGGTGGACTCCGCGACGGGCTATGGCCGCGTGGACTCGTTTGGCGATGGGACGCTGACGTACGTGACGGGCGGTGCGGCGGACCTCTCGTTGGCCGGCGCGCGCTACGAGGTGGCCAACCCCTCGTTGCCTGCTTGGGCCAAACCTCTCGACGTCGTCCTAGGGGAGGTCAACAAGCCCCCCATGGGGCGCCCCGAGGACGTGCGCATTCTCTATGTGGAGCGGGAGGACAAGCAGCTTCCGGGCCCCGTGTCCATTGAGGGTTGGGTGGCGGGCCCCGTGTCTGCCGACAAGCGAAGCACCGTTCGCTTCAAACGCATCAACGGCCTTGCGCAAGGCGTCAAATACCGAATCACCTTCCTCTTCCAATTGCCGGACTAGTCCACTTGACACGCCAGTAAGTCCGTGCGAGTCTGCGTGCATACCGAGGGAGGCAGCACATGGACACGATGCGGATTCGGACGGATAGCGGAGTCGTGGAGATGCCCGCGCGGATGCCGGACAGTTTCACCTTCGAGGTGTTCCTTCCCTCACGGGGGGTGAGGACGTTCACCGCGTTTCTCGACAGCCGTAACGTCGCGCTGGCGGAGGTGCGCGACGTGCTGCTGGCGTCTCCGGAAAGCGACCCTCGCGTCGATGACCCCTACGAGGTCGACGCGGATGAGCAAGGGGCCGCCGACGAAGCGGCGGGAGACATCATGGAGCGCTTCTGCGAGTTGCTGGGGCTGACGTTCGCCCGGCCTCAGCCCGTGTTCGTGGCTGGCCCTCTCCTGCCCATTGCCCTGGCGTACGGCGCGGAGGTGAGGGCCTACCAGTCGCTGTCGGCGGCGTGGTCCTCGTTGCACGGGCATGGGCACCCCTACCCGCAGCCGGACCCGACGCTGGACATGCTCCGAGACGGCCCCTCCTCGCAGGCCGTGCGGATGCTGGAGACATTGCTGGAGAGGACGCTGGACCGCTGCGTGCTGGAGCAACAGGCCAGGGCGAAGATGGCCGAGGCGGCGCACCGCAACGGCGACGAGGCCGCGCCGGGCAGCGAGCGGGGCTTCTCTGGGCGCGGCTTTGACGCGACGGAGGCGCCATGAGCGCCAAGGACTTCGCGGCCAGCCTCCGTCGTCTCGGCGCCTGTGGCGAGGCGCGCACGTGGGCAAAGGGCAAGACTCTCCAGCAGGCGTGGGAGGAGTGTCCTCGCGGGGACTGGCTCCTCTGGCTCGCCGGCCACGCCGGGGTCGACCGCACGGTGGTCGTGCTCGCAGCGTGCGCCTGTGCGCGAGGCGCGCTCAAGCACGTCCGTCCGGGCGAGGAGCGCCCGCTGCGTGCCATTGAGACGGCCGAGGCATGGGCGCGCGGAGCCGCCTCGGTAAGCCTGGAGGACGTCCGCAAGGCTGCGCGGGCCGCCGACGCCGCCGCCGCCTACGCCTTCGCCGCCTTCGCCGCCGCCTACGCCGCCTACG
>Ga0164243_10003700_pt1 | contig 24403 bp, 26 predicted proteins | sample OricompcompostOP_FD_108781 | JGI IMG/M metagenome (GOLD analysis project Ga0164243, IMG submission 108781) | Organic Plus compost microbial communities from Emeryville, California, USA - Original compost - Organic plus compost (OP) | ecosystem: Engineered > Solid waste > Mixed feedstock >...
ATCCCATTCCGAACTCGGTCGTTAAGCCCTCCAGGGCCGATGGTACTTCGTCTCAAGGCGCGGGAGAGTAGGTCGCCGCCAGGTCTACCAGAAGGACGCCAGATCCAACCCTTCCATCACAACCACCACCAACGCGGGGTGGAGCAGCCCGGTAGCTCGTCAGGCTCATAACCTGAAGGTCACAGGTTCAAATCCTGTCCCCGCACCCAAGACCACAACGCCCGCCAGGCCCCCAGGCCCGGCGGGCGTCCCGATTCCAGGACCCCCTCAGCGCGACGGGGCGCCCGCGGCGCGGAAGGCCGCGGCGGCGGCGTCCAGGTCCTGCACCGGGTTGCCCGGGCCGGAGGTGCGGCCTTTCAGGAACTCGTTCAGGACCCGGCGCTTGGCGAACAGCCACTGGCCGTCCACCTTCCTCAGCTCGTCCTCGTAGATGCCGTAGGTGCCCATCTTCATGGTGTCCTGCGGCCCGTTGTTGGCCATCTCCAGCCACAGCGAGCGGGCCCAGGCGTGGTCGCCCTCCACCCGGATCACCGACTGCAGGATGACGTGGCGCAGCTTCGCCGGCTTGCCGTCCTCGGTATGGTAGAACTTGCCGATGCCCTGGGCGAACCGGGAGACGGCCTCGCGGATGGCGGGCCGCCCCTTGCTGGTCCCGCTGGCGAACTCCAGCTCCCCGTCCGGGGCGAAGGTGGCGACGTAGGCGTCCCAGTCGTCGTAGTCGATGGCGAACAGATAGCGCGCCATCAGGTCCTCGATCTCGGCCCGGTCCTCGGCGTAGTTGCGCGGATAGCGGGGCTGCTGCGCCTGGGCGGCCGTCGCCACGCCGGCGAGCAGCAGCAGGGCTGCCCCCGCGATCGCGGATTTGCGGATCAGGCTGGTCGCCATGGGATTCGTCTCCGACTGAGGTCACCGGTCCGCCAAGCTAGCCGCGGCGACGGTCCGCGGTCCAGCCGTGCGGCTCAGCTCAGCGACTGCACGATCGGCTCGCCCCTGGCCTCCCTGTAGGCGCTCGCCACGATCGGCCTGGTCCAGAACTGGTCGAACCAGCGCTCCAGCCACGGATCGCCGCCGGTGAACGGCCGCGATTCGTCGCGGAGGCGGACGCGGTCCTGCACCTGGGCCAGCGTCAGGCCCTGCCGGGCGAGCGGCCCGACTCTGGCCCGGACCGCCCGGATCAGCCCCGCCAGGCGATCGAGATAGGCCCTGTCCGTCTGCGGCGCGCCGTGGCCGGGGATCAGGACGCGGAACGGATAGCGGCGCACCTTGGCGAGCACCTTCAGCCACTCGGCCGGATAGGAGCCGTAGCCGAACGGGACCGGGGAGACGACCACGTCCCCGGTCACCAGCACACGCTGCTTGGGCAGCCAGAGCAGGGCGTCCCCGTCGGTGTTGGCCCGCCCCAGGAACAGCGCCTCGGCGGGCGCGTCCCGGTCCGGCAGGCCCAGGCGCTCGGAGAAGCCTTCCGACGGCGCCAGGGTGAGCGCGCCGTCCATGTCCCGCACGTACTGGGTGAACAGGCGCCCGAGCGCCCGCCACCCCTGCCGGAACTCCTCGTCCGTGGCCTCCGACTCCATGCGATGCGCATAGCCGATCATGGCGCGGTAGCGCTCGAGCATGGCGGCGTTGGCCTTGGCGTCCGGCCGGCCCGGGGTGTTCATGGTCCGCGGGTCGGACAGGTGGGCGCGGGTCGCTGCCGTCGAGATCACCCGCGCGCGGGGCCAGGCCTGGAGGATGGCCGGCAGGCCGAGCGGATGGTCGCCGTGCCAGTGGGTGATCACCACCGCCTTGACCGGCTTGGGGCTGAGGCCGCGCACCAGGCCGACGATCCGCCGGCCCGATCCGGGGGAGCCGCCGCTGTCGACCAGCACCAGGCCGTCGGACTGCTCGACCACGGTGACGTTGCCGATCGGCTGCAGGTGGAAGGGCCTGGCCTGGCGGATGAGCCAGACATGGTCGGTCACCCGCTGGGCGATCTCGTAGTAGCCGTCCTGGGGCAGGGGGCCGTCCGTCGGCTCCGGCGGCGGCGACCGGGCCGCCGCGGGCCCGGCCAGGAGCGCCAGGGCGATGACCGGTCCTGCCAGGCGCGCTCCGGGCATGGGCGTCTCCCCTCGCGGGCAGTTGAGCACGCGCGCGCGGCCGCGGCTACACCCGCAGGCGCGCCGGCCCCGAGACGAAGGGGCTGCCGGCCTCGTAGTAGCGCAGCACCCGCTCCGCATCCCTGGTCAGGCCGATGCGCACGCTCTCGCCGATCCGCCCGGGCGGGCGCGGGCCATGGCCGAGCCACAGCGGCCCGGGCGCGCAGAGGTCCGCGCCGTCATGCGTCAGGTCGATCCCCATGGCCTGGCAGAGCCGGCCGGGCCCCCTGGCGAGGTCCTGCGGCCGGCCGCCGCCGCGCCGGCGCGCCATCAGCGCCTGGCCTTCCAGCGGCTCCAGGGCCCGGATGAGCACGGCCGCGCCCACGCCCTCGGCCTCGCTGGAGACGTTCACGCAGCACCAGACGCCGTAGATCAGATAGACGTAGGCGTGGCCGCGCCGCAGGAACATGGAGCGGTTGCGGCGGGTCTGGCCGTTGAAGGCGTGGCTGCCCCGGTCCCCCACCACATAGGCTTCGGTCTCCACGATCCGGCCGGAGGCGCGGCCTTCGGCGGTGTCGTGGGTCAGGGTCCTGCCGATCAGGAAGCGGGCGAGCTCGGCCGTGTCCGCGGGCAGCTCCTCGCGCGCCAGCCGCTCGTGCACGGGCGGAGCGGTCAGTGGCCGTAGCGGTTGATCGGCATCCCCCACACCGACCGGGCGCGCGCGGAATCGAGCCAGGGCTGGGAGGAGGGGTGGATGCGGTACATCTGCACGTCGCGCAGGTAGCGCTGCATCTTCTGCCCGCGGTTGGCGGCGCGCACGGGAGAGGTGCGGAACAGCAGCTCGATGGCGTCGCAGCACATGTTCACCGCCTGGCGGGCCATGTCCCAGGCCTTCATGGTGTCCTCCGTCGTCACCGGCTGGCCGGTGCGCACGGCCCGCTCGCACTGCTCCATGCACATCTCGCCGATCCTCAGGGTGAGGGCCTCGGCGCAGTCGGTGAGGGTGAGGGCGCGGCCGAAGGGGACCTGGGCGTCGGGATCCTCGAGCCTGGGCACTCCCTGCTTGCGGTAGGCCATGGTGTGGCGGGCGGTCTCCTCGTACTCGTCCAGCGCCGCCCGCGCCGCCCCGACGTAGATGCCGCCGAAGGTCACGTGGAAGAAGCCCCCGACCACGCCCAGGTACATGGGATTGCCGTGGATCCGGGCGCCGATCCCGTCGCCGGGCCCGAAGCCCTCGGAGGTGACCAGGATGTCCTCGCGGAAGATGTGCCGGTCGGGGATGAAGACGTCCTTCAGCTCGACGGTGTTGGAGCCGGACGCCTCCATCCCCAGCGTCGCGCCGCCGCCCCAGTCGGCCAGCACCTCGACGTTCTCGCGCGGCACGATGAAGTTGACGAGGCGGTTCTCGGACGCGATGCGGCCGCCGCCCAGGAAGTGGGTCGCCACCGGGATGCCGGAGGAATAGGACCAGCGGCCCGAAACGCGATAGCCGCCGTCCACGCGGGTCCACTCGCCGCCGGGCGGGGCCCGGTGCGGCGCGCGGAAGTCCCCCTCCGGCCCGAAGATCTCCGCCTGCACGTCCTCGGGGAAGTGAGCGCCCACCACCAGCGGGTGGGAGGAGGTGAGGGTGAAGCACCAGGCCGCGCCGGGATGGCCGCGGCCGATCTCCATGACCACGCGCAGGAAGTCCGGGAAGGCGAACTCGTAGCCGCCGAACATCTTCGGCTGCAGCATGCGGTAGAAGCCGGCGGCCTTGAACGCCTCGTGCGCCTCGTCGGTGTAGCGGCCGATCCGGTCGGCCTCGTCCTGCTGGGCGCGCAGCATCGGGATCAGGGCCCGCGCGCGCTCGACCATGACCTCGGGCGTGATCCCGGGCTCGGGCTGGGGGATGCGGATGCGCGGTCCCGACGTCCGCTCCGGCGCCTGGGCGAGCTCGACTTTGGCCATGGGGCCGTTTCTCCCGAAAGGTACTGTTTTCGGGACCTTAGGCGATGGGAGCCGGTGAAGGCCAGGGGAACGGGCGGGCGTTTCGCCCTACGGTCCGGCGATCTCCTCGCGGACCACGCCCTCTTCGGTGATGATGTAGTCGAGCGGGATGTCGTGCGGCTGCGGGTGGATGGTCTGCAGGCGCTGCAGCTCGAAGCCCACGCCGATGGTCACGGGCCGCTTGGCGAAGCTGGCGATGGTGCGGTCGTAGAAGCCGGCGCCATAGCCCAGGCGGTAGCCGTCCTTGTCGAAGCCGACCACCGGGATCAGCAGGGCCGCCGGTTCCACCGCCGGGCCCTCGGCGGGCTCCAGGATGTTCCAGACCACCTTCTGCATCTTGGTCTGCGGCGTCCAGGGGCGGAAGATCAGGGGGGCGTTCTTCTGCACCATCACCGGCAAGGCGACCGCGCCGCCCGCGGCGAGCACCTCGCGCATGAAGGGGATGCAGTCGAACTCGCGCTTGAAGGGCCAGTAGCAGCCGATCAGGGACAGGCTCTCGGGCGGGAAGCGCTCGTGCAGGCAGCGGGAGATCGCCTCGCTCTTGGCCCGGTGCTGGTCCAGCGGCAGGGCCATGCGGGCCTCGATCAGCCGGGTCCGCTCCGCCTTCCGCCAGGCCCGCAGATCCTCCGGAACCTTCGCCGACGCCGCGTCCATCACTCGCTCCTGAACAGAAAGAGGAACGCCGTCCCGCCGGCGGCCGGCGGGACGGCGCGCCGACGCTTAGGACAGGCCCACGATCTTGCCGTTGGCCTCCACCACGATGTTCTCCGCGGAGGGAACGCGCGGCAGGCCCGGCATGGTCATGATCTCACCGCAGATCGCGACCACGAACTCGGCGCCGGCGGACAGGCGCACTTCGCGCACGGGCAGGGTGTGCCCGGTCGGCGCCCCGTAGAGCTCCGGATCGGTCGAGTTCGAGTACTGGGTCTTGGCGATGCAGACCGGCAGCTTGCCGAAGCCGAGCTTCTCGAACTCGGCCAGGCGGTCGGCGGCCTGCTTGGAGGGCACCACTTCCCCGGCGTGGTAGATCTGGAAGGCGATCGTCTCGATCTTCTTCAGCAGGGGCATGTCGTCCGGATACAGGGTGTGGAAGTTGGCCTCGCCCTTGTCGATCTGGTCGACGACGACGCGGGCCAGCTCCTCGGCGCCGGCGCTGCCCAGCGCCCAGTGCTTGCACACCACCGCCTTGACTCCGAGCTTCTTGCAGCCGTCCAGCACCGCCTGGACCTCCGCGTCGGTGTCGGAGATGAAGTGGTTGATCGCCACCACCGGCGGCACGCCGAACTTGCGCACGTTCTCGATGTGGCGCTGCAGGTTGGTCATGCCCTTGGCGACGGCGGCCACGTTCTCCGGCCCGAGCTCCTTGCGGCCGACGCCGCCGTGGAACTTCAGCGCGCGCACCGTGGCGACGATCACCGCCGCGTCAGGCGCGATGCCGGCCTTGCGGCACTTGATGTCGAAGAACTTCTCGGCGCCGAGGTCGGCGCCGAAGCCGGCTTCGGTCACCACGTAGTCGGCAAGCTTCAGGCCCAGCCGCGTGGCCAGCACCGAGTTGCAGCCGTGGGCGATGTTGGCGAACGGGCCGCCGTGCACGAACACGGGGTTGTTCTCCAGGGTCTGCACCAGGTTCGGCTTGATCGCGTCCTTGAGGACGGCGGTCATGGCGCCCTGCGCCTTCAGGTCCGAGGCGCGGATCGGCTTCTTGTCGCGGGTGCTGGCGACGATGATGTTGGCCAGCCGCCGCTCCAGGTCCTGCAGCGAGGTCGACAGGCACAGGATGGCCATGATCTCGGAGGCCACGGTGATGTCGAAGCCGTCCTCCCGCGGGAAGCCGTTGGAGATGCCGCCCAGCGAGGACACGATCGAGCGCAGCGCCCGGTCGTTCATGTCGACGCACCGGCGCCAGGTCACCCGGCGCTCGTCGATCTGCAGCTCGTTGCCCCAGTAGATGTGGTTGTCGATCATCGCCGCCAGCAGGTTGTTGGCGATGCCGATGGCGTGGAAGTCCCCGGTGAAGTGCAGGTTCAGCTCATCCATCGGGATGACCTGCGAGTAGCCGCCGCCGGCCGCCCCGCCCTTCACGCCGAAGCAGGGCCCCAGCGAGGGCTCGCGCAGGCAGATGGCGGTGCGCTTGCCGATCTTGTTCAGGGCGTCGCCGAGGCCCACGGTGGTGGTGGTCTTGCCCTCGCCCGCCGGGGTCGGGTTGATGGCCGTCACCAGGATCAGCTTGCCGTCCTTCTTGGTGCGCAGCTGCTCCTCGACGAACTCCATGCTGATCTTCGCCTTGTAGTGCCCGTAGGGCTCCACGCTCGACGGCGGGATGTCGAGGCGGTCGGCGATCTGCTGGATCGGCTTGGGGGTGGCCTCGTCGGCGATCACCCAGTCGGTCTTCACCTTCGGCTTGGCGTTCGTGTCGGTCATTTCTGTCCTGGGTCCGTTCAGTGGCGGCGCTGTTACTCCCGGTACCTGCTTGGCCCGGTTGAGGATTGTCGTCCTGCGGTGGCTGGGCGCAGCTATGCCGAACAGGCTCCCTGGTCAACAGCAAGTGCGCCCTGATAAGCTTCGGCGAGGCGGCAGGACCAACCTCGAGGGAGGCGTGTCACGTGCGTAAGACCATCCTGGCCATCGCCGCGGGCGTCGTGCTCGCCGGCGCGGCGGCTTTCGGGGCCCAGGCGGCGCCCGCGGACGTGGCCAGGGCCCTGGCCGACCCGGCCCGGCCGGCGAAGGACCGCGAGCAGGACGCCCGGCGCAAGGCCGCCGAGATCGTCGCCTTCAGCGGGCTGAAGCCGGGCGACAAGGCGGCCGACGTCTTCCCCGGGAGCGGCTACTACACCCGCATCTTTGCCAAGGTGGTCGGGCCCGCGGGCCGGGTCTATTCGGTCGTCCCCGCCGAGGCCGCCGAGAAGCCCTACAAGCCGTTGGAGCCGATCAAGGCCCTGGCGGCCGAGCCGGCGTTCTCGAACGTGCAGCCGCTCGTGCAGCCGATGAAGGCCTTCGACCCGCCCGAGAAGCTGGACCTGGTCTTCGTCTCGCAGTTCTACCACGACATGCACACCGCCGCATACGGCGGCCCCGACATCGTCCCGGTGAACGCGGCGGTGTTCCGGGCGCTGAAGCCCGGAGGCGTCTACCTGGTGATCGACCATTCGGCGCCCGGGACGGGCCTCGCGGCCGCCGACACCCTGCACCGGATCGACGAGGCGGCGGTCAAGAAGGAGGTCGAGGCGGCGGGCTTCGTCCTCGAGGCGGAGAGCGACGTGCTGCACAATCCGGACGACCCCCACACCGCCAACGTCTTCGACCCGTCGATCCGGGGCCGTACGGACCAGTTCGTTCTGAAGTTCAGGAAACCCAAATAAGCCAAGGTCCAGGGAGGACTTTTCGTGCGCAATATCCTTCTCGCGGCGTCTGCGGGCCTGGCCCTGACGCTGGCTTCCGCCGCCGGCGCGGCCACCCCGGCTCCCATCGCGGCCGCCGTCGCCGACGCCGGCCGGCCCGCAGCCGACGCCCAGCGCGATCCCGAGCGCAAGCCGGCCGACGTCCTGGCCTTCTCGGGCGTGAAGCCCGGCGACAAGGTGGGCGAGCTGATCCCGGGCGGCGGCTACTACACCCGGCTGCTGAGCAAGGTCGTCGGGCCGACGGGCAAGGTCTACGCCCTGTGGCCAGAGGGCCTGGCCAAGGCGCGGCCGCAGATGCTGGAGGCCAGCAAGGCGATCGGCCCCAACGTGCAGGTGGTCACCTACGGCGAGGGCGGGCTGAACGTCCCCGAGAAGCTGGACCTGGTCTGGACCTCGGAGAACTACCACGACTTCCACAACGCCCCGCCGGGGGCGCCGGCGCCGGACATAGCGGCCTTCGACAAGGCGGTGTTCGATGCGCTCAAGCCCGGCGGCGTCTTCCTGGTGGAGGACCACGCGGCCGCGCCGGGCGCGACGGGCGTCACGGGCACGCTGCACCGGATCGACCCCGAGCAGGTCAAGCGCGAGGTCGAGGCGGCGGGCTTCAGGCTCGAGGCCCAGTCGGACGTCCTGAAGAACCCGGCCGACGACCACACCAAGCCCGTGTTCGACCCGACGGTCCGCGGCCACACCGACAAGCTGCTGTTCAGGTTCCGCAAGCCGGGCTGAGCGGGGAGGGGGGATGAAGTTCACGCACTGGCTCGCCCTGGCGGGCGCCGCCCTCGCGCTCGCCGGCGCGCCCGCCCAGGCCCGGGGTCCGAAGATTCCCGCCGCGATCGCCGCGGCGGTGGCCGATTCCTCGCGGCCGGCCGCCGACCGGGAGCGGGACGCGGCGCGCCGTCCGGCGGAGCTGCTCGCCTTCGCCGGGGTTGCGCCCGGCCAGAAGATCGCCGACTACATGCCCGGCGCGGGCTATTTCACCCGCATCTTCGCCAAGGCGGTGGGACCGGCCGGCCACGTCTACGCGATCTTCCCGCAGTTCATGGCCGACTTCGACAAGGCGGACGTCGGCCGGATCTCGGTCCTGCCCGCCGAACCCGGCTACGGCAACGTCAGCTACATGGAGGAGCCGAGCACGGCCTTCACCGCGCCCGAGCCGCTGGACCTGGTCTGGACCTCGCAGAACTATCACGACCTGCAGTTCGGCCTCAGCCACGACCAGATCCTGGACCTGGACCGCGCCATCTTCGCCGCGCTCAAGCCCGGCGGGGTGCTGGTGGTCGTGGATCACGTGGCCGCGCCCGGCTCCGGCTGGAGCGTCGCGGGCACGCTGCACCGGATCGATCCGGAGGCGATCAAGGCCGACATGGCCGCCGCCGGCTTCAGGCTCGAGGCGGAGAGCGACGTGCTGCGCAATCCGGACGACCCCCACACGGCGACCGTGTTCGACCCGTCGATTCGCGGCCGCACGGACCAGGCGGTGCTCAGGTTCCGCAAGCCGGGCTGAACGATCCATCGCGGCGCGATTGAGGTAGGTCAATCCGTCCACTTCCCGAGGGGGCTAAGGGCCCCCTATGTGGACGAGGGGCTGCGGCTGTGCGAAAAGCCGCCGCGTTCTAGGGTGGGCCTCCGGGCCCGACGGGATAGTGAATCAGATGGATTACAAGGCCGCGATCCGGGCCGCTGTGGAGCAGGTGAGGTCCGAGGGACGCTACCGGGTCTTCGCGGACCTGAAGCGCCGTCGCGGGGAGTTCCCGCGCGCCACCTGGCTGGGTCCGGACGGCGAGCGCGAGGTGGTGGTCTGGTGCTCCAACGACTACCTCGGCCAGGGGCAGAACCCGGTGGTGCTCGAGGCCATGCACGCGGCCATCGACGAGGCCGGCTCGGGCTCCGGCGGCACCCGCAACATCTCCGGCACCACCCGCTATCACGTCGAGCTCGAGGCCGAGCTGGCCGACTGGCACGGCAAGCAGGCGGCCCTGCTGTTCACCTCCGGCTACGTCTCCAACGAGGCGACGCTGTCGTCCCTGACGAAGATCCTGCCGGGGCTGATCATCTTCTCGGACGCGCTGAATCACAATTCGATGATCGCGGGCATCCGCCACGGCGGCGGGCCCAAGCACGTGTTCCGGCACAACGACCTGGAGCACCTGGAGCAGCTGCTGAAGGCTGCGCCGGCCGACGCGCCCAAGCTGGTCGCCTTCGAGAGCGTCTATTCGATGGACGGCGACATCGCCGACATCGCCGGCACCGTCGCCCTGGCCAAGAAGTACGGCGCCCTGACCTACATCGACGAGGTGCATGCGGTCGGCATGTACGGCCCCCGCGGCGCGGGCGTGGCCGAGCGCGAGGGCCTGATGGGCCAGATCGACATCATCGAGGGCACCCTGGGCAAGGCGGTCGGCATGATGGGCGGCTACATCGCCGCCGACGCCGACCTGATCGACGCCGTGCGGCTGTACGCGGCGGGCTTCATCTTCACCACCTCGCTGCCGCCTGCGATCACCGCCGGGGCCGCCGCCTCGATCCGCTGGCTGAAGGCCCATGACGAAGTCCGGGTGCGTCACCAGGAGCGCGCGGCGACGCTGAAGCAACGCTTCCGCCAGGCCGGCCTGCCGGTGATGCCGTCGGTCAGCCACATCGTCCCGGTGCTGGTCGGCGATCCGGTCCACACCAAGATGGTCTCGGACATGCTGCTGGCCGACTACGGCGTCTATGTGCAGCCGATCAACTATCCGACCGTCCCCAAGGGGACCGAGCGCCTGCGCTTCACCCCCACGCCGCTCCACGACGACGCCATGATGGACCATCTGGTCCGGGCCATGGACACCCTGTTCACCCGCTGCAACGTCAAGCGGCTGGGCGGGGTGGCCGCCTAGGGCCGCGGTGGCCGCCGGGACCTTCCTGGCCGGCCTCATCGCAGCGGCGACGCTACCGGGCGCGAGCGCCCCGGCCCCCCAGCCCCAGTGGTTGAGCCGGCCGTCCGGCGAGGACATCGCCCGACTCTATCCGCCGAAGGCCCGCGAGCGCGTGCTCAGCGGGCGCGTGGTCCTGGCCTGCGTGATCTCCGCCTCGGGGCGGCTGCAGGACTGCAGGGTGGTGGAGGAGACCCCGCGCGGCTACGGCTTCGGGGAGGCCGCCCTGCGGGCGGCCGGCCGCTACGTGGTGCGCGCCGACGGCCCGGGCGATGCGGCGGCCGTCGTGGGCCGGACGGTGAATCTGCCGGTCGCCTTCACCGTCCGCGGCTGGGTCGACCTGCGCTGCGGGGTGGATCCGAAGGGGCGGGCGAAGGGCTGCCGGGCGGTCGGGGAGCACCCGCCGGGCCGCGGATTCGGCGCCCTCTACGCCAGGGCCGCCGAGGGGATGGCGTTTGATCCGGAGGTCTTCCGCCGCCGCGGCGACGAGCTGGAGACCACGGTCAGCTTCGACGTGCCGGTCGATCCGTCGCCGGACTCCTGAAGCTCCTCAGGCCTTGGCCGCCCGCTTGCGGCGGACCCCGCGGCCCAGCCCGATTTTCTTGGCGAAGTCCGAGCGCCGGGCGGCGTAGTTTGGCGCGACCATGGGATAGTCCGCCGGCAGGCCCCATTTGCGGCGGTATTCCTCGGGGCTCATGTTGTAGCGCGAGCGCAGGTAGCGCTTGAGCATCTTCAGCCTGGCCCCGTCCTCGAGGCAGACGATGTAGTCCGGCTGCACCGACCGGGAGACCGGGACGGCGGGCTTCTGCTTCTGCGCGGCCTGGGACTGGACCGGCTGGGACAGGCCGACGAGGGCGGTGTGCACCGAGCGCACCAGGTCGCTGATGGCGCTCGCCTGAACGGAATTGCGGGAGACGTAGGCGGCGACGATCTCCGCGCTCAGCCGCAACACGTCCTGGCCCGAAAGGTCTTCCGCTTCGGTGTCTGCTGCCATGTCCTGCTTCCCCGGCCGCGCCCCCCTGGGCCGGCCATATCCCCCGCCATACGAAGCGCCTCCGGCGCGAGGGGCGCCGAGAGCGCGAAAGACTAAGGTCCATAACGGCGGTGAAGCCGGAACGGTTCCTTGGCCTTGGCCGCCGCGGCGATGCTGTGGATTGATTGAGCGCGGGCGTGGGCTAAAGAGGGCGCCACGGGGCCCTCGCTTTTTTCCGGAGACGTCAATGTCCGCCACCGCTCAGACCTATGATCCGCTCGAGAACGGCCTCTTCTCGCGCGGGCTGGGGCAGGCGGATCCGGAGGTGTTCGCGGCGATCCAGGACGAGCTGCGCCGCCAGCAGCAGCACATCGAGCTGATCGCCTCCGAGAACATCGTCTCCAAGGCGGTGCTCGAGGCCGCCGGCAGCGTGCTCACCAACAAGTACGCCGAAGGCTATCCGGGCCGCCGCTACTACGAAGGCTGCGAATACGTGGACGTGGCCGAGCAGATCGCCATCGACCGGGCCAAGCGCCTGTTCGACTGCGCCTGGGCCAACGTCCAGCCGCACTCCGGCTCGAACGCCAACCAGGCGGTGTTCATGGGCCTGCTCAAGCCCGGCGACGCCTTCATGGGCCTGGACCTCGCCGCCGGCGGCCACCTGACCCACGGCAGCCCGGTCAACCTCTCGGGGCAGTGGTTCAAGCCCGTCCCCTACATGGTCCGCCAGCAGGACCAGCAGATCGACTACGACCTGGTCGAGGAGATCGCCCGCCGCGAGAAGCCGCGCCTGATCATCGCCGGAGGCACCGCCTACAGCCGGATCATCGACTTCAAGCGCTTCCGCGAGATCGCCGACGCGGTGGGGGCCTATCTGATGGTGGACATGGCCCACTTCGCGGGCCTGGTGGCCGGCGGCGTCTATCCGAGCCCCTTGCCCTACGCCCACGTGGTGACCACCACCACCCACAAGACCCTGCGCGGCCCGCGCGGGGGCATGATCGTCACCAACGACCTGGACGTCGGCAAGAAGCTGAACCGCGGCGTCTTTCCCGGCCTGCAGGGCGGCCCCCTGATGCACACCATCGCCGCCAAGGCGGTGGCCCTCGGCGAGGCGCTGAAGCCTGAGTTCAAGGTCTACGCCCGCAATGTGGTCGACAACGCCAAGGTCCTGGCCGACACCCTGGCCGCCAAGGGCATGAACATCGTCGCCGGCGGCACCGACAGCCACCTGATGCTGGTCGACCTGAGGCCCAAGGGCGTCACCGGCAAGGCCGCGGCCGCCACGCTGCACCGCGCCTTCCTGACCTGCAACTACAACGGCGTGCCCTTCGACCCGCAGCCGCCGATGGTGACCTCGGGCATCCGGCTCGGCACGCCCGCCTCGACCACCCGCGGCTTTGGCCAGGCGGAGTTCCGCAAGGTCGGCGAGCTGATCGCCGAGGTGGTGGACGGGCTGGCCGTCAACGGCGACCAGAACCACGAGGTCGAGTCGGAAGTCCGCGCGCGGGTGCTCGAACTGACCTCGCGGTTCCCTATCTACAGCTGAGCTCGGCCAAACAGGAGCTGACCCGACGTGCGCTGCCCCTTCTGCGGGAGCCCCGACAGCCAGGTGAAGGACTCCCGCCCGTCCGAGGACGGCGCGGCGATCCGGCGTCGACGCCTGTGCCCAGAATGCGGCGGCCGCTTCACCACCTTCGAGCGCGTCCAGCTGCGCGAGCTGATCATCGTCAAGCGGTCGGGCCGGCGCACGCCCTTCGACCGGGAGAAGCTGGCCCGGTCCATCACCATGGCCCTGCGCAAGCGCCCGGTGGAGCCCGAGCGCGTGGAGCGGCTGATCTCGGGCATCGTGCGGCAGCTGGAAAGCATCGGAGAGACCGAGATTCCTTCCACCGTGGTGGGAGAAATGGCCATGAAGGCTCTGAAGAACCTGGACAATGTCGCCTACGTCCGGTTCGCCTCCGTGTATCGCGATTTCCAGGACACCGAGGACTTCGCCAAGTTCCTGGGCGAGGAGAGGCTGGGCGAGGAGGCGGCCGAGGACGAGGCCGTCGCGGGCGAGAAGGGAGCCTAGCTTGGGCGTCACGCTCAAGCTGGCCACCTCCCTGGACGGCCGCATCGCCACCGCCGGCGGGGAAAGCCGCTGGATCACCGGAGAGGCGGCGCGCGCCCAGGCCCATCGGCTGAGGGCCGCGCACGACGCGGTCGTGGTGGGAATCGAGACGGTGCTCGTCGACGATCCGGAGCTCACCGTCAGGCTCGAGGGCTTCCAGGGGCCCCAGCCCGCGCGTGTCGTGCTGGACAGCCGCCAGCGCCTGCCCCCGGGGAGCCGGCTCGTGCGCACGGCCCGGCAGGTTCCGACCGTGGTGGTGACGGTGGACCCGCCCGCCGCCCGGCTCGTGCAGGCGGGGGTGAAGGTGGTGCGGGCGGCAGAGGTCGGCGACGGCCGCCCGGAGCTGACGGCGGTGGTGCAGGCGCTCGCCGACGAGGGGCTCTCGCGGCTGTTCGTGGAGGGCGGCGGCCAGGTGGCCGCGAGCTTCCTGCGCTGCGGGCTGGTGGACCGGCTGGAATGGTTCCGGGCGCCCGTGCTGCTGGGCGGGGAGGGCCGGCCGGGCGTCGGCGCCCTGGCCGTCCAGGCGCTGGCGGACGCCCCGCGGTTCCGCCGCATCTCGTCCGAGCCCCTGGGCGAGGACCTCTGGGAGCGCTACGAGAGGCCCTGATGTTCACCGGGATCGTCACCGACGTGGGGCGCGTGCGCGCCGTGCGCGACACCAACCGCGACCGCCGCTTCGAGATCGAGACGTCGTTCGACCTCTCGACCGTGGACATCGGCGCCTCGATCAGCCACGCCGGCTGCTGCCTGACGGTGATCGAGAAGGGCGAGGGCTGGTTCGCCGTGGAAGTCTCCGGCGAGACCCTGTCCAGGACCACGCTCGGCCGCTGGGCGGCGGGGGCCCCGGTCAACCTGGAGCGGGCGGCCCGGGCCGGCGACGAGCTCGGCGGCCACATCGTCTCCGGCCACGTGGACGGGGTGGGCCAGGTGCTGTCGATCGATCCCGAAGGCGGCTCGCACCGGGTCCGCATCCGCGCGCCCCGGCCGCTGCACCGCTACATCGCGCCCAAGGGCTCCGTCGCGGTCGAGGGCGTGTCCCTGACCGTCAACGAGGTCGAGGACGACGTCTTCGGGGTGAACATCATCCCGCACACCTGGGACGTGACCACGCTGGGCGGGCTGAAGCCCGGCGATCCGGTCAATCTCGAGATCGACATGCTGGCCAGATACCTCGCCCGGTGGCAGGAGACGGCTTGACCATGGCCGACACCCCCATCTCGGACATCGAGGACATCATCGAGGACGCCCGCCAGGGGCGGCCGTTCATCCTCGTGGACGCCGAGGACCGGGAGAACGAGGGCGACGTGGTCATTCCCGCCCAGTTCGCCACCCCCGACAAGATCAACTTCATGGCCAAGCATGCGCGTGGCCTGATCTGCCTGGCGATCACCGGCCCGCGGGCCCGCCAGCTGCGCCTGCCGCCGATGACGGCCGAGAACGAGACGCCGCACGGCACCGCCTTCACCGTGTCGATCGAGGCGCGCGAGGGGGTGACCACCGGCATCTCCGCCCATGATCGGGCCCACACCATCTCCGTCGCCATCGATCCGACCAAGGGCCCGGACGACCTGGTCACGCCCGGCCACGTGTTCCCGCTGGTCGCCAAGGAGGGGGGCGTGCTGGTGCGCACCGGGCACACCGAGGCGGCGGTGGATATCGCGCGCCTGGCTGGCCTGCAGCCCGCGGGCGTGATCTGCGAGATCATGAACGACGACGGCTCGATGGCCCGCCTGCCGGACCTGGTCAGCTTCGCCCAGCTGCACGGCCTGAAGATCGGCGCGATCGCGGACCTGATCGCCTACCGGCGGCGTACGGAGCGCTACGTCGAGCGGGTGCTGGACCAGCCCTTCGACAGCGTCTACGGCGGCCACTTCCGGCTCTACATCTATCGCAACCTGATCGACGGCTCCGAGCACATGGTGCTGGTGCGGGGGAAGGTGGACCCGCACCGGCCCACCATGGTGCGCGTGCACCTGGTCGACCCCGCGGCGGACATGCTGGGCCACATGGAGTCGCGGCGGGACTACGTCCCCCAGGCGCTGCGCACGATCGCGGCCCACGACGGGCCGGGCGTGGCGGTGTTCCTGCGCGATCCGACCCCGACCTGGCTCACCGACCGCTACGGCGTGGCGTCCGAGCAGATCCCCGGCGAGCGTGCCCTGCGCGAATACGGGGTCGGGGCCCAGATCCTGCTCGACCTCGGCGTCCGCGACATGATCCTGCTGACCTCCACCCAGGCCAAGCTGCCGGGGCTGGAAGGCTACGGCCTGCGCATCGTCGAGCGCCGGCCCATCCCGCACGAGGAGACCAGATGATCGAGGACAAGATCCGCGTGCTGATCGTGGAGGCGAGGTTCTATCCGGAACTCGCGGACGAGCTGCTCAAGGGCGCCAGGGACGCGCTCGGCGCCTTCGGGGCGGACTGCGAGGTGGTCACCGTCCCCGGCGCGCTGGAGATTCCGGCCGCCATCGCCATCGCCGAGGACGCCGGCCACCGGCCCGCCGGCGCGGCCTACGACGGCTATGTGGCGCTGGGAACCGTGATCCGCGGAGAGACCTACCACTTCGAGGTGGTGGCCAACGAATCGGCGCGCGGCCTGATGGACCTGGCGGTGAACAAGCGGCTGGCGATCGGCAACGGGATCCTGACCGTCGAGGACGAGGACCAGGCCTGGGCCCGCGCGCGGGTCTCGGAGGGCGACAAGGGCGGGGCGGCCGCCCGCGCCTGCCTGGACGTGATCACCCTGCGCCGCCAGCTGGCCGGACAGGCGCGTCCATGACCGAGCCCCGCACGCTCAAGCAGGCCTACGAGCAGCTCGAGGCCGCGCAGCGGGAGAAGGCCGGGCAGGAGGGCCGGAAGCTCTCCAGCCGCAGGCGCCGCGCGCGCACGGTCGCGAGGCTCGCCGCGGTCCAGGCGCTGTACCAGATGGACATCGCCGGCGCGGGCGTGGAGGCGGTCATCCGGGAGTTCTCGGACTATCGTTTCGAGGGCGACCTGGAGGGTGAGACGCTGGCCGAGGCGGACGAGGGCTTCTTCGCCGAGGTCGTCCGGGGCGTGGTCAACGACCAGGCGGAGGTGGACGGGGCGGTGGCCGCCCGCCTGGCCTCGGGCTGGCGGCTGGACCGGCTGGACGCCACCCTGCGCGCGATCCTGCGCGCCGGCGCGTTCGAGCTCCTGCGCCGCGAGGACATCCCCGCGGAGGTCGCGATCGACGAGTACGTCGAGATCGGAAAGTCCTTCTTCGAGGGGCCCGAGCCCGGCGTCATCAACGGCGTGCTGGACGGGATCGCCCGGGATGCCCGGGCCTGAGGACCGGCCCGGCGTCGACGAATTCGAGGCCATCGACCGGCTCCTGCGTCCGCTGGCGGCGGATGCGCCCGAGGCGCTCGGCCTCCTGGACGACGCCGCCGTGGCGCCCGCCCGGCCCGGCTGGGACCTGGTGATCTCCAATGACGCCATGGTGGCGGGGGTGCACTTCCTGCCGGACGACCCGCTGGACCTGGTCGCCCGCAAGCTCCTGCGCGTGAACCTCTCCGATCTGGCGGCCAAGGGGGCGGAGCCCTACGCCTATCTGCTGGCGGCGGCCTGGCCGCCCGCCTGCGGCTGGGCCGAGCGCGAGCGGTTCGTCGGGGGGCTGGCCCAGGACCAGCGCGCCTTCGGCCTGAAGCTCCTGGGCGGCGACACCACCTCCACGCCTGGCCCCCTGACCCTCAGCGTCACCATCCTGGGCTGGACGCCCGCCGGCGCCATGGTCCGTCGTGCGGGCGCGCGCCCGCACGACCGGATCCTCGTCAGCGGCGCGATCGGCGACGGCTGGCTGGGGCTGCAGGCCGCCCGCGGCGGCCTGCCCGGCCTGTCCGCCTCGAGCCGCGACTGGCTCGCGGGCCGCTACCGCCTGCCCGAGCCCCGCCTGGAGCTGGCCGAGGCGCTGCGGAGCCTGGCCGGCGCGGCCGCGGATGTGTCCGACGGGCTCCTGGCGGACGCGGGGCGGATCGGCGAGGCGAGCGGCGTGGGCGTCCGCATCGAGCTGGAGCGCCTGCCGGTGTCCGAGCCGGCCGCCGCCTGGCTGCAGGTCCAGCCCGACCGGGCCCAGGCGCTGGCGGCGCTCGCGACGGGCGGCGACGACTACGAGGTGGTCTGCGCCTGTCCAGCGGACCGGGCGCCGGCGCTGGTCGCGGCCGCCGAGGCCGCCGGGGTGGCGATGACCGACGTCGGCGAGGCGGTCGCGGGCCAGGGCGTGCAGGCGACGTTCGGCGGCCGGCCGCTCCCCCTGGCGCGCACGGGCTGGCGCCACGGCTGAACCGCAACCCGGCGTTCATCCGGCGTCGCTAGGCTGGCGCCATGAAGACCTCCGCCGCCATCCTGACCGCGTGCCTTCTGGCCTGCGCCGGCGCCGCGCGCGCCGGTGAGGGCGAGACCGCGGCCAAGCCGAAGGAGCCGGCGGTGACGATGGCCCCGGTGGGCCTGCCGGTCGTGGCCGGCGGGCGGGTGGTCAACTACGTCTTCGTCACGGTGAAGCTGAACCTGTCGCCCAAGGCGGACATCGCCGCGGTCCAGGAGAAGGAGCCGTTCGTGCGCGACGCCCTGGTCCGCGCCGGCGGCCGCACCCCCTTCGTCCGCCCCGACAGCTACATGGCCCTGGACGAGACCAGGATCCGTGCGGCGGCGATGCGGGCGGCCGCGGCCGTCGCCGGTCCGGGTGCGGTGGTCTCGGCCGAAGTGGTCAGGCAGCAGGCCCAGCACTACGCCGGCCTGCCCACGCCGCCGGCGGCCCGGCGCTAGGCTTTTTCCGGCACGGGTCGCCAAGGCGCAGCTTGTTTTCTGCTCGGTTGCGCCGGTTCGCCGGTTTTGCCATCTTCGCCCGTCTTCCAGAGGCGCCGCACAGGGGAGAAGCGGCGCCGCACGGCCGGAACGCGCCGGCCGCTTGGATTGTGAGAGGGGCGCCCATCAAATGAACCTTACCCTTGGCCTCGTGATCATCGCGGGACTGCTCGCGGTGCTTTACGGGATCCTGCAGACCAGCGCCCTCATGCGGGCGTCCACAGGCACGGACCGCATGCGCGAGATCGCCGCCGCGATCCAGGAGGGGGCCCAGGCCTACCTCCGCCGCCAGTACACCACCATCGGCCTCGTCGGGGTCGTGATCCTGATCGTCGTGGCGGTCCTGATCGGCTGGCGCGCCGCGCTCGGCTTCTTCATCGGCGCGGTGCTGTCCGGCGCGGCCGGATTCGCCGGCATGCTGATCTCTGTGCGGGCCAATGTGCGCACCGCCCAGGCGGCGTCGGAGGGCCTGGAGAAGGGCCTGTCCATCGCCTTCCGCTCGGGCGCCGTGACCGGGATGCTGGTCGCCGGCTTCGCCCTGCTGGGCGTGTCGGTCTACTACTTCCTGCTGACCGGTCCGATGGGCCTGGAGGCGACCAGCCGCGAGGTGATCGACTCCCTGGTCGCCCTGGGCTTCGGCGCCTCGCTGATCTCCATCTTCGCCCGTCTGGGCGGCGGCATCTTCACCAAGGGCGCCGACGTGGGCGGCGACATGGTCGGCAAGGTCGAGGCCGGCATCCCCGAGGACGATCCGCGCAACGCCGCCACCATCGCCGACAACGTGGGCGACAACGTGGGCGACTGCGCCGGCATGGCCGCGGACCTGTTCGAGACCTATGCGGTGACCACCGTCGCCACCATGGTGCTGGCGGCCATCTTCTTCCGCGGCACCCCGGACGTCGGGCCGATGATGCTGCTGCCGCTGGCGATCTGCGGCGCCTGCATCCTGACCTCGATCGTGGGCTCCTTCTTCGTGAAGCTCGGCCGCTCGCGCAACATCATGCGCGCCCTCTACCAGGGCCTGATCGTCACCGGCGTGCTGTCGGTGATCGCCCTCTGGTTCGTGGTCCACGGCCTGGCCCCCGGCGGGGTGACCATCGGGACCCAGGCGGTCAGCGCCAACGCCCTGTTCGGCTGCGGCTTGGTCGGCCTGGCCGTCACCACCCTGATCGTGATGATCACCGAGTACTACACCGGCACGGGCTTCAGCCCGGTGAAGTCGGTGGCCCGCGCCTCGGTGGCCGGCCACGGCACCAATGTGATCCAGGGCCTGGCGGTGTCCCTGGAATCCACGGCCCTGCCGGCCCTGACCATCATCGTCGCCATCGTCATCACCTTCAAGCTGGCCGGCCTGTTCGGCGTGGCGGTGGCCACCACCACCATGCTGGCGCTGGCGGGCTTCATCGTGGCGCTCGACGCCTTCGGCCCGGTCACCGACAACGCCGGCGGCATCGCCGAGATGGCCGGCCTGCCCAAGGACGTGCGGGTCTCCACCGACGCGCTGGACGCGGTGGGCAACACCACCAAGGCCGTGACCAAGGGCTACGCCATCGGCTCGGCGGGCCTGGGGGCGCTGGTCCTCTTCGCCGCCTACACCCAGGACCTGAGGTTCTTCTCGGCCAACCCGACGGAGTTCCCGTTCTTCGCGGGGCTCGAGGGGCAGGTCGCGTTCGACCTGTCCAACCCCTACGTGGTGATCGGGCTGTTCTTCGGGGGCCTGCTGCCGTTCCTGTTCGGCGGCCTGTCGATGACCGCCGTCGGCCGCGCGGCCGGCGCGGTGGTCGAGGAGGTTCGCCGGCAGTTCCGCGAGATCCCCGGGATCATGGAGTTCAAGGCCAAGCCCGACTACGCCCGGGCGGTGGACCTGCTGACCAAGGCGGCCATCCGCGAGATGATCGTGCCCAGCCTGCTGCCGGTGGTCTCGCCGATCGTGCTGTTCGTGGTGATCAACTGGATCGCCGGCAAGGCCGAGGCCTTCGCCTCCCTGGGCGCCATGCTTATGGGCGTCATCGTCACCGGCCTGTTCGTGGCCATCTCGATGACCTCCGGCGGCGGCGCCTGGGACAACGCCAAGAAGTACATCGAGGAGGGCGAGTTCGGCGGCAAGGGCTCCGAGGCCCACAAGGCGGCCGTCACCGGCGACACCGTCGGCGACCCCTACAAGGACACCGCCGGCCCGGCGGTGAACCCGATGATCAAGATCACCAATATCGTGGCCCTGCTGCTCCTGGCGGTGCTGGCGCATCGGTTCGGCTGAGCGGACGCACCACGCCGGAACGTCGGAAGCCGCCCTCCGGGGCGGCTTCCTTCTTTCGGGCGTCACGGATTTCTGCTGCTGTGCTCCAGCTTGGCGCCGGCAAGGGCAGGGGGTGACGATGACGCGCGTGCTTCTGGTGGGCCTGGTTCCCGAGACCGTCGACTTCTCTGACCCGGCCCTGCCGCCGGGGATGACGGCCGAGAAGATTCACGCCGGGGTGGCGGTCGCCATGCGCCAGATGGCCGACCGCGGCTGGGACGCGGCCAGTTTCATGTTCCGCGCGCAGACCGCCGCCGAGGAGCTGAGGGCGCACCTGGACGGCCAAGCCTATGACTGCATCGTGGTCGGCGCGGGCGTTCGCCTTCCGCCCAGGAACCTGGCCCTGCTGGAGCAGGTGATCAACGCCGTCGCGGCGGCCGCGCCGGGCGTCCCGATCGCCTTCAACACCACGCCGCTCGACAGCGCCGAGGCCGCGGCGCGGTGGCTGCCGGCGGGGTGAGGGGCTCCGGACGCGGAGGTTCGCCGCGCCTCAGCCGATCTCCACGCCCAGGCGCGAGGCCGTCTCGGACACCATGGCGGCGAAGCGGGGGTCCTGGCGGATGGGATCGAGGTCGGGGTCGATCAGGGTGTGGCGCAGCAGGTCCGGCGTCATCCTCGCGAACACCGGCGCCAGCAGGTCCAGGGCGCCGTCGGCGTCGTTCAGGCCCGCACTCAGCCCGCAGGCGAAGTTGTAGCGCATGATCAGGTTGTCCGGGTCGATCAGCAGGCCGCGCTCGACCAGCGCCCGCGCCCGCTCCCCCTCGCCGAGGTAGGCGAGGGCCCCGACGGCGCAGCCGATGCCGGTCAGGCTGATGTGGTCGCGGGCCAGCACCCGTTCGGCGCGGGCCAGGATCGTCTGCGCGGTCCGGCGGATGCCGGCGTCGTCGCCCACCACGCGGTAGCTGGACAGCAGCCCCGCCTCGGAGGCCCAGACCTCGCCCGCCGCCATCGCCCGCTCGAAATGCGGAATGGCCTCCCGGAAGCGCCTCTGGACGTAGAACAGCCGCCCGGCGGCGGCGTGGGCCAGACCGGAGACCGGATCGGCCGCCATGGCCAGGTCGATCTCGGCCTGGGCTTCCTCGAAGCGGCGCCCCCGCAGCAGGTAGCGCGCCTTGATGGCGTGCGGGCCGGGCTGATGCGGATCCAGCGCCAGGGCGCGGTCGATGGCCTCCATGCCCCCGTCGCCGACCGCGTGGTTGCAGTACATGCCCGCCTGGGCGTCGGCCATCAGCGACCAGGCCTGGGCGTAGCCGGGGTCGAGCGAGACGGCGCGCCGGCACAGGCGGACCACCGCTTCCAGCTGGCGCAGCTCGCCCGCTTCCTCCTCGTCCCGGTAGTAGCGGCGCGCGAGCAGATAGAGCTCGTAGGCCTCCGGCGAATGGGCGCTGCGGCGCTCGATCGCCTGCTTCTCGGCCGGGAGCAGCTGCAGGCGCAGCGCCGCGACGATCGCGGCCGTGAGCTCGTCCTGGAGGGTGAAGATGTCCGAGACCGGCCGGTCATAGCGCTCCGCCCAGAGGTGGGCCCCCGCGGCGCCGTCGACCAGCTGGGCCGTGACGCGGAGCCGGCTGCCCGACTTGCGCACGCTGCCTTCGAGAACGTGGGTCACGCCCAGGCGGGCGGCGAGTTCCGGGACGGTCTCGGAGACCTCGCGAAGGGAGAAGGAGGTGGTGCGCGCCAGCACCGTCAGGGCCGAGACCTTGCTGAGGTCGGTGATGATGTCCTCTGTGACGCCGTCGCTGAAATAGCTCTGCTGCGGGTCGTCGCTGATGTTCAGGAACGGCAGGACGCAGATGACCGGCCTGCGCGCGGCCGGTTCGGGCGCGGGGGCCGCGCCCCCCTCCGCCAGCAGGCGGTAGCCCACCTTGGTGACGGTCTCGAGCCGCAGGCCCTCGAAACGCTCGGTGAGGCGGCGGATGCGGCCGATCACGCGCTCGATGGCGTCCTCGCCGACGACGGTCCCGTTCCAGCAGGACTGCAGGAGCTCGTCGCGCGAAACGACCCCGCCACGGGCCTTCAGCAGGGCGATCAGGACCTGCATGACCCGCGGCTCGACGACCTGCTCGCCGCCTCCCGCATGGACGATGCGGCGGAGCCTCGGCTCGATCCTCAGCTCGCCCACGACCAGCGGCGGCTCGGCCGCAAGCTCGATCCGGCCCGCCGACCGCTCCTCTGACAGACTCATCCCGGCGACAGCTCCCAAGGGACGGCTGAGCATAGTGCGATCGGCGGGCCGCACGAAGCTCAATGCGCTTGGGCCACCTGCAGGACAGGTGCCGGCCCGCCGTTCAGCTCCGCCAGCAGGGCGCTGCGGGACGAGGCCACCGCACGGTCCGTGGCGCTGCGCACGCAGGCCCGGAACAGGCCCCGGCGGTCGAGCCGGCGCAGGTCGCTCTCGCCGCCGCAGGCGATCCGGGCGGCGGCGTGAATGCGCTGCAGCGCCGCCTGGGCTCCGGGCGCGCGGCTGAGGTCCAGATCGGCGATGCTGACGTGGACGGACGCCGGTTCGGGTGCAGGCGCGGCCGCGGCGCCGCCGCCCAGGAAGACGACGGCGGAGAGGCTGCAGAAGAGGGTGCGGATCATGTTCGGGCTCCTCGGGTGTCGGGGCGCATCTGCGCCATGACCCGAAGGTGCCGCGCCGCTGCCGGCGCCGGCAGGACGCCGATCCGATGTTCCCCCGATGAAAGCCCGACCGCGACGGTCGGCCCGGGGGGAGGGGGCCTTGACTCCCCCACAGGAACATTTAGAGAACATGTTGAGCCGGTAGCGGGCTGCGTCTAGGGTCCGCACCGGGCGCGTTCGGCCCATGACATAGAGACTTCACGAGGCGGCGATGGCGGGCAGCGTCAACAAGGTGATCCTGGTGGGCAACCTGGGCGCGGACCCGGAGATCCGCACCCTCAACTCCGGCGACCGGGTGGCGAACCTGCGCGTCGCCACCTCCGAGACCTGGCGCGACCGCAACTCCGGCGAGCGCAAGGAGCGCACCGAGTGGCACCGGGTGGTGATCTTCAACGACAACCTGGTGAAGGTGGCCGAGAACTACCTGCGCAAGGGGTCCAAGGTCTACATCGAGGGGGCCCTGCAGACCCGCAAGTGGCAGGACCAGTCCGGCCAGGAGAAGTATTCGACCGAGGTGGTGCTGCAGAAGTTCCGCGGCGAGCTGACCATGCTCGACGGCCGCGGCGAGGGCGCCGGCACGGGCGGCGGCATGTCCGACGATGACTACGGCTCCTCCGGCGGCGGCGGTTTCCAGCGCGCCCAGCCCTCCGGCCCCAAGGAGAGCTTCAGCGCCGACCTGGACGACGAGATCCCGTTCTAGGCCGCGGCCCGGCCGGACTCCGAAGGCCGCAGGGCCCTGGCTTGGGCGGGGCCATTCGCCGCAAAGCGCCAAGGCTCGGCTTGTGATATGTCGCCGGCCGGGAGCCCGGCAGACATGCTGGGAGAGGTGGGGAACTTCGGAGAACTCGGGTGACCAGCGCCCCTGACGGGCCGGCGGACGCGCCGCCGGCCGACAGCGGTCTCGTGCTGCTCGTCGAGACCATCGAGCGCCTGTCCGAAGCCCGGTCGGCGGAGGACGTGGCGGCGATCGTCCGCTCGGCCGCACGCCGGATTTCCGGCGCCGACGGGGTCTGCTTCGTCCTGCGCGAGGACGGGGACTGCCGCTACCTGGACGAGGACGCCATCGGCCCCCTGTGGAAGGGCCGGCGCTTTCCCATGAGCCAGTGCATCTCCGGCTGGTCGATGCAGAACGGCCGCACCGCCGTCATCCCGGACGTCTTCGCCGACGACCGCATCCCCCACGACGCCTACGCCCCCACCTTCGTGA
>Ga0164243_10003701_pt1 | contig 24400 bp, 24 predicted proteins | sample OricompcompostOP_FD_108781 | JGI IMG/M metagenome (GOLD analysis project Ga0164243, IMG submission 108781) | Organic Plus compost microbial communities from Emeryville, California, USA - Original compost - Organic plus compost (OP) | ecosystem: Engineered > Solid waste > Mixed feedstock >...
CGTCGAGCTCGGCGAGCGCCGCGGCGCTCGCTTGGAGCTCCGCGAGCTTGGCAATCAGCTGATCGAGCAATTCGTCGTACAGCTGCTTCTCGCGCGCCAATGCGCGATCGCGTGCGCCGAGCACCTTGTCCTCGAACTCTTTCAGCTCGGGCGTGATGTAGCGCTCGGCGTTCTTCACCGTTTGCCGGCGGTGATAATCGGTCGGCACCTTGTCGGCGAGGCTCCGATTGATCTCGATGTAGTAGCCCTGCACGCGGTTGTAGCCGAGCCGCAGATTCGCGATGCCCGTGCGCTCGCGCTCGCGCGCTTCGAGGTCGAGCAGATATTGGTCGCTGTGCTCGCTGATCTGCTTGAGCTCATCGAGCTGCGCATCGTAGCCGGGGGCGATGACACCGCCGTCGCGCAGGATCGGCGGCGGAGTTTCGACGATCGCGCGCGTCAGCAGCTCGTGAAGATCCGGATAGGTGCCCGCGCAGCGCGCGAGCGCGCTCAGGAGCGGCGCGTCCAGATCGCGGAGCAGCTGCTGCAGCTCGGGCAGTTTGCCGAGCGCGTCGCGCAGCTGCGCAAGATCGCGCGGCCGCGCGCTCTTCAATGCGACGCGAGCGAGCCCGCGCTCGATGTCGCCGACGTGCCGCAGCAGATCATGCACGGGCGCATGCAGCGCGCGATCGATCAGCGTGCCGATCGCATTCAGGCGCAATTCCACCGTGCGTCGATCGCGCAGCGGCCGATGCAGCCAGCGGCGCAGCTCGCGTCCGCCCATCGCCGTCGCGGTCTGGTCGAGCACCGCCGCGACCGTGCATTCGGGCCGATCGGCCAGGCTGATGTCGAGCTCGAGATTGCGGCGCGTCGCCGCATCCAGGAGCACTGCTTCGCTGCGTTGTTCGACGCGCAGCCCGCGCAAATGAGGCAGCGCGGCCTTCTGCGTATCGCGCACATATTGCAGCAGACATCCCGCCGCGCTGATCGCCAGAGTTTCCTCGGAGCATCCAAAGCCCGCGAGATCGCGCGTCGCGAACTGCTCGCACAGCAGGCGCGTGCACGTCTCGAGATCGAAATGCCACACGGGACGTTCGCGCGTATGCGTCGCGATGCCGGGGACTTTGAGCTGCTCCGGAATCAGGAGCTCGGCGGGCCGCAATCGTTCGAGCTCGGCGAGCAAGCCTTCTTCGCTGTCGATTTCGATGATGCTGAAGCGGCCGCTCGACAGCTCGAGCCAGGCGAGGCCGAAGCGACTGCCATCGGCATGCAGCGCCGCGAGCAGCGTGTCGCGGCGATCTTCGAGAAACGCATCGTCAGTGACGGTGCCGGGCGTGACGATGCGGACGACCTGGCGTTCGACAGGCCCTTTGGATTTCGCCGGGTCGCCGATCTGTTCGCAGATCGCGACCGACTCGCCCTTGCGCACGAGCCGCGCCAGATAATTCTCGGCGCTGTGATAGGGCACGCCCGCCATCGGAATCGGCTGGCCCGCGGACTGGCCGCGCGCGGTCAGCGTGATGTCGAGCAGCCGCGCGGCGCGCTTCGCGTCCTCGAAGAACAGCTCGTAGAAATCGCCCATGCGATAGAACAGCAGCGCGTCCGGATACTGCGCCTTGAGGCGCAGGTACTGCTGCATGACGGGGGTGTGCGTTTCGAGCGCAGCGGACATGGATTGGAAGCGGCTAGGCGATGGCGGATCGTTCAGAGTGGCGCACGATACACAACTTGCCGGCCATCCCAAACCACCGATTTTCTTCAGCTATCCGCCAGCGCCGCCTGCACTCCGACTTGACGCTCGCGCCCGACCGCACTATGCAGCGGCTCATGATCTCGGACACGCCATTGACGACGCTGGCTGCAAGCCTCGGCGCCCGGCTGCTCGCTGCGAAGCTGCGTCTCGTGACGGCCGAATCGTGCACGGGCGGCTGGATCGGGAAGGTGCTGACCGATGTCTCCGGCAGCTCGGCGTGGTATCTCGGCGGCGCAATCGCGTACAGCAATGAATTGAAGGAAAGGCTGCTCGGGGTCAGCCATGCGACGTTGCGCGATCAGGGTGCCGTGAGCGAAGCCGCTGCGAGCGAGATGGCGACGGGCGCGCTCGCGCAGTTGGGCGGCGAGATTGCGGTCGCAGTCACGGGCATCGCGGGCCCGAGCGGCGGCACGCCGCAGAAGCCGGTCGGTACGGTCTGGTTTGCATGGGCGGCTCGAGTCGGGGGGCGCGTGCAGGTCCGCACTCGGCATGAAGTGTTTCCGGGCGATCGCGAAAGCGTGCGCCGCGCGACGGTCGAGGTTGCGCTTTCGGAGGTCTTCAACCTTGGCTTCTGAGCGCGAGCCCGGGCGAGCGCCGGCCAAGCGGCGCTTGTTTTTCGCGCTGTGGCCTGACGACGCACTGCGAAGCGAGATCGCGCGGGCCGTGCGGCCGGTGCTCGAAGGGCGTCGCGCACGGGCAGTGCGCACGGCGAATCTACATATCACCCTCGCGTTTCTCGGCGCGGTTGCGGAGGAGCGGGTGAACGACGCCATCGAGGCGGGCGAGCAGGTTCGCGGCGAGGCGTTCGAATTGGCGATCGATCATGTGGAAAGCTGGCGCGCGGCGCACGTCGCGTGTCTCACGCTCGCGCCGGTGCCGCCGCCGCTCGCCGCGCTGGTCGAGCGCTTGCGATTCAGTTTGACGGCGCGGAATCTGGAGCCGGATCCGAAAGAATTTCGAGCGCACGTCACGGTCGCGCGCGAGTGGCGCGATCAGCGGCTCGATGCGCGCATCGGTCCGTTCGTCTGGCGGGTGCGGGAGTTTGCGCTCGTCGAGTCCACGCCGGGACGCGAAGGGTCGGAGTATCGAGTGCTCCGATCATTTCCTCTTCGAGAGCCTTAGGCTTTGCGCAACCATCTCCCTCTCCCGCTTGCGGGAGAGGGCAGGGTGAGGGCGCTCCGCTTGCGCGCGAATATCTCCCCAAACCTCCCGCTTTTGCGCGGCCCCAAGCCATCGCGCCATGAAATAATGGTTGCCATCTCGCCGCTGTGACTTTATACAGTACATGTGGCGCGTCGCACCACCAGCTCCCGTGATTCAACGCCGGGGGTTCAACCTGAATCGGGGCAATCAAGATGGAAGAGAACCGCAAGAAGGCGCTATCCGCCGCGCTGGGTCAAATCGAAAAGCAATTCGGTAAGGGCTCGGTCATGCGTTTGGGCGATGCCAGCGCGACGTACGACGTCGAGACGGTGTCGACCGGTTCATTGGGGCTCGATATCGCGCTGGGCGTCGGCGGCCTGCCGCGCGGCCGTATCGTCGAAATCTACGGTCCGGAGTCTTCAGGTAAAACGACCCTCACCTTGCAAGTGATCGCCGAGGCGCAGCGCGCCGGCGGCACCGCGGCATTCGTCGACGCGGAGCACGCGCTCGATCCCGTCTATGCCGAGAAGCTCGGCGTGAACGTGCAGGACCTGCTGGTTTCCCAGCCGGACACGGGCGAGCAGGCGCTCGAAATCACGGACATGCTCGTGCGCTCGGGCGCCGTCGACATCATCGTCGTCGACTCGGTCGCCGCGCTGACGCCGAAGGCTGAAATCGAAGGCGAAATGGGCGATGCGCACGTCGGCCTGCAGGCGCGCCTCATGTCCCAGGCGCTGCGCAAGCTCACCGGCAACATCAAGCGCTCGAACACCGTCGTCATTTTCATCAACCAGATCCGTATGAAGATCGGCGTGATGTTCGGCAATCCCGAAACGACGACCGGCGGCAATGCGCTCAAGTTCTACGCGTCCGTCCGCTTGGACATCCGCCGCATCGGCGCCCTGAAGAACGGCGAGGAAGTGATCGGCAATCAAACGCGCGTGAAGGTGGTCAAGAACAAGGTCGCGCCGCCGTTTCGCGAGGCCGAGTTCGAGATCATGTACGGCGAGGGCATTTCCCGGACGGGCGAGATCATCGATATCGGCGTGCTACAGGGGCTCGTCGAGAAATCCGGTTCCTGGTACAGCTACAACGGCGAGCGCATCGGGCAGGGTAAGGAGAATGCCCGTACCTTCCTGAATCAGCATCCCGAGATCGCCCGGGAGATCGAGGGCAAGATTCGCGAGAAGCTGCTGCCTGCGAAGAAGGGCGAGGCCCTGAAGGGTGAGGCGGTTTAGCAGCAAGGAACGGCGGCCGCGCGGCAGCAGCGGCGCCGAACCCCCGGCAGCGGACGACAAGACCGCGGAAATTGCCGCCGTTCGCCTGCTGGCGCGCCGGGAGCATTCGACGCGGGATCTCAAGCGCAAGCTCGAGTCGAAGGGTCATGCCGAGGATGCGGTGGATCGCGTTCTCGGCAAGCTCACTGACAAGAAGCTGCTGTCGGATGAGCGCTTCGCCGCGAGCTTTGTTGCGCATCATGGCCGTCGCGGCCAGGGTCCGGTCCGCATCCGGGCCGAGCTTCGCCAGCAAGGCGCATCTGACGATCTGATCGAGGCCGCGCTTGCCCGCTCCGATCTGAACTGGACCGCGATCGCTTGCGAGGTACGGGCCAGGAAGTTCGGCCCCGAACCCCCGCAAGGCCGCCCCGAACGTGCAAAGCAGGCGCGCTTCCTTCAATATCGCGGCTTTAGCGCCGACCAGATACGCGCTGCGCTAAGCGGAAGCACCGCCTCTGCGGTCGATCACGAGCTGGACCTTTCGGATCCCTGGCTGGATTGACGCCGTTCGCAGCGCGCTCAGGGCGCCTGACGTAATCGCCCATCGTGTCCAACGGAACTCCACGCGGACCTAGCCGCCAGCCAGCTGTTTGCATGACGACTCCCAAACGCCTCTCGAGCGCGGCGTTGCGCTCGCTGTACCTCCGATTTTTCGCAGAACGCGGCCATCAGATCGTGCCGTCGAGCTCGCTCGTGCCCGGCAACGACCCGACGCTCCTGTTCACGAACGCGGGCATGGTCCAGTTCAAGGACGTCTTCCTCGGCAAGGAGAAGCGCAGTTACACCCGCGCGACGAGCTCGCAACGGTGCGTCCGCGCCGGCGGCAAGCACAACGATCTCGAGAACGTCGGCTACACCGCCCGCCATCACACCTTCTTCGAGATGCTCGGGAATTTCAGCTTCGGCGATTACTTCAAGCGCGATGCCATCCGCTTCGCTTGGGAGTTCGTCACCGGGCGCGATTGGCTCGGCATCGACCCAGCGCGACTGATGGTGACCGTCTATCACACCGACGACGAAGCCTATGACGTCTGGCACAAGGAGGTTGGCGTCGCGGCCGATCGCATCGTTCGCATCGGCGACAAGCCCGGCGGCGGCTCGGACAATTTCTGGCAAATGGGCGAAACCGGTCCCTGCGGTCCGTGTAGCGAGATCTTTTATGACCATGGGCCGCACGTCCCCGGCGGACCGCCGGGATCGCCGGACGCCGATGGCGACCGCTGGATCGAGATCTGGAATCTCGTCTTCATGCAGTTCGATCGTTCGGATGACGGCGTTCTGACGCCGCTGCCCAAACCTTCGGTCGACACGGGCATGGGCCTCGAGCGCACGGCGGCGGTGATGCAGGGCGTGCATTCGAACTACGAGATCGACCTGTTCGTGAATCTCATCAAGGCCGCCGCTGGCGCGACGCGCACGAGCGATCTGTCCTCGAGCTCGCTGCGGGTCATCGCCGATCACATCCGCGCGTGCTCGTTCTTGATCGCCGATGGCGTGCTGCCCTCGAACGAAGGCCGCGGCTATGTGTTGCGGCGAATCATTCGCCGCGCGATCCGTCACGGCTACAAGCTCGGTCAGACGCAGCCGTTCTTCTACACGCTCGTCGCCGCCCTGGAGGCGGAGATGGGCGAGGCCTATCCGGAGCTGAAAACGCAGCGCCCGCACATCGAGCGCGTGCTGAAGCAAGAGGAGGAGCGCTTTGCCGAGACGCTCTCGCAAGGCATGGCGCTGCTCGAAACCGCGATCGCGGGCCTCGACTCGAAGGTGATTCCCGGCGAGACCGTGTTCCGGCTCTATGACACGTTTGGATTCCCGGCCGACCTGACGGCGGATATCGCCCGCGAGCGCGGGCTCACGGTCGATCAGGCCGGGTTCGAAAGCGCGATGGAGGCGCAGCGCAAGCTGTCGCAGGCGTCGAGCAAATTCGGCGTCGATCTGCGCGGCAGCGTCACGCTCGACAGCAAGACGAGCTTCAGCGGCTACGAGCGTCATGCCGACACCGCGAAAGTCGTCGCATTGCTGCGCGGCAAGGAGCGCGTCGAGACATTGCGTTCGGGCGAGGAGGGCCAGGTCGTCCTCGAAAGCACGCCTTTCTATGCTGAAAGCGGCGGCCAGGTTGGCGATACGGGAACCCTTCGCGGCGCGAGCTCGTGTTTCGAAGTGGCTGATACGCAGAAGCTCGGCACTGCATTTGCCCACATCGGGCGAGTCGCGAACGGCGAGATCAAGGTCGGGGATCAACTCGAGGCGCGCGTGGATGAGGTGCGTCGCAATGCCATTCGGCTCAATCACTCTGCGACGCACTTGGTGCACGCAGCATTGCGTCAGGTGCTCGGCACTCACGTCACTCAAAAGGGCTCGCTCGTCGCGCCCGACCGGTTGCGCTTCGATTTCTCGCATTACGCAGCTGTCACCTCCGATGAGCTGAGACGCATCGAGCAGCTCGTCAATGCCGAGATTCGCGCGAACTCCGCGGCGGAGACGAAGCTGATGAAGTACGACGACGCTGTCGCTTCGGGTGCGATGGCGCTCTTCGGCGAGAAATACGACGACGAAGTTCGGGTACTGCGTTTCGGAGATTTCTCGACGGAGCTGTGCGGCGGCACGCATGTGAGCCGCACCGGCGACATCGGCGTGTTCAAGATCGTGAGCGAGAGCGGCGTTGCGGCCGGTGTGCGTCGCATCGAGGCCGTAACGGGCGAGGGCGCGCTCGACTGGATAGCGCAATCCGAACACGCGTTGCGTGAAGTCGCAGCGCTCGTCAAAGGCAATCGCGACGACGTCGAGGATCGAGTGCGTCAGCTCCTCGAGCGCAGCCGCAAGCTCGAGAAGGAAGTCGCGTCGTTGAAGCAGAAGCTCGCGAGCGGACAGGGCGGTGATCTGTCCGCGGGCGCGATCGACGTTCGAGGCGTGAAGGTGCTCGCGGCGCGCATCGATGGTGCGGATGCGCCTACGCTGCGCGAGGCGGTGGATCAGCTGAAAAACAAGCTGAAATCCGCGGCCATCGTGCTGGCCTCGGTGCAGGCGCCGGACAAAGTCGTGCTGATCGCCGGCGTCACCGCCGATCAGACCGCGAAGATCAAAGCGGGCGAGCTGGTGAACTCGGTTGCGCAGCAAATCGGCGGGCGCGGCGGCGGCCGCGCCGACATGGCGCAAGCGGGCGGCACCGACGCGAGCAATCTCGATGCGGCGCTCGCATCGGTGCGAGGTTGGATCGAAGGGGTGTTGGGCGCGCGCTGAACTCGCGCGCAGCTGGCGCGTTATGTCTCGCGCCGCTGTGGCGCAAGCTCATTCACTGAACATTCGAGCGCAGCAGGTGATGCGATGTCGCGCACAAAGATGGTTGCGACGTTGTCAGTTAATTCGACGATGAGTCGCTGCGGAAACTTCTAACGCACACGCTCGATGTCGATGCGAACATAAGTTGTAATTATTTGTTTGTTCCTGTGAGGGAGTTTTCGATATTCAGGGAAATCCCGATCCCCAAAGAAAACACCCTGCCCTACTCTCGAATTCGAGTGAGAAATTTTTGGTGAGCTTGTGGGAGGGCAATGATTCCATTGCCGGCGAGCCAGAAATGAATCACTCGGCTGCAAAAGCAAGGAGCTGATCATGTTGATTCTGACACGGCGCGTCGGTGAGACCGTGATGATAGGTAACGACATCACAGTGACCGTCTTAGGCGTCAAAGGCAATCAAGTTCGCGTCGGCGTGAATGCGCCGAAGGAAGTTGCGGTTCATCGCGAAGAGATCTACGAGCGCATCAAGCGCGAAGAGCAGGCAGCGGGCGGCGCGGCGCGTCGTCCCGGTACCGGCACCGGATCCTGAAGCAACGCAGCGACCGACCGCGGAGTGAGGTCACTCCCCACTCTGCGGTTTGATTGCCCGGTCCTTTCTCTCCCTTCAAAGTCTTTACCTCACGCCCTCCGGCCAGTATTCTTGCCGGCCTTCGCGGATGGGCTCCCCACAGTTCGAGCATCAGTTCGGAGAGATGGCCGAGTGGTCGAAGGCGCACCCCTGCTAAGGGTGTATGGGTCAAAAGCCCATCGAGGGTTCGAATCCCTCTCTCTCCGCCATCGATGCGGAACGATTTGAGCCTGTCCCCGCGACAGGCGACGCAGAGCGCGATCACTGCGTCGACACACATACGCGCCCGTAGCTCAGTTGGATAGAGCGCATGGCTACGAACCATGAGGTCGGGAGTTCGAATCTCTCCGGGCGCGCCATCATGCTTTTTTTGCCCCGAAAGTCCTCTAAGACTTTGAACGGCAAAGTCACATCGGGAGTTCTAAATCCCTCGTTTCGCATGTAGGCCAACCGGCCAGCGAACGCCAGCTTCAGCACCGCTCTTTTGTCGTCCAGCCGCTCAGAAACCCAGAGATTCCAAGGGTTTCGTAGGAAGTCGAGCGAAGTTCTAAGTGACTCATCGAAGTCGCGCAGCGGCCGACCGCAATTCGCGAGTCGCTCCGCCAGAACGATCTTGCGTTCTTCGAGGTCGCGGATCCGCTTCTCATAGGCGGCAATGATCGAAGGCACATCAGTATCGGCAATGCGATCCAGGAACTGCTCGATCTGTCGCTCGATCGTCGAAAGCTCTGCGTCCAGCGCGCGCCCGGTTTCAACCTGAGAGGCGAGGCGGTGATCCCAGAGCGTCTTGAACATCGCCCTCGCGGCGGCGAAGACCTCCTCCGAGGGCTGCAGCCTCCGAAGCATCGTCTCGAATTGCCCCTCGATGGTTTCGCGCCGGATTGTCTTGCCGTAGCTTTCGCATCCGCGCTTGGGGCAAAAGTAATACGGATACAGTGAATACTCGCCCCTGGACCAGCTGGCCGTGAGCGGCGTATGGCAGTGGCCGCAGACGACAGCGCCGCGTAGCGGGAAGTCGGCATCGAGATTCTTGCGCGCCGGAGTCCTCGCGCCACCCACGAGGCGATCCTCGATCTTCTTGAACGTCTCGAAGCTGATCAGCGGCTCATGATGGCCTTTGCGGAGCGAGACACCCCAGTTGGGTGCTTCGACATAGCCGGCGTACACAGGACGCGTTAACAGCCTCGTGACTTCCCAATTGCGCACGACGCCGTCGCGGGTCTTTGGGAACGTTGGCTGCGCTTCCAGGAAGCGCTTCACTTCGGCCTGGAGCTGAAAGCGTCCGCTGGCATAGCCTTCGAGAGCTTCCTGCACGATCGAGGCGAGCGGCTCATTGCGCACGAGCAGCCTGCCATGACTGCCCACCTTCTCGTAACGGTAGCCAACCGGAACTGCGAACACATAGTAGCCACGCTCTACACGCGCCTTCATCTTCTGCAAGGTCTGACGGCGATTCTGCAGTCGCTCCAATTGACCCTGCGCAGCGATCACTGTTTCGACGAACTGGCCTTCAGGAGTGTCCTCGAACTTGAAGTTGAGGCACTCCACCGTCGCGTTGTACGCCGCCAGCTCCTGCCGCAGCTTCAAGTGAAAGATCGTGTCCCTCGCAAACCGTTTGAGGTCATCGAAGATCACGACGCAGTCTTCGCGCGTGCGCTTCTTGAGAAACCTGAGCATGGCGACCATGCCGGGGCGCTTCATGAAGTCGCCGCCGCCGGAGACATCATCGTGGAATACCGCTTCAACCACATAGCCGCGGGCAGCTGCATAGTCCCGGCAGCGATGCTCCTGGCTGTGCAGCCCGTCGCCATCGTGCTTCTGCTTCTTGTTGGACACGCGGCAGTAGATGATGGCCTTCCTTTCGGTCACGATCTGGGACTCCTTGTGGTCATGGAGGGCCGTTTTTTAACTTAATACCAGACGGGGGTACAGCTGCTCCCATCCGGCCGGCTTTCCTGGAGGGAATCGTTGGGTCGTCCGCATCCTTGCCAGCACTTGCTGATGGCAGCATCTGCTGTACGGGATCTATGCCAAACGACAGATCGACGAATGCCGATATGATCGACCAGAGCGTCTGCAGCAGCTCGATCTTTTGCGCCTCGGAGAGATTCGTGTGATCGAGGTATACGAGATACTCTCGTAGGTCTTCCTGCGAGGCGTGGGAGCAGGTAGTGGCCTGTGCCAGAGAAGATGGATCTGGTCGCAGCAACAGTGTGGGGACATCAACAATGATGTCCCAAGCTTCCTTCTCGTTCGTTTGTTGCCACAACCAATAAACTGTTGAAGGCGGCCATCCTGTTTTCCGAGGATCCTTCATGCCCCGTCGCCGTGATGCCGGCCTGATCACGCTCCTGTTCGCGCTGCCCTGGCAGGCTGCCGCTGTGCTGGGCGCCATCGTGTGGCTGGCCGCCCCCTTTATCGTGGGCAAGCTCGTTCACACCTCGCCCAGCCTCGCGCATTCGCAGTCCGGCTTTCTGCAGCTGATCCATGCGTTCGCGGGTCTGTGCTTCCTGGCGGCCGTCGTCTCTTTTGTGCGCCGACTGAGGCTGAAACAGAAGTTCGCCCTACAGCGCTCGCTTGATGATCTTCGCGCGCTCAGTTGGCGCGAATTCGAATCGGTGGTCGGTGAGGCCTTCCGCCGGCAGGGCTATGCGGTTACCGAAACCGGGCAGGGCGGCCCTGACGGCGGCGTGGACCTGGTGCTGACGCGCGCCGGCAAGCGGTACCTCGTCCAATGCAAGCAGTACCGCGCTTCGACGGTCTCCGTCATGGTCGTGCGAGAGATTTTCGGCGTCGTCGCCGCTCGTAAGGCCGAAGGCGCGATCGTGGTCACGACCGGCACGTACACCAACGATGCGGTGGATTTCGCGAAGGGCCAGCCGATCGAGCTCATCGACGGGCGCCGGCTCGAGGCGATGGTCCGCAACATCAATGACGTCGGCGCATCGGCATCAAGCGGGGGCACTCGACGCACCCCGACGATCGACGGATCGTCGTCGCCGACGGCGGCGGCAGTGGTCCGCAGCTGCCCGAAGTGCGGCGCCACGATGGTTCGGCGCACACCACGCGCGGGCGGCGCAGACTTTTTCGGCTGCTCGACTTTTCCGAAGTGCCGTGGAACGCGGCCAGCCGTTGATTTAAGGAATCGTTCACCCGGAGCGCCGAAATGCGACGCTGAGCATATGGACGATCAGGACAAAGGGAGGCGCACATCGCAATGAGTGACCGAGTGCTTTTGATCGATCTGGAGAACGTGCAGAAGGTCGATTTGTCGCAAGTGCCGAGTGGCGTGCGTGTGCTGGTGTTCTACGGTGTCACGCAGAAGAAACTGCCAGAAGAGTTAGTCGTACAAGCGCAGCCGCTTGGGACGCGACTGAAATGGATCAGAATCTCGGGCCAGGGACCCAACGCTCTCGACTTCCACATAGCGTTCTATCTTGGACAGGAACTTGCGCTGCGTCCGACTTCGGAATGCACGGTTTTCTCCCGCGATACTGGCTTCGATCCCTTGATTCGCCACCTGCAAACGCTCGGACACGTTTGCCGTCGAGTACAGTCCTTGAAGGTTGCGTTCTCAAATCAAGCGCGTCCAGCGGACGCGGACGCAGATCACTTCGAGCGGCTCATCATGCTTCTGAAGAAAGAAAAGGCGCGCCCGACGAAGCGCAAAGGGCTCTCAGGCAAGGTGAAATCCTGGTTCCCTCAACTGACAGAGGACGTGCGTGTGGCACTTGTGCAGCGCCTCTTCGACGAACTGCACGTGCGCGAGTCGGAGACCGCGCTTACCTACGCTCTTTAGGACCGTCTAAGCCGCGTTGCGTTTGGGGTTCGCTGCGGCCGTCAAGAGTTTGAGATAGGGGTTATCGCACGGGAGATCCGAGAAGAGTGTGTGCGCGTCGAGCAGGAGGTAACCGTGGACGCGGCGAGTCTTTCGAGGGCCTGCCACTTCGCACATCCAGATGTTGAGCCCGTTGTCTTGCTTCCTGTGAAGGTGCAGTTTCTCGAACTGCTTTTGCACCCACGCCCAGTCGGCCACGGTGCCTTGCTTGGCGAGCTGGGCAACTTCGGGGTGCTCCTGGACGAAGCGCTGAAACGCTCCGGGGCTCACCACGAACGCCGTGCCGGCTACGGTGTGAACGAGTGCTTTCGCGTCGTTGATGATGAGATGGCGCGTTTGAATGCTGGTGCGAAGCCACGAGATGAATTGAATTCCCAGCGGTTCATCGACTGCAGCTCGCGGCGAACTCAATCGCTGTGCATCCGCCGGCGACTGTGGCGACCGAGAGACGTGGCTGGAGCTTGCGGCATCGTCATCGGTATCCGCATCGTCCGTCTGTCCAGAAGCGGGGTGAACGTGCGTGTCGCCGCGCGACGTGAGCACATCGCGGATTGAATCCCTCTCCAGAGTTGACGATGGTGTTATGGCGGAGATCGCGGGAGGCGCTGCCGCAGATAAGACCGGCGGTGATGCAACGGCGTCTGCAAGCGCCTCTGCGGAGGCAGATGCAGCAGGTTCCTCCACGCGCACCGAGCCGGCGAACGGCGCAGGACGTTCTTTCGCTTCCCACATGAGCGCTGGTGTCAGACGCAGGAGTGTGAAGCTCTGTGTCCACCCGCTGTCGCTCGCGACCGTCGCCCTCCAGATGGCTCTGCCGTCCGGAGTTGGTTGCACGATACCGTGCTCCTGCAGCACGTCGAAGACAGCTGTATTCGTACTCGGGATACCGTCGATCCCCTGGGAGAGGAGATGCGCACGCAGTTTGTCGCAAACGGTCTTTGATACTAGCCACAAACTGTCCGACGTGAGCCAACCATCGGAGGCTTGCGGCCGGTTCAGTTTGAGTTGCTCTCGGACCAGGTAGCGTAGACCGTCGAGAAGTTTGCGCTGGAGCGCGTGTGAGGGAGCGGCACGCGCCTTCTGCGGATCGCCGCCAAGCGCGGCGGCTGTCGATGCTCGATCGGCCTGCAGAACCAGTTCGCCGAGCACGCCCGCGTGCTCATAGCGACCAGCGAGGACATGCAGTAGCGCGGCCCAGAGTTCGGGAAAGCCGCTGAGCCAATCGAGGATCGATGTGTCGAGAATGTCGGTGTACAGCAGCCCCACAGCAACGCTGTGGAGACGATATTCGCGATCAGGGCAGTAACGGAATCGATACGGCCGTCGCACTGGTCCATGCCAGGGATGCCAGCGCATTCCATCGGCGTACTGCACGTGCAAGTCGACCGCGATTTTTCCGAGATCGTGCAGCAGCGCGCCGTACGCCGCGCCGGCGGTCCATGCCTCCGCTTGGGCGGCCTGGGTCTCGGGCGGTGCGCCCGCAGGCAGCAGGTGCGACTGCCGCAGCCGCAGCGCGTATGCGATGGACTCCAAGCCGTGATCCAACATGCCGCCTAGGTATGCGTGGTGATGACTCTCGGACGCGGGGAATTGCTGGACCAGCGCGGCGTAGCGCTCGATCGGCGCGAGATAGAGCAGATCGAACTGTGCGCGAGACACGGACGTGCGCTGCCAAATGTGATCGAGGAGGCGCTGCCTGCGAGTGGTGCTGAGTAGTGCTGCTGTCGATTCTGGCCGCAGCAACTCCTTGGAGAGTTCCGCGGCGGGGGCGGTTAACAACTGTGGGTCCTTTTTTCGACGGAACAGCGCAAACATCGTCATCACGGTACCTGCGGCGAGATGCGAGCCTTTTTGCCTTTTCCGTTTTGGCCCTTTCGGATAGTGCCTTTCCCCTTGCTGTCCCATCCCTTCGTTGGCGCCCTTTAGCTTCTGCCTCAGACCTTTCGCGCCCCTTTGGCTCCATCTACTGACGACGCAGGTATTTGCAGATTGGACTTCGCGAACGACGGCCCTTTCCGAGTCCCTTCTTACCGGAGTGTCATGAGTTCAGCCCACGACCAAAGCGGGCGCGTCCCTTTCCGGATTGCGGCGCGGCGCTCTGTCCTTGCCGCTGGGAACGTGGCACTCTCATCCATGTCTATACACAGGGATTGAGGTGAGTAACGTGATCGCCACCGGCAGCAAAGCAGAGCACGTCGGTCAGCGGCTCGGACGCGCGTGGCAAGGATTCGTGCGCCAGGAATCGCGCGCGACGCAGTGGATGGTCGACCGTGGGTTGTCGCGGTTGGTGGCCGCGTCGATTCTGTGGATCGTGAAGCTGATAGTGCTTGTGATCCTCCTTTATGCGGCATTCTGGCTGGCGCTCGTCGTTGCGTTGGCTGTGATCGCCGTGGCCGTTGCGCGCCATGCTTCCCCGGAAGATGCCGAGCACTACGACGAAGATGCAGCGCGACCGGAGTGGGAAAGAGGCGAACCGACAGATCACAGACAGCGCCTCTTCTACGATCCGCTCTCATACAATGACGATCCAGATCCTCGCTTTCACGATCCCCGCGTCGATGACAAGTAATCTCGTGACGTGCAGCGCGTACGCGTCGCTCACTTCTTAGCGGCGCGTATCGCAGTGTTCGCGCCTTGCGAGCCTGCGTGACTTGCTGCCCGAGTGCCGTCGGCAAGTCCCTGCAGTACGCTGCCGGCGTGAAGTCCCGTCCAGGCTAATGCAGTTATCCAAAGCGCCGGCAACACGAGAAACATCGTTGGCAGCACGAACCAGTTCAGGATCATGTCCTGGAAGGTGTTGTTGAGGCCGAGCAGCGCATTGAAATTGCTGTGCGGGGAATCCCAGCCGTAGAGTGCATCCATGATCGTGCTATCGACCCAGCGTGCGAGCTGGAACCAGAAATCCACGAAGAACACCGCGAACTGAACGCAACTGACGACGACCACCGTTTTCAGTTCGTAGGTTCCGACGATCAAGAGCATCGGCAGACAGATCACGAGCGCCATCTTGATCACCGACAGCACCATCGGCAGCGCTTGTCGCACGGCGTCCATGGCTGGCACATAACCCAATGTTCCGATCATGATGCCCAGATCCGCGGCCATGCGCGTCGCGAGATTGGGGACGGTCATACCGATCCGCCCACCGTAATCGGTGTAGACCTGGCCTTGATTGACGATTTGCTGGCGTGGGGACGCAATGGCACGAATGACCGCATCATCGACTTCATCCTGCGACAGAAATCCTGCCCATCGACGGAATCGCACCAGCAGATCCGGCTCGACTTGCGCGAGCAAGCGCGCTCGCAAGCCATCGTCGGAATCGGACCACCACTCCTCGCACGTCGGATAGCCGCCGCCGCTCTGCACTTCAGCCAGTCCTGCATCGCGTACGGAGTCGTACGGCCAAGCATCGCGCGGTGTACTGGAATGGTATGTGTCGTAGAGCCCGGGTGTTGAGAGGAAGTAGCTCGATCCGATCCACGTCACGTCGTTGATCTCTTCCTCGCTGAGTGTGGGCCGGCTAGCAAACAATCGGGCGCGCGCCGGCCCGTAGCAGTCTCGGCCGAAATCGGCCACTTCCTGTGACAACAGCGGGTCATCAATGCGCGTCGTATTGATCTCGATCCGCATCTGTCGCAAGTCCGTGCCACACGGAATCGACGCCGACGCCGCACCGGTAATGGCTTTCGATAGTGCGTGCATGAAGAACCACCACACCGGAACCTGGGCAGATTGGCTGTTGAGTTCCGTGAACACCGGCTCCCAGCCTGTTTCCGCAGGCAACGGAAGCGTCACCTGACACTGTCGTGAGCGCGTCCTGTCGAACTCGATGGTATCGAGGTCAATGCGAATGAATGGGATGCCGGCGAACACGATGACAACAATGGCGACCCATACCCGCGTCTCGATGCGTATGGACGAGAGAACACCTTTGTTGCCTTCGTCGGCGCCTTCCCCTCGCGCTCGCAACCATTCCTGCACGATGATGGCGATGAACGGCAGCGCCACGGCACCGCTCGCCAGCAGGAGATTCCAGATGCCGTTGCTGATGAGCCAGCCGACGAGCGTGAGGTAGTACTCCAGATAATCGCTCGTATATAGCGTCATGGATCGTGCTCGCTACTATCGTGTTTGCAGAAACGTCATACCCTCGAGCGCCACGATGGCGAGCACGGCCGCGATCTCCGTACGGAGCAGTCGCGCTCGCGTTTCGGGCTTCGATTCCCGACACAGCACGCGATTGCGCATCCACCACCACCCGAACGCGGTTGCCGCATAGAGAAATCCGCGCCACGCGGCGAAAAGCCCGCTGTGCTCTTGCAGCCAGCGGCTCCAACCATTCACGCCACCCACGAGCGAAATGCCGACCACGTTGACGGCGGCAGCGGCCAACAAGATCGCGAGAACAAACAGAAGCGTGCGTGCGAGCCGGCGATGGAACGGTCGTCGCGTGTGAGTGACGAGCGCCATTTCAGTTCTGACGACCGCCCCCAGCCCGCTGAATCTCATCGAGTCGATTGGGGGTATCGCCCTGGAAAATGCCACGCGAGGTATCGCTGCGACCGCTGTGGCGTTCGATGATTGCCATGGGCGAGTTCGAGGCGAGTTCGCGGCGGACATCAAGCTCCGTACGCAGGTTCTCGATCTCGCGATTGAGCCATTCGCTTTCACGAGCAATGGCGTCCTGTGCTAGCTGATTTGAAGCAACGTTCGGTTCTTTGGCGCCAGCCAAGAGGATGCGCTGTAGCAGAAGCGCGCGCTCAAGCACGGTGGCAAGCGCGATCTCCGAGGCGAGACGATTGGCAAGCAGGTTCCGGTCCGGCTCATCGCGGAGAGCTTCGATCACGCCCCGCGTGATTGGCATGGCAGTGCTGCCGGCTGCTTCGAGGTTCTCGATCGTCAACGCTTGGCTACCGGTCACCAGTCCTTGCAGCGCCTGGAGCTTGCGCTCGTATTCCTCCTGGATGAGCGGCGTCAGCCCGACGCCGGCGGTCGCCTGTGTCTTGACGCAGGTTTCACACGTGCGGTGCTCTGTCTCCCCCAAGACGCGGATTGCCCACGCAGCCGCGGCATCCGGAGAGGACCAGGTCTCGCATGCGAGGCGAGCGTTGCACTCGTCGGGGTCTATTGACGACGCATCGGTGATGCCGCGTCCGTTCAAGAGGTTGTAGCCGGCTCGCGTGATATCGCCCACGACTCGGATCGGCTCCTGTCCCTCGCCCCCGGCATTCTGCCCGCCGACCCACGTGACACCGTTGTTGCCGCGGTTGGTTTCCGCCTCTTCAATCGCGGACACCGCATCGGTGCTAGCGACCGCATCTCTCAGCGCGAACCCTTCCGCCAGCTGGTCCCAGCCCAACTGTCCGCCCGCAACCTCGGCCATGCGATCAGCGATCTGCCGGCATGTGAGCTTGCTGCGGTCGAAGTCCAGACGCGCCTGGAGGATGCCGTTCGTCAGCAGGTTGTACAGTCCGGGGTCTGCGCGCTGAATGATGAGAGCGGGCAATGAGGCAACCGCGGCGGTGGCGCTCTCGATGATGTCGCTCATGATTGCTTGAAAGCCTTCCGTGATACCGTTCAGCTGGTTGCGCAGCGTTACTTCCAAGCTCATGTCGCCGCAGATGAGATTGGCGTTCCAATCGACGCCCACTCCGTAGCTCTGCATTCCCGGTGCACGGCTCATCGACACGGCGCGCCCGCCGCCGATGGTGTAGAGGACGTGATCGTCGATCACGCTCCCGTGAATGCGAACACCGTCGTCAAGGACGGTCTGGGAGACTGAAGCACCGCTGGAAAGCAAGAGCCCACCGACGAGGAAGGCCATTTTGCTCGCGCGGCGTATTGAAAGAGGTGCGCGCATCGTCTATCACCGGCTGGGAGAAGCAGATGACAGTCGACCTCGTTTCGCACTGTTCGACTGCAAACAACTGGCAGTCACGGTCAACCGGATTGTTGGAGCGCGTCGCTGAACATGGGATGTGCGCGAGCGCGTGATCGAGGCGGTGACCGATGTTCGCCAAGAAGGGACTGGCTACTCAGGAACTGCCGAACGATCGTCGGGTTGCGGTCCGATCAGTCCGCGAATTCGACATGCCCCAGGAAGAACTGACCTTGCCGCTCGCAGCAGCTATAAGGACGCCACAGCGCCCAAGCATAGCCGCCGTCAGTGGCCTGCACACGCGAATTGCTGTGTGGAAAGACGGCGCACGTGTCAGAGAGTGTGGGTGTAAGTTCCTGCCACTTGCCCGTGGACGCCTCGCCTTCAATCAGCGCCTCAGCCGGCCAGTAACCAGGTTCCGCGTCCGAGAGCAGCGGTTGATAGACGTGCACCTGTCTGCGCCGGGTCACGATGTCGCCCGCACGTTGTGCAACGACGGCCGCGGCTTTGTAGTCGTCCACTTGATGCAGAAATCCCCCGCGCGGATAGACGTTGCCCCAGAGGTTCACCGACCGCCGGCTGCCGATCTCGCGCCGTCCTGGAGTCAGGGACTCCGGGTAAAACATCTCGGGTATGTTGTAGCGCCACGCGACGGAGTCCAGCGTGCTGAGCAGATAGGGAACAAACACCGTGCCCGCACCGGGACAGATGTAGCCGTACTCCTCGGCGAACGCGCTGAACACGATCCCGGCAGGATGGCCGATCACGTCCGCGTTCTTGAACTTCGCCAGATCGTTTTCGTTGGCCTGATCCGTTGTGCCGTCGCCGCCGCGCTGTGCGCTCGAGTTGGCCGGGCTCATGAATGCGACGTCGGTCCACGGGTTTTCTCCGGTGTTGCTGTAACTTGATACGACGGCATCGGGAACGTAGTGACGCACTTGCACCGAGGTCTCCACGTCGCACTCATATATCGAGCATCGCAGCCAGAAGCAGATTCCCACCACGCGATACTCAAGGCAGTCGACGGACAATGCCGAAGACATGATCCGCGCCGTGTCGAGCGCGAAGGAAGTCGTACCGATGCTCAGCAAGAGTGATGCGAGGCTGGTGCGCAGCGAGCGTCGAGGGACAGGACTCATGGCTGTGTGCTCCGATACTGTTCGATCAACGACACGGCGCGGTTCACGTCCGGCTCCCCATAGACAACGTATTTGCGATCGACGACAACGGCCGGAATCCTGGTGATGCCGAGACTCCACGCCTCGACGACGCCTTGGTACGCAAGGGCCAAGCGATTCTGGAACACGGCTCCCGCGTCCCGCAGTCTCTGGCGCGCGATAGCCACCGCCTGCTTCGGATCGGACGGCAGACGCGATGACAGTTCCGATTCAACAAGCCGTTCGGGCGCATCGAGTTCGATCACTCGCACGCCAGTTCCTGTTTTGATCGGATGCTGCCGATCAGTGACAACCACGACGTCCGCCGCCGAAGCGACGGAGGAAACCATGGCAAACACACAACCGGTCGCGAGGAGCGATGCTCTTTTCCACGGAGTCCAGCGAGGTTGAGAGGCACGAACTGTGAGGGATGCAGACACGGAGTATCACCGGAACGAAACGGTCTGGTGATAGTTCAGCGAATCGGATGGCGATTTGCCGCGAACAATGGGAAATCACCACGGACCAGATTGCCGGCCGACGTGCTCGGCCAGGGACTCATCAGTCGTTCTCGGCTCGGTTTCAAAGCCCTACGCTCCGGCTGAGCCGCGAGCCAAGAGCGCCTCGCTTTTGCAACGCGCGAACTCGACGCTGTTGTTACAACAGACTTATCCGCGCCCAGGAACATGCCCGGGAAAGTGAACCTCCCAGCTTCTGCCATCGCCCACCAGCAAACCCAGTCGTTTGTCCGCTGTTGGCTTGTCACACGGAACCGCGCCGAATGCGGAGGCTAGTGTTGCCGCCGAAGGCGTGAAGTAGACCGTGACCATGTTTGCGTCCAGGTCGTAGCGCGAAAAGACGGAGACATCCTGTACTGAAGCTCCAGACTGCGCGAGGCGAAGAAATGCTTCCTGGATCTTTGTGCTCGGTCCAAATGCGGCGACACCGTCCCCGAGCTTTTTGCAATACCACGTACTCATCTCGTTCGTTCTCCTGCGGGTTCAACATTGGATGCAATCGGCATACAAGTGTGGCGGCGCCGAAGGTGCGAATGCACGTGGGCGTCCGTGTTGATGAACGTGTTCGTGTCGTGACGCGTAAGCATCGAAGTCATTGCGACTGCTTCCTCAACGCGGCGCTGATCATGGGCAAGGACCTTGGCAAGATCATTACAGCTATCACGGTGATGCGAATGGAATCCACTGGTCCTTAGCGATCGAGTACTGCTTATTTTCACGCAAGGAGATCTGATACTACGTTTTTACCTTGCTCCAGTGCTCCGCGCTGCGCGACGGATGCTTCATGGTTGAAGGCTCACACCAAAGACCTCTTTCACTTTGCTGCCGCAGACGCCAGACCACACAGGTATGTCTTGGTTGCTGTCTCTCACGCAGTTAACGCGGTGCATTTCATTACCAATGACTCCCATAACAGAGACCATACGAACTGAATCATCGATACCGATCTTCACCACGATGAGTTTCTTGCCGCCTGCGACGACGTACACCGCACTCGACGCGATCTGTGGATTGACATTCTTCGGATCCAAACCCTGCTCCGCATAGGAGTTCTTCACTTTCGTGCGGGTCGTCGCGACGATCCAGTCCTCCAGATTCTTAAGTGTTTCCTGATTGAAGTCAGCCTCAGTGACTCCTTCCGAGTCCTGAACCGTAACAAACGCGGAAACTGGCCTACTCTCATTGGGCTCTGCCATCGCTGAGGCTGGGAATGTGCTCATGGCGAAGAGCGGTATTCCAGCGATACAGGCTGCCGCGTTTGCCGTCTGCTGCTTCATGTGCGTCTCCTCTTTGTTAGGTCAGCCAGCTTCGCTCGTTGGCAAAGATGTTTGTGGCTCCAAGCGCGGCGTACGCGGTTGATGCGTACTCATGCGCCGTCACAAACGCCCATTCAGCTAGTGGTGCGCCCAACACGCGACACCACAGATACATGGCAGATGGCGGCGTGAGCAAACTGGGCGCAACTCGCGCACGAAGCTTCTGCTCCAAGGGCAGCCACAGCGTGGCAGGGCCCTGCGGCGCAGCCGGCCGGAATTCCTCCCTTGCGTGCGTGAGCGCATTCCGCGTTTCGATGAGCAGCTCGACACCATCTGTCGCTGGGCGCACCACTGAGCCGTTCACGGCCTCAACGCAATCTAGGGCGCTTTCGTACTTCAGTAGGATTTTAGAGACGCCCTTGCGTTTCTTGATACCGTCGGGCCACAGCGCTGCAAGCTTTGCCCGGAGCAGATCGCTCAGTCCGTCGTGCGAACTGGCCGACTGCGCGCCGATGTAAAGCTCATTGATGGCTGCTTCCACGCCAGCAACAGCGGTGAGGATGCATGCGTCCGCCAGCGCGGCGCACTGGTCCCAGCGACGTTGCGCCGCAGGCGACCACTCAACGGTCTGCGTGATATCCGCTTCCATCCTTCGCGCCTGTGATGCCAGCAGCGCGGCGGAGCGCAGATGCCGGATGGACAGATGCTCTTTGATCGAGACACCCGCTTGTGGGGCTGATGCTTGGGCTGTGAGTGACATGGACCGCGAGAGCCGCAGACGTTTGGCAGTTCTTCTCGCCATCGACGGGTCGGCCAAGCTCGCTACTTCATCGCGAGACTGATTCGTTCCGTGTGAGCTTTGTATCTGATTGCCGCTTCGGTGCGTTTCAGTTCGCGGCCGATCGCCTTGACGCTCTTGCGACCGGCGAGACGACGCAAGCGTTTCACATCGGTCGGGGTCCACGGGATTCTTTTTCGGCTTCGAGGCATGTCGTATTCCGATGTTGGCTCACCAGGAGAGTTTTGGCAGGCGACGTGTCGGCCACTCGACGCATGTGCGTGTTCAATTCTAATGCGGACCGTGGTGTACCTGGCCTGTCGCCGATGAAGTCAATGTGATCCCCTTCGTGGGCCACGTTCTGCGTTGGCGAGGGCGGCGAACGTGTCGCCATACGCGCGCGTAAACGAACAGGATGAATCCAGCGAGCCGTGCACCCTCTTCTGTGTCGGGATCAGGACCGGGTTCGCCCTTCTGATGCTGGAGTAGCGCCTGGATCGGAGCCCGCAAGCTACTGCCACTCAGTTCGTTGTACATCGCAACGATCTGAGCATCGCGTGCGCAGTCACGCACGCAGTCCCTAAACGATCGGCCTTCGCTCCCTATGGGCGATCCATGTTCGTTCATCGTCGGAACCCCTTTTGATGTTCTTCCTGTCCCTTTCCCGCACGCCGCCAGGTCTTGACTCGCGCTCGGAATGCCGAGCCATATCCTATTCTAGCCATCCACACGGTTCGTCGCGGTATGAATTCAACTCGGTGCCCGGAGTGCGGCGCGGTCTACGCGGACCCCGGTGACTCCTGCGCGGTGCGATTCGACGCGCTCCTGGCGCTCAACCACTCGCGCCGGGAGCCGTGGGGGGCCGCCACGGGCAGGCGTTCGCTGCCTTCGCCCTGCAGCGCCCGGCGGCCCACGTGCCGTCACTTGACCGCGCGTGCGGCGCTCCACCGCATCTACGTCGGCGCTGAGGCACCCGACAGGGCCTCGGAGACCCTCGTCGCCCGGCGCGGTGCGGTGCTGTCGGACCGAATACACGGCGCCGCGGCTGGCGCGGCCAACCGGCGTGCCGTCGGTCACGAAGGGGGACCTCGGCGACTTCGCGCCGGCTACATACCCTGAACGCCTCGACGCGTGGCGCCCCGCCAGCCTCGCCGCGTGGGGCGCCGACCTTCCGCCGGTGGGCTAAAATCGCTGGAGCCGACGCCCGGTGACGTGACCAAAGCGCGCTTCGTTTGGCATGACAGCGATATTCGGCTCAGCTCAGTCGGTTAGGAAGAGTTAGCAAACGTGCGCAGCGCGATACGAGAAGAGGTTTCTTCGATCGAGCCTTTCGATGACCTTGAGCGCGCGCACATTGCAGATGTGCTTGCATGGATCGACTCTGGTGCGGAGTTGTGCCGCGTGAAGAAGCCGGCGGTTCCGCCGAAGCACCTTGTGTCGTACTTTGTCGTAGTAGATGACGAACATCTCTTGCTGGTTGATCACAAGAACGCGCGGCTTTGGTTGCCGAGCGGAGGCCACGTCGAGCCAGGCGAACATCCGCGGGCCACAGCGACTCGCGAACTGCGAGAGGAACTGGGGCTCGAGCTCATCGATCCTCTCGATGCGCCACTGATGCTGACTACTTCTGAAACAGTGGGAATCACTGCAGGGCATACGGATGTGTCGCTCTGGTACGTGATTACTACAGATCGCGGCGTGCCAGTAGACTTTGATGCTGAGGAGTTCCATGGCGCTCAGTGGTTCCCCTTTAATGAAGCGCCGCTTTCCGTGACCCTCATCTGAACAGGTTCCTGAGAAAGCTCGCTCTAAAAGGCCGTTCAACCCGATCGCGCGCGAGAACGCGCGCTCCGGGTTAACGGCGACGTTGGGTGTCACAATTCAGCGATTCAGGCATGTACCAGTATCCCGTTGAACAATGCGATGTGAGCGACAAGGAGCGTTTGCGCCAGTTTCGCGAGAAGAGAGCCGAATGGATCACTTGGTTACGCGGCGATGATCCGCATTCCATATGGCGGCAGATCACCGCCCTTCTCTGGGACGATGTGCTCTTCCGCACGGTGAACGATCTACGTCGAGAAGCCGTCGAGCGTCCTTCTGAGGGGGTTGGCTTTAACGGCGCGGTGTTGCGTCTATTCGACGCCGGATTCGTTACCACACAGGTCACTGCGATCCGACGACTAACGGACCGACAGCCGAGGGACCCGACAAAAGGGGTAATCTCACTCAGAAGGCTCATAGCAGACATCAGGGATCATCGGCATTTGATGACTCGGGAACTGTACGTTTCGTACGACGGGCTCCCGTATGAGCCTGAGCCCGTGCAAGCCGCATGGATTGAGAAGAGGGCAGCGGCTGGAAGCCTCAACGGTATGTCATGGCTGCAAACCACTGGCCCGACGGCCTGGGCCACGTCTCAGATGGTTCACGACAACTTTGACAAACTCTCCAAGCGTGGACCCGACGGTCGGTCTCGAAGTGACTTGATCGCACCGGAATGGTTCGACTGGCTGGATTCTCGTCTTGACGTCTGCAACGACATACGCAAGTACACGGACAAGTTCGTGGCACATGCGGCAGAACCATCCAGTCGTGAGGGCCTGACTGAAACCCAGACTGGCGTTACGCTCGATCGGCTTCGTCTTTACCAGCGAGCCATCTATGAAGTTGCTGCCTTCTTGTACGGCCCGCTTCTGTGGGAGGGCTCCTATGGAGCCGTTCCAACGCCCCAGTACGATCATCTTGAGAATCTCGAGAAGGGATGGATAGCCAAGAATGCTTCGGAAGTAGCTCACGGACATTGGAATCGAAACCTTGAAGCCATCGAGAAGTGGGAGTCTGAGTGCTTGTGGCCACACGCCAACGAAAGTGACGGCCAGTCCCCGCATGCCCTGGACGCGCAGCAAAAGACGCGTACCTCTGAACCGGAACATTAGATTCTCTTGGAGGACAC
>Ga0164243_10003702_pt1 | contig 24398 bp, 23 predicted proteins | sample OricompcompostOP_FD_108781 | JGI IMG/M metagenome (GOLD analysis project Ga0164243, IMG submission 108781) | Organic Plus compost microbial communities from Emeryville, California, USA - Original compost - Organic plus compost (OP) | ecosystem: Engineered > Solid waste > Mixed feedstock >...
TCGTTCGATTGAAGTAACAGTTGCCGTTCATTTCTTTGCCGATTCAAGAAACTGAGACATTCATGCCGTCACGCGCCCGCACGCTCGCCCGCAAGCCAAGACCCATCGAACCGAAACGCCGCAAAGCGGGTCAGAAAGTCGCCCAGAAAACGGCGTCGGCGCCGCTGCGCGGGCTTGGCGAGTTGCCCGAATGGAACCTGGCGGACCTCTACCCGGGGCTCGATTCGCCGGAGATCAAGCGCGACCTCGACCGCGCCGACGCCTATGCCACCGCCTTCGAGGAAGCGTTCAAGGGCAAGCTGGCTGAGATCGCGGCGCGGCCGGATGCGGGCGCGCAACTTGCCGAGGCGCTCGGCCGCTACGAAATGATCGACGACCTGATGGGGCGGCTGATGTCCTACGCGGGTCTGCTCTACGCGGGCGACACGACGGATCCGGCGCGCATGAAATTCTATGGTGATGTGCAGGAGCGCATCACCACCTCGTCATCGAACCTGCTGTTCTTCACGCTCGAACTCAACCGTATCGATGACGCGCTGCTCGAAGCCGCCATGGCCGATCCGAAGCTCGGCCATTATCGGCCGTGGATCGAGGATATCCGCAAGGAGAAGCCTTACCAGCTCGAGGACCGCGTCGAGCAGCTTTTCCACGAAAAGTCGGTGACGGGTTTTTCGGCCTGGAACCGCTCGTTCGACGAGACGGTGGCGAACCTGCGGTTCAAAGTCGGCGGCAAGACGCTGCCTATCGAGCCGACGCTGAACATGCTGCAGGATTCAAGCGAAGCGACGCGCAAGGCGGCAGCGCAGGCGCTGGCGAAAACCTTCAAGGAAAACCTGCGCCCCTTCGCGCACATCACCAATACGCTGGCTAAGGACAAGGAAATTTCCGACCGCTGGCGCGGCTTTGTCGACATCGCGGATTCCCGCCATCTCGCCAACCGCGTCGAGCGCGAGGTCGTCGATGCACTGGTGGAGTCCGTGCGCGCAGCTTATCCGCGGCTGTCGCACCGCTATTATGCGCTGAAGGCGAAATGGTTCGGCAAGAAGCGGCTGGCACACTGGGACCGCAATGCGCCATTGCCGAAGGTTGTCACGCGCTCGATCGCGTGGCCGCAGGCGCGCGAGACGGTGCTCTCTGCCTATCGCGACTTCTCGCCGAAGATGGCGGGCATTGCCGCGCGCTTCTTCGACGAGCGCTGGATCGATGCGCCGACACGGTCCGGCAAGGCGCCGGGCGCGTTCTCGCATCCGACTGTGCCGTCCGCGCATCCCTATGTGCTGCTCAACTATCAAGGCAAGACGCGCGACGTGATGACGCTCGCGCACGAACTGGGACATGGGGTGCACCAGGTGCTTGCGGCCAAGCAGGGCCCGCTGATGGCGCCGACGCCGCTGACGCTTGCGGAAACCGCGAGCGTGTTCGGCGAGATGCTCACCTTCAAGCGGCTGCTGGCCGAGACGAAGGACAAGAAAGCGCGCAAGGCGATGCTGGCCTCGAAGGTCGAGGACATGCTCAACACGGTGGTCCGGCAGATCGCGTTCTATACGTTCGAGCGCAAGGTCCACACCGAGCGCAAGAACGGCGAACTCACCGCCGAGCGTTTGTGCGAGCTCTGGATGGAGATACAGGGCGAGAGCCTCGGGCCTGCAATCGAGTTCAAGCCGGGCTACGAGACCTTCTGGGTCTATATCGGCCACTTCATCCATTCGCCGTTCTATGTGTACGCGTATGCGTTCGGGGATTGCCTCGTGAACTCGCTCTATGCGGTGTACGAGAAGAGCCACGAGGGCTTTGCCGAGCGCTATCTCGACATGCTCGCCGCCGGCGGCACCAAGCACCATTCCGAATTGCTCAAACCGTTCGGCCTCGACGCTCGCGACCCCGCCTTCTGGCAGGGCGGCCTGAGCGTGATCGAGCGAATGATCGAGGAGTTGGAAGGGCTTAGCTAGCGGTCTTATCCGTAATACAAATGTTGTACGCCCTCGGCGTAGGTGTTATACGTGCTGTACAACACGTTCGGCCTGCCGACTCGTGGCCACGTCGAGGAGAGAAATCGTGAAAATCGAAGTGAAGAAGATCGGAAATTCCGACGGGTTTATCCTGCCGCGCGAGGTCATGCAGCGCTTCGACATCAAACGCGGCCAGCAGTTTCACGTCACCGAACTTGCCGGCGGTGGATTTCAGTTCACTCCTTACGATCCGGATTTCGAGGCCACGCTCGAAATCGCTGATGAGATCATGGATGAGTACCGCGATACACTCGCGACCCTTGCGAAATAATACAGCCTGAAAATGAATGCCGAGCCGACGTGGCTGACCTACGAACAGGTCATCGCAATTCATAGCCTTCAACTACGAAGGTTTGGCGGAGCGCCGGGCCTGCGTGACGAAGGCTTATTGCGTTCTGCGCTCGAACGGCCTGTCAATAAATGGCAATACGAGCAAGCTGACTTGGCGACGCTTGCTGCCGCTTATGGGTTTGGCCTCGCCAAAAACCACGCGTTTGTTGATGGCAATAAGCGCATCGCTTTCATGTCGCTGATGATATTCCTGCGAAAGAACGCTGTCCGCTTTGCGCCGCATCAGGCACACGCTACAGCGATTGTTCTTGCACTTGCCGCCGGCGAAGTCAGCGAGGAAAGCCTGACGCGCTGGATCAGGGATAACTGGCCGAAGCCATGACAGGCCCCTCGGGCCGCCGCTTCACCAGCGCGATGTCCGCGATCAGCGGGCGATGGTCGGACCCGAATGCCGGCGCGGTCTCGACCTTGATCGGCTCGAACTCCTCCGACGCGAAGATGTTGTCGATCGCGACAAACGGCGTCAGCTTGTCCATTGGCCAGGTCGGCAGGAAAGTGTTGAAGCGCTTCAACCCGGTTTCGCGCGCGAAACGCTGCAGTTTCACCGACCACGGGGTGAGGTTGAAGTCACCGGCGACGATCAAGGGCCGCTCGCGGTGGGCCGCGAAGTCGATCAGCTTGGGCATGTCGATCGCCTGATCCCGCGGGTGGAACGGGTAGGCGAGATGTACGCCGGCGAAATCGAACGCGAAGCCGTCGATATCGAACGTCGTCCACTGCAACATCGGAACCCGCGTCCGGCCGTCGCGTTTCTCGCCCTCGATGCGCCCGCCGCCGTGAGACGGATATTTGGAGAAGATCACGACGTCCGACACGCCCGTCACGTACGGAAATTCGGACCGCAGTCGCGCGCGCAGCGCCTCGCGATGCGGCGGCGTGACCTCCTCAAGCACCGCGATATCGGCTTTGGATGAGTTCAGAAATTTCGCGATGTCGTCGAGCCGCGTGTTGTCGAACAGCACGTTGAAGGTGACCACGCGCAGAAAACGATGTTGAGCCTGGCTGGACGCCGAGGCTTCTCCTTGCAGGGCGAAGCCGAACAGGACGAGGTTCGAGATCGCGATGATCGCCGCTGCGGCGATCAGGTGTGCCCGGCGTGTGGTCAGCGCCAGCAGCGCCAGAACGGCGAGACCGAATGCCACGGCCGGCCGTCCGTGGTTCAGCAATTCGAGCGCCGGCCAGCGGTCGGCGAACAGGCCAAGGCCGGTGATGCAGGTTCCCGCGAGCAACCCCGCGACGATGAGGTAGCGCAATAATCGCGCCATGAATCGCGTCATGAAACACTCTGTCTTGTTTTGAAGCACTGTGTCTCGGTTTGACGTCCCGTTTTGACGTCCGCGCTTCTGCCCCGCCTTCGCGGCGGCATTACGCCCGGAACGGGGCAAGACATGTGCCAGTGGTATGTTCGGAGACGGAAGTTGGCATATCCGCGTTAAAAGACTACCTAATCGGCGATGGCAAAATCTCCTTCCGGCGGCAAAACCAGCGATACCGAACGCAACCGATTTTCCGCCCGCGCGGCGCGTTATGCGCGGGTCGGCGCCAATGTGGGTGGCGTCGCCGCCAAGGTCGCGGCCACGCGGCTGATGGGGCGCGACCTCGATAAAGAGCGGAACGCATTCGAACTGGCGGCGGCGCTCGGCGGCCTGAAAGGGCCGATCATGAAGGTCGCGCAGATGTTGGCGACCATCCCGGACCTTCTGCCGGTCGAATATGCCGCCGAACTCACCAAGCTGCAGAGCGAAGCGCCGCCGATGGGCTGGGCGTTCGTGCGCCGGCGCATGACAGCGGAACTCGGTCCCGACTGGGAAAAGAAGTTCGCGAGCTTCGAGCACAAGCCCGCGGCGGCGGCGTCGCTCGGACAGGTGCATCGCGCGGTCGCTCATGACGGCACGCAACTCGCCTGCAAGCTGCAATATCCCGACATGAAGTCAGCCGTCGAAGCGGATCTGCGTCAGCTCGAATGGCTGTTCGCCATTCGCCGCCGGATGGATACGGCGATCGATACGCGCGAGATCGCGAAGGAGATCGGCGCGCGGTTGCGCGAAGAGCTCGACTACGAACGCGAAGCGAAGCACGTCGCGCTCTATCGCCATATCCTTGCGAAGGAGCCGAGCATCCGCGTGCCGGACGTCCGGCCGGAACTGTCGACCGGCCGGCTGCTGACGCTCACCTGGCTCGACGGCAGGAAAATGCTGTCGTTCAAGAACGACAGCGCCGCTGTGCGCAACCGGCTCGCGACCGCGATGTTCAAGGCGTGGTGGCTGCCGTTTTCCCGTTTCGGCGTCATTCACGGCGACCCGCATCTCGGCAACTACACGGTGTTCGAGGAAGGCGGCGAGCCGGGCGGCATCAACCTGCTCGACTATGGCTGCATCCGCATTTTCCCGCCGTCGTTCGTCGGCGGTGTGGTGGATCTCTACAACGGCCTTCTGCACGACGATCACGACCGCGTCGTGCACGCCTACGAGACCTGGGGATTCAAACGGCTCAACCGCGAACTGATCGATATCCTCAACATCTGGGCGCGGTTCATCTACGGGCCGCTGCTGGACGATCGCGAGCGCACCATCGCCGACGGCGTGAAGCCGTCCGAATACGGCCGCAAGGAAGCATTCCGGGTCCAGAAGGCGCTGCGCGCAAAAGGCCCGGTGACAGTCCCGCGCGAATTCGTTTTCATGGACCGCGCGGCGATCGGCCTTGGCGGCGTGTTCCTGCATCTCGATGCAAAGCTTAATTTCTTCCGTCTATTCAATGAGGCAATCGCCAATTTTTCGGTGGCGAAGGTCGCGGAACGCCAGGCGGCGGCGCTGGCCAAGGCAGGATTGCCGAAAACGTCCCCCTAACGGGGTGAATGATGCTTCCCTGAAATGGGTGGACGTCATGCACTGCCTTTGCCGGCGATCCCCGCCCCCCAACATTGCTCTTGGCGGCCAATTGCGCTAATTCCGCACCGGTATAGGGATTTCCGGACTGGAGACGCAGAATGGCCGACCATCACGGCGAGGTTGAATACGCCACCGCAGCCGGCAACGACTACGTGGAGCACGAAGCCACCTACGAATCCTTTCTCCACCTTACATATATCAGCGTCGTCAATGTCATCAGCGTCGTGATCGGGCTGGCCGTCGGCGGCGTTCTGGAACATTGGATCGTGGGCGGCTTGCTCATCGCGTTGGGGGCGGTCGCGGCCCTGCAGGGGCTGGTGTTCAATTCGCGTGCGTTCAGCAATGTGGTGCTGGTGCTGGCGGTTCTTGCGCTGGCGCTGTACGGCCTCGGCTGATCGGACGGCGACGATCGGGCAGGCGGCCGGGCTTTGCGGTCGCCACCCGCTGCGATGCGATGTAGGTTTCATGCCGGTGGAACCAACCATCGGTGGCGGGTCATGCGAGAGGAAACTTGAGAATGCGCATCGCGATCGCGCACGAGACGGATCCGGGCGAGCCGAGAGTGGCGGCGACGCCGGAAACCGTCAAAAAGATGAAGGCGCTGGGCGCGGATGTGGCCGTGGAGCCTGGCGCGGGCATCAAATCCGGCATTCCCGACAGCGAATTTGAAGCCGCCGGCGCGACCCTGACGCCCGGTGCGGTCAAGGATGCGGACATTGTGCTCGCCGTGCGGCGCCCGTCCGAGGCAGAACTCGCGACCTTCAAGAAGGGCGCGGTGGTGATCGCCATCATGGATCCCTACGGCAACGACGCCGCGCTCGACGCCATGGCGAAAGCCGGCGTCACCGCGTTCGCCATGGAGTTGATGCCGCGCATCACCCGCGCGCAGTCTATGGACGTGCTCTCCAGTCAGGCGAACCTGGCCGGCTACCGGGCTGTGATCGACGCCTCCGCCGAATACGGGCGCGCCCTGCCGATGATGATGACCGCCGCGGGCACCGTTCCGGCGGCGAAAATTTTCGTGATGGGCGTCGGCGTCGCGGGCCTGCAGGCCATCGCGACCGCGCGCCGCCTCGGCGGCATCGTGACGGCGACCGACGTGCGCCCGGCGGTGAAGGAACAGGTGCAGTCGCTCGGCGCGAAATTCATCGCGGTCGAGGACGACGAATTCAAGCAGGCCGAAACCGCTGGCGGCTACGCCAAGGAAATGTCGAAGGAGTATCAGGCCAAGCAGGCCGCGCTCGTCGCCGAACACATCAAGAAGCAGGACATCGTCATCACCACCGCGCTGATCCCTGGGCGACCGGCGCCGAAGCTGGTCAGCAAGGAGATGGTGGCCTCGATGCGTCCGGGTTCGGTGATCGTGGATCTCGCGGTCGAGCGCGGCGGCAATGTCGAGGGCGCGAAGGCCGGCGAAGTCGTCGACGTCAACGGCGTCAAGATCGTCGGCTTCAACAACATGGCGGGCCGGCTCGCGGCGTCCGCCTCGGCGCTCTACGCAAAGAATCTTTTGACCTTCCTCGACACCATGATCGACAAGAAAGAGAAGAAGCTCGCGATCAACTGGGATGACGAGATCATCAAGGGCACCGCGCTCACCCACGATGGTGCGGTTATCCATCCTAATTTCAAGCCGAAAACGGCGGCGTAGGAGAAAGACTCCATGACGTCAGCGGCGGGCTCGGCTTCACCTCTCCCCGCTTGCGGGGAGAGGTCGACACGCGAAGCGTGTCGGGTGAGGGGCTTTTCCCCTCAACGTGTTCGTTTTCATTTCCCTTCTGTCTTCATGCCCCTCACCCCAACCCTCTCCCCGCAAGCGGGGAGAGGGAGTGACGCGGGGCACTCTCGGAGCGTTCCATGGACCATGTAGCGACCATCGACCCGTTTGTCTTCCGGCTTTCGATCTTCGTGCTCGCCGTGTTCGTTGGCTATTACGTGGTGTGGTCGGTGACGCCGGCGCTGCACACGCCGCTGATGTCGGTGACCAACGCGATCTCCTCCGTCATCGTCGTCGGCGCGTTGCTGGCCGTCGGCGTGGCGCTTGCCGGCAATGACAGCGGCCCGATCTGGGCGCGTGCGCTCGGCTTCATCGCGCTGGTGCTGGCATCGATCAATATCTTCGGCGGCTTTCTTGTCACCCAGCGCATGCTGGCGATGTACCAGAAGAAGAAGTGATATCCGATGATGGGGGTCATCGGTTTTTCAACATTTGTCATCGCCGGGCTTGACCCGGCGATCCATTACTCTTCGAAAGAATTGTTTTGTCGGATGGATGCGCGGGCCAAGCCCGCGCATGACGACATCCAGGGGGCGAATCTATGAACGCTAACATCGCCGCGCTCCTTTATCTTGTCGCAGGCGTTTTGTTCATCCTTGCGCTGCGCGGCCTTTCGAGCCCGGAATCGAGCCGCCGTGGCAACACGCTCGGGATCGCAGGCATGGTGATCGCCGTGCTGACGACGCTCGCCGCGCATCCGCCCTCCGGTTTCGGAGCCTGGATATTGGTGATCCTCGGCATCGCGCTCGGCGGCGGCATTGGCGCCGTCATCGCGCGCAGGGTGCCGATGACCTCGATGCCCGAACTCGTCGCGGCATTTCACTCGCTCGTCGGTCTTGCCGCCGTGCTGGTCGCCGCGGGCGCGTTCTACGCGCCGACCGCGTTCGACATCGGCACGCCGGGCGACATCCACAGATCGAGCCTCGTCGAGATGGCGCTCGGCGTCGCCATCGGCGCGCTGACCTTCACCGGTTCGGTGATCGCGTTTCTGAAGCTCTCGGGCCGCATGAGCGGCAAGCCGATCATCCTGCCGGCGCGTCACATCATCAATATCGTGCTCGGGCTCGCGCTGATCTTCTTCATCTACGGGCTTGTCGTGTCGCAGAGCCAGATGGATTTCTGGCTGATCACGATCATCGCGCTCGCGCTTGGCGTGCTCATCATCGTGCCGATCGGCGGTGCCGACATGCCGGTCGTCATCTCGATGCTCAACTCCTACTCGGGCTGGGCCGCGGCGGGGATCGGCTTCACGCTCGGCAACTCGGCGCTGATCATCACCGGCGCGCTGGTCGGCTCTTCGGGCGCGATCCTGTCCTACATCATGTGCAAGGGCATGAACCGCTCGTTCATCTCCGTCATCCTCGGCGGCTTCGGCGGCGAGACGGCGGCCGCAGGCGGCGCGGCGGAGCAGCGGCCGGTCAAGCTCGGCTCGGCGGAAGACGCGGCCTACATCATGAAGAACTCCTCGAAGGTCATCATCGTGCCGGGTTACGGCATGGCGGTGGCGCAGGCGCAGCACGCGCTGCGCGAGATGGCCGACCTTCTCAAGAAGGAAGGCGTCGAGGTGAAATATGCGATCCACCCGGTCGCGGGCCGGATGCCGGGCCACATGAACGTGCTGCTCGCCGAAGCCAACGTGCCATATGACGAGGTATTCGAGCTCGAGGACATCAACTCGGAATTCGCGCAGGCCGATATCGCCTTCGTAATCGGCGCCAACGACGTCACCAATCCGGCGGCGGAAGAAGACAAGTCGTCGCCGATCTACGGCATGCCCGTGTTGCAGGTGTGGAAGGCCGGCACGGTGATGTTCATCAAGCGCTCGCTCGCCTCGGGTTATGCCGGCATCGACAATCCGCTGTTCTACCGCGACAACACGATGATGCTTCTGGGCGATGCCAAGAAGATGACGGAAAGCATCGTCAAGAATATGGATTGAAAGCGAGAGAATTTGATTGACATTCCCAAAATATTGTGTAAGTCACACAAATAAACTTACTTACATTGGAGTTGGTCGAATGGCCAAAAAAAGCCGCGGGCGCCGATCGGTTTTGATGGAATTTAAGCGCAAGGACTACAGACCACTTGGACTTATAACCACTGTAATCGTGGAAGCGGTGCGAGATGGTGAAGACGTCAATCTTGAGAATGCGTTTGAAGATATCAAAGCACAGAGAGGGTTGAACAATAAATTGCTTGAATTACTTGGTCTTAAAGTGCGGGATCAAGCAAGCAAAAAGCTTGTCTATTCGCCGGAAGCTGATCGCGCATTTCAGGATAAGACCGCTCGCACGAATTTTGCTCATCAACTTAAGAAATGTGCCCAAGCCGCAGCTTGTATTCTAGATTTGAATGCCAAGATTAAATACGATGAAATGAGTGGCATACTTTCAATTTCTGGTAATAAAATATCAGAAAAATTTGGAACAAATTTAGTGCAACTTGATGAGCGGAAGCAGGAGGGAATGAAAGAAATTCCTTCCTATGCAGCTTTAGCTCATTTGGCATCTGAAAGTCGTGGTCAGATACCCAATCGTGGTTCGAATACACGCGGCGTTCGGTCTATACGTTCGCCCGACACGAAATTTGAGACAGCCTGTAGGGATTTTCTCAAAGTAGTAGACGCAATTGGTGGCCAGCCGACCCCTAGGCAGATGAACGCTCTGCGAACAGTTCAATTGCGGGTGACAAAGTTGATCTACGAAAACAAGTGATGTCCTTAAGTTAGCTACGCCGGCATCGACAATCCGCTGTTCTACCGCGACAACACGATGATGCTGCTCGGTGACGCCAAGAAGATGACCGAGAGCATCGTCAAGGATATGGACTGACGGTCCTGAATCAGCATTTTTAATTTCTCGGACTGAAAGGATTTCAATACGATTTGATTTTGGAGGACAGTATGGCCGACAATAAGGCGAAACGTGGCGGTAGCGACCGTGGATTGATCGCGTTGAGTGAAGCGTATGAAGTCTCCTACTGGTCCAAGAAGTTCAAGGTCACGCCAGCGAAATTAAAGGCGGCGGTGAAAGCCGCTGGCCGCTCCGCTAAAAAGGTTAAAGCCTATCTCGCATTTCAAAAGCACAAAGCACGTGATCGCGCGCTGATCGCTCTCAGCCAGGATTATGAAGTTTCCTACTGGTCGAAGAAATTCAAGGTCACACCGGCAAGCTTGAAGGCCACGGTGAAGGCTGTCGGCCACTCGTCCAAGAAGGTTGGCGAATATCTGGCCGCGGCAAAAAAGAAGGCCAAGAAAGCGAAAAAGGCGAAGAAGCGGAAATAGGGTCCGTTTGCTGCAAAGTTCTGCATCGTCTTTGCGGGCATGACCGGCATTCCTTTAATGTGCCCGCAATAACGCTAAAGTGTCTCCCAGAGAATTTTGAAGAGAACTGGGAGGTCGACCATGGAAAAGCGCACGGGAAAACTCAAACTCGGCGCGTTCTTGCATCCGACCGGCCATCACATCGCATCATGGCGCTTGCCAGAGGCCTACGAAAAGGCCTCCGTCGATTTCAAGCACTACATCGAGCTCGCGCGCACCGCCGAGCGCGGCAAATTCGACATGGTGTTCCTCGCCGACTCGCCGGCGATGCGCAATTGGCCGCTGGAACGCTCCAGCCGGGTCGCCACCTATGTGGCGGGTTTCGAGCCGATAACGCTCCTGTCCTCGCTTGCTTCGGTGACGACCCATATCGGTCTCGTCGCCACCGCGACGACGACCTACAACGAACCGTTCCATGTGGCGCGCAAGTTCGCCTCGCTCGATCATCTCAGCGGCGGACGCGCGGGATGGAACCTCGTCACTTCGGTGAACATCGCGGAGGCTCATAACTTCGGCCGTGAACAGCACACCGAGCACGATGCGCGTTATGACCGCGGCACCGAGTTCGCGCGGGTGGTGCGCGGCCTGTGGGATTCATGGGACGACGACGCCTTCGTGCGCGACAAAAGGGAAGGCCGCTTCTTCGATCCCGCCAAGGTGCATTATCTCAACCACAAGGGCGAGCATTTCTCCGTGCGCGGTCCGCTCAATGTGCCGCGTCCCCCGCAGGGCCGTCCGATCATGGTGCTGGCCGGCACGTCCGATGTCGGCCAGGAACTGGCGGCGGAGGTGGCGGACGTCGTGTTCGCGACCAGTCAGACCCTTGAGCATGCGCAGAATTTCTGCAAGTCGTTGAAGGGGCGGGCGGAGAAATTCGGCCGCACGCCGGACGACATCAAGGTCATGCCGGGCTTCGTGCCGTTCATCGGCGAGAGCCAGCAGGAGGCCGACGACAAGTTCGAGCGGCTGCAGTCGCTGGTGCATCCGGAAGTCGGGCTGCAGTTGCTCGGCGAGATGCTGGGCCAGATCGACCTGTCGAAATATCCGCTCGATGGCCCATTGCCGGAAATCAAGGAGACGATCGGCAGTCATACCGCGCTGAAACTTTTCACGGAGATGGCCCGGCGCGAGAATCTCTCCATCCGTCAGCTTTATCTGCGGGCGGTGACGCGGGGACACGCCATGGTGCGCGGCACGCCGCAGAAGATCGCCGACCATATCGAGGAATGGTTCACGGGATACGGCGCTGACGGCTTCAACGTAATGCCGCCGTATCTGCCCGGCGCGCTCGACGATTTCGTCGACAAGGTGGTGCCGGAGCTGCAGCGGCGCGGCCTGTTCCGCAAGGAATATGAGGGCAAGACGCTGCGCGACAGCCTTGGGCTCAAGCGGCCGGCCAGCCGGTATAATCAAACATAGGATATCGATGACACGCAGTCGCGTGTCCCGGATGAGCGCGCATTTTTGCGCGCGATGATCCGGGACCCAGGGCTACAACTCGAAGCCTCTGAATTTTCGCCTGCACGTCGTTGACGCTTAAGTGCCTGGCCCCTGGATCCCGGGTCTCCATTCGCGGCACGCAAGAGCGCGCCACTCATGTCGCCCGGGACACGAGTCATTGCATTACGCCGCGTGCAATGAGAAAAGTCGGGATGCTCTCAAACACGTTTCGAAGTTACATCAGTCCGTTGTTCGCTTTGGCGGCGTTAGTGCTCGTGCCTGTCGCCGCGTCTGCGCAGGAATGCCGGTTGCCGCAAAAGGCCATGAGCGTGGCCGAGCTGATGTTCGGCCGCAACATCGGAGCGAAGCTTGTCGTCAGCGAAAGCCGGTGGACGCAATTCGTCGCGCGCGAGATCACGTCGCGCTTTCCCAACGGCTTCTCCATCGTCGATGCGCAGGGCCAGTGGCTCGACAGCGACACCAGGAAGATCGTGCGCGAGCGCAGCAAGCTTGTAACGATCGTGTTTGGCGACGCCGCCGGCGCGCAGCAGAAGATCGACGACATTGTCGCCGCCTACAAGGGCCGGTTTCGTCAGCAGGCGGTTGGCGTCATCATCCGTCCTGCATGCGTTTCGTTTTGAGGTTGCGTCTTTCCGGGGACGCGGGAGCGCGTCCAGGATGCGCGTTGACTCGCGCTGACGCGCGTTGGCGACATCCGGAATGATCGAGCAGGTGTTGCGGGCGACGGTTAACGGCCTCGCTATTGCGGCGCGAAGTGTTCCGCGGCTGCCCACGGAATTGGCATCGCTGATTCATTAACCTGCGACAGAAGCGGCGTTTTTCAGCTTTCGATATTTACAGCCGCACAGGAGCCGACTAGGCTCCGTCAAAACGAAAATACGTATCGCTTATGGCGTACAGTGTGCGTCGCGGCGGTCGAAAATAAAGAGTTCGGGAGTCACCAGAGGAGAGGACAGATGAATTATCGTCGATGGCTGCTCGCCGCGGCTGCTGTTGCGCTGGCGGCCGGCGCGGCCAATGCTCAGGAAAAAAAGATCAACCTGAAGCTCAGCTACTGGGTGCCGCCGTCGCATCTACTGACCCCCGGCTACAAGGATTGGGCCGAGGAGGTCAAAAAGCTGTCGAACGGCTCGATCACCGTGACGCTGTTTCCCTCGAGCCAGCTTGGATCGGGCGCCGACCACTATGACATGGCGAAGCGCGGCATTGCCGATGTCGTGCTGGTCAACCCGGGCTATACGCCGGGCCGTTTTCCGGTGATCGGAGTGGCCGACCTGCCGTTCCTGTCCAAGGACAGCCTCAAGGCGGCGCCGGCGATGGCCAAGTGGTACAAGAAGTACGCGGCCAAGGAGATGCCGGATCACTATGTCTGCCACGTCTTTTCGCACGAGCCCGGCACGTTCCATTCCAAGAAGGAAATCAAGCTGCCCTCCGACGTGAAGGGCCTTAACGTGCGGACGGCCAATCAGACCATCGCGCAGTTCACGACATCGATGGGCGGCAACTCGATTCAGGTTCCGATCATGGAAGCGTACGAGACGCTCAAGCGCGGTCTCGCGGACGCCATCACCGTGCCGTGGGACGGCCTGACTCATCCGGCGTTCAAGTTCGGTACGGTGACGGAATATACGCTCGACACGCCGCTGTATGTCTCCAACTTCACGCACGGCATCAGCAGGCAGACCTACGACAGCATGTCGGACGCGCAGAAGAAGGTGATGGACCAGGTCTGCTCGCCGGAATGGTCGGCCCGCATCTATCAGCATTGGTACAAGGACCAGGCGGAACGCACGGCGGATATCCGCAAGTCCGATCGCAAGCTGACCAAGCTCACGCCTGCCGAGGTCGAGCAATGGAAGAAGGCGGCCGAGCCGGTCTATGCGACGTGGAAGGAAGCCGTCACCAAGGCCGGCTATAACGCCGATGAAGTATTGGACGACTACAAGAACGCGCTGAAGCAGGCGGATGCCTTGTTCTAACGGCTGAGAAATTCCCGCCCGTTGCGCTCGCGCGCAACGGGCGGTGCTTTTCTTCAGGAAATTCGTGGCGCGAAGTTTTTTCGGAATTTTTTCGGGAATGAAGCTTCGCCGGTTGGGAGGGACGTGTTCGGCATGTCGCTTGCGTGGGTAGGTTCATGTCCTGTGGGTGAGGCAGGATGAACCGGTTTGTGACAATCGTAGAAAGATGTGCCGGTTATTTCGTCGGCCTGTTGGCGCTGATCACCGTCACCGAAGCGTTTTTGCGCTACGCCTTCAACACACACATCCCGGATGGTTTCGTCATCGGCCAGACCATGCAGGGCATTGCCATCTGCTGGGGCATCGCCACCGCGACCTATGCCGACCGCAATATCACCGTCGATATCCTCCACGAACTGGTCATTGCGCGGGTCCGCCGCGTGTTCGACCTCATCGCCTACACCGTCAATTTCCTGTTCATGGCGCTGTTCGGTTACGCCATGACGTTCAAGGTATTCGATATTCTCAAGGCCGGCGAAATCTCCAGCGAACTGAGGTTTCCGATCTGGACCGGCTACACGCTCGCATCGCTTGGAATCCTCGCTGCCGTCGCCACCGCCGCGATCCGCTGGTGGCAGGTTGTGTTCGGACGGCGCTAGGAGATCCGCTCATGGACGAAAGAACGCTGGTCGCCATCATAGGCAACATCGCCGTTCTCGTGTTGATGCTGCTGCGCGTGCCGATCGGCACCAGCCTCGGCGTGGTGGCGGTCGGCGGTTTTGCCTGGCTTGTCGGGCTTGAGCCGGCGCTCGGCATCCTGATCGATTCGCCGATCCGCACCGTCACGAATTTCAACTTCAGCGTCGTGCCGATGTTCATCCTGATGGGCGCCATTGTCAGCGTCTCGGGCATGAGCCGCGAACTGTTCCGCGCCGCCAATGCCTGGCTCGGGCATTTGCCGGGCGGCATGGCGATCGCGACTATTTTCGCCTGCGGCGGCTTTGCCGCCATCAACGGTTCCTCCGTGGCGTCCGCGGCGACGATGACCCAGGTGGCGCTGCCGGAAATGCGCCGGGCCGGTTACGACGCGGGCCTCGCTGCCGGTATTGTCGCTGCCGGCGGCACGCTCGGGATCATGATCCCGCCGTCGGTGATGTTCATTCTCTACTCGATCCTCACGGATACCGATGTCGCATCGCTGTTCGTCGCCGGCATCGTTCCCGGCATTCTGGCAATCATCCTGTATTGCGCCGCGGTGCTGATCATCTATCGGGTCAGACCCGCCTGGCTGCCGCGCGGGGCGCGCGCCGATATGACGGAACGGCTCACGAGCCTCAAGGATGTGTGGGCGACGCTCGTCCTGTTCGTCATCATTATGGGGGGCATCTACGGCGGCTTTGTCACCATCACGGAGGCAGCCGGCCTCGGCGTGTTCGGCGCGGCCGTGATCGGCTTTGCGCGCCGGCGCCTCCGCTGGAAGGAAGTAGAGAGCGCGCTGGTCGAAGCGCTGCGCACCTCCGCATCGATCTTCTTTATTCTGATCTCCGCATTCCTGTTCCAGTATTTCCTGGCGGTCACGCAGATGTCCCAGTTGATCGGGGACTTCCTGATCAGCCTGCCGGTCGGCGCCCTTGGCGTCGTGATCGTGATCCTCGCGTTCTATATCATCGCGGGCATGGTTGTGGACGAGATCGCCATGGTGCTTCTCACCATCCCGATCTTCTTTCCGATCGTGACGGGGCTCGGTTTCGACCCGGTCTGGTTTGGCGTGCTTGTGGTGGTCACGATTCAAATCGGCATGATCGCGCCGCCGGTCGGCATCATCTGCTTCATCATGAACAATATGGTGCCGGATATCGGGCTCGTGAATATCTACAAGGGCGCCATGCCGTTCGTTGTTGCGGACCTTGTGTGGCTTGCGCTCCTGGTCGCGTTTCCCCCGCTGTCGCTGTGGCTCGGGCAGTACATGGCGTAGTTCCTGTATCCGGAGTCGCGGCCGGCCAATGCCCGGCCCACGGCTTGGATACGCAACAGACACACGACTCAACGCGAAACGATTTGATGCGCCGTTACGCCAGCGCCGGATAATCCGTGTATCCCTTCTCTTCGCCCTGATAGAACGTCGGCTGATCCGGCACATTAAGCCCGGCGCCCAGCGCATAACGTTTCGGCAAATCGGGGTTCGCGATGAACGGCGCGCCGAACGCGACGAGATCGGCGTTGCCGGCGCGAAGGGCGGCCTCCGCCGTAATGGCGTCGAACCCGCCATTGACGATATATGTGCCGTTGAATTTGCTGCGCAGCACCGGGCTCGGGCGGTTCTCGCCGGTGATCGGATCAACGACGTGCAGATAGACGATGCCGAGTTCGCTCAGCCGTTCCGTTAGATGGGAGAACGTCGCCAGCGGATTGGAATCCGACATGCCGTTGAAAGGGCTGGTCGGTGAAATGCGGTAGCCGACGCGCTGGGCGCCGAACACCCCGATGACGGCCCTCGTGACCTCCAGCGGAAACCGCACGCGATTCTCGATGCTGCCGCCATATTGGTCGGTGCGCTTGTTGGTGCCGTCGCGGGTGAACTGATCGAGCAGATAGCCGTTCGCGCCGTGCAGTTCGACGCCGTCGAAGCCGGCTGCCTTGGCGTTCGCCGCGGCGCGGCGATAATCCTCGACGATGCCGGGGATTTCCCGCGCCTCCAGCGCGCGCGGCGTGACGCGCTTTTGCATGCCGCTGGCGGTGAATACCTCGCCGCCGTCGTTGATCGCCGAGGGCGCGACCGGCAGTTCGCCGTCGAGGAAAACCGGATGCGAGATGCGCCCGACATGCCAGAGCTGGAGAAAGATCTTGCCGCCGGCGGCGTGGACCTTGTCGACGATCTGGCGCCAGGCCTCGATCTGCGCCTGCGAATGGATGCCGGGCGTGCGTGTATAGCCGGCGCCCTGCCGGCTGATCTGGGAGCCCTCCGTGACAATCAGTCCGGCGCCGGCCCGCTGTGCGTAGTAAGTCGCCGCCAGCGGGTTGGGAACGCCATGCTCGAGCGCGCGGCTGCGTGTCATCGGCGCCATCACCATGCGGTTGGCCAGCGTCAGGTCGCCCAGCCGATAGGGCGACAGCAGCCGCTTGGCAGGTTCGCTGGCGTCACTTTGGGTGGCCTGGTTGCTGCGCGCGGCGGTGGCGGGGGTGCTCATGGGAATACTCCTGTGAAGAGAAAGATCGACGGGCGGGAATCCGGGAGAGGGAAATGGGAATTCGCTCGTCCGCAAAAGCTGGGAGCGGAATCGATTCCGGTGACGTGGAAACTGTGGGAGGCCTCCGCGTTCATGACCAACGGCGCGTTGCTATGCATGCCGTGCATCGCAAGTCCTGCATCCAAGTTGATGGCAAACGGTTCAGGTTGCGGTACCGATCGGTAACATATATAGTCGATACTGACCGGTAACACCCATGTCAAGCGGGTATCAGCCTGAGGTAGCGTTCACAAACTCGGGAGGTTCGCGGAGCAATCGAATGAGCACCGAGACGACGCACGGGAGGACCGAAATACTTCACGATCGGACGCCGGACGACGGCAGGCTGGAAGATCGGCCGCATGATCGGCTCCCGCCGCGGGCGCGCATCCTGGCTGCAGCCAGCGACCTGTTTTACCGTCACGGCATCCGGGCGGTTGGCGTCGAAGCGATTGCGGAGGCCGCCCGGACCAACAAGATGACGCTCTATCGCCATTTTGCCTCCAAGGACGAACTGGTGGCGGAATATCTCCGGCGATTGGCCGGCGATGCGGACGCGGCGTGGCATAGTCTCGAAACCGGTCATCCCGGCGATGCGCGCGCGCAGCTTCGTGGCTGGCTGGCCATGATGAACGATCATATTGCCGATCCGGCGGCGCGCGGCTGCGCCTTGGCCAACGCAGCAGTCGAATTGCCGGAAAAAGATCATCCGGCGCGTCGTGTCATCGAGGACCACAAGCGCGGTGTTCGCGACAAGCTCGCCGAGCTGTGCCGGCGAGCGGGATTGCAGCAGCCGGACCTCGTGGCGGACGGCCTTTTTGCCTTGCTCGAAGGCACGCACGTATGCGCCCAAAGCATTGGTGAAGCCGGCCGCGCTTTCGACCTCGTTCGCATGGGCGAGGCGTTGATCGAAGCACATTCCCGCTGACGTCGGCGGTGTGCACATCGCCGGTTGCGACGCAGCGGATTTTCAGAGCAGCGGTGTCGAGGTCGTGATTTGTCGGTGAACCGCCAAACGGCTAGCGGGTTATGCTAGACTTGAAGTGGTACTACTCCGCCGACCACGGGAGCACCTCCATGAACATCATTCGCCGACGCGGTTGGGAAATTCCCGAGAGCAACGCGACGCCGGAGCATCTCTTTTTCAGCCGCCGTGCGTTCATGGCCGCTACCGGGGCGTCGCTGGCGACGGCTGCTTTTCCGGCGGCAGCGGGCGCGTCCGATGTCAGCGACCCCAGCGCCGCGCTTTATCCGCTCAAGCGGAATCCGAAATACACGCTCGACCGCGACGTCACGCCGGAGAAGGTCAACCTCGCCTACAATAATTTTTACGAGTACGGCACGTCGAAGGACATCGCGAAGGCGGCACAGCAGCTGCGCATCCGGCCGTGGACGGTGAAGATCGACGGCATGGTCGAGAAGCCGCGCGAGATAGCGATCGACGATCTTCTGAAAGCGATGCCGCTTGAAGAGCGCCTCTATCGCCACCGCTGCGTCGAGGCATGGGGCATGGCGGTCCCTTGGTCGGGATTTCCGATGGCCGAGTTGGTGAAATACGCGAGCCCGCTGGCGTCGGCGAAATACATCAAGATGGAAACCTTCATGGATCCGAAGATGGCGCCGGGCCAGCGCGCGGCGTGGTTTCCGTGGCCCTATGTTGAAGGTCTGACGATGGCGGAGGCGACCAACGAACTCACGTTCCTCGTCACCGGCGCCTATGGCAAGCCGGTCGCCAAGCAGATGGGCGCGCCGCTGCGGCTCGCGGTGCCGTGGAAATACGGCTTCAAGTCGATCAAGTCGATCGTGCGCTTCACGTTCACGGACCAGCGTCCGAAAGGATTGTGGGAAGCGTTGCAGGCGTCCGAGTACGGTTTCTGGGCGAACGTGAATCCGGAAGTGGCGCATCCGCGCTGGAGCCAGGCCACCGAAGAAGTTTTGGGAACCGGAGACCGCCGGCCGACCCTGCTGTTCAACGGCTACGGCGAATTCGTCGCCGATCTGTACAAGGGCCTCGAGAAGGAGCGGCTGTGGGCGTGACCTCCGCTCCGAGAGAGAACTGCCGCAATTTGATCCAGATCAAAAATTCGAGCGCCTATAAGAACCGCACATAAAAAAGAAGCGCAAAAAAAAGCCGGGCCATTGGCCCGGCGTAGTTTCGCCAGCCAAAGCCGGCGATCACCTTCCAGAGGGGAACTACTGACGGCGACCGGTGCGATCTGGGAGGATAACGCAACGGACGCGTCGCCAGCGTCACCACGCGAATATGATGGTCCATAACGATTGCGGCAAGGAAGATAGGGGTATGTCAGCCATACCCTTCGCGCAGTCATAGCTCATCGGAAAATTCGCCGGATCAGTTTTGATCAGACTTGGTCCGACTTAAAACTTCCAGCGCTGCGCATTCGCGACCAGGAAGTCGCGGAATACCTGCACGCGCGCCACCGATTTGAGTTCTTCCGGATAGACGAAATAGCAGTCGAGCGCGATCTGTTCGTCTTCGCCGAACAGCTGCACCAGTCCGGAATCCTCGATGAGATAATCCGGCAGCAGCGCGACGCCGAGGCCGCGCTGGCAGGCATTCAACATGCCGATGATGTTGTTCACCGTCATCAGCGGCGTGCGCGGCCCTTTACCGTTGCGCGCGGCCTCCGCCAGCCAGTTGCGGTTCTGCGCCATATGCGAGGGGACCGGTCCGCCGCCGAGCAGAAGAATGCGGTGCTGGTCGAGATCCGTAAGCGAGGTCGGCGTGCCGAACCGCTTGAGATATTCCGGCGACGCAAACACGTGGAATTTCACCGAGAACAGCTTGCGTTGAATGAGGTCCGGTTGCGACGGCTGACGCATGCGGATGCCGACATCGGCCTGACGCATCGACAGGTCGAGCTCTTCGTCGGTGACCAGCAGGTTGATGCGGATATCCGGATAAAGATCGATGAACTCGCCGAGCCGCGGGATCAGCCAATTGAGGCCAATGCCCGGCGTGGTGGTGACACGGAGGTCGCCGTTCGGCCGTTCGCGGCTGTCGGTCAGCTTCGTGCGCGCAGCCTCGAGCTTCATGAAAACTTCGTGCGCCGTGCGGTAGAGCAACTCGCCCTGCTCGGTGAGGATCAGCCCGCGGGCATGACGATGGAACAGCGATACCGAGAGTTCCTGTTCGAGCGCGCTCACCTGCCGCGACACGGCAGACTGCGACAGCCCAAGTTGCTCGCCGGCGTGCGTGAAGCTGCCCGCTTCCGCCGCAGCGTGGAACACTTTCAGCTTGTCCCAGTCCATTGTCGAACGTGCTTGCATCCGTAACTCTTTCAACATCGTTGTCGCAACCCCGGTACCAAACTCAGTCGATGCGGCTATTCCGCCGCGGCGCGCTGTTCATGATGGACGGCGAGGAAACGTTCAGCCTCGAGCGCGGCCATGCAGCCCATACCGGCGGCAGTAACGGCCTGCCGATAAATCTCGTCGGTGACGTCGCCTGCGGCGAACACACCGGGCACGGACGTCGCGGTCGAAAACGGCGCCGTCTTGATGTAACCCGAAGGCTTCAGTTCCAGCTGGTCCTTGACGAGTTCGGTCGCCGGCGCATGGCCGATGGCGACGAACAGGCCGTCGATCGCCAGTTCGGTGATGGCGCCGCTCTTGACGTTCTTTAATTTGACGCCGGTGACTTTCGAGGGGTTCTCGCTGCCGATGACCTCGTCGACGGCGCTGTCCCACACCACGGAAATCTTTGGATTCTTGAACAGCCGGTCCTGCATGATCCGCTCGGCGCGGAACGTGTCGCGGCGATGCACGACAGTTACCTTGTCGGCAAAGTTGGTCAGGAACAGCGCTTCCTCAACGGCGGTGTTGCCGCCGCCGACGACCACCACGTGCTTGCCCTTGTAGAAGAAGCCGTCGCAGGTCGCGCAGGCCGAAACACCGTAGCCCTTGAACTTCTGCTCACTCGGCAGTTCGAGCCAGCGCGCCTGAGCGCCGGTGGCGATGATCAGCGTTTCGGCAATGTAAACCTCGCCCGAATCGCATTCGAGCCGGAACGGCCGCTGGGAAAGATTGACCGCTTTGACGTGGTCGTAAACCAGGCGGGTCCCCACGTGCTCCGCCTGTTTTTGCATCTGCTCCATCAGCCACGGCCCCTGGATGACGTCCGCAAAGCCAGGGTAGTTTTCCACGTCGGTGGTGATGGTGAGCTGGCCGCCCGGCTGGATGCCCTGAATCAAGACCGGTTCCAGCATGGCTCGCGCGGCGTAGATCGCGGCGGTATAGCCAGCCGGCCCGGAACCAATGATTACGACTTTGGCATGGGTCGATTTCGACATCTCAGATATTCCATTGAAACATGCGCGACACGTAAAACGTGCCGGCGCGTGAGAAATTCGCGGTCGAGGCGGCGCCGGGCCAATTTAGGGAAAGTTTCTAGCTATGCAATATGCGCAATGCTTATTGTGATATATTATGACTCATATAGGTGGCCGACGTAAACGTTTGTCACGCAATTTTATTTCGCCGGTTGGCAATATTATTGCTAGAAAGGGGGAGCCTTGAACGGAGAACCCCATGCCCGCGCGCCTCGACGCGATCGATCGCCAGATTCTGGCCGAGTTGCAAGACGATGGCCGTATCACCAATGTGGAACTGGCCAGCCGTGTCGGTATTTCGGCACCGCCATGCCTGCGCCGGGTCCGCGCTTTGGAGGAGGCCGGCTACATCAAGGGTTACCGGGCGCTGCTGGACGCCAGGCTGCTGGGGTTCGAGGTTGCCGCCTTCGCCATGGTCCACCTTTCCAGCCAGGCCGAGGCTGATCTCGCCGAGTTCGAAGCCTTCGTGCGCAAGGAACCGCTGGTGCGGGAATGCTGGATGCTGTCGGGGGAGATCGATTTCCTGCTGAAGTGCGTGGCGCCGAATCTGGCCGCCTTCCAGGACCTGGTGAAAGAGCTGACGGGCGCGCCGCATGTGCGTAACGTCAAGACCTCGCTGACGCTGCGCAACTCCAAGGACGCCGCCATGGTGCCGATGGATGTGAAGGCGATGGTGGAGTAGCCCGGGGACGCCCGCCGAGAATTTATTGGCGCCGGTTGGCTGGATTCCGGGCGTGCAGGGATGCCTGGCGGCGCTTTGCGCCGGCCAGGCCGGGTCTTAACGCCACTCGACCTTGACGATCTCGTAGGCCTTGGCGCCGCCGGGGGCGACGACTTCGACGTTTGAGCCCTTCGTTTTGCCGACGAGGGCGCGGGCCAGCGGCGACGTAATGGAGATACGGCCTTTCTTGGCGTCGGCCTCCGGCTCGCCGACGATCTGCCACACCTTCTTTTCTTCCGTATCCTCGTCGATCAGGGTCACGGTCGCGCCGAACTTGATGGTGTCGCCGGAGAGTTTGGATACGTCGATAATCTCGGCGCGCGCGAGCTTGTCCTCAAGCTCCGCAATACGGCCTTCGTTGAGCGACTGCTGTTCCTTCGCCGCGTGATATTCCGCATTCTCCGACAGGTCGCCATGCGACCGCGCTTCGGTAATTTGCTGAATGATACGGGGGCGCTCCACCTGCTGGCACTGCTTCAATTCGTTTTCCAGCACGGCGTAGCCGGCAGCGGTCATCGGTATCTTGTCCATCGGTCCTTGATCCCCGGACAGAAAAAACTCATCGCGGGTCGATAAAAATCGACACCGCGACAGCGAACTCTAGTGTCCTGATTCTGAAGTTCGCACATTCTTGCCGCGATCACTTATGCGAACTTCGGAATCAAAAGGACACTAGCAGATATATGGTTCCAGTGTGGCTAGGTTCAGAAGTTCGCTTTCCGGAATGGCCCAAGCGATGAAGCGAACTTCTGAACCACCACACTGGGCGTAACCATACCATTAACCGGCCGCAGGGTCCGCTGTTTCTCAGACCTCGCTCGCGAGGTCACGCCCCATCTGCGAAATAAGTCTGCAGCGCGCGAACCTCAAGGTCTCCCCCAAGGTATGCTTTTATTCCCTGCGCCGCCGCAACGGCGCCTGAAAGAGTGGTGTAGTATGGGACTTTATGCAAGAGGGCTGCGCGCCGCAGCGAGCGGCTGTCGGCCAGAGCGGTCGCCCCTTCGGTGGTATTGAATACCAGCTGGACGTCGCCGTTCTTGATGGCATCCACGATATGGGGGCGGCCCTCGGCTACTTTATTCACTCGGTGGGCGGGGACCCCATGTTCGGTCAGGTACCGCTGGGTGCCGCCGGTTCCAATGATCTTGAATCCAAGGTCGCCGAGAAGCTTTACCGCCGGGAGGATTCGATTCTTGTCGCTGTCGCGAACCGATACGAATACGGTTCCGGCACGCGGCAGTCTCGCGCCGCCGCCGATCTGGCTCTTGGCGAAAGCGATGTCGAATGATTTGTCGAGACCGATCACTTCGCCGGTCGATTTCATCTCCGGGCCGAGCACCGTATCGACCCCGGGAAAGCGGGCGAATGGAAATACCGCTTCCTTGACGGCGACATGTGTGAGGTGGGGCGGCTTGAGCTTGAAGTCAGCGAGCTTTTCGCCTGCCATCACCCGCGCCGCGATTTTGGCGACCGGCAGCCCGATCACCTTGGCGACGAACGGCACCGTGCGCGAGGCGCGCGGATTCACTTCCAGGATATAAATGTCACCGTTCTTGATGGCGTATTGCACGTTCATCAGGCCACCGACATTAAGCGCCAGCGCCAGCGCGCGAGTCTGGCGCTCGAGTTCGGCGATGGTCTTGGCGTCGAGCGAGTGCGGCGGCAGCACGCAGGCGGAGTCGCCGGAGTGGATGCCGGCCTCTTCGATGTGCTCCATGATGCCGGCGATGTATGTGTCCTTGCCGTCGGCAAGGCAGTCGACATCGACCTCGATCGCATCAGACAGATAACGATCTATCAGCAGAGGACGTTTCTCGGAGACGGCAAGGTCGGAGGGGCGGCCGAGGTCCGACGCCAGCCGTACCACATAGCGGTCGAGCTGGGCCGCGTCGTGAATAATCTCCATTGCGCGCCCGCCGAGGACGTAGGACGGCCGGATCACGATCGGATAGCCGATCTTGCCGGCGATGGCGCGGGCCTGGTCCGGGCTTGCGGCGATGCCGCTTTCCGGTTGGCGCAGCTTGAGTTTTTCGATGAGCTGCTTGAAGCGGTCGCGGTCTTCCGCGAGATCGATGGCGTCGGGCGAGGTGCCGAGGATCGGGACGTTGGCGGCTTCCAGCGCGGCGGCAAGCTTGAGCGGCGTCTGGCCGCCGAACTGTACGATCACGCCGTGCAGCGTGCCCTTGCTGCGCTCGACCTCGATGATCTCGAGAACGTCCTCGGCGGTCAGCGGCTCGAAATACAGCCGGTCCGACGTGTCGTAGTCGGTCGACACCGTTTCCGGATTGCAGTTGACCATGATCGTTTCATAGCCCGCGTCCTTGAGTGCGAA
>Ga0164243_10003704_pt1 | contig 24387 bp, 32 predicted proteins | sample OricompcompostOP_FD_108781 | JGI IMG/M metagenome (GOLD analysis project Ga0164243, IMG submission 108781) | Organic Plus compost microbial communities from Emeryville, California, USA - Original compost - Organic plus compost (OP) | ecosystem: Engineered > Solid waste > Mixed feedstock >...
ACACCGCCGCCCCATGGGGCTCCTTGAACGGTGCGAGGAGCAGGCAATCAGAGCCTGGTTGCAGGCTCATTCTGGCATTGCCCTCGTGAGCCGTGATCGGGGCAAGATGGATACAAAAGCCATCCGTCTTAGTGCACGGCATGTTCAAGAGGTGCTCGATCGTTGGCATCTGCTGCGCAATCTTGGCGAGATGTTCCAAAAAGGACTTGCCAAGGCGCTGCCGACTCCTGCTGCCCGTTCTACTTCTGTTTCCACTGGAAGATATGCGCAAAGTGTCACGATCCCGCCTCCGACACTCAATGCTCAGCGGGCCTCATATGCTTCATCACCATCGTGAATGGCAAGGACCGAGCAGATCGTGAACGTTCAAACCCAAAGAAGAGCGGAAAGAAGGAGAGCGTGCAGGTGAACGAAGACCTTCTCTCTTGAGCGCAAGAAGGTGTGAGGAGGAGGCAAGAAAGAGCTGGGAACCCCTGGACAAAGACAAAAAAGCCCGTCTCTCCCTTGCCTGCCTAGCAGGATGGCTTTCGGCGGAAAGCAAGCGCCGTGCGAGGGCGTGCTGCCTGGCTTTGCGCTCTGGGCCACCGCTTGCGTGCGCTTCAGGGCCACAAAGGCCTCTAACGCCATCGGTTTGCCCACCAGCCCCTTGATCGGCCCCTTTTGAGCAGTCGGCCATCCAACCAGATCTCAAGGCTCCAGCTGGCGGCTCACAGCAGCGCCGTGACGAACTGACCCGCATGAGCTACCCCACCTCTCTTCGGTGGGTGTCGATGGTGAGACAGCCATCCGAGCCGACCCGCCGCACACATGCCCGGCCATCAACGGCCCGCAACCAGGCATCAGGATCCACCTGCTCAGGGAGCGCAGGCAGAGGGGGCAACTGCGGATGAGCCACCTGTGGAGACAGATCCTGACAGGGACGGCCGTGGTGAGGTCTCTGCCAGTGGGAGTGGTGTTGAGAGGTGGCGGTGACCTCACGCACCTGCGAGAGCGTGGCAGGCCGATGCGACGCGAGGGCGGGGTGGGAAACACCTTGGGGGAAGCCGATTGTGACAGGCGGTCCTTTCAGAGGGGTCATTGCCTTCCAGGTATTGAAGAAGGTATCACTGTTTTGTGGATGGGAAGAAGAAACGAGGCGGATACAAAACTGCTCATTTGCTCGGAGATGACATCGAGGAAGCGTAAGAGAGAGTCTCATTCCTTTTCTCAAATTGCGAAAATCACTCTCCAGTTTTCTCTTTATTCTCCTCTGTTCTTGCTAAAGCCATTTTTACAGTTTAAAATTTTTCTCGTTCTCTTTCTATGAAACTCTATGCAAAGGAGGGAATATGGCTGAGAACCCCTTTTCCAAGAAATTTCTTCATGATATGAGGGAGTTGCATCTAGCGTATCGTGCTAAGGCGATTTCAGAGGAAGAGTTTTGCCAACGTGTTGATGAGCTAAAGCAAAAGGAAGCAGCACTACAACAGCCGTTAGCTCAGGTTCTTCTCCAAGAGAAACTTCAGGAAGCAGAAAAAGCTCTTATCCAGGAGATACAGCAAGAAGAGGCGAGAAAGCGCAAGGAGCTTGAAGCTGTTGAGAAAGAGAAGAGAAAAGAGGAGTATTTAAGGCAAATACAAATTAAATTGAAAGAGAGGAAAGAAGAAGAGGAAAAGATAAAGAGGATAAATGAAATATATCGATATAGAGATGACATAGATGCTTATACTGATAGGCTGGAACGGAATGCGCAAAGTTGGCAGTCTCGATATACATGGCTCCAGATATTTCTGCTTACTTTTTCAGCGGGGACGACAGCACTTGCAGGTATTGAGGGGGTTCCACGTTGGATTGTTGCTGTCACTGGACTCGTTGCAACGATTTCCGGAGGCCTTCTCACCACATTTAAAGTCCAGGACAGAATCTACGCAAGCCGAAAAGCCATTGCAGCAGTCAAATTGGAATGTCAGAAATATGATCGCCGTATTGAAGAATACGAAGGCCTGGACCCTGATGCAGCTTATATTAAATTGAGCAGAGCGATTACAGCGATTCAAGGGGAACAAATGTTGCAAGAGGTAGAGCTCTGGAAACCCAGAAAGGAAGAAAAAGAAGAGAGGGAAGATAGAGATGATAAGGTAAAAGAAGATGAGGAAAATAATGCTGTAAATAAAAAACAAATTGAGCGGGAAGGATCCGAAATGCAAAATAATCAGAATGAAGAAAGTTAGAAGCTGTTAGGATCTCGATCTTGGATGGATGCTACACTATGGCTCTAATGAAAAGAAAGCTCTCTCAGAGTGATGAGACCGACGAAGAATGGAAGATCACAGGAGCACTGTGGTGCTGGTTTCCGCATGACTTTCCAGAAAGGCTCATCGTGTCTCAACAAACACAGCGCTGGATTGCTGCGGGCTGTTTTGAAGCCAGTGTGCATGATTTTGCCTTGAGGCTCGTGCGGCACCAAGGGCGCAAAAGGCAACCCAGTGCCATGATTCTTGACAGCCGAACCCTGCAATCCACTTCAGAGAGTGGCGCTCGTGCTGGTACGAAGGAGCCAAACGGTGCACAGGCAGCAAAGTGCACCTTGCCGTTGATACGCTTGGACACCTCTTGACCCTGCTGGTGAGCCCTGCTCATGAACAGGACCGAGACCAGGGGGTCGCTCTGGTGGAACAGGGACAGGGGCTGACGGACCAGTGTGGAGAGGCGGCTTTTGTCGATCAGGCTACAGCGGTGAGGTTCCGCGAGAAGCGGCAGTGCACGTAGGCATGAGCTGGTCGTGGTCACGTTGCCATAGGCAAGGCGAGACTATGTGCTTTTGCGGTGGGTCGTGGAGCGCTCCGCGACCTGGGTCAGTCGCTTTTGACGTTTCATCCACGTCGACAGGCGGCTCTCGAAATCGGAGGCATGCTTGTCTTCCGTCGCATTTGCTTGCCCTCTACATTTTCAGTCATTCACGTGAGCTGAAGTTGCTAGAGGTGATGTTCCCGCTCGCCGCTTCTGGTCTTCTGGTGAGAAGCTTGGTGTATTGTTCAGCGGTGGGATTGACTGTGGTAGCTGCCGCTCTCGTTGAGCAAAGGGCAACGTGGTGGCAGCATATCATTTCGCCTTTTCCGAAGGCTCTCCTGCCGAGGAATCAGCCTATGCACGTGCAGTCTGCTACGCCCAAATATTCCCTGTCGTCGTAACCTCTGGTGATGTATATTTTCTCTCTCCTCTGGCAATGCTCTCCTCCCTATGCTTATGCGGGCCAGAGGCGGCTGGAACAAATGGCTGAGGCGGCACAAGATGGTATCCGCTATCTTGCCTCGGATCGGGCGGCAATCCTGCATTTGCGCCTGTGACCTATGGCCTTGCAGACATTGTCCTCACTCCGCTTCCGCTCTGAGAAAAACGGGACCTGATCGTTGGCTTGCCTTGACCTGCAGGTCGTTTCTCACCATTCTCAAGCGTTTGCATGCTGCCAGTCTTTGGTGAGTCCACAACATCTCTCTGAAGGGACAATGGGGAGGCCTGTGTGGTTCCTTTTTTTATCGAACCGCGCCGTAAAACCCTCGGCTTCAGCCGTAGGGATATAAGGCCGCGTTCCTTTTAATGCGGCTGGGGAAGTGGGTCATGTTGCCGCTTGACAGGAGATAGCTCTGTGCTGTATTTTGTTCGCATGAGTGCAATAACGTACAAATCGAATCGGAATGTCTATTCCTCTTGCACATACCATGTGGTCTTTTGTCCTCAGTATCGACGCAAGGTGCTGACCGACGAGGTTGCAGAACGCTTGAAGCAGATCCTTCAAGAAGTCTGTGAAGAGCGTCAAGCTGACCTGCTCGACATGGAAATCATGCCTGATCACGTGCATCTCTTGCTTGGTTGCGACCCCCAATTTGGGATTCACCGACTGGTTCGACTTCTCAAAGGGCGGTCTTCCCATCTGTTGCGCCGAGAATTCCCTGTCTTGGTACGCACGTTACCAACGTTGTGGACATCTTCCTATTTTGTGAGTACGGTTGGCGGAGCACCGTTCGCCGTCATCAAGCAATACGTTGAGCATCAAAAGAATGTCTAGCCTGAAAACATATAAATATCGCTTATATCCCACGAAAAAGCAAGCGATCACATTACAAGGCGTGCTTGATCGCCTTCGAGAACTCTACAACGCGGCCTTGCAAGAGCGTCGAGACTGCTATAGGTATACCGGCAAGGGAACAAGCTACACACAGCAAGCTGCCCAACTCTCCGAGATCAAGGAACTGCGCCCGGAGTACCAGCAGATTCATAGCCAGGTCTTGCAAGACACGCTCAGACGGGTGGACAAAGCCTTCCAGGCGTTCTTCCGTCGCGTCAAAGAGGGCGAGACGCCCGGCTATCCTAGATACCAGGGCAAGAACCGCTTTGACAGCTTCACCTACCCACAATCGGGCTTTTCCGTGACGCACGACAACCGCTTGTGTCTCTCCAAGATTGGCACGATCAAGCTCAAGTTGCACCGCCCCATCGAGGGCAAGGGAAAAACCTGTACGCTCAAGCGAGAAGGCGATCACTGGTATTGTTGTTTCGTCTGTGAAGTGGAAACCATACCGCGTACTCCCTCTACTGATGAAGAGGTGGGCGTTGATCTCGGTGTCTCGAAGCTGGCGACCCTCTCCACAGGCGATGTGATCGAACACCCTCGCTTCTACCGCCAGGCCCAGAAGAAGCTGGCGAAGGCACAACAGGCTCTCTCTCGCAAAAAGAAGGGAAGTCATCGGCGCAAGAAAGCCGTCAAGCGGGTAGCGCGCTTGCATCGCAAGGTGCGCCATCAGCGCAACGACTCCCTGCACAAATGGAGTCGCTGGCTGGTCAATACCTATCAGACCATTGTCTTTGAAGAGCTGGCACCTGCCACCCTGTCCAAACGGCCAAAGGTGAAGCAGGATGCCGAAACCGGGCAGTATCTGCCCAATGGAGCCAGTGCGAAAGCCGGTCTGAACAAAAGTATTTTGGACGCTGGATGGCGTCAATTCGTCACCTTCTGTCAGTACAAGGCAGCATGGGCCGGTACGGTGCAGATCGTGATGGTTGACCCTAAATATACCAGCCAGACCTGTAGCGGCTGTGGCGCGGTCAAGAAAAAGGACCTCTCGGAACGCTGGCATGCGTGCGAGTGTGGGTGTTCCCTTGACCGCGATCATAACGCAGCGATCAACATCCTTCGGCTCGGACGGAGCCGTCAAGCGAACGCTTGAGAAGCCCCCGGATTTATCCGTGGGGAGTCGTCACGCCACGCTATCAAGGAGAGCTGAGTGATGAGGATAAGATCTTTTCGCCGCAAGATCTGGTTCTACAGCACATGCGCTGGCATCCTCGCTGCATTCATGTCATCGATGCCTATCATGCCGCGCCCCTCGCTGTTCTCATAGGGAGTTTTTCAGCGGCTTATCTTGCTTCTGCCCTACTGCGGTATGAAGATCGTCAAGCTACTTCTGCGTCTTACGTTTGCTGATCGTCTTCCACCGCTAGTAGTCAGACATTGTGGGGGATCGTGGCTCTCTGAGTCAATCCAAGTGTCTTGTTTGCGTCATGTTGCCTATGGCTGGTGACAAGGCTGTGGGCCACAGGACAGAAGCAAGAGGAGCAGAAACAAGACGTGCTGGCTTTGCTCACGCGGGCAACGCTCCTTGCCTGTGGAGGCAAGCCCTGGAAGCCGTTTTGAGAGGCGCCTGAGCGTCACCGATCCGTCTTTTGAGTAAGCTCCCAATAGTGGTTCTGCGTGGCGCAGATGCACGCTGGTACGGAAGAGAGCTCAGCTTGCTGAAGAGGTAACCTGGTTTTTCAGACCCAACTGCAGAGCCATGAGAGAGAAGAGAGCGTATCTTTTTCTCTCAGCATTGTTTTCCTCCCAAAACATCTCGGGAAGCTGCACAAGCTTGATGCGCATGCGGGAAGCTGGCTGGCTGCTTGAGACATGTTTCACGTGTTGCAGAGCGGAGATGGCACCATTTCACGATCCAAACACAGAAGTACCCGATACCCTATCTCTGGTAGGGAAAGAGTGTGTCTCACTCCACTTTCCCTTATGCCTTGACTGTCGATCACAGTGCCCAGCGGTGTAGATCGTATTCCTGCTTGACCCGACTCTGTCTCTCTAAGAGGAGAAGCGTGTTAGTAGCTATCATACGGTATTTTCACCCTCAAGGAATGATGGCAGGTCTGTCACGCTGGGACGTCATGGGACAGGTTCTGTCAGGAATAGTTATCGCGTAATACATACAGAATGTGATTTCGCAAGTTTACGTTCTTCATATAGAGAAAAGTGGCTTCTAAGTTGACTGGTGAAAAACAGATACTGCAATACTTTCCTGCAATGGTAATTATAGTGGTATTAGAGGTATAGCTTGTAGAGGGCCGTGCTACTTATCTATCAGGTAAAAAAGTATAAAAGTGAATAACTTGATAAAAATATATTCTTGGCTCTATAATTTTTTTGTAGTTAGGCAAGCACAGCCAGTATTAAATTACCATTATTGTAAGTTCCTTGAATTAGATTGAAAGGAATAAAATCTGAAACGAAAAGTTTTTATGCTACCTGGATCATTTGAATGTACAAAGGAGTGACTACAGCATGAGATTACCACGTCTCCGTAAACACCTTCTTTGCGTTCCTTATGGGGGGAAAACTTGCAATTGGGAGTACACCAGATAGAGCAATCGAAATAGAAGATCCTCGTCGCCTTATTGATACGATAGTGAAGCATTGTGATGGACAGCATAGTATTGCAGAAATCCATGCAAAAATGTGTCAGGATTATCCCTCTGTAACGAGAGACGACATCCAGTGCATTATCGATCAAATAGCAGAGCATATATATTGGAAGATGCAGCAATAGAAATCCCGGCTGAACTTGATTTAAAAATATTGATGAGATAGAGCCGAACGCTTAACTTTCTTTCAAACTTTGACCCTGCTGGTCACCAAAAGCATCATTATCTCTCGACTTCTTCAAGCAACAATATGACTTATAGGCTTAGAGCACTATGCATAAGCTTTGAGCCAAAGAGGAGACTGGATGCATGAAAGCCTCTTCAACAGGATCTTAGAGAACGAGTGGTGCGTGCCGTGGAAGAAGGCCGCCCGCGCGAAGAAATCGTCCATCTTTTTGGTGTTTCTTGCGCCACCATCAAACGGTATGCGTAACAACAACGAGAGACCGAAGAACTGACTCCCAAGGCTATTCCAGGTCGCCCAGCCACGAAAGGAGATGCTTGACGGGCAGGCCTATGGAGTCAACTGGAAGCTCATCGGGACGCAACGCTTGCTGAGCACTGTCATATTTGGGAAGCTACGCAGAACCAGCACGTGAGTCCAGCGACCCTGGGTCGAGCGATCAGCAGTTTGGGTTGGACGCGAAAAAAAAGACGTTGGTAGCCGCCGAGCGCGATGAGGAGGCACGGGCAGCCTGGCGGGTTCAAGTCGGACGAGAACGACGTGACGAGTGGATCTTTGTTGATGAATGTGGAGCGCATATCTCTCTAATCGCTCTGTATGCTCGTTCTCCACGAGGAACGCGAACCATTGGCAAGGTTCCTCGCAACACAGGGATCAAGACGACCTTGATCGCTTCGTTCTCCCTGACTGGGATGGGGGAGGCTTTGATCTTGAAAGGGGCCGCAGATGCCAGTGCGTTTGCGACCGACATTGAACAGGTTCTCGCTCCCACGTTGCAACCAGGGCAAACAGTCGTCCTGGATACTCTGAATATCCATCATGGGGTTCGGGTTCGAGACGCGATTGAAGCCAAAGAATGCCGTGTGGTGTTCTTACCCTCCTCCTCACCCGATCTTTCACCCACTGAGCAGGCGTTTTCTCAACTCAAAACGTGTTTACGACGCATTGGCGCTCGAACGCCAGAAGCGCTCCAAGAAGCAATCATCCAAGTGCTGGGGATGATGAGTGCTCAAGACGCTCAGAATTGGTTTCCTCACTGCAGCTATCTCCAGCGCGAAGGGGAACCCATCTTTCCTGAAACCCGGCAGTTCGAGGCTCAAGCCTTCTGATTACTGCTTTAAGTGCACACGATATACGCAGTAACTGTTGGAAATCTCAACTAGAGAATATGTTAAAGGCTACAGAAAGGTTGTATGTGAGCATTGATATTGATGTGCAGAATCCCGATGTAGCTCCTGGAACAAGTTTCACCATTCCCTATGGACTTTCATTAGGACATGTTCTCGATATACTGGCATTTCTCCGGCAGTATCCCTTGCTGGGTGCTGACATCGTGGAATTTAACCCCTTGCTTGACAAGAACAATCAGACACTCGTGGTTGCAAGCGAAGTGCTTGCAGCTTTAGTGACATCTTTATGCAAAGGAGAGGAAAATGAAAGCACTGCTTGTCATTGATGCACAGAATGGAATTGTTACAAAAAAGGATTTTTCTTCTGTCCTGCATTCTATAAAACAACTTATTTCGATTTTTACGTCTCGAAAAGAGCCTGTCTTCTTTCTACTCCAGGAAGATGAGCAAGGGAATGGAGACTTAGTCCCAGGAACGTGGAACGGAGAACTGATTGCGGACTTAGCACTATTTGATCATCCTATTATTACAAAGAGGTCCCCGAGCGCATTCCATAAAACCGCTTTATTAGAAGAAAAACTGCGCGAAAAAGGAGTTGATCATGTAGTGATTTGTGGATTTAATACTGAATATTGTGCTCTGTTTACGGCTATAGCGGCATATGATAGAGGTTTTAAGGTTTCTTTTATTGAGGACGCAACAGGAACGGTTGCCGATGCCAACACGTATGAAATGCCTGGACTTGATATCAGAGACTTTGTTGGATCAGTTTTAAACTGGTCGAAGGTCATTGATGTGCCATACTTTGAAGAGTTCAAACGTCAGCTTGCTGAGGAGTGTCGGGGACTTTAAGGCACTCCCAACGAGTACGTGATACATTTCTCCTTAATGTGGAAGTATCTTTGCCAAAAACCTTTGCAGGAGGAGGACAGCGATGGGGTTCGCAGAAAAATCTCTGCCACATATTACTCTACTGGGATGGGAGAGCATATCAATCTCATTGGACAATACAGCTTTACCCACCAATTTGCTCGCTCTCTTGAGAACCTTCATCCACTACGTCTCCTTGAGCAAGAAGAACAAGAAACACGTGAGGTAGCTCATACAGAAAGCAGCATTGCTCCTCACCCTTAACATGTCTTTTCTTTGAATTCTCCTGTCCAACACTCAGCAGTTGCTTGAGAGAAAGGAACTGCTGAGTGTCAAAACCGTTCATTTTGTGGCACTATCATGCTGTGCAAAGTACTCAAGAACGAACTGACGAAATTGCTTGGCAGCTAAGGAAAGGTAGTGTTTATTTGACCACACCAGCCCTATAATTCGCTGACAGCGTGGTTCTTTGATACGCACTTTTTTCACAGGGAGCTCAGCGCCTTCTCTCATACTTTTCCAGAAGCGTTCTGTGGTGAAAGCAATACCAAGTCCCGCCCTGACTAATCCTCCTAGAGCTGTCGGCTCATCACTCTCGAACACAAGGTTCGGTGTAAACCCTATTTGTTGACAATAGCGATCGGTTAGATCGCGCAGTCCCAAACCCGGTTTCAGACCGATGTACGGTTCGTGGGCCACCTCGGCTAAGTGGACGCTTTCATGCTCAGCCAGATGATGCTTTGGCGGCACGATCAGAAAGATTTCTTCTGTGAGAAGTGGCACCCAACTCATATCGGGGTGTTCAATAGGTGGAGAAGCAAAACTAAAGTCTACCTCCCCTCGTTCAAGCTGTTCAAGCACCATCGTGGTCGATTGTTGGAAGAGGCGAAAACGGATCGAGGGATACTGAGGAGAAAAAGCAGCCAGGATATCAGTCAGTACTTGAGCACTTATGGTCGCTACGGAAATATGCCCTTGCTCCAAGCCAACCATATCTTTTACCTGACGCTTTCCTTCATCAAGGGCTAAAAGGGCTCGATCCACCTGGGAAAGAAATGCTTTCCCATACTGATTGAGCCGAATCTGCTTGCCTTGACGATCGAAGAGAGGGATGCCCAGGTCTTTTTCTAACCGTGCAATCATCTTGCTCAGGGATGGTTGGGCGATAGAGAGTGCTTCTGCCGCTCGTGTCATATGCTCGAAACGAGCGACCGTCTGAAAGTATTGAAGTTGCAGTAGTTCCATCAGTGAGGTCCTTTTCATAGCTTCAAGGAAATAAGTATATGATCAATTATATCTTGGACAGCATCAATCTTCCATGAGAGAATAGAAAGGCGAAAGAGAGGAACCTTGCTTCGAAGGGCGTTCCAAACCACATCCCATCTGCTCGGTTCCTGACGCTCAGCAGAGATGTGGATAGTACAATGAAGCTGCAAACGGAGCACAGATCAGGGGAGCGCTTTCGAGCGCTCTTCCTGAGCACTCCCTTTTCATGAAGAGGAACTGTTTTATCGATGAGACCAAGAGCAATGATGCATAGAGAATAAGGAGTATGCAAGAAATGAAAGTGAAGGCACTTATCTGGATGGGCATCAAAACGGAGAAATTTCAAGAGATGGAGCACTTTTGGCAGAATATCATGGGGTGCTCCCCAATCAATGCTTCACAAGATCGTCTTCTTTTTCAACTTCCCAATAAGGATATGATTGAGATCTTTGGCCCTCTTGGACCGAACCAGCATTTTACACCTGATGCCATCGTCTGTGGCTTTCAAGTTGAAGATATCTTTCAAGCAAGACAAGAACTGGTTCAAGCTGGCATCGAACTGATAGGGCCAGTGCAAGAGACAAGACCGGGCGGCTTTGCCTATCAACACTTTCGCGGTCCTGATGGAAATCTTTACGCTCTAGCCACAGACCCAGAACAGATCTGATTTCTGAGCGTATTGTCTGATCGTTGCCTATGAGCAGGAAGAGAAATGTCCTGCTCATGAACGCAATACAGCCAGAAGGAGAGAACTTGTCTGTCATCCGACAGCCACATGGAAGATATCAGGAGATAGAAAGGAACGTGAGCAATGGAACACTGGATATGTGTTGCCTGCGGAACACAGTTTGCAGCCAGTCAACAGCCTCCATCGAGTTGCCCGGCTTGTGAAGATGAACGTGGCCCTCTCAGCGATGAAAGGCCACGGTGGACGACCCTCGCTCAGATGCGTCAAGATGGTTTTCATACGGTCTTTCAGGAGCATGAGCCGGGTTTGGTAGGGATCGGCACTGTGCCTGATTTTGCTATTGCCCAGCGCGCTCTGCTTGTGCATACCCCACAGGGAAATATTCTCTGGGATTGCATCCCCTATCTTGATGATGCAACAGTAGCTGCTGTCAAACGCCTCGGAGGCATTCGAGCTCTTGCCATCTCTCATCCTCACTATTATAGCAGCATGGTCGAATGGGCCAACACTTTTGATGCTCCCATCTACCTCCACCAAGCCGATCAGCAGTGGGTGATGCGACCACATCAGCGCATCACCTTCTGGTCCGGTGACACCTTCCCTCTTGTCGATGGTGTTGAGTTGATCCGGCTCGGTGGTCACTTTCCTGGCGGGACGGTTCTCCACTGGAAACATGCCAAAGACGGCAAGGGAGTCCTCCTTTCTGGGGACATCATCTCAGTCATCCCTCATCGTCACCGAGTCACCTTCATGTATAGTTACACGACGCTCCTTCCCTTACCAGCGTCTGAGATCCACCACATACGCGCTACCATCATGCTCTACGATTTTGACCGTCTCTATAGTGCCTGGTTCAAGCGTGAGATACCAGCAGATGCTTCTACTGTTGTCCTCAACTCTGCGGATCGATATCTGCGCATGCTAGAATCATTCGAGGGAGGAGAACAATAGTCTTGCTTGCGCGATACGCCATCTTTGAGCAGGAGAGAGGAGAGAAAGGTGTGCATGATTTGAATCTGATGGCAGGCAGAAGGGGGCTTTGATCGTGTTGATTCAGATCCGCTTCGTTTTGTGGGAGTGATGTATGACCAGTATCGATGATTGTTCCATGTCCGTCAGAACCTCTTCACAATCTGCTCCTTCGCCTCCAGTCTTGGGGAAGTGATCATCAATGCGCACTATCTTCGCCATCTGGACGTCCTTTCGGGTGTTTCAGAGCGGAGACGCTTTGCCCGTCGCTGCCTCGGGCATTATGCGATCATCGATTTTGTGGCGGTGCTCTTCGGCTATGCCATCAGTGGCGAACGCACACTCGAAGCTTTCTACGAGCGCGTGCAGCCTTTTGCTCAGATGTTCCTGGCTCTGTTCGGACGAGAACACCTGCCTCCTCGCTCGACGCTCAGTCGCTTTCTCGCTGTGCGAGATCAAGCAGTGGTTGAGGCAGTGCGTCCTTTGTTTCTTGAAGACCTGCTCGATCGACCTCTGGTAAGAGATGGTTCGCATATGCGGCAGAACGAGGAAATGAACTTATTTTCGAGCCAGAGAGCCTCGATCGGGGAGCGCTGATGGGCGCGACGCTTGCTATGCTCGCTCTCTCCAATGGGAGTCGGATGAGCGAACTGCTCCAGGTCTCACTCTGCCCGGATCGTCCGCCAGCGCAAGTCAGGGTCATAATAGCGTTCCACAGCCTCCACTACGATGCGTGCGAGCGTCCCCGATGAGATTGCCTCCAGCGCATCCAGTTCGGTCGCGCCCTCCCCATAGCCCTGCTCAAAGCCACTTCGCCGACGCTCACTTTCCTTTATGGGGAGTCGCGGCAACCGATACGCCTGCACCTCTCCAGCGGTCAGTACCAACGGAAAGAGTCGGATGTCTTGCTCCACCTGGCGCGTGCGCACAAAATATTCCAGCTTGCGCCCATCGCCACAGGCATTGATTGCCCCGCCGGATCAAAGTCTGAGAGGTAGAAGATCCGCGCGCGCTTGCTCACCTGTTCTATTCTTCTGCCCATATTGAGAGCCGCCGTAATCGATCATTCCCCTGCCCCTGTCTGGAGATTCATCCCGTATCTCTCACAGAGAGGAATGAGCACATCGTTCATGGTCGATTTCTCGCATACCAGCTCCAGATGGTAACGTTGCGCTCACGCCAGCCTCACTGGACCATACGGGGGGAGGATCAGGAAACGCGGGCAGATCGCGCTCGATCTTCGGCACCACCACCTCTATCGCATCGGCTGCTGCTGCTTCCCCATCCTCTTCAGAATAGAGCATCGTTTCTGGGGGCTTCCGGTCCACAAAGGCCCCCTGGGTCTCCCAACTCCAGGTCGCGCGTGCTTCGAGGCCTGCAGGAGCATATTCCAGCACGCCTCCGTGTTCATATATGGCTTGCCATTCGTGGGAATCTTTACCGCCGGTTCTTGGCTGACCACTTGATACTGCACGCGTCTGACATGCACCTGGTCAGTGGAGCCAAAGTGCTGCCAGATCTCGGCGAACCATTCGGCCAGTGCGCGATCTGCTAGCCGACCACACGAAGCGGATGCCCTGGAAGAAGAAGGGATGCTCGGGGACGAGATGAGCGGCGGCCAGGGTGTGGGCGCAGTAGCTCAGGTTGCCATGATCGAAGTTGGCGAAGGCGGGAGTGGCATCATCGGAGATGCCGACGCTGTTGCGGTAAGCCGTGCCCGCACAGGTGGCCAGCGAGAAGAGATGGAGTTGCCCGCTGGAGACGGTGGAGGGCAAGGTGACGCTTTTGAGGGTCTTGGTGGGCGGCAGGCTGATCTCGGTGTAAAAGAGATAGACGTTGAGGCGGGTTCAGCCGCTGTCCTGATCGCCTAGCCGACAGGGCTTACGACAGCCAGGCCATCCGTTCCTTTGTGCGGCACCAGAGGGGTATGCTACCCCTTTGCCCATCAGGGCAAATCCCCCACACGGGTCGGAAAACTCTGTGTAGCCGTAGTGCCGCCGGATTTCCTGGGCATGCTCTTGTTGGGTCTGGACGCGCTCAGCATAGCGCACGATACACTGGGGATTCTTGACGAAGCTGGGTTGCCAGATAGGCGATCACTCCCACCGGGATGTTGACTGGATCAGCCAGAAAGGTGCCCAAAAACCGCAGCGTTCCGATCTGGCAAGCGAAGCCGAGCCGATTGTGGTCTCCGCGCCGCTCTCGAATCAACTGACGATCTTCATCATTGAGGTGAAAATAGCGAGCAAGTTGCTCAGGCGTTGGTTCTCCAAGGTAGCGCCCAGAGCGTTGCTCTTGTTCTTCCGTCAGGTAATCAACAGGCATAACGTGCAGTTTCTCTCTTTTCTTCACAGATGAACGAAGCGCTGACTAGTGTCGCCTCTCTTGGGAGAAAACAAGTGCCTCTGCTTCTACAACGAGGTGTGAAGACGGCTCTCCCTTTCTCTGGAAAAACGTCCTACCAGAGCGAGCAGCGGAGCGTGATGCATCTTATGATGCAGTGCGAGAGGGAGGGCAGGATCTGGGCACAACTCTTGAGGCAAAATCAGAGGCCGCCTTCGCTGGCCCTCGTCCACTGAAAGAGGAAGAAACGTTTCTCCTGTAGAGAGGAACTGCTTATTTCCCTACGACATGCGCCACGGGGTGTTTCTTCTCACAGGAGCGTTGAAGGAGGCTTCTCACTTTCCTGGAAAGTGAGAAAGTGAGAAGCCTCTCCTCTTGATCGTGATGGCAAGCCAGACGGGGGCCGAATCATCACCAGGGGATCGGTCCATTTGCCCCAAAGAAACCACCTGTCGGTCCATCGGCTGGCAAGGTAGCATAGGTGACAGGAACGGCTGCCCCCTGCTCCACACTGAGCCAGCCTTGGTGCCCAGTAAAGTCTGTGGAAACATAGCCAGGGCTGACCGAGTTCACCTTGATTGGGGTCTGCTGGAGTTCTTTGGCAAGCAAGATGGTCAGCATATTTAGCGCGGCTTTCGACGCCTCATAGGCCAACATTGGGGGGAGGGGCGTGCTCGGATCGCTTTGGATGCTTAGCGATCCCATTTCGCTCGCCATGTTCACGATGCGCCCAGCGATCGAGCGCCGCAGCAGCGGGAGCATGGCCCTGGAGACAGCGAAGGCTCCAAAGAAATTGGTCTCCATCGTTGCACGCAGGTCTTCCCCCGTCAACTGACTTGGTGGGATGGTTTCTTCGCCTTGAACCGCGGTACCCGCGTTATTCACCAGAATATCCAGTTTGCCGTAGGTCTGTTCGATCAGGCGAGCCGCTGCCTCAATGCTGGCCTGATTCGTGACATCGAGTTCTAAGGGGATCACATCCATCCCGAGAGCGCGCAATTGGGATGCGGCGGCTTCTCCCCGCTCCCGGTTGCGTGTGCCAAGCAGGATCGTGATGTGCTGCTTGCCTAACTGGCGGGCGATCTCAAGTCCAAGGCCTCTGTTGGCCCCGGTGATGAGTGCGATCTTTTGCTCTTCTGACATACGTTAGCTCCTTTCATCAATGAAGAGGGCAGCAGATGCAGCTCTCCTTGCTGGCAGCGCTGTCACAGAGGTGAACTGCCAGCAGGTGCATATTCATCTCACAACTCTTGTTGGCATCAGCAACAAGGCACCTGGCACACACCAAGAATCTCTCGGCGGTGCGGTTCCTCCCTACTGTCTGGATGCTTCCTGCTCATTCGGACGCGGGGGAATGATCGGCAACAACAAGGATGAAGGATAAGAACCACCGGTATAGATAGTGTATTCACCTGCAAAGCGTGCCGCCGGACGATCCTGCGGGTCATCATGGCGAAATGGCAGTGTTTCACCTTCATCCTGCGCATTGATCTCCAGAACCAGCCGATGGCCCGGCTCCAGCACGATGCTTGTCGGCCAGATCTCTACCTCGACCGGCACAATCTCGCCTGGCTTGAGGAGCTGCTCCTCATCATGGCGATGCCACGGGCGGTATGGCAGCGACTTTGCCGAGTCAAGCTTACGGTGCGAGACGCGCTGCCAGCCCTGCGCTAAAAAGGTCGGCTCACCGGTAGAACCAATGCCCCACACGTCGTTGCCTTCAGGATCGAGGTCATGCAGGCGCACAAACAGATCCATATCAGGAGAGGTTGCCGAGACCCAGAGGTGCAAGGCGAGCGGCCCGGTGATCTCCGTCGTCTCCTCAACTGGCTCAGTGCTGAAGAGGACCTTGCCTTCCGGGGCCGGATAGCTCACCTGTGCCGAAGCAGTTGGGGCGGCTGGCGAGAGACTCGTGCTCTGGGCATCCAGGTAGTAGGGCGTCCACTGCGTATCGGGGATGGGCCAGGCACGCTCGGCACGCTGATACGTCTTCTTGCCCTGACGGATGGTGAGCACTACTGGTGGCTCGTCCATCCAGCCAGTCTCTTCCCCCTTGAGCCAGTAGCCAAAGAAGCGTTCCTGCATCTGTAACGCTTCCTCGGAGTAGAACGGCATAATATGATCACCCACGACAATGCGCAACCATTTCTGGGGAGACGAGGCTTGCACATACGCTTCGGTATTGCCCCGCAGGTGGATGAGCAGATTGCCCCAGTTACCCACGGAGACAAACGGTACCTCAATCGCTGACAGATCGGGCAACCACTGCCGATAAGAGTCGTCATCCAGCGGATGCGCCAGTGCGCTTGCATACAGATCAACCCGCCTCTTCTGTCGCTCCTCCTCGCTCACCGAGCCATCTGCCCCATGTTGGAGACGCTGGTTATTTGACCACATCTGGACGAAGCCATTAAGGATCCCTCCATGCCGCGTAAAATCGCGGTACATGTCTGCGGCTCCCTCCCAGGGCATCATGGCCGTCAGATGTGGGGGATGGAGAGCCGCCACCGCCCACTGAGACATCGCATAATAGGAGATGCCAAGCAGGCCCACCTTGCCTGTGCTCCAGGGCTGCACCCCTGCCCACTCGATGGCATCATAGTAGTCCTGCGCCTGTAAGGCCGAAAGTGGAGCTAAGGTTCCCGGTGAGGCACCCGCCCCGCGCGAATCAACTCGGATGAGCACATAGCCGCGCGGGACCCAATACTCTGGGTCGGGCGTCTCCCAGTGCAGGAACGCGCCTCCGCCCAGTTGCTGGAAGTACTTCAACGACCAGGTCGCCAAGGAGGTATCTTTGCCGTAGTGGCTATAGCTCATGATCACCGGGTGCGGCTCATGATCCACTGGACGAAACACATTAGCATAGATGATCTGTCCATCCCGCATGGGGATCGGTACATCACGTTCATAGATAAGGGACAGAGTCATAGGAACACCTCTTTCTTCTAGGATACCAGGAGAGAATAGGAAGAACAGAGCGCGGCTGTTCCGTTGTGCCCGGCTTCCTGGCTCTGAGCGTACAGATGAACACCCTTCTCTCCTTTTCAGACAATGATGACAGATGGAAGCACACTCGCAGGTTCTCCAGTGAGGGCATTCCCGCCGATCTTCAGCAGCGCCGCATCACTTGGATCGTGAACAGAAGAGATGCGAGCATTGCGCCAGAAAGGGTCAAGTCGATAGGCGTTTGACGTACAGCATGCTCCTGTGAGTTCAAAGAAGTTCGTTCGTTGTTTTCAAGGCAGCCTCAATGCTTGCCACCTTGGCGCACAAGGCATCTGCAATGAGTGCATCAAGATCATCCCCTTCGTTCAACTGTTCAACGTGACGACTGACCTCACGCTGAAGCGCATGTGCGGCCGCAAGGTGTGTAGAGAGGCTCCCAATACGCAACCGCACCAGCGGATCGGTTGTCCCATCTTCCCATTGGGACGTAAGAGATCGCTTATGCATGCGCACGTACTCCAGCATGGCATCAAATCCTCCCAAACTGATCCCGAGCATGACCGCCGATTGCATCAACAGCGCGAACAGGAAAAATGTCCTCGGCATGCCTCCCGAGATGGCATAATGCCAGCCATCGGGCACGAAGACATCCTGATAGGTAATCGTCTGGCTCTCCGTGGCGCGCTGTCCCAGCGTATCCCGATCGTGATGAAGGATGACGCCAGGGCGATCAAGGCGAACCAGGCCGGCGTGTCTCCTTCAAGTACATGGGTCACGTGGGCGTAGCGCGCACCTCCACTTCCTGTATTGAAGGTCTTCGTTCCATTGAGCACAATGCTGCCATCCACCTTCCGCGCGGTCACGCGACCACTCGTTCCTGTCTCCGCATTCGAGGCGACAAAGCGCGCATTTTCCTCAACCACCTCTCGCGCCAACGGCTGGCGGGTTGTTTCAGGCAACCCGATCCGGTCACCCAAAAGCAGGCGCAACAGAGCAGTTTGCACCAGAAAAAGCATGCCTGCACTGCCTTCGGCGGCGCTTAAATCAGTGAGCACAGCAATTGTTGCTGTACAATTGGTATGGGCTGTTCTATCGCTCAGCCCCCCCAGATATCTGGGGAAGACTCAAACGGTAGAGCTCCGCCTGCCAGATCTGCTGAAAAGCGTCTTGAGGATCTTTCCCTTGCGCATCCACCTGCGCTGCCGTCGCGGCCAACGCCTTGCGTAACAGCTTGGCACGCTGAAGCAAGCTCTAGATTTCTGCTGCTTGTTCGGTCTGTTGCACTGTCATTCTCTTTTGCATTTTCCTTTGCTGGCTTGCATGCGCTCATCCTCCGTAGCACTCACATCGCTTTCTCCCAGGAAGCCCTGGTTGCGTTTCTCCTTGAGAGCGTCTATACTATAGACAAATATTTTGTCTACTTGTGGATATAGTAAAATATTCTGTCTAGTTTGTCAAGCTCAGGGAAAAGGCCAGTGCGAAAGCCTCCTGGACCCATGTCCCGTGCAGATACAACGATAGACAGGGGAAAGAAGAGAAGAAGATGACGCTTCCAATTGATGATATGCTGCTGGCCAGCCTGCTCGCCATTGCGTGGACGGATCTGCAACAACGCATGCTTGCCGCCTACGAACGCGCGGGGTTCCGCAAACTCGGCCCGGCCTATCTGCCTGTCTTTCTCTATCTCAGCGAGACGGGAGATCGCGTCGTAGACCTAGCAAAGCGCTCTGGCATTACCAAGCAGGCGATGGGCTATCTGGTAAACGCCCTGGAGGAACAGGGCTATGTGGAACGCATTCCTGATCCGGTCGATAAACGAGCGCAACTGGTTCGTCGTACCGCCAAAGGGCGAGCCGCCTACCAGATCGCCCAACAAACGATGCGCGAAGTGCAGGAGCAGTGGGGGGCACAGCTTGGCACTCAGGAGATGGAGCAGTTGCTCTCGTTGCTGCGTCAACTGGCTCATGCAGTCCTTGAGCAGAGAGAGGACAGGCGTCTAGAGACCAATGGAAACGCTCCCGATTGAGTCTGTACACCTGCGCGCTTCGCGCTTCTCCAAACGCCAACGCTTCGGGGAATCATCATCTTTGGCGCGAACTCATCACGAAAAAGTCGGAACAGAACGGACATTTCGTTGCGAGTGGCTCGGTCGTTCGTTGTATTCCGTGAGAAACGTTGAGCGTGAGAGCCTCCTGCTGGCTCCCACGCTCTCGAAAAATGAGCCGCCAGAACTCGTCACGAAATAAGTGAGGAGGGAAAATGAGCATGCTTCCATTCTCTACGACCAACGCAGAGCAAGGGATCAATGAACCGTTGTTGCGTGACTATGCGTTTTTTCTCGCAGGACGCGCGGAGGGAACGATTGAGGCCTATCTGCGCACCGTCCGTCAAGTGATGAACTGAATTGCAGCACGTCCTGGCAATGGCGGCCAGTTCCAGCCCCACCAGCTCACGCAAACTGCGGTTGAGATGTATCTTGGCCGCTCTGGAACGGGAAGGGTTCAGCATTGCGCACCGCGCGCGGGTCAAGTCTGCGCTGAGCACGTTTGCTCGATGGTTGATAGAAGAGAAGGGCATGCTGTCCAAAAATCCTACGCGCGGCATTGATCTGCCAGCCATCCAGATGCTTGCGTCGCGCCAGTTGTCAGAAGATCAACGCTTCATTCTCCGTTCGCTGGTCGAACAGGAGGGAAATCGGCGTGGAGCCGCGCTTTTTGCATTAGGCTAGTGGGCCGGGTGCCGGGTGAGTGATGTCTCCTGGCTGGAAATGGCTCATACCCATGTTGGTCCAAAGATTGGCTGGCTCCGAGTTGGGCATAAAGGGGGAAAATGGCGCGATATCGATCTGGTGAACGAAGCGCGCAAACCTCTCTATGACTATCTCCAGGCATCAGGCGATCCGTCACGGGACTATGTCTTTCTTTCCCAACGCAGTGCGCGACTGACTGAGGAGGGGATTCACCACTGGTTCCGCACGCTCAAAGCCCGCGCGACAAAGGACCAGTGGGAGCACATTGCGGAACTGACCTTTCATGATCTTCGCCATGACTTTGCTCATCGGGCACGCGAAGCGGGCTGGAGTCTCGAAGAAGTGGCCTATTATCTCGGCCACGTCACCAAGAAGGGGACACCAGCTATCCAAACCCCGTGCGCTACACTCAGGTGAGCCGTGAACAGGTCAAAGAGAAGCTCAAACACCTTCGAGGGTAGTCTGGAAGAGGAACCATTTCCTTAGCGTTGTTTTTCGTTCCATTCATACTCACAGGCGATCTATAAGGAGCAGTTATCGAACGAGCGAGGGGAACTGGTGTGGGCGGTCGCCCAGCGGGGAAAGCGGATGTGGGCGCTGGAGCGCGCGCGCCCGCTCTTTCAGCAGGTCCGGCGGTGGGTGCGTCCAGAGAGACCATGAAGCAGGAGTCCAGCCGGCGTGCGGTGTGGGGCAAGAGGCGGGAAGGTCCCAGGACGGCGTACAGAAGAGAAGGACTCGTGGTGTGCTGGTCTCAGGGGGTGATGCCCGGTGGAGAGAGGGAAAGAGCAGGTGTGCTTGAAGGGGAGCAGAGAGAGAGGGGAGCGTGAATGGCAGAAAAGACAGCAAGGAGGTGAGCGAATGACAGGGTGTTGCTTGTGGAAGCTGCTGTCGTGCTGCGAGAACTGCTGCAAGAGATGATTGAAGCAGAGTTCGAAACACAGGTGGTGGTGGTAGCCAGTGCCGAGGAGGCACGAGAGGTGGTCGCCAACGCCCTCAGATGCTGATCCTGGGAAAGACCGTGTGGGGACTCGATGGTCTTGCGCTCTTTGGTCGTCTCCAGGCGCTGGTGGGCGATGAGGAGATGCCGGCTCTGCTCTGGAGTGCCTCGGGGGGAGGAGATGCCCGGCTGGGGACACGACCGTTGCAGTTCATGAGGATCTTCGCATTCGCTTAACCTATCACTCAAACGCGATTGAAGGCAACACGCTCACTCTCAAAGAGACACAGATCGTCGTGGAAGAAGGCATTACCATCGGAGGGCACTCGATCAGAGAGCACCTGGAAGCGACCAATCATGCAGGAGCCTATGACCTCTTACGACAACTCACCGAGCGCGGCTCCCCCATCACCATTGAAATCATTCTTCAACTGCATGCCCTGGTGCTGCACGATCTCAATCCAACCGCAGGACAGTTCCGCCAGCAACCTGTCTATGTGCGCGGCAGTGATCTGATCACTCCGCATCACAGCAAAGTGCCAGAGCTGATGCGTCAGTGGGTCATCTGGGTCAATCAACCTGCCACCCTGCATCCCGTTGTTCATGCAGCCATAGCGCATCACGGCTTTGTGGCAGTTCACCTGTTTGAAGATGGGAACGGAAGATGCGCACGATTATTGCTCAATATGCACCTCTTACGAGAGGGTTATGCGCCCGCGTTCTTGCTCCGCGACTGGAAAGGCCGATATCTGGCAGCATTGGGGCCGCTGATAGAGGTGAATACAGACCCATTATCAACCTGGTCGGCCAGGCTGTGGAAGCGGGCCTTGACTTCTACCTCGATGCCTGTCACGCTCGACCCGATGAACAGTACCAGCAGCTCGCCATCCTCGCCAAGAGTACCGGGCATGATCCCAACTACCTGGGTTTGCTTGCTCGGCAAGGAAAGCTGGAAGCCATCAAGCGAGGGGGAAGATGGTATTCAACGCGAGCTGCGCTTCAGATGTATCTGGAGCAAGCACAAGAGGGGATCAAACACCGTGGACGCCCCCCGCGATCTAAAACCTAGGTGTAGAAGAGGAGAGCTTGGCCACCACCGGACGCTACCTTAGGGTGCTCAAGCGGGCGGAGCACAAGTATGGGCCTGACCTGGAGCAGAGCTTCGGTATCGCTGGCACCACACAGCACCAGAATGAGAAAAAAATAGAAATACCAATAGTGATTGCGCTCTTTGCCTACCTGAGGAAGAACTTCAATAAACAAGTTCTACTTAACAGCTTCGCCTATTTCTCTGATTAATGCTGTCGATTGTGAGGAGAGTGAATCTGCTGCTTAAGATAGCTTCAATCTTTTCTCATCCATAGACGGTAAACTTCTAAGCACATACGAGGCTGACTGGAGCCATAACTCAAGCTGCTTAATCAGTAATCACATAGAATACTTTTTGTTTGCTATAAAGAAAATCAGACTGGTACCTAGAGCTCCTAAAGCAATCCCGCCAAGAACAAACGATAAAGGTTGAGCTGGAATTATCAATGTCCCTAGGAGTGCTAATATACCAAGCACTAAACAAAGTATAGGTATAAATTTTTTCACTAGTATGTCCTTTCGTGCCAAACTCTACCTAACTGATTATATATTATTGCTTTAAAATAAAGCAAGGCACAATTTGTATTTCATATAAAGTATTTCCTAAGGAATACAAATTGTGCCTTAATACTAACCTATTTCTATTCCAACACTAACATCCCAATATCCTCCTCCATACATCCAAAGGGAAATTCTACCAATTTCTCCTGGAAGATGTCCCCATCCAGGCTTAAAAAAAGCTTTATTCACTTGAGTCCATGTACTAGCAGGAAGGGTTCCTGAATTCGACGTCTCTCCACCAGAAGCCCAGGACAAAAAGCCATTCGCATAAAATGTTGGTACCCGTGCTCCACTGCCACATACCATGGCCCCATCCGTACTAAAAGGCTGCTTAACATCATAAGACCACACTACTATCCCGTATGCATTCGTATCTTGTATATATCCATGTGCTGTATCAGCATAGTTGCAACTAGCAAACGTACGTTCTCGATTCTGGCTAGTAAATTCTACCTTCCAGCTTGTTTACACTGGGATACTCAGAAGAATATTCCTTGCCTCATGAGATAAATTTTTGCGTTCTAGTGCTTTTTTTACTTTGTCTTTATTTCCACGATCGATGGTACGTTCGAATTTCTTAGTTTTTAGGCTATCTTGATGAGTAATACTACTCTCTATTCCCTTGCGCGATACAAGTGACTGTATAAGTGTACTCTCCTCTTGAGTAAGCTGGCCAGTTTTAGATGCAGCCTTAGCTGTATCTAGTTGCATCGCTAGAGCAAGAGATATTAGTAGAAGCACTACACATACAGTCTTGGTAAAAAAAGTCTTTTCATGGATGAGCAGCTGTCAAAGAGGGTATGTGAGCGCATCATAACCTCTTGTATGATCTGTTCGCATTGGTTCAGTGCAAGAATGGCTGGCAATTGGCTGAAGAACGGAGAGAACATGGTCCTCACAGTTGTGCTCCGTCTGCTCAGTGAGGTTCGCTGGGATGAGGACGCTGTGGATGATGAATTGCATGCTTCTATGAGTATGTCTCTCTCTGGTGAGCAAGTTGTTTGTCCTGGTAATGGATGAGATCGAGTTTTTTCAAAAAGAGATTTACTCAGTAAGGGCTGCGCGCTGATATAGCGGGACAACAGGTAGATGTGATACTATTGTGTTGGCATCTTTCTCTTGTATGCATCTCGTTGGGGTGGCTCTGATCGATCGTGAACGTACTTGCTAGGGAGGTGTTACCGATGAAAGAAGGTGTCTCATCAAAGGGGAACCTGACACGTTTGATGCTCTCACGCACCTTCGTTGCCGAGATCAGTGTCGCTAGATATAGGAGATACAGCCTGGGGTTCTGATGATCTTCGGCTCTTGCTTGATGAATTGTGTGCTGCCAGCATTGACAGTCGAATCCTGCAATTATTGCCGGAAAGTGGGAACCGAGCAGGATATGACGGAGTCAAACGGCGCAAAGGCTCAAAGAGCATCTTGCCGTCGATCCTTTCGGATATCTGCTGACCCTGCTAGTGACCCTTGCTGATGCACAGGACCGAGACCAGGGAGCCGCTCTGGTGGAGCAGATGATAGACCTTGACAGGCGAGGGCGTGCTGCCTAGTCTTTGTGAACCAGAGCGATACTGATGGCTTCTGCGGGAAGTAGCGGCGCGAGTGGACATCGAACTGGTCGTGGTTATGCTGCCACAGGCCAAGTGGGGCTTCGTGTTCTGTCACACTGATAGGCTAGTTGAACTCTCCTTTATCTGAGTGGGTAGCTTCCGATTTTTGTTATGTGGGGCAATAGGAAATCTAGGACCTCGTCATAGCGCATCTGTATCTGGGGGCGTATATCGATAACCTGTTTGACCAAAGCGCATCCTCTGTATGAAAAGGGCAAAGACTGAGAGAGCAGAAAAAGCTATAGGATGCGAGCGTCATGTCCTTGAATACCATGTAGAGAAGTAGAAGAACAATGAGAAAGGAGATACTTGCAATGGCCAA
>Ga0164243_10003706_pt1 | contig 24379 bp, 23 predicted proteins | sample OricompcompostOP_FD_108781 | JGI IMG/M metagenome (GOLD analysis project Ga0164243, IMG submission 108781) | Organic Plus compost microbial communities from Emeryville, California, USA - Original compost - Organic plus compost (OP) | ecosystem: Engineered > Solid waste > Mixed feedstock >...
AAGCTCCAGCGTGCGCGCCTGGACAGCCATGGCGCGGGATGTCGTGCCAGGACCGCCGGTCTTGTCGATGATACGCACCGTCACGCCCTGCCGCGTCAGCCAGAGCGCAAGCACGAGGCCGGTGGGCCCCGCCCCGACGATGAGAACGTCGCGCGCGGTCACGTCTGATCTCCAGCTTCATTGCGGCCTTGGAACACCGGCGGCACGGTAAGGTTCCGCAAATTCAAACGACCGCTCGGCCCATTTCCGAAGACGGCGTTGTGCTACGGCTATCCTACGGTTACGGCTACTGAGACAAGCACGCAGCCGACCCGAATGTGGTTTTCAGTGAACACAGAAAGGCCCGGCGACCACACGGTCAGCCGGGCCTTGCGGTTGGTGATATCATCGGCGGCGCCGATCGTTAAAAGTGGAAAGAAGCGCAACCACATCGGCCGCCGGAGTGTTTTGCGCGCATGTTTTCGTTCGGACGAAAGAGCCGCCTGTCGCGCCGGCGGGTCGAGAAACAAGCATGGCTGGCCACCGACGGAGATTTCGCGCTGCGACCATGCAAGGTGGTCGACATGTCCGATCATGGTGCACAACTGACACTCGAGCAGTTCGATCGATTGCCGAAGCAGTTCAATATCACCTTCTCTCGCGCCCGCCGCACCGGTCTGCGTTGCCAGGTCCGCTGGCAACGCGGACGATCGATCGGCGTCACATTTCTCAAATGAGGCTGCAGGACCGCGGCGCTGAAGCGATCTGCAACGTCTCCGGCCCGTCGTACCACTTGACGCTGATGGTCGGCGGCGACGGACGCAGCAAATACATCACGAGTGCAAATCCAACGATCAGCCCGAGCGCGACCGCGAGGATCACGTAAAGCGTGCTCTTGTCCATAGGCCGATCTTGAAGAGAGTTGGTGGCGATGTCGCCGACGAAGGAGGACGATATGGGCATGACAGGATCGCAACAAATGTCACGCGCGATGGTCAATAACAGACTTTGTTAACACCTCGAACCAACACGAATCGTCCGTCTCGATTCGTTCTTTTTGAACAGAATGCGAACACAAGACGTCATCAATTCAATGGGCCTTGTGTTCGTCTTCCCTCCCGTCGCCGCCCGCGTTTACTTGCGTTTCTTAGCCCTTGCTTTGCTCTTCTTGGCCTTGCGCTTTTTGGCTTTGCGCGTGCCGCGTGTCTCGTCCTGACCGAGAACCGACGCAGCCAACTGCATGACGTCGCGCTGCGTTGCCTTTGCCCCCTTCAATATGCGCGATGCAAGGTTGGACAATGCATTACTCGACTGCTTTGCCATAACGCCTCCTTGGCGAATGAGTCTGATTGGAACTGCAACCCGGGCGCGCTATGGAACTTCCGATACCCGATAAAGTTCCGCGCGAGGCAAGGATCGCATCGTTGGCTGCGGGTGCCGGCGGCGCAACGGTGCTGGCGCTGCACTTTCTGGCGGTGCCCTACAATCTTCTCGCTGTTGTCGCGGTCTGGCGCAGCGCCACGCATTATCGTGGCCCGGCGATCTGGCCGCTGCTGTCACGCATCGGCGTGATCATCTGGGCCTTGATTCAAGGCTGATGTTCCAGGGAGCGACGCTACCTCGCTTTTTTGATAGCCTAAGTCACCGACCTAGGCTCCGCGGCAGCGACTGATATCGTTGCACCATATTTGACTGCGCGCGCGATCCAAATGAAAAGCCCCCGGCACTCATCGCAACGGGGGCTTCCATGAATCGTCGTCTTCAATCGTCGTCTTCGACGATCAATCCTTCAGGTCGGCCGGCACCTTGCCGCCATTCTCGGCGAGCTTGTTCATGACCTGCTTGTGCAGCCAGACATTCATCTTGGCCGAGTCATTCATATCGCCAGTATAGTGGAGTTCCTTGGCGAGTTCCTGACGGGCCTTAAGGCTGGAATCAAGGTCGAGGACCTTCATCAGGTCGACGATCGACTTCCTCCAGTCGAGCTTCTCTGTCTTCTTCGCAGCCATCTCCGATACGACCTTCTCGACGTCGACTTGGCTCATTGCCGCGGCACCGCCTGCGGCAGCCCCAGTCGTCGTGCCGCTACCGGCCGGTGCAGCCGCCGAACCGGTGCTGGCTGCACTGCCCGATCCGAAAATCGTCGACATAATCTTCCCGAAAATGCTCATCTTATTTCTCCTGCTTGCCGTCGCCTCCGAACACCGGTTCTCATCGAGCAAGCGCTCCAGGGACAGGGTGAGTCTAGCCTCAATTTTGGCGGAAATCGTCGCGCGAAGGCCCGGATTTCGCCGCCAAGGCCTATAACACAATCAACACATCGGGATGACGGCTTAACCTCTCCTGATACCAAAACCCCATTTAGCGAGCGAGAAAATCCCGTAAAAAGAATGGGTTAACCCAAAAAATCACGAGGGCAGTCGGTATTGCTCGCTTGCTATCCATCCGTCTGCGCCTTAATAAGAGTCTGCTTATGGTTTGCACAGTTCCGGTTCGTGCCGCGTTCAGGCACCCGGCACGCCCGTCTCGAAGAAGGCTCCGGCATGAGGTCCGGACGCAGAGGTGGCGGGCGTAAGGGTCTCAACCCGACCCCCTGCCACGTTGCAGGCGGCGGCGACCCGACCAGCCCGGTGTCAGGAAATTTGTATCTTGGGGCTCGAATGGTGGGCCACAAGGACGATCGGAAGGGCGCCAAAGACAGGCGCCATGCAGAAACCCTGAGCGAAGGACTAAACCGCGGCCGCGCGTGAACGCGAAGGGCCGCCCCGCCACGGGTATTGAAGTGATGGCGCAGGTGGAAGCCAGGACCGGTTCTCAAGAACGCGGACATGTCCGCGAGACCGGATCGCGCACGACTTCAGCATCCCAACATTCAATCACGCCATTGTCCCCTCGCTCGCACCACGTTCCGATTCGTCAGGTCAGCTTGCTGCATACCAGCACGCGTCGGCCCTGGACGTTGACGCACGCAGTGCCGCCCGGGGCCCAGAGAACATTCAATGTCCAACAAAATGCTGATCGACGCGACTCATCCGGAAGAGACCCGGGTAGTCGTCCTGCGCGGCAATCGTGTCGAGGAATTCGACTTTGAAAGCGCTAGCCGCAAGCAACTGCGCGGCAACATCTATCTCGCCAAAGTCACGCGCGTAGAGCCGTCGCTGCAGGCGGCGTTCGTCGACTACGGCGGCAACCGGCACGGCTTCCTCGCCTTCTCGGAAATCCATCCCGACTATTATCAGATCCCGGTCGCTGACCGGCAGGCGCTGCTTGAAGATGAGCGGCGCGCCCACAGCGATGATGATGACGACAATGGCGGCGGTCATGGTCGCAGTGAACGGCGTGGACGGCGCAGCCGTCACAGCCGTCGCGGCTCCAATCGAAACCGCAACCGCGATGTCGTGCGCAGCGAGATCGTCGAAGGACAGGCAGAGACGCCAGTCATCGATGGCGACGCGCCACACCATTCGTTCGAAGGCGAAGCCACGCAGCCGCAGATTGATGAGAATGGCGACCCCATCCTCCGTGCCGAACAGACACGCGAAGCCGAAGAGATCGTTGCCGGCGAAGCAATATCGAGCGATGCCCCGCTGCGGGCGACGACATCTGACGCTTCCGAACCAGCAGCCGCACCGGACGTCCCCGAACAGCCGGGCACACAAGCGGCGCCAGCGGAGACGCCCGAGAACCAGAACACCGCCGACGATGCAAGCATCGCCAAATCCGATGCCACGCAGGAAGATGCCGGTGTGCTGGTCGAATCCATTTCGGCAAATGCCGAACCGGCAACAACCAGCAGCGACGACACCGACAAAACATTTGTAGAGTCGCCGGCTCTGGCCGACAGTGACACGGATACCGCCGAAGATCATGGAGTTGCGGCGCATCAGGGCGACGAGCAAAGTGCTGACGATCGCCAAGTCGAAGACCGCGGCACCGACGAAAACGGTGATGACGACAGCGACGACGATGAGGAGGACGATTCCGAAGGCGACGACGGCGACGAGGAAGAAGTCGTCGAATCGGTCGGCGGCGATGCCATCGAAGAGGTGATGGAGCGCGCTCCGCGCTATCGCCGCCATTACAAGATCCAGGAAGTCATCAAGCGCCGCCAGGTGATGCTGGTGCAGGTGGTGAAGGAAGAGCGCGGCACGAAGGGCGCGGCCCTCACCACCTATCTGTCGCTGGCCGGCCGCTATTCCGTGTTGATGCCCAACACCGCACGCGGCGGCGGCATCTCCCGCAAGGTCACCAATGCGGAAGACCGCAAGCACATGAAGGAGATCGCCGAGGCGCTTGAGGTGCCGGAGGGCATGGGCGTGATCCTGCGCACGGCCGGCGCCGCGCGCACCAAGATCGAGATCAAGCGCGACTTCGAATATCTGCTGCGCCTGTGGGAAACGGTGCGCGACCTGACACTGAAATCGACAGCCCCTACCCTCGTCTATGAGGAAGGCTCGCTGATTAAACGCGCCATCCGCGATCTCTACAGCAAGGACATCGAAGAAATCGTCGTTGAAGGCGAAAGCGCCTATCGCGAGGCCAAGGACTTCATGCGCATGCTCATGCCGAGCGCCGTGAAGACCGTCGTGCCCTACAGCGATGCGCAGCCGATCTTCACCCGCTACGGCATCGAATCCCAACTCGACGCGATGTTCCAGCCGACCGTTCAGCTCAAGTCGGGCGGTTATATCGTTATCAACCAGACTGAGGCGCTGGTGGCGATTGACGTGAACTCGGGTCGAGCCACGCGCGAACACTCGATCGAGGAAACGGCGACCAAGACCAACACGGAAGCAGCAGTCGAGATCGCCCGCCAGCTGAGATTGCGCGACCTTGCGGGCCTGATCGTGATCGACTTCATCGATATGGATGAAGGCCGCAACAACCGTGCGGTCGAACGCAAGTTGAAGGAAGCGCTCAAGAGCGACCGCGCCCGCATCCAGGTTGGCCGCATCTCGCATTTCGGTCTAATGGAAATGTCCCGCCAGCGCATCCGCTCGTCGGTGCTGGAAAGCTCGACCGAAATCTGCCCGCATTGCGGCGGCACCGGTCATGTGCGCGCGGTGTCTTCGGTCGCGCTGCAGCTTGTGCGCGCGGTGGAAGAAACCCTGCTCAAGGGCGCGACCCACAATCTCATCGTACGCTCGCGCTCCGATGTCGCGATCTATGTGCTCAATCACAAGCGCGCGCATTTGCGCATGCTGGAAGAGCGCTTCAAGATCTCGATCGCCGTCACAGTCGATCCGACGCTGACCGGACATCCCTCCTTCGCCATCGATCGTGGTGAGCAGGTGATGTCGATGGATCAGGCCAAAGCTATTGCCGCCACCATCAAGCCGGACTCGATCCCCGTCTATGACGAGGGCGACGATATCGAGGTGATCGAGGATGAAGTTCTCGACGAGCTTGAGGCCGAGGGGGAAGAGGCAGCCGAAGCGGAGGAGCAACAGGAGCAGACCGGCGGCAGCCGTCGCAGACGCCGGCGTGGACGACGCGGCCGCGGTCGCGATGGTGAACATCGTGAAACCCAGGGTGAGCCCCAAGCCGATGGCGTCTCTGCTCAGCCGGACGGTGAAGAGGCCGAAGCCGGCGAGACTGAAATGTCCGAGGAACCGGAGAGCGAAGGCGAATCCGAGGACGCAACTCACCATGGCGATGGCGAACGCCGCCGTCGTCGGCGTGGGCGCCGGGGCGGGCGCCGCAATCGCCGCGGCCGCGACGGGCATGCAGAAGAAGGGCATGCCGAGGATACCGCTGGTGACGAGACATCGAGCGAAGAGGTGGCGGCGCAGGATAGTGAAGCTGTCGCGCGGGAGACATCGGTCGACCACGACGCTCCTGTTGAGCACGATGAGCTTCGCCCTGTAGCAGTGGAAGCTGCCCCGGTCGAACCTGAGCCTGCACCACAAAAGGTTGAGACGCCGCAGCCTGAACCTGTCGTAGAACAGCCGGCGCGTCGCCGTTCGACGGTGCGTGAAGCGCCGCCTGTTTTTTCCGACAGCCCAACGCCCGCTCATACGTCGCCTGCTCCCGCGCCCTCGCCTGCTCCGGCTCAGAATGAGTCCGCTGCGCCGGCTACAGAAGCGGCAACGGAAGACAAGCCGCGCCGTTTTGGCTGGTGGTCACGGCGGAGCTGACACAATGCAGGCCGTCAACACGGCCTGCATGACTCACATTGTTAGGCGCTGAACACAGTCTGCCTGTCGCCTTAGACGAGGTGGCTCTCGACCAACAGCAACACCGTGCCGATAGCCATCATCCCTACCGCAACGGCGCCGATCGGCAGCAAAATCTGAACGATAGCATCGCGGCCTTTGAGGGTGCGTTGCTATCTTTCGCACTCGCCGTTCGACCAATCGCGCAATGACGATCCGGCGTCGGCCTCGGCCGGGTCGGTGTGATGCCGCCACGTGACCCACAACAGATATGGGATACCCAATGCGACAATCGCCAGCAGATAGTCCGCATAACCGGTATCGCCGAACGCAAAGGCCGAGATGACAAAGAGAAGCACGAGACCGGCAATCAGCCCATAGATTCCGAGCGGCACGTGCCCCGATCGCGATCGTTTCGGGCGGGCTCGAGTCTGATCGGTTGCATCACGGTCCATGATGCTCTCCTGACGTCTTTCCTCGTGGAGCGCTCCCGTCTGGGTACGTCATGGCCAGTCATATTGTTCGCGGAAGCGCATCGCAGCAGATTTTTCTTCCTGTCCCCTCTTTGCGCCATGTTCCATCTGCCGCCCGGTCTCGATATGGACAGCCATGCTCCGCCAGCTTCTTTACACGTGATGCTCACAACTTAGATTCAGGCCCTGTCAAAGAAGCGGAGATTCTGCCGTGGCCCAGCCCGCACAACAACAGACAATGCCCGAATCCATTGAGGCGACCTTCAACTACATGCTCAACAACGGGGAGAAGATTTTCACGCAGACCGGCGACGGGGGCGCGGCCGATACGCGGGCCGGCGGCACGCAGGACCCGCACAAGGTCACAGTCCATAATGGACGCATTGACGCACGGAACTTCACGTTGGATCGCGAAGGCTTCCGGTTTGTCGATCATGATACGAAGGTGAAGAACTTCTTCGATCAGGACGAGATCAGCCAAGTCTATTACCCGGAGATGGAAGCCCTGATCAAAGCCGAAAGCGGAGCAAAGCGCGTCGTCGTGTTCGATCATACCTTGCGCACGGGCGACGAAGCCGATCGCGAGGCGCGGAAAATCCGCGAAGTCGTACCCCGCGTTCACAATGACTACACCGAATGGTCCGGCCCGCAGCGTGTCCGCGACATCCTGCCAGAGGAAGCCGACGATTTGCTGTCCCGGCGCTTCGCCATCATTCAGGTCTGGCGGCCGATCCGCCTGCCGGTGGAAAGCTTCCCGCTGGCCATGTGCGACGCCCGCAGCCTCTCGCCCGACGACTTCATCATTTCCGAGCGGCGCTATCCCAACCGCATCGGCCAGACCTATGCGATCTCCTACAACCCGAAGCACCGATGGTACTGGTTCCCGCTGATGCGCCGGGACGAGGCCATCGTCTTCAAGGTCTATGACTCGGAGAAGGACGGCCGTGCCCGCTGGAGTGCGCATACGGCCTTCGACGATCCGACATCGCCGCCGAATGCGCGGCCCCGCGAAAGCATCGAAATCCGCACGCTGGCGTTCTTTTGAGAGCGGCACGGCGCCGCCGCGACGATCTCCGTCGTCAGATCGCCGCGCCTGTGCTTTCTCGATGTCCTGATGCCAAGCGCGTTTTGTGCTGGCGCGCTGGCAAGGCCTCCGCGACTATTGAGGCGCCAACGGGTTTGGCGTCTGTCTCATCGCCGATCGAACGAACCGCCCGCTCCAATGCACAATCCGGGCGCCCTCCTTTACCCATCGTCCCCATCGGACGGCAATGGATTTCCTCAGCGCGGTCGTGTGTGAGCGTCGCGTGCCCAATCGTTGACTCGGCACACAAGCACTGAAAATCTGACGCGTAACAGAGCTCGGCGCGCCGGCGAACGATACTCATTGGGCGAGGAAATCATGATCTGGATACTAGGCCTCGCGGCCGGTGTTGTCGTTGCAACATCTCTCGCCGCGGCGCATGCGCAAACGCCGCCGACGCCGTCCTGTGAAAATCTGCAAGGCCGGACGATCACACGATCCCAGATCGGGCTTCCTGCCGGTGACGCGACAATCACCTCGGCCGCTATGGCGACGATGCCGGCAACCATGTCGGGACCGGAACCAACCGTCGCATTCTGCAAATTGCTCGGCACCATTGCCCCTCTCGATCCCAACGCACCGCCCATCCGGTTCCAGCTCAACCTGCCGACGCAATGGAACGGCCGCGCCGTGCAATATGGTGGCGGCGGTTTTAACGGCGTCCTGATCACCGGACTTGCGCCTCTGCGCGACGCCCCTCTCGATCTACCGCCACCTGTCGCGCGTGGCTTCATGACCTACGGTACGGATTCCGGGCACGATAATGCGAAGCTGAAGGACATTCAGGAATTCGCACTGAATGACGAGGCGCTCGAAAACTTCGCGCATGCCGCCTACAAGAAGGTGCGCGACGTCGCCGTTGACGTGGCGCGGCTCCATTATGGCCGCGCGCCCGACAAGCTCTATTTCTACGGCGGATCGGAAGGTGGACGCGAAGGCCTGACAATGGCGCAGCGCTATCCTGCCGATTTCGACGGCATCGTCAGCGTCGTTCCCGTGATCAATTGGGTCGGCCTGCAATTTTCCGGTACGCGTACAGGACTGATACAGATGGACGGCGGCTGGCTCAGCCCGGTCAAGGTCAAGCTTCTGCATGAGGCCGTGCTCGCCGCCTGTGATGCCGGTGACGGGCTCAAGGACGGCATTGTCAGCCGTTACGAGACGTGCACCAAAGTGATGAGCCCGAAAAGCTTGCGCTGCCCCGATGGCAAGGACACAGGCGATACCTGCCTGTCCGACGCGCAGATCAACACGGTCGAGACCGTGCGCACGCGCTTCGAATTTCCGTTCCCGCTCGCCAACGGGATCACGTCATATCCAGGATGGAATTACGGCGGCGAGGATCAAGTAGACGGCATGGTCAATTGGATGACCGGCCCGAAGCCACCACAATATCCGCTTCTTCCCGTCGCTGAACAGGCCCGCATCTGGTATTACGGCTCTGGCATGGTGCGCTATTTCATTGCCCGCGATCCGGCGAAACATCCGCGCGACATCACGCCCGCGGCTTACAAGGATCAGGTGCTGAAAATCTCCGCCCTGATGGACTCGACCAATCCCGACCTGTCGGCCTTCGCGCGCCGCGGCGGCAAGTTGATCCTGAAAGAGAACATGGCCGATCTGGCGCAAAGTCCGAATGCCGGCGTGGACTATTACAAAAGCGTCGTTGCAAAGATGGGGCAGTCAGAGGTCGACAGCTTCATGCGCTTTTATGTGACGCCAGGCGCCAATCATGCTGGCGGCGGCAATGGCGCAAATGGCGCGCCGCTGGCACGCGGCGTTGACCTGCTTGCGGCGATCGATCAATGGGCGATGAAGAACGAACCGCCGTCCAATCTCGTGCAGGTCGCTCAGGAGGCCAAGGCTCCCTTCACCACCACAGCCGCGCGGCCGATGTGCCGTTACCCTTCCTCGCCGCAATATCAAGGGACAGGCGATCCGAAGGATGCCGGCAGCTTCACCTGCGCTGCCGAATAGGCAGCGCAGGATACCTCTTGTGGAGACTTAGAACTCTTCCCACTGGTCGCGGGCGACAGCCGTAGCGAGCGCTGACTGCATCTGCCGCGCATTGCCGCGCACGATCGAAGCAGACCGGCGCACCGGCTGGGCTGCGCGCGTCCTGAGCGGAGCAGCAACAGGCATGTCCTCGACCGCCACATCTTCGATGGGCCCGGCATCGTCAGCATCGCTGTCGCGCAGACGGAACGCGGCCACGCGTCCATCGAGCGCATTGGACTGATTTTCCAGCGTCTTGGCAGTCGCCGCATTTTCCTCGACCAGTGCCGAATTCTGCTGTGTCGCTTCATCCATCTGGTTCAGTGCGCGGTTGATCTGATCGATGCCGGACGCCTGCTCGGCTGAGGCATGAGCAATGTCGGCCACAATTGCCGCCACCTGGTTGAGAGACGACAGGATGTCCTTCAGCGAGTCACCGGCGCGATTGACGAGTTGCACGCCTTCGTTCACCTGATTGGACGAATTGACGATCAGATCCTTGATGTCTTTCGCTGCCTGCGACGAACGTTGTGCAAGGTTGCGCACTTCCGACGCCACCACGGCGAAGCCACGTCCCGCCTCGCCCGCGCGCGCCGCTTCCACAGCCGCGTTGAGGGCGAGAAGGTTGGTCTGCCGCGCAATCTCGTCAATGACCGAGATGATGTCCGATATCTTACGCGACGAATCTTCGATCCGCGACATGGCCGCGACCGCCTGCGCCACCACTTCGCCGCCGCGATCGGCGACATGGCGCGTATTGCGCATGAGGCTGTCCGCCTGCTGGGCGTTTTCGGCATTCTTGCGAACGGTCGATGAAATCTCTTCCATCGAGGCCGAAGTCTCTTCGAGGCTTGCGGCCTGCTCTTCCGTACGCTGCGACAGGTCGGTCGTGCTGGTGGCGATTTCGGCCGATGCGTTGGAAACCTCGCGGGTCGACTCGACGATGGCCGTCAGCGTGTCCTGCAACTGGCCGATCGCACCGTTAAAGTCGTCACGGATCTTCTGATATTCTGCGGCCCAGTTATCGCGGACGCGATAGGTCAGGTCGCCGCGTGCGAGGCGCTCGAGACCGCGACCGAGGCCGTCGACGACTTCGGCCACCTGACGAGCCGCTTCGGCACGTGCCGCGTCATTGCGCTCACGCTCCTCTTCGGCGGCGCGGCGTGTTTCGGCCGCCTCCCGTTCGAGACGCTCTTTTTCGATCGCCGCATCGCGGAACACGAGGACAGAGCGCGCCATTTCACCGAGCTCATCCTTATCTTTCACAGCCGGAACGCTGACATCGTTCTGGCCGTTCGCCAAGACCTGCATGGTCTTACATAGAGCGACAAGGCGGCGAACAAGATTGCGCTGGACATAGAAGAACGCGATTGCCGCAGCGGCCAGAAGGCTGGCTGCTGCAATGCCAATGAGCAGCCAACGGTTCATCTCGAGCTGACTGACGAGGCGGCCGATACCAGTCGTCATGCCAGCCTTGGTCTCGCCGACCAGCTTGGACACAGCTTGATCGAGCTGTTTCTGCACTTTGACGTTTTCATCGATGACGCGCGCGGCACCGGCGTTGACATTCAGCTCCTGCGTACGGAGCGTGAAAATGCCATCGCTGCTACGGCCGAATTCCAGAAGCGCCTCAATATCCTTGGTGACTTCGGCGTTGCGTACGGCCTGTGCGGCCTGCATCAGCAGCAAGCTCGACATCGTAAACTGGTCGACCAAAGGCTGCATGCCGCTTTGTTCGCGCATCGCAGCCCCGGCACTGAGCAGGCTGGCGATCTGGTGCGTTTGAGCTTTCAGTTCGAGGGCGTTGCGCAGCGCATTCAGATGCGCGTTGCCAGAGCCTTCAGCGCGATTGAGTGCATCGAGATAAGCCTTGTCGGCGATCGGTGTGATGATGTCGGTGAGTTTCGCGTGAAGCTTGTGCAAAGCCTCAACCTTGCGTTCGATCTGCGCGCGCAGATTTGAGCGCGACACCATCACGGTATCGAGTTCGGAGAGATTGTTTTCCAGGAGGCGCGATGCGCTGTCGACGGCGCTGAACGCTTCCTTGCTTGTGCCCTGGCGCACCTTGTCGATCAGGGCGCGCATCTGCATGCTGCGGTCGTCGATCTGCGAGGCAATGATGCGCTGATCGCGGACGGTCGTGGCACTCACGAAGCGTGCGGCGGCGGCGGAGATTTCGCCGGACATCACCGAAAGACCTTGCGCCTCGGTCATCAGCGGCACTTCGCGATGCGCGATCTGCTGCACGTCATGCTCGGTATTCCAGAAGGAGAAGACCGAAACAGCGCAGGCAATCACAGTCATCAGTGCGGCGGCGCCGAAGGCCAGTTGCAACCGCGAGCCAATGCCCGAACGGAACAATGAGCGAAACAGTTTGATTGGATTAAGCCAGGCGATAGCCGACTTCAGCGCACGCAGAATTTTCATTTCGACCCCCAAGCCGGATTCTCCGGCCCTCCCGATCAATATCAGAGTGCGGATTTGCGGCCGCTCTCGTCATCCCTCAAAACACATCCATCGCCTGTACAACCAAGCGTTGCAGCGAGTGTGAATGTTTGTGGTAAATCGAGTCCTAACAACGATGCCTTTCGGCCATCCGATTTGCATAATGCGACAACTCGCCTTGCTAGGCGGCGGCATCCGGCAACGCTTGTGTCTCTTCGGCACTGAGCAGATTGGCAATGTCAATCATTGCAATCATGCCGCCTTCGATCGTCAGCAGGCCCGACAGAAACTCGGTACGACTGTTGCGGCTGACCTGCGGTACCGGCTGCACCTGCGACGGTTCGAATGCAACAATGTCGAGCACGCGATCGGCAAGAAGACCGACCTGCTGGTCATCGATCTGAACAATGATGACAACATGCAATGGCGTCGCTTCGGTCAATCCGCCGCCAAACCGGCAGCGCAGATCGATGATCGGCACCATCACGCCACGCAGGTTCAGCACACCGCGCACGAATTCCGGCTGTTTCGGCAAGTGGCTGATTTCCGACCAGCCCTTGATCTCGCGTACCGCCATGATGTCGACGCCATATTGTTCGTCGCCAATGGCGAAACTGATCAGCTCTTCCTGCACGGCACCCTGGGTCCGGGCCGAGGAATGCGATCCAGCCATCTGTCCGAGGGCCGGCTGTCCGGAAACATCAAGCGCAAGCGTCATTGCAGGATCCCCGTATCGACACGTGAATTCGTGCGCGAGAGCCTGCCAAACAACTCTTAAGATCGACCTAAGTAACGGGATACGGCCGCAGCCAATGCTGCGGCCGACATCGTTATAAACTGAACAAATGCTAAGCGATCCGGCGCTTCGCATTCATCGGCATAGGGCTGCCATTGGCCGCGGCCAAAGCCGGGCGCGTCTGTGCTCTTGCTGCGCCAAGTGAGAAGGCGGCAATCCGGTCATTCATGGCCGTCGCTTGCTGCTCCAATGTCCGTGCTGTCGCTGCGTTTTCTTCGACCATGGCCGAATTCTTCTGCGTCGCCTCGTCCATCTGGGTCAGCGCCTTGTTGACCTGTTCGACACCGACCGACTGCTCGGCGCTCGCAGAGGCAATATCGCCAACGATATCGGCGACCTGCCGGATCGCGTCGAGGATTTCCTTCAACGACGAGCCGGTCTGATTGACGAGTTCGACACCATTCTGAACAAGGCCCGATGAGTTCGTGATCAGATCCTTGATGTCCTTCGCCGCCTGCGAGGAACGCTGCGCAAGGCTGCGCACCTCGGACGCAACCACCGCAAAGCCGCGGCCCGCTTCGCCGGCGCGCGCCGCCTCGACCGCCGCATTCAAGGCCAGCAGATTGGTCTGACGGGCAATTTCATCGATCACCGAGATGATGTCGGAAATCTTGCCGGACGATTCCTCGATGCGGGCCATCGCCGATACGGCATTGGCAACAACTGCGCCACTGCGGTCAGCCACTTCGCGCGCGTCGCGGCTGAGGTCATTGGCGCGTCTTGCATTCTCCGCATTGGTTTTCACCGTGGCGGCGATTTCCTCCATCGAGGCCGAGGTCTGCTCAAGCGTGGCCGCCTGTTCTTCCGTCCGCTGTGACAGATCAACCGTCGTCTGCGAGATTTCACGCGAGGCGTCCATGACCTCACGCGCACCGCCGGCGATGGCACTGACAGTGCCGGCGAGCGCCTCGATCGCCTTGTTAAAGTCGTCCTGCAGCTTCTGATAAGACGGATCGAACTGCTCCGAAACGCGGTGGGTCAGATCACCCTTCGCCAGGTGATCGAGCGCCGCCGTCAGCGCGCGAACAACCAGCGCCTGCTGCTGCGCAGCCTGTGCATTCGCTTCTTCAGCCGCAAGGCGCTTTTCCTCTTCGGCTTCGATATAGGTCGTGATCGAAAGATCCATATCGAGAAGAGCAGCCTTGACCAGCGCGGAAACCTTGGTCGCCGCTTCGTCCGCTTTCGTCTCGGTGCTGCCGAAGAATCCCTTCGGCCAGAATTCGCGCAGGGCCGCCTTGATCAGGCCCTCGACGATCAGCGCATAGCCGCCGATATACCAGCGTGGCTCGAGCCCGATCCGTGCATGGACCAGCCCCACCTCACGCACATTTTCAAGATAGTCCTTGTCGAAAGCCCCTGCGCTGATCCGCCCCCAATGGCGGGCCTGCGCCGATTTGGCATAATCGATTCGCGTCGAGTCCTTGAAGAAACGTGCGACCTCCGGGAATTCGCGAATCCGTGCATAAAGCCCGTCCAGAATTGCGGGCAAGGCCTTGTCGATCACCGGCTTCATGGAGCGGATCGCCTCAACGCCATTGTCGTCAAGGACGGAAAACTGCATGCGTCGGAGAAGCGCGGAATTGTCAGACATCGGATAAACCTGTGAAGTGACGTTTAGAAGGATCGATGAGCAATCGCAGCACGCGCACCTCGATCGCGATCAAACTCGATGGACCATGGCTTGTGCCGATGCGGATCGAAGAATCACAATTGCGTGGGCATGCATTGAGGTAATTTCGCCGCCCAAGCTTGATTTATCGTTAATGAATGTTGAACCGGGCTGCCGACCAGTCGGAGGTATTGCCGCTTAACAGAAACGGCGGATCGTTGCCGATCCGCCGTCCTCGTTCGTGACATGAAGCCGAAAGGTCGGATCAGAATTCCTGCCTATTGTCGACCATGCCCAATCCTGCGCTTTCGCTATCTTTTTAGCCCACATGCGCCAGCGGCTTGCCGTCGATCAGCGCCGGCGCGGCATCGATCAACACGAAGGCGATGACGCAGGGCTTGTCGCCCTTGTTGACCCAGTCGTGGATAGTGCCGCGCTGGACCAGCACGTCGCCCGCCTTCAGATGCACGACCTCGTCATCAAGCGTCATGTCGATTTCGCCGGACATGACCACCGCATAATCGATGGAATCGGTGCGGTGATTGCGCGGCGCGACGCCGGGGGCGTATTCGATTACGCGGAATACGGCCTTGTCCTTCATCGCCGTACCGACGATCCGCTTGGCGCCGTCGCTGTCGTCGTTGTTCTCGGCCGGAAGCGGCGTCGACCAGATATTGAAGAAGGTGCAGCCCTGACGCGGACTGACGACATCCTTGGATATCTCATCGATCAGGACAGTCGCTTTCCCATCCTTCTTGTGACCGGTGACGACGCGACGAACTTGCATTGACGATCCTTTACGACAGTTGCCTGGAGAAACACCGACCGGAACGCGCTTACTTCGCTTCCAGGCCGATGCCGCGGATGATCTCACCCCACCGCCTGGTTTCCGACTTCACATAATGGTCGGCATCCTTCGGCGTGCCGCCGATGCCCATGAAGCCGATCTTCTCGAGCTGATCCTGCGTGTCCTTGTCCTTCAGGATCGCATTCACGTCGGCGTTGATCTTGTTGATCACGGCGTCGGGCGTCTTGGCCGGCACGAAGAAAACGACCCATGTCGTATCGGCCTCCTTGGCAAGCCCGAGTTCGCGCGCGGTCGGCACGTCGGGCAACGACTTCACGCGCTCGTCGCTGGTGACGGCAAGGCCCTTCACCTGCCCGCCTTTGACATTCTCCACACCGGCCGACATCGCGATGCTGGCGAGCGGAATGTGGCCGCCCGCCACCGCCTGCAAAGCCGGACCCGCGCCAGTGAACGGCGCATGCGGAATATCGACCTTGGCCTGCAGCTTGAAGATGCGCTCGGCGGACAGATGTGGCGTGGTGCCAACGCCGGCGGTGCCGTAGGTCATCTTCTCGGTCTTGGCCGCTTCGACAACGTCTTTCAGGTTGTTGCCCTTGAGGTTCGGCGCACCGATGATCAGGTTCGGTGTCGAGGCGACGACAACGACAGCCTTGAAATCATCCGAAGTGTAACCGGGATTTTTGGTGAGCGTCTGGTTGACCGCAAAGGCCGAGGTCGTCACCAGCACGTTGTAGCCATCCGGGTCCATCTTCGCGGCCAGAGCTGCCGCAATGTTCCCGCCAGCGCCGCCACGATTTTCCACGACCGCGCTCTGCTTCCAGCGCTCGCTGAGCTTCTGGCCGATGATGCGGGCAATAACGTCGGCCGGTCCGCCGGGCGCGAATGCGACCAGGAGCTTCACCGGACGGTTCGGATAATCCTGCGCCGAGGCCGGAGCGCCGCCAAACGCGGCAGCAGCCAGGGCGGCGCAAAAAGCTGTGGTGATTCCAATCTTGCTCACGAACGTTCCCTCAATCGTGTCTGATTGAGGTCCAAAGGCCATATCGGCTCGCTCTTGGCAAGGCGCGCGATTGCAATGCGCGCGCACCCGCATTGCGTCTGCAGCGCATGACCGCAGACCGGACGTTGTTCGTCCTTACCCCGCAGCGGCCTTGCGCGCCGCAGATGCGACGCGCTCGGTCGGCAGGATGTCGAAGGACCGCAACTGACCACGACGGAGAACGTCAAAGGTCACGGACCGGCCGATCCGGTCAGCATTGAGCAGCCGGATCAGATCGTCCACGCCGGTCACCTTCTCGCCATCGACGCGTACGATCACGTCGAGCGTCATCAGCCCGCCGCGGTCGGCCGGCGCACCGGCCTCGATGGTCCCGATCATCGCGCCGGTGGCGTTGTCGATCTCCGCGGCCCGCGCGTGACGGCGCGGCACCGCGACGGTCTGGCCGGCGATGCCGATGAAGCCGCGCCGCACCCGGCCGTGGCGGATCAATTCGCTGAGCACGATCTGCGCCGTGTTGCTGGCGACCGCGAAGCAGATGCCCTGCGCGCCCATGATGATTGCCGTGTTGATGCCGATGACATCGCCATGCGAGGTGACGAGCGGTCCACCGGAATTGCCGGGATTGAGCGCGGCATCGGTCTGCACCACGTCCTCGATCAATCGCCCGCTCTGCGAGCGCAATGACCGGCCGAGGGCCGAGATCACGCCGGCAGTGACGGTCGATTCAAATCCGAGCGGATTGCCGATCGCGACCACGAGTTGACCGCGCCGCAACGCTTTTGAGTCGCCGAGGGAAGCCGTCGGCAGATTGCGGACAGAATCCGCCCGCAACAACGCGAGATCGGTGTCCGGATCTTCGCCGAGCAGCCGCGCTTCCATCACGCGGCCTTCGGAATCCGTCAGTCGCAACTCGCGCGCGCCATCGACCACGTGGCTATTGGTGAGCACAAGGCCATCCGGCGCGATGATAACGCCGGAGCCGACGCCACCCGCCGGGCGGCCATTCTTGTCCTTGCGGCGCGTCTCGACGCGCACGACAGCAGGACCGACGCGATCAGCGACGCCGATCACGGCATTGGAATAGGCATCGAGCAAGGCTGCATCTGTCGCGGCGTTGCCGGCATGATTGTCGTTATCGATACGGCTCTCTTCGTCCGTATCGAAGACAGCATTGGTGCTGATATCGAGCATGAGTGACTCGTCACTGAAGCACAGCCGGTCGCAAAACCGGTGCCCAAATCCGCAGGCTGCGCTGTGGGGTATCGGCCGATATAGGGCGACGCGGCGTAAATTAAAGTGCCCGGAAAGGAACGGGCGTCAGGGCCGGATGTGGTGGAAGAATTCGCCGAAAAAATAGGGCCCGAGGCAATAAACGCTGGTCCAGAGCACGGCGCCGGTCGCCTGCGCGAGCAGGAAATGAGGCCATGGCATCGCCAGCGATCCTGCAACCAAGCCATTCAACTGACGCAGGACTGGCAGGAAGCGCGCCACAACAACGAGCCACGGCCCGCTTGTGCGAAACCGGTCTTCCATCGCTGACAATTTGTCGGGCGTCAGCTTGATATAGGGACCAAATCTGCGAAGCAAAGCCCGCCCGCCAAGCCGGCCGATCACATAGCCGGTTGAATCGCCGAGAATGGCCCCGAACAACACAGCAGGATAAACGGCAAAGATCGACAATTCGCCCTTTGCCGCGAGCAATGCCGCGGCAATCACGCCCGTCTCTCCCGGCAACGGCATGCCGAAGCTTTCGAGATAGATCATGAAGAAGACGGCGATCGCGCCATAATGCGCAATATACGGCTCGACCACCGCCCAGCCCTGATGCAGCGTCCCCAGCATCTCAATTCCCGATCACGTTGCTGACGGCGCTGCCGATCTGCTGCATCACCGCATCCTTCCATTGCACCGCCTGCGGCGTATCGAGCATCTTCGGCGCAATATCTGTCTTCTGGGCGCCTGGCGTCAGCCGCGCAATCCAGACCTCGCCGTCGGTCCAGTAAGGGTCGCCCTCGCCGTTGCGGCCAAGCAGCGTCGGCCCGATGCCGGTCGCCTGATAGATCGCTTCGACCACATGCGCGGCTTTCAGATCGTCGATCAGGCCGTCGCGTTCCTTGTCGATGTCCGGCGAGATGTGATGTGTCACTTGTCCGGTATAGTGACTGAGCCCGACACCGCGATCGAAGGTGACGGAGCCGAGCCAGACCGGTCGTCCTTCCCGACCACGATCCAGCACCTGCCAGAAGCGCACGTGATGGCGCCGGTCGGCACTGCGGCCGTCGGGCTTCTCGAACGCCAGGTCCTCGACGCGACCTTCATAATAAAGTGGACTGACCGGCGCATCCTTGTAGGGCCGGTCGAGCAGCACGCTGCCGATGATTTCGATGCTCGATTTCATCGTGATCGGATCGGCCGGATACCAACCGGCTTCATGCATCGCGCGGATGACATCAGGCCGATCGCCAACCAGACCAACATTCAGAGGATCACCCGGAATGCCTTGCTTGGTGTGCGTCACCATCGGCTTGTTGGCGAGCCCCGGCTGATGCTCGTGATGCGTCCATGCCGCCGGAAGGATGAGATAGGCAATCGCACCATAGATCAGAGCGCTGAACGCCGCTGTGATGATGACCGTGTGGTGGAGGCTTCGCTTCATGGCTTCAAACCGGATCTATGCCGCCACGGATCGCGGACCACGCGATCAATCCGCCAACGACGACGATAGCAAGAGACGCGCTCCACGGCCCGGCATACGCATACGCCAGAGCACCACCCAAGGCGCCGACCAGGAAGCCGAACAGAACCGTGAACACCGTGGCGAAACGCTTGCGCGCGTCAGCGACCTGCGCTGCAAGCGCAGGATCGGCTGCAACCTGCGCCGGACGGAATGTCGCGTAGATCAGTTCGGTCGCATCGATCGCCAACTGGGTGGAATTGCCGGTCATGACATTGGTCTGCGGCACCCCGCGCAACAACAGACGCACGAGCGTCGATTGCACCCCCATCGCCGCGGCCGACAACAATCCGGCTGTCGCACCAAGCATGGCATCGGGGTTGGTGATCGGCCACGAATACAGCATCAGCCCGACGAAGCTTGCGAGCAAGACAGCCTCAAGCGCAAATACCAGCGGCAACGAGGACCGCTTCGCTCCGCGCCTCGCAATGATGATGATTGCGGCCAGTGCCGCTCCGATCATGAAGGCCGGAATCGCCAGCATCTTCGCCAGCACGCCGCGGTCGTCGACAACGAGTTCGGCGGCCGCGACGACGAAGCTTCCCGTCACCTGCGCGGCGAAGAAACCGAACAGCGCCAGAAACGTGATGCTATCGACATAACCCGCGACAAGACTGAGCAGCGGCGGAACGACGCGCGGCAGCGGCGCTGGTCCCCCCATCGCGCTCATCGTTTGGCGAGCCATCGGCCAATGCGCTGTACGGCCTCGTGCATGTCGGCCTGCGATTGCGCGTAGCAGAAGCGCAGATAATGCCGCCCATCAATCGGATCGAAATCGACACCGGGTGTTGCCGCCACATGCGCCTCTTCCAGCATGCGCCTGGCGAAGTCGTAGGAGTCATCGGAGAAGTGCGACACATCGGCATAGAGATAGAACGCGCCATCGACCGGCAAAAACTTGTCGAGCCCGGCTTTCGGCAATCCTTCGATCAGGATCTGCCGATTGTCTTCATAGCCGTGCTTGACGCCATCCATCTCGTTGCGACCGTCGAACGCCGCTTCCGCCGCGATCTGGGATAGCGTCGGCACGCTGATGGCGAGATTGCCCTGAAGACGTTCGATCGGACGCACCAGCGGCTCGGGCGCGACGATCCAACCGATCCGCCAGCCGGTCATGCAGAAATATTTGGAGAAGGAATTGATCACCAGTGCGTTCGAGGACAGCCGCAACGCGGTCTCGGCCGGAAACGCATAATCGAGACCGTGATAGATCTCGTCCGAAATGAACTTGATGTTCTCCCCATCGGCCATCGCGATCAGATCGGCAAGTGCCTGCGGCCGCATCATCGTGCCGGTCGGATTGGCGGGACTGGCAACAAGCAGACCCGCCAGCGGCTTCTGCCGGTGTACGGCCATCACGGCCTCGGGCGTCACAGCCCAGCGCGTGGCCTCATTGGTCTCGATCAGTACCGGCTCGCAGCCGAGCGCCTTGAGGATATGCCGGTATGGCGGATAGCCGGGATTGGCGATGCCGACGCGATCGCCCGGCTCGAACATGGTCAGGAAGCTCAGGATGAAGCCGGCCGACGATCCCGTCGTGACAATGACACGGGCCGGATCGAGATCGACGTGATAGGTTTCATCGTAATGACGCGCGATCCGCGCCCGTAGCGAGGCGAAGCCCAGTGCCTCGGTGTAGCGCAGCGGGCCATCCAGCGCCTTGCGTGCGGCCTCGATCGCCGTGCGCGGCGCCGGTGCGGCGGGCTGTCCCACCTCCATGTGGATAATGTGATGTCCGGCCGACTCGGCACGAGTCGCTGCCGCGATCACGTCCATCACCATGAAGGGCGGAACATCGCTGCGCGCCGAAGGCGAGAGAATCTGTCGTGCGCGTTCCAGCATCTATCAGGCGTTTCCCACTCTGTTCGGGTCCGCTGCGCCCCGCTCCTGCCGCATTCGCGGGCTTGCTTCATGGCTTCCCGGACCGTGACTTTGGCGTGATTTGACCGGCCTTGGCCGGCTATCTAGTTTGCGCCAAAACGAAGCATTAGGGCGTTATGAGCGCAGCCGAAACCACGCACAGGCCTAGCAGGACCATGGGCGCGAAGCCAGTGTCGCGCCTGATCGCTGCCATGGTCGCAGCCGTCATGGCCTGCCCGCCCCTGCCGGCGAAGGCGCAAAGCCGCGGCGGCGGTCTGCCGCTGATCCGCGACGCAGAAATCGAGCAATTGCTGCGCGAATACACGCAACCGATCTTCAAGGTCGCCGGCCTCTCGGGCGCCAATATCCGGATCGTCCTGATCAACGATAAATCGTTCAACGCCTTCGTCGTCGATGGTCGCCGCATCTTCGTCAATACCGGCGCGCTGATGGAATCGACGACACCGAATCAAATCATCGGCGTTCTGGCACACGAGACCGGCCATATCGCCGGCGGTCACCTCTCCCGCCTGCGCGACGAACTGGCACGCCTGCAGACGGCGGCGCTGATCGGCATGCTACTCGGTGCGGCGGCGATGGCTGCCGGCGGCGGATCGAGCGGCGCAGGACAGGCCGGCGCCGCCATGATCACCGGTGCCCAGCAATACGCCACCCGCTCGCTGCTCTCCTATCAGCGCGCCCATGAGGAACAGGCTGACCGTGCGGCGGTGAAGTTCCTTGGCGCCACTGGCCAGTCGGCCAAGGGCATGTATGAGACCTTTAAACGGTTCGCCGATCAGTCGATGTTCACCGCGCGTTATGCCGATCCTTATGCGCAGTCGCATCCGATGCCGACAGAGCGCCTCGCGGCTCTGACCGAGATCGCGCGCAGCAGCCCGAATTGGGAGAAAAAGGATTCGCCGGAATTGCAGGCCCGTCACGACATGATGCGCGCCAAGCTGTCCGGCTTCATGGAGCCGCCACAGACGGTCGCCCGCCGCTATCCCTTGAGCGACACCTCGCTCCCCGCACGCTACGCGCGTGCTATCTCGGCCTATCGTCATTCCGATTTGCGCGCGGCCATCGCCCAGATCGATGCGCTGATCGCGGCACAGCCGAACAATCCCTATTTCTACGAACTGAAAGGGCAGGCCCTGTTGGAAGGCTCGCGTCCGGCCGAAGCGATTGCACCGCTGCGCCATGCCGTGCAGCTCGCGCCGCAGCCGACGCTGATCCAGTTGATGCTGGGACAGGCTCTCGTCGCCACCAACGACCCGAGACATTCGGAAGAAGCGATCACCATCCTGCGCAATGCACTCGCCCGTGAACCGGACGCGCCTCAAGCCTATCAGCAGCTCGCCATGGCATACGGCCGCAAGGGCGACGTCGCGCAGGCCGACCTCGCCTCCGCGCAGGCTGCCTTCGCGCGTGGCGACATCAAGACCGCGCGCGAACTTGCTGCGCGCGCCAAGACCCGTCTGCAGGTCGGCTCGCCCGGCTGGGTCCGGGCCGACGATATCGTCGCAACCAAGATGCCCAATCTTCCCAACCGTCCGAACTGACCGGACAAAGGAATGATCCGATGAAAAGCCTCTTCCGTTCGCTCTTTGCGGCTGCCGTTGCGATTGCCGCCTTCTCCGCCGGCACCGCGCACGCGCAAAGCTTCACGCCGCAACAGCGCGGCGAGATCGAAACGATCATCCGCGAATACTTCATCAAGCATCCCGAGATGATCGAGGAATTGCAGGCGCTGGCACAGACCGAAAAGATGAAGCGCGTCATTACCGAGCATAAAGATGTGCTCCTCAACTCGCCGCGTCAGGTCACCCTCGGCAATCCGAAGGGCGACGTCACCCTGGTCGAGTTCTTCGATTACAATTGCGGCTACTGCAAGCGCGCACTCGACGACATGATGACGCTTTTGAAGAACGACCCCAATCTCCGCATCGTACTGAAGGAAATGCCGGTCCTGAGCCAGGGCAGCATGGAAGCGGCGCAGGTCGCCGCCGCTCTGACGATGCAGGACAAATCCGGCAAGCGCTATCTCGATTTCCACCAGAGGTTGCTCGGCGGCCGTGGCCAGGCTGACAAGGCCCGGGCGCTCGCCGTCGCCAAGGACGTCGGCGTCGACATGACCCGGCTGGAAAAGGACATGACCAGCCCCGAGGTGAAGGCAGCCCTTGAGGAAAGCTTCAAGCTCGCCGAGGCCTTCAGCATCCAGGGCACCCCCTCTTACGTGATCGGCAATGAAGTGCTGGTCGGGGCTGTCGGCCTGAAAGAGCTGCAGAGCAAGATCAATTCCGCCCGTTGCGGCAAGGCCACCTGCTGACAAGGTCACCTGCTGACAGAGTCTTAACCACCCATCAATCCTCCCGGCCAAGACCTCACCGGGAGGATTTTTTGTGCGCTTGATTGTTCCCCAGGCGGGCTTTCCCTCGGCGGAGAGCCCGCCTATAAGGTGCCCCGCCGGGGCGCCACTGCCCTTTTCTCCCCCTCGTATCGACGGCGCGACAGAACGGCCTCCATGGCGACGATCTACGTCCTGAACGGTCCGAACCTGAACCTGCTCGGAACCCGCGAGCCGGAGATCTATGGCCGCGCCACGCTCAAGGACGTGGAACAGCTTTGCCATGAGGCCGGCAGGACGCACGGCCTCACCATCGACTTCCGCCAGAGCAACCACGAGGGGCAGCTGGTCGACTGGATCCAGGAGGCTCATACGAGCAAGGCTGCCGGCATCGTCATCAATCCGGCCGCCTATACCCATACCTCGATCGCCATCCTTGACGCCTTGCTGCTGGGCAAGACGCCAGTGATCGAGGTTCACATCAGCAACATTCACGCGCGCGACGAATTCCGCCGCCATTCGTATGTCTCCAAGGCTGCGAAGGGCGTGATCTGCGGGCTCGGCGTGCAAGGCTATGGTCTGGCGATCGATGGTATCGCCGCAATGATCGACACATCGAAGGGCTGACACGACGTGGCTTCAGATAAAGACAAAAAGACGAGCGCCCCTGCTTATGACGAGGACATGATCCGTGGCCTCGCCAAACTCCTCGATGAAACCGGACTGACCGACATCGAGATCGAGCGCGATGGTTTGCGCATCAAGATCGGCCGCGCCGCCCGCGCCGTGCAGGTGGCCGCCCCGGCGCCCGTACCCGCTGCGGCTCCTGCAGCGATCGCACCGGCGGCGACCAACGATCCGTCGAAGCATCCGGGCGCCGTGCCCTCACCGATGGTCGGCACCGCCTATCTTGCGCCCTCGCCTGGCGCAAAACCCTTCATCGATATCGGCCAGCCGGTGAAAGCCGGCGATACGTTGCTGATCGTCGAGGCGATGAAGACCATGAACCAGATTCCGGCGCCGCGCGGCGGCACCGTGACGCAAATCCTTGTCGAGGATGGTCAGCCGGTCGAATACGGCGAGCCGCTGGTGAT
>Ga0164243_10003707_pt1 | contig 24371 bp, 3 predicted proteins | sample OricompcompostOP_FD_108781 | JGI IMG/M metagenome (GOLD analysis project Ga0164243, IMG submission 108781) | Organic Plus compost microbial communities from Emeryville, California, USA - Original compost - Organic plus compost (OP) | ecosystem: Engineered > Solid waste > Mixed feedstock >...
GACTGAGGTGGGCCACGTCTCCACCGAGATCGCGGGCTACATGAGGACGATCAGCGCCCTCGCCACCCAGCTCCACGACCACTGGGACGGCCCGGCGTACCTCTCCTTCGGCTCGGTCCAGCAGTGGTTCCAGCACGCCGAGAAGCAGTTGCACGACCTTCTGGACGAGATCGTCCGCAGGATGAAGATCTCCTACGACAACTTCCGCCAGGCCGAGGCGGCGAACTTCGCCAACCTCCTGGGCTCCGAGCAACAACTCGCGGGTACGCCCCAACCGTCGCGGCCGCGCGAGGTCTATGTGCTGGAGCATGCGGGAGCTGACGGCGCGCCTGTGGACGGTGGTGCTGGTAGGGAGGGTCCGCGGGTTCTGCTTCCGGCTCCGGAGGGTGTGACGGGCCCGTTCAAGCCGGAGACGGTGCCGCTGGATGAGTATCTGAGTGGTGCTGGAGGTGATGGTTCGGCTGGTGTTGATGCCGGTGGTGCGGTGCCGTCGTTGCCGCGTGAGGAGTGGGTGGTTGAGCATGTGAATCCTGATGGCACGCCGGTGGATGGCGGGGCTGGTCAGGGCGAGGGTGGTGGGGTGCCGTCGCTGCCGCGCAAGGAGTGGGTGGTTGAGCATGTGAATGCTGATGGCACGCCTGTGGGCGGGGTGGGGTCAGGTGGCGGGGACCAGGGTGCTGCGGCGTCGGTGGCTGAGGGTGCGCACGAGGAGGGGCCGCGGGTTTTGCTTCCGGCTCCGGAGGGTGTGACGGGCCCGTTCAAGCCGGAGACCGTGCCGCTGGATGAGTATCTGAGTGGTGCTGGTGCGGCTGGTGCTGGAGGTGACGGTTCGGCCGGTGCTGATGCCGGTGGTGGGGTGCCGTCGCTGCCGCGCGAGGAGTGGGTGATCGAGCACGTCAACGCCGACGGCACGCCCGTGACGGAGCCTTCCCCCGGCGACGGCGGTGGGCAGGGCTGATGAGCGTCCGAAGAGCGGCGGACGTCCGCACCGCTGCCCGCCACTGTGGTGGCCGAGGCCCGCTTCTGGAGCCGGACATACGAGGAGCCGGGCACCCTCGTGGTGCCCGGCTCCGTCCCGGCGCGGTGTCAGCCTCCGGGCGGCGGGGGGAACCGGGATTCCCGGTCGGCCTGGCTGTACATCTGCCCGGCTATGTTGATCATGGCGATGTACTCGCCGGTGGCCGCCAGGACGCTGCCGACCTGCGCCAGGGCTTTCTCCATCATCGGCACCATGGTGGCGCCGAACTCGTCACCGTTGAAGTCGGCCGGCTCGTTGTGGTGCTGGCGGTCGCTGCCCATGCCGTTACCCATGGAGACCGGGATGGCGGACTCGGTGTCGTACTCGTGCCGCAGGCCCTGGCCGAAGACGTGGTCCTTCTCCGCGAGGAACTTCGTGCGCAGCTCCTCGTAGCCGTCCACGGCGGTGCGGGTGCTGTTGAGCATGCTCTGCTCGGCTTCCCGCACCTCGCCGGCCTTGAAGGTGAAGTTCGTGTCAGGCGAGAACGTCGGTTTCTCTCCGCCGCCGCCCGACTGCTCCTCCAGCGGGGGCTTGTCGTTGAAGGACGGCAGCTTGTCCCAGGCGGTGTCGAGGGCCGGGACTTCACCGCTGAAGTCCTTGCCCTTGTCGGGGTTGGCCTCCGCCTGATCGTCCGAGTTCTTGGAGTCGTCGTCGGGCGGGGGCTGGAGCGGATGCGAGTCGTACTGAGAGTTGATCGGGTCGGTCATCGTCTGCCGTCTCTCTTCAGGAGGGCCGATCTGGTGCTGCGGTCGCCCGGGAGGCCGTGGGCCCGCGTCCGGGATGCCCACGTTTATCAGACTCCAGTCGGTAATGTCAGTGATGCGTGGCACTTCATGTACGTACATAAGAGGAAATATCCTGCGGCTGCGCGGAGTTGCGGTGGTTCCGGAGTCAGTCCCCGGACGGGTTGTGCGCCCGGGACAGCACGACGGGGACCGGGCGGGACCGTGAAGGTCGCGGTCCATGCGAAGGGTCCGATACGGAAGGGAGAGGCAGCATGAGCGAGGGCGACGGGACGGATCCCGGGCAGGTGTTGCTGGCCGCCGGGCTCGCGTACAGGACCCGCATGGACTACGACTGGACCACCCTGCGGGCGCATCCGCAGGAGATGGACCTGCTGGCCACGAAGTTGGGGTGGCTGGCGGACCAGGTGGCCGGCCGTATCCACCACATCAACGAGATCCTCAACAGTCTTCACCTCCAGTGGCAGGGCGAGTCCGCGGAGGAGCAGAAGGACATCAGCGACAGGTGGCTGCGCGTCTTCAGCGCTCTCTTCGGGACCAAGGACCACCCGGAGACGGGTGTGCTGAACGCGCTCGTCGGTGGGGTGCAGAAGGCGGCCGGCAACTTCGGGCAGGCCGACGACCACGCCTGGAAGATGTTCAACGATTACCACATGGCGCTGACGGCGCCCCCCATGGACCAGATCATCGCCGGGACGGCCATGATCGGGTCCGCCGACCCGGAGGCCACCTACCAGTCCGTGCTGGACCAGCTGCACAAGCAGCCGGAGGATCAGATGAACACCGACCGCACCGCGGTCACCGCCGACTACCCCGGTGACGACGGGACAGCTCTGCAACAGACAAAACACAGCGACAAGGACGGGTGAGGTCCGCGCACGAGTGGGCCGAGCGCCCGGGGGCCGTGCCGTCGCAGGCACCGTACGGCTCCGGCCCCCGCCCCACGCGTCCGTACCAGCCGCACCCGCGCCAGCCGTATCCGCCGCCGTACCAGGGCAGCCGCACCACCCGCACCGTCAGCCACCCCCGCAGCAGCTACACAGCTAGGCAGCACACTCCATGAGTCGAAGCCCGAACCACCGCCTTATCCGCAGCGCCTCGCCGGTCACGCCGGGGCGGACGTCGTTCGCGCGTTTCGGAACCGTTCACCACGCGGCGGTCGCCGTCGCACAGCAGGACGTCTGAGAGGAGCCGGGCGGTGAAGAGCTGGCGCGATGAGCTGCAGGGCCTGGACATCGACAAGATCTGGGAGATGGGCAACGCCTGGATCAGGCTCGGCGACATGCTCTACGAGCAGAAGTACGACCTCGACAACCGGGTGTTGTTCTTCGACGAGAAGTGGCAGAGCAAGGCCGCGCGAGCGATGCAGGAGTGCTGGACCGACGGCCTGAGCGATCGGTGGACCAAGTCCATCGACGCCGTCTGGAAGATCGGCCAGGCGATCAACCAGTACGCCGACAAGATCAAGGAGTTGGCGGAGGAGAAGGCGAAGGCGGAGAACGCCAGCGTCTGGATGCAGATCTTCGGCACGATTCTCGGCCTCGCGACGTTCGGCGTGGGCTCGTTCCTCGGCGCGGCGATATCGCTGTCCGCGAGGCTCGCGTCCCTGCTGGCGAACGTCGGCAGGACGCTGTCGCAGGTGCTCAACAGCTTCACCCGCGGCGCGCTGGAGCTGCTCGGCGGCGCGGGACTCGGTGCGGCGCTGACGGCCGGCATCGACCGTGCCGCGGGCGAGGCCGGGGCCGCGATGGCGGGGACGGATTATCACTCCGACCCGAAGATGGAGGGCGCCAACATCGGCATCGGCGCCCTCATGGGGCTCGCTCCCGGAGTCGCCGGGCTGGGCCGAGGGGGCGGCCGAGGGGGGGCGCTGGGCGTCCAGGACGCCGTGCGGACCGCGGTCCAGAACTGGTGGAGGTCGACGGGCGGCGGCAGGGGCTCCGCGACGTCCGCCTGGAACACCGCCTTCGGTGACCACACGACGGTAGCGCCCAAGTGGCAGAGCGGCGAGGGTGGGCGCGCGTCCACCACCAACTTCAACGACGGACATCTGAACGTCGGCGGGCTCAACAACCCCCCGGTGTGGAAGAGCCCCACGGGTGGCACGGTCGGGACGGGCGGCGACCGTGCCGGTGCGTCCGTCTTCTCCCCGGGCGGCACTCCGCCTCCGCCCCTGCGCGGCACCGTGGGCGGTGGCGATCACGGCATGCCCGGTGCACCGGGTACCAACGGCGTGGCCGGGGAAGCGGGTTCGCGGGGCGGCGTGGAGGTTCGGCCGGAGGGCACGACCCCCGAGGGACCGGGCGGCACGCCGGTGGCTCCCGACGGCCCGCCCACGCCCGGGACCTCGCACGGAACGGAGGGGATGCCGCCCGGCGGTGCACCGCCCCTCCCGCACCCGGGTGCGCCGCAGGGCCCGGTGGCGCCCGAAGGGCGGGGCGGCACCGTCGCGCCCCCGCAGGGTCCGCGCCGTGAGGGCGGTCCCGGGGGCTCCGCCGGCACGGACGGGCGGACACCCCCTCCGGACGGCACCCCGCAACCCCCGGTCCCGGAGGGCACCTCACCCGCAGGTACCGAGCACCAGTCGTCCGGTTCGCTGTCCTCCGACGCGGGGCGGTCGGCGCCGCCGCAGGACCAGGTGGGTACGTCCGGTCCGGGCGGGTCCGCGTCCGGTGGCGACCCGCTGGTCCCCGTCGGGCCCGGTGGCCGTGGGACGCCGCCGTCCGGCAACGAACACGTCGGCGCCCCGCCGCCCGCCCAGCAGCGCGGCGACTCCGGTGCGGAGGAAGGCGGCAACAATGCCGCACCTCCGGGGGGCGACCGGCAGTCCCAGCGGGGTGACGACCTGGGGGTGCCGCCGGCGCAGTCGCAGCGGGGTGATGACCTGGGCGTGCCGCCGTCGCAGGGTGACCGTGGTGACCTCACGGCCCCGCCGCAGGGTGACCGCGGTGGGGACCTGGCGGCCCCGCCGCAGGGCGACCGCGGCGGTGAGAGCAGCAGCTCGCAGCAGGCGCCGTCCCAGACCCCGCCGCCCAGGGACGCGGAACAGCAGGGCATCGCACCGCAGGGCCCCACGAACGCGCCGCCGGAGCGCACTTCGTCCGGTCCCGTGCAGGAGGCGGACCACGGTGCGGACACCGTCGCGCGGCCCGGGAACGAGAGCGGGTCGGGCGCGCCCGAGGTGCAGGTCAGGCAGCCCGGTGAGACCGGACAGCCCGGTGCCCAGGGACCGGACCAGCACGTGGTTCCCGGCGGCAGGGTGGAAGGCCCCACCCCGCCGGCGGCGACGGGCGGTGGCGAAGCCGCGCTGGTGCCCCCCGTACCGAGGGGCGGCACAGGTGCGACGGCTCCGCACGAGCAGGCTCCGCCGCCGGCGAGGACGACGCCGCCCGGGGACCGCGCCGGCGAGTACCGGCCCGACGGCACCACGAACAACCGCCCCGTTCAGGAGCAGACGGGGACGCGCCAGCACGAGGACGGCACCGGCGGCACTGACGGCACGTCGACGCGCACGTCCGAATCCTCGGGGGAGAACTCTGCCCGCCCACAGGGCCAGGAGCGTGAGGCGGGTCCGGATCACCTCCAGGGCCAGGGTCAGCGGGGCGGCGAGGAGTCCGCGTGGGCGGCCGGCCAGCGGGCCGACGGCACGCGCGGCGACGGCACGCGGGGCGACACGGCGCGGGGCGAGACCGCTCGGGCCGGGGACGGTCCGGCGTCGCGGGGTCCGCAGCAGCAGCGGGTCGGCGAGTCCGGTCCGCCCGCGACGAACAAGACGCCCGCCACGGGAGGTTCGGCGCCCGGTCGGCCGGCGTCCGGCCCGGCGGAGCGGGACGGGGCCCGGAACGGCACCGGTGGCGAGGGGCGTGCGCAGGCCCCGGGCGACGAGACGGCGCCCGTGGCCGAGGGGCAGGCACCGGCCCGGCCCGGCTCTGCGGCGGGGCCGGAGAGCGAGACCGCGGTGCCGGACGGCGGGTCGTCCGGTCCGGTGGCGCGCGAGGGTGACGCGGGCCGGGTGGGGATGCCCGGACAGCGCGACGAGTCGCCGGGCGCCCACGGCGCACCCGGCGGCAGGCAGCCGGTGTCCGAAGAGTCGGCCCACGAGGGGCCGGGGAGCGGACAGCCCGGCAGCGGTACGCACGAGGGCGACGGCCGGATCGCGGTCACCCCGGAGCACACCGGCGGCGAGCACCACGGCTCCCTGACGGCGCACCCCGACACGGACGGCGCGGTCGGACACCCGGCCGGCCAGGGCGAGCGCCCGGCGGGACGGAGCGGGCAGGACGCGGTCGCGTGGAACGAGGACGGCTTCAATCCGAACGAGGGGCACTCCTCGTACACCCTTGAGCTGGGCGACCCGGGCCGGCTTGCGGACATGCAGGTCAGGACCGAGAGCCTGAACAGCGAGTTCGCCACCAACAAGCTCCCTTGGGCCGAGCAGCGGACCCAGGTGCAGCGGAAGGCGGACGACGCGCTGGAGGCCGCCTACCAGAACCACCGGGACCACCCGGAGCGTGGCTTTCCGGAGCGGGAGCCGGTGGTGGCCCTGGAGACCCGGGCGGAGAACGCGGGGCTGGTCGGCGCCGATGTGCGACGGGCGGCGGACGCGTACCGGGAGGCGTTGAAGGAGTGGCGCTCGGGGCGTGGCCGGGGCGAGGTCACCTCGGACAACCAGGTCTCCCTGCCGACCTTCCCGGCGACCCTGCGCGGCAAGCTGGACGTCGCGTTCGGTAACCGGCCCGACGTGGACCTGGACCACGTGGCGTCGGTCATGACGAGGCATGACGAGGCGTACGGCCCCGTGGAGTGGGCGCGTGAGACGGGTGTGCCGGACCACATGGTGACCCCGGTCGCCGACGCCTACAAGATCGCCGAGTACGAGTACTGGCGCGGCGAGGGCGCCGCCGAGCGCGGAGCCGGTCTGCGCGACTCGCCGTACGCGGCCCCCGACGACCCGCGCTTCGTCCAGCTGTTCAACGAACAACTGGAGTCCGCCCTCAGTCAGTTCCACCACACCGTCTCGCCCGCCGACATCGCGCACCACATGCTCAGCAGGGACTCGTGGCTGGCCCACCAGACGACGCGGCCCGTGCGGGAGGCGGTCAAGGGCAGCTTCGACGGCGCCTGGCAGCCGCTCTTCGACAAGTTGCAGAAGGGCGAAATCTCCCCGCTGGAGTTCCGCCGGGAGTTCGACAGTCTGAAGGACGGCCTGCCCGAGCTGTTCCAGAGGGAGGTCATGGCGCGGGCGGCCCAGGACGCCGCGCTGAAGTGGTTCGACGACTTCCAGCACGGGCCGCGTCACGACCGCGCGTCCTCCGCCGCGGCGGGCGACGCCGCACCGGCCGGCGCGCCGTCGGACGCCCCCGTGGGCGGCAGCTCCTCAGCGAGGGCCGAGGAGTCCGAGGGCCGTAGTGGCCTGGAGTTGACGCGGGAGGAGCCTCAGGGGCGTAGTGGCCTGGAGCTGTCGCGGGACGAGCCCGAGGGGCGCAACGCCCTGGAGCTGTCGCGGGACGAGTCCGAGGGTGTGCAGGCCACCTCGCGGGGCGCGGGTGAGCCGGACGGTGTGGAGTCGGCCGCAGGCGGACGGACCGCGGGTGAGACGGTCGCGGACCGGCCGTCCGCGAACAAGCTGACGAAGCCGAGCACCGGCGACAAGGTCGCGGCGGCGGTGCGGGACTTCGCCGACAAGCGCATCGGTCGGCAGGAGTTCGCGCAGCGCGTCTCGGATCTGATGGGCGGGCGCCGGGACGGGCTGGAGTCGCACCCCGTGCCCAGGTCGGACGCCGTCGCCCCGGAGGACGTTCCGGCGAACCCCGTGCGCTTCGAGCCCTCCCGGGACAGCGCGACGCGGCTCCACGAGGAGGCACAGGAACTGGTGGGCCCCACGGCCAACCGGTTCCTCAACGGCCGGATCGGTCGCGCGGAGTTCGAGCAGCAGGCCGCCGACCTGGTGGCCAAGCTCGGGGCGCATCCGCCGAAGACGCAGCCGCTCGTGGAAGGCGGCCCGGCCGTCCCGGACGGCGCGACCCATACCGCACCGGTGCGGCAGCACGGCACCGGCGATTCCCCGGCTCCCGTGGCGTCCACCCGCCCGAGCGGCCCCGACGCGCCGTTCGACAGGCCCGAGTTCTCTTCCCCCGCGGCCGAGGGCAAGTTCCGCGCCGAGCTTGGCGACGCGATCGTCACCGAGGTGCGCAGCTTCGCCGACAAGTTCGGCCTCGGCACGGGCCGGGGCGACATGGACGGGTTCGTCGAGGCCGCCGGCAAGCGCGTCGACGCGCTGATCAAGGGAGGGGACAGCCGGCTGGCCCTGGAGTGGGAGGCGGACGGCGCCTTCGGCCGGATCAGCCGCGAGGTGGGCGTCGGCGACACCATCTCGCACGCCGAGCTGACCAAGCTGCACGACGAGTTCCGTGCCGACTACCGTGCCGCCACCGACAAGCTGCCGGCCAAGGACGGGCTGCCCGAGACCGAGGTGCGGGCCACGCCGCTCACCGAGTGGGCGGGCGACGGGCGCTGGTTCCCCAAGCTGCCGAAGGTGGAGGACACCTGGCGGTCCCGGCTGACTTCCAAGGGCTTGGAGGAACAGCTCCGCCAGGAGAACATGGCGGGCCTGCCCGAGCACCACTTCCGGTGGCTCACCTCGGACCGTCAGGTCAGCCGCGAGAACCTGGCCGGCATCGACCAGAAGGCGCTGGTCGAGGAGCATATGGCCGACGTCAAGGCCGCTGCCGACAAGGCCCTGGGGGGCCGCAAGCCGGAGGAGCTGTCCGCCCAGGACTGGTCGCGCTACAACGAGGCGATGCTCCAGGCGGACATCCGGCTCAACGCGGACATGCCCGGCCGCATCGACCGGCACGTCGGCGCCAACCGGGTGCGGGAGCTGGCCGACCAGCAGTTCGCCAAGCAGGTCCGCAACCCCGTCACTCCGGAGGAAATCCGGGTGCGGGACCAGTTCCTCACGTCGATGACCGACGCCTACAACAAGGTGATCGGTCTGCCCGAGGCCGAGCTGCGTGTGCTGACCGACCGGGCCGCGAGGTCCCGCCAGGAGGCGCAGGATCTGGAGAAGGCGGCCGAGGACGCCCTCACCGAGGCCGCTCGGTTCCGTACGAACATGGGGCTCTGGCAGAAGGTCGACGCCGCTCGACTGCGGGCCGACGAGGCGCACGCGCTGGCGGTGGACGCCGAGCAGACGGCCGGCGAGTTCAGCAAGAAGATCACGCCGAACGGCGTGTGGACGCGTGAGGAGCTGCTGGCCCGGCAGGACCGGTTCTTCCACGACCACTTCGAGCCGTACGTACGGTCCCTGCCCGACCGCGTCCGGTACGAGGAGCGCGCGGAGCGGGTTCTGGCCGAGGGCGGCCGGGAGTTTCACGACCTGACGACGAATCCGCGGTACGCCGACCGGGGCTCCGACGAGCTGGGTACGGCGCACGAGCTGGCGGACCGCAAGGGCGAGCTGTTCGGCCGGCCGGCGGTGAATCCGCTCACCGGACGCGCCGAGCGGCTGTGGGACGTCGACGAGTTGGCCTTCGACAAACTGGCCGCCGAGTACCGCGAGCGGTACGCCCGCAACGACAACGAGGTCTTCGGCCCCGGCGACCGTGACGTGGACGCCGCGCTCGCCCAGGAGAAGCGCGACGGCGACGCCTTCGGGAAGGCCCTGAAGGAGGAGTGGGACAAGCACTGGAACCGGGCCGAGGAGCCGCGGCTCCAGGCGCAGCGGGAGCAGGACGCCGCCGAGGCCGAGGCGGGGCGCCGGCGGATGCAGCAGCTCTTCAGCGGCTCCGCGGGCAGGGACAGCGTCCGCGCAGAGGCGCTCGGCGTACGGGAACTCCCGGACGGCTCCTTCTCCCAGCAGCACCGGCTGCCCGCCGACTCGTTCGCCGATCCGCGCGTGCGGAGCTACTACCAGCAGCAGGCCAAGGGCATCGAGGACCGCTTCCACGAGGGCTGGCGGTCCTACGAGAAGGTGTCGGGAACGCTCGGTGCGGAGCGGGTCCATGCCGACCTGATGAACGAGATGCGGCAGCGCTGGTCCGCCCTCAACCAGCGCGCCCAGGAGCGGGATGCCGCCTACCAGGCATGGCGGACCAACCCTGAGTGGCACATGGACCTGAAGACCTTCCGGTCCGAGCGCACGTCCCCGCCCCCGGTGCCCAGTGCCGCAGACGTCGGCCGGTACCGTGCGCCCACCGTCGAGGAGGTGCCCGACGCGGAGGCCGGCGGCCTCGTCCGCGGGGGCGGTGACCAGCTGCTCGTCGAGCCGGAGAGGGTGCCGGAGCTGCCGACGTACGAGTCGGCCGTCGCCCACGAGTCGCGGCTGTGGGAGGAGGGCGGCGTCCGGGCCGAGGGGTCCAGCCGGTCTCCGTTCGTCGAAGAGGTGCTGGACGAGGAGTTCGGCGGCACGCGCCCCGGCCTGAACGAGGGCGCCGAGGACGCCACGGGATTCGCGGGTGCCGCACGGTTCGAGGGCGCCACGGGCTTCCAGGGCGCCTCGGGGCTCGCGGAAGCCGACGCGGCGGTGCCCGCGTCCGCCCTCGCGGTGGGAGCCTCGGACGCGGCGTCCCAGGCGTCGCAGGTTGCGCAGGAGGTCCAGGCGCCGCCGAGCATCGTGCCGGACGCCGCCCAGGAAGCGCTGGCGAAGCTGGCCTCGGTGCGGGACACCGTCGAGGACCGGGAGACGGCCTACGAGGTGTTCGACGAGCAGCTGGGCGACCACGCCGGGCTGTCGCTGTCGGACACCCCCCGGCTGCGGCCGGTCCGCGAGTGGTTCGCCGACGCCTGGACCCACGCCCGGCCGGGCGACGAGCAGACGGCGGTCACCTCTCAGCTGCACGAGAGGGTGGACGGCATCGTGCGGCAGCGGGCCGCCGACGCCTGGTTCGACGAGCACGTCGCGTCCACCCTCACCCCGGACAGGCCCGCGCCCCGCTTCACCTTCCAGCCCTGGGAGATGCGCGAGAGCGACTTCCACCACTCCCAGGCCGCGAAGGACGTGCGCGCCGACTTCCACGCGGCCGTGGCCGAGTCGGAGGTGACGTTCCAGGAGGGCACGGACCACGACGCGCCCTCCAACGCCGACCTGGCCGAACGGTTCGCGCAGCGCTACGCCCAGGCGCACCAGCAGTGGCGGGACGCCCAGCAGGCCGGCCGGGTCGTGGAGCAGGTCATGAGCGAGCCCGCCGTCGAGGAAGGGCTCACCCCGCGGACACTGAGCCACCAACTGCCGGGCGCGATGCGCTCGGCGTACGAGGCGCGGATCGACCGCCTCCAGGACCAGTTCCGGCAGGACTGGAACGCGGCGGGGGAGACCGCCCCCGCGGACCTCGAAGCCCACCGGCAGCAGCTGACGGACGATTTCCGGCAGGCGGTGCGGGACCTGTCCGCACGCGCCGAGACGGCGGGGCTGTACGCCCACGACCTGGAGGGACTGGCCGAGCGGCGCCCCACCGGGGGCTGGGACCAGGAGACGAACGGCTGGTTCGAGGAGCGCAAGCAGGAACTTCTCAGGGGCTACGGCGAGGAGCTGGGCTTCGGCTCCCGCGGCCTCCTCTCGGAGGACGAGCGGGGCGCCGCGGAGCGGGACTTCGTCCACCGGCTCGACGCGCTCGCCAAGGTGGCCGGGATGCGGCACCGGGCGAACGCCGAGTTCGACGGGCTCCTGTCCCGGCAGCAGCCCGAGCGGGACACGGCCGTCGTCCACGACTCGCGGGTCGTCCACTGGGCCGAGGAGCAGGCGCGGGCGGCGCGCACCGCGTACGCCGACGCCTACCTGGCCCACCAGGCGTCCCGGACCGCCGTCACCGAGGAGCAGTCCGGGCAGCAGGGCAGTGGCGCCGAGGAGCAGGCGGGTGCGACAACGCAGGTGTCCGTGCCGTCGGCGCCGTCCTGGGCGGCGCAGGACGACTGGCGGCGCGCCGTGTGGCCGGCGCTGCTGAACGAGCTGTTCGATGCCCAGCTGGCCGCGCAGCGGCAAGCGGCGCAGGAGCAGCAGCAGGCGCAAGAGCAGGAGCAGGCGCAAGAGCAGGAGCAGCAGCGGGCGCAGGCGGAGCCCGGGACGCAGGCGGAGACGCAGTCCGGCGCTCGGACCCAGGAGGTGCCCGCCCAGGGCACCCAGGGCGCGACGGAGGAGGACCGACAGCTCTTCGACGAGGTGTTCGAGGCATGGAAGCCCCTGCGCCGGGAGCAGGTGTGGAATCTCGGCATCGATGTCGGCCGGGTGTACGAGGAGGCGTGGCAGGCCCACGAGCGTCGGCTGCGCTCCGGGGGCGAGGGCGCCGACGAGGCGTGGGAGCGGCTGGCCGGGCAGTTCGATCTCGGTCTGGCCCAGCAGGCTGCCGTGGTGCGCGGTGGCCGGCTGTTCGACCGGTCCTTCGACGCCTGGTCGCGGTCGGAGGAGGCGGGACACTTCCCGCCCTCGGTCGCCGAGGCCGTGCGGGAGGAGGTGCGCGGCGCCTTCCTGCGGGACCTGTCGAAGGCGGCCGGCGAAGTCTTCGACAGCCCCGCCGCCGTGCAGGAGGGGCTGCGGGACGCCGTGCAGCGGGTCCGCGAGCGGGCGCACACGCTGGCCGACGGGGTGGGGGAGCGGGCCGACCGTGCCGCGAGCCTCCACGTCGAGCGGCAGCGGCTGGACGGCGCCTTCACGGACGCCCTGGAGTCCTTGCCCACCCGACTCGGCCCGCTGCTGAAGGTGCTGGCACCGGGCGTGCCGGTGGAGGCGGTGCTGTCGCAGGCCGACGTGGCCGCCGTGTACGCGCAGGCCGAGAGCGAGCTGCGGACCGCGTTCGACCTGACCTTCCAGGACGCGCCGCCGCGGAACGCCACCGGCAGTGCCAGGGCCGACTGGGAGCAGCGGTACGCCGACGTGGCCGCCCGTATCCCGGGCCGGCTGCTGCACCACGCCGCCCGCCGTGCCGTCCAGCAGGACGCCGTGCGGCAGGTGGAGAAGGCCGTCCGGTCCTGGGAGGGCGAGGAGGGGCTGGTCGGCGGGGCGTTCCAGCAGCGCTTCGGGGTCGCCTCCGGCGCCGGGCTGGACGCCTCCGTCCGGCTGCCGTTGGAGGTCGAGACGGCGCAGACGGCGGCCGCGGTGTTCGACCGGTTCTTCTCCGAGGGCAGCTTCGTGCCGGGCGGGGTCGACCGGGTGTTCGACCACTGGAACCACTGGCGGGGCGACCTCGGGCAGAACTACTGGACGTCCCAGTGGCGTACGCAGCACTCCCGGGTCACCGATGCGGACAGGCTGCACACGAAGTTCGCCCAGGAGCTGGGCCGCCGGGCCGCGCAGGCGGAGGCCACCCGCCGCTTCGATGAGCAGCTGGCCGCCTGGCAGGAGCAGCACCCCGGCCAGACGCCGGCGCCGGAGGCGGTACAGCGGGTACGCGAGGACCACGCGCGGCAGAGCGACGCCGCGTTCCGTGACACCTTCGACGCGCGTATCGGCGCGCCGAGCGGCCTGAATGCCCAGGTGAGCACGTGGGACCGGCGTGCCGACGTCCTGAGCGCCGCTCTGCCGGCGCACTTCGACTTCGAGGCGTGGGCCGGGCCCGCGCTGCGGGACATGGGCGCGGCGGCCGACGCGTTCGCACGGCGGCACGGGCTGGACGAGGACCGGCTCACCGAGCTGGGTACCGACGCCCGCGAGCTGTCCCGCTGGCTGTGGGCACCGGCGTCGCTGGCGTCCTCCTGGACGGCGGCGGAGGCGGCGACCGGCGACCGGTTCGCCGCCGGGGTGTCAGACCACCGGCAGCGGACCGCCCAGGCGGCGGACGACTCCGACGCGCGGGTGGACAACGACGAGGCCGACGCGAGGCCGGACGGCGATCGGTCCGACGGCCGGGTGGGCGGCGACCGGCGGGACGGCGCCCACGCCGGGCCCGGGGCCGGAACCGTCGAGGCCGACGAGACCGTCGGCGGGACGCTGAGCGACACCGCTGACGACACCGCCAGCGAGACCGGGACCGAGGCCACCGAGGAGACCGTCGGCGAGGCCGGGACCGAGGTGGCCGAGACCACCGCCGGGACCGCCGACAAGGCGGCAAGCGGCCCCCGCGAGCCCTCCGAGGACGACTCCTCAGTCTCCTCCGTCGCCCGGGAGGAACAGGGCGGCCCCACGGCGGTCACCGACTCCGCCCCGCAGGCGCACACGGCGCAATCGGCGCAGGAAACCCAGGGAACCCGGGAAGCGCCGGAGGGGCAGCAGACGCGGACGTCTCAGTCCGCCGTGTCCGGCGACGGGGTGGCCGAGCCGGTCCGACGGGAGAACTCCGTCCGTTCCGCCGCCGCCGAGGACCTCGACGACAACCGGTCCGACCAGGGCACCGAGGGCACCGGCGGCAGCGACGGCAGCACGACGGACTCCGCGAGCACCACGGGCACCACGGACAGCGACACGGCGAGCAGCCGCTCCCGCGAGGGGTTGGCGGCGGACACCGAGTCCGAACTGGGCGTCGGTTACAGCGAGGAGCTGCGCACCCTGCGTGCCACCGTCCAGAACCTGGAGAACCGGCGCACCTGGTGGCGCCTGCGGCACGGCAACCGGCCGCCGCGACAGGAGCACAGGCTCCATGGCTACCCGGCCGTGCCGACCACCGTCCCGGAGACGGTACCCGCCGGGGACCTGCGCCCGATGACGGAGTCGGAGCAGCGCTCCTGGGCGCAGTTCATCGTGCGCCGCCGCCACCAGGCGTGGGACCTCATGGGGCTCCCGGAGCGCTCGGCGGAGGACTGGTTCTACGAGGACGGGCCGGCGTACGACCGGGCGCTGGACTACCTGCGCACCCTGCACCGCGAGGTGTTCCTCGGGCAGCGGCAGGGGCGGATGGGCACGGGCGCGTCCTCGTCGGACCGGTCCGGCACCACAGGCACCGCCACCGGTGCCACCAGCAGCAGCACAGCCTCCACCGGCATCGCCACCAGCACCTCCGCCCCCCGTACCGAGGACCTGGTGGCGGGCACGGTGCCGCTGCCCGCCGAGGCCGCCGCCTTCGACACGGTCCGGGCCATGTACGTGGTCCGGCCCGGCGGCGCGGGCGACCCGTCCTTCGACGAGAGCGATGTGCAGACCTTCGCGGACGGCAGCAGCCTGCGCAAGCACGCCGTCCGGGAGAGCGGCACCCAGGTCATCCTGCACGAGCCGGAGACGGTGGCGGAGAAGATCGTCGACGCCCTCCGGCCGCATCCGAAGGACCGGGGACGGCTGTACGGCGAGCTGCTGGGCGACATGAGGTCCCGGCCGCACAACCTGCTGGGCCAGATCCCCCGGACACCGGGCGAGAGGCAGCACGCGACCGAACCTGGCCGGGCGGGCGACGGGAAGACGGTCACGTTCCGGGGCGCGGACGGCGTCTGGCGGCTGGCCAAGATCCGGATGCGCAACTTCGGCGACTACGCGGTCTACGAGGGCCCCAAGGTCGCCCAGGGCACCCAGGGCACCGGAAGCGCCGAGGACACCGTGGCCATGGCCGGCCCCAAGGTGCACCAGCGGCAGCGCGCCCACGACAAGAGCGTCCGCGCGGTCCAGAAGGACTCCCCGGGCGCCGTCGCCCTCGGCGGTGGCTTCTGGCCGCCGATGGGCGATCCCAGTGGTTTTTTCCGCTTCGATGTCAACTTCTCCCACAACCGGGAGCAGCACAAGAGCACCTTCCAGCAGGCCGCCCAGGAGACCCGCCAGGTGCGGGACCGCGAGGGCGGCAAGGCATACATCAACAAGGCGCTGTACGACGTCGAGCTGTACGACCAGCGCTTCGCTGACGGTGCGCTGGTGCCGTCGCCGGCCGCGGGGGAGCAGACGCCGCACGTCCTGCGGTTCGTGGTCCGCGACGGCTTCGAGTGGGTGGTGCCGGACGGCATGACCAAGAAGGTGCCGGCCAAGCCCCAGGGTCTGCCCCGCACCATCGAGTTCGCCGACGGGAAGCTGCCGGACCAGGCCACGGGCCAGCTCACCGTCGCCCCGGCGATGCTGCAGTGGCTGGTGGGGACCCTGCGCACGTTCAACGGCCTCGTCCTGGAGGACATCGGCGTCGACCAGGTGCTCAAGAGCTTCCAGGAGTCCCGGCTCAGCGAGGAGATGTTCCAGGCCAACCAGAGCCCGGTCACCACGGTTCCGATCCAGACGAACAAGGGCAGGGTTGCCGGCTACGTGGAATGGTGGGTGCGGCCGGCGACGGGGAAGAAAGCGTCTCTCGAACGCCCGGTCTACGACTCCACGCTGCGGAACGAGAAGGAGTACACGCCCGCCGTCTCCTACGAGCGAGCGTTGAACAAGAGCCTCTCGGTCACGATCGGCGGAGGCATAGGGGCCAACGTGCCGCTCTTCCGGGCGATGGCCAGCGGCGGCCTCACGCTCGGCACGAGCAGGAGCGACGCCAACACGATCTCGCACAGCGGCGGCGTGTACACGGGACGGGAGGACCAGGGCACCAAGGGCCTCTACCAGGGGCCGGTCGAGCTGCACCTGAGGGTCCGCGCGCCGCACGAGTTGGCCGGTTACGACCTGCCGCCGCATCTGGAGGAGAAGGGCACCGCCCCCAAGAACCTGGCGGCGTCCTTCCACGGTGACGTCCGGCTCCAGACCACCCGGAGCGAGGCGCGGAAGCTGGGCGGCTGGGACCCCGAGCGGAAGGTCAAGGGCGCGGACGGCGAGCCGCTGCACGTGCCCGAGCTGCCGCCCGAGCTGCGCGGACGCCACCCGATGGCGCTGATGTACTACGGCGTCGAGATGCTGGTGAGCCGCGCCGAGCTGCTCGACGAGCCGCGGACGCAGCCCCGGCACCCTCGCTCTCCCCTGCTGGGCCTGTCGCCCAGGACGCGGGCCAACTCCTCGCGGAGCGGCACGAGTACGCCGGTGAGCGACGGCACGCGGTGGTCCTCCCCGCTGCACCGCCGTACCAGGTCGGCGCAGCACGAGGTGGGCGACCAAGGGCTGGTCGGGTCCTCGGACGCCGCGGGGTCCGAGGCGCAGCTCGGCGTCCCGCGTGGTCGCAGGCCGCGGGCCGGGACGGTGACCGGGGCGTCGGAGCGCCCGCGGGAGCTTCCGCTCCAGCTCCGCGACCGGCGCCGGGGAAGCTCCGCTCCCCCCGTGTCGGAACGGCTCCAGGTGCCGCGCTCGCCGCTCGCCCGCCCGGCGGAGGAGGGCCCCTCTCCCGTGGGCGATGAGCCCGCTCTGACCGTGCCCGCGGAGCTGAAGCGGATCATCTTCGACGTGCTGCACGCCGACCCCGGCCTCCGGGGTTACGTCGCCCCGGACCCGTCCGGGTTCCGGCGCGGCGTGAACCGCGCCAAGCACACGCTCTCGCCGCCGCTCAGGAAGGCGAAGGTGCGGATGGGTGACGCCCGGCGGGCGGGGTGGGCCGCCGTGCGCCACCGGCCGGTGCCGGGCCGGCGGCCGGTCATGCCCCGGTACGACACCATGCACCGGAAGGTGATCAACGCGCTCCGCAACAACCAGTTGGGGGACTTCGGGTTCTCGCCGTCGTCGTTGAACACGCGGATGCGCACGACGTTCGACGAGGAGAACGCCACCTACGTCGTCGAGCTGCGGCGCCCCGGCACGCTGTCCCAGCGCACGCTCGTCCTCAAGATCGGCGGCACCAGCTGGGAGGACTTCAAGTGGAAGGGCACCAACGCGTGAACACCCGCGGGGCCTACCGCGGCGGCTCCGAGACGGGTAATTCCTCCAGCACCGGCCAGAGCTGGGGCGTGACCGGGGGCGCCGACGGCGGGCCGAGGTTCGACGGGGGCCGGTTCATGCCCGGCGGCGGGGTGAGCTATTCCTCGTCCTCGTCGCGCCGGGGCGAGGCGGGGCTCGGCGCCACGTTCGACGGCGGGACGGTCTCGGACTCGGGCGTGCACGTCTTCGGCACGAGGTTCGTCCTGGAGGTGAGGGCGGAGGAACACCGCCTGCCGCGTACTCCGGTGCGCTGGGTCACCGGGGACGCGCTGCGCAAGGGGCCCACGGACGTGCCGCTCGCCGACGGGCAGTGGCAGGACGTCGAGCCGCGGAGCGCGGCCCCCGACGCACAGCCCGAGGTCGTGCCCGTCCAGCTCGGCACCCGGCGGGACGGGGCGCTGCGGATGCGGGTCGGAGCGGTGGTCCGCGTCCCGGACGCGGTGATGCCGCACAGCCTGCGCAGCGTCCGCAAGCAGTCGCTGCCCGACGCGGCACCCGTCGGCCAGGGCCAGGAGCGGGCCCAGCACAGCGCGCCGCCGGCGCCCCCCTCCCGGGTGCTTCCCGAGGTGCAGGCGCGGGCGCTGCGGGACGCGCTCGCCCAGCGCCCGTCCCGGCCGGAGGAGCACTTCCACCACGTCCCGCTGCGGGTCGGGCACATGAAGCCGCTGGCGGACCTCATCGCGAGCCTGCTGGCGGCCATCTCGCCGAAGGAGACCCAGTGGACGTTCTCGGCGACCGGTACCACGGAGCGGCAGACCATCGACCTGTCACTCCATGCGGGGCAGTTGGAGTCGCACCTGGCCACCATGACCGCCGGACAGTGGTCCGCGATGCGGATCAAGGTCACGGGACGGTTCTTCGGCGGCGAGGCCGAGGTGGACATCGCCGCTCTCCAGCAGGGGCACCACGTCCGGCACATCGTGGACCGCGGTCTGCACGGTGAGGCCGGCTACGGGGGCAGCATCTCCGTGGGCAGCGGCGTCAGCGGCAAGCGCGGCTGGGAGGCCTCTCTCCGGCTGTCCGGCTGGGGCGGCGTCAACGGGAGCACGCCGGACGCGCTGCCGGCAACGATCATCACGGGCCCCGCCTGGACGCCGTGGCAGCGGGTGCAGAGCCGGGGGGCGTCGGAGGGGCTCTCCTTCACCTTCCAGGTCGGCCAGACCCGGGGCGGACGGCAGGCGCTCACCCAGCACGACAGCACCACCTATGTCGTCACCGTCAGGGTCAAGTCCAACAAGCCGTTCGCCAAGGAGCACGAGGCGGTCGGCGGCGTCCTCGTCCAGTCGAAGACGACGGCCCTGCGAGACCTCACGTCGGCCACGGCCCTGGGACTGGCCAGCAACGGCCTGGACAGGCCGAAACCGCTGCCGGCCGTCCGGCCACTGCTGCCGACGCCGATCCTGGCGACGGTCGAGGGGGCACTCGACGCCCGCGAGGTGCTGGCCGCCTTCCAGCGGGCCCTCACGTCCAGGAAGCTGGCCAAGGTGCTGCCTGCCAGCGGCATCCGCGACCTGGGCGGGCTGCGGGACCAGTTCGCCTTTCTGCTGCGCGACCCGCACGTCATCAGGAGCCTGCACGACCAGCTCAGCGCACCGGAGGGGCTGGCGTCCCGGCACTACCACAACCAGTTCATCGACCGGCACCTCAACCTCGGGTCGCTCAGCGGCACCGTGCGGGTGCGCCTCCACCGGGCTGAGCCGCGGTACCGGGGCGCCCACCACAACGTCGACGTGGAACAGGAACTGGTCCTCTCCGAGAAGGAGTCGGGGACCCGGGGCATCACCCGGACGAAGAAGCTGACGATGCCCCTCATCGGGGTCGTCGGCACCGAGAAGAACGACGCCTCGGGCGACGCCCAGGGTCACAACATCCTGGTCTCCCCCGGTGTGGCGGCGGCCACGCCCAACGCGCAGAGCATCACCTCGACCCACGAGGTGACCCGCAATCCGGCCCTGGGCATGCCGGGCGACTGGGAGTTCGACGTACCGATCGAGCTGGAGCTGATCTACACCCGGGACGACGGCACCCAGATCAGGGTGAGGGAGTCCGCCGGCCAGCTCAGCGAGCTGTACCCGGACCTGCTGGTGCTGCCCGTCATAGATCCGGACGCCGCCGCCGACACCGTCGGCTCGGGGGTCGCCACCGGCCCTGGAGCCGACGTCACGGAGACCGCCCGGCCGGACAGCACCGGGGTGACGGTGCGGAGGCGGGCGGAGGAGGAGCCCGTCGTCGTCCCGGTCCGCCCCGGCGAGCGGAGGGCCGCGCCCCAGGACGACCCGCTGGTGCGGCTGCTCCAGGACAAGCAGGTCACCCTGCTCAACGGCCCGGGCGGTCTCCAGCGGGAGAAGCACACCGAGGCCGTGCTGGACCGCGCGTTCAACTGGTACCGCGAGCAGCCGCCGGCCCAGGGCGGCGACGCGGTCACGACGCGTCCCGCTGACGCCACCGCCGACGACGCGTCCTCGGCATCCTCGGCGTCCTTCGTCCCGGCGACCTTCCGCAACGCGGAGGCAATCCCGCTCGGTGACCTCGTCCGCGACCCCGCGACGGGGGCCCTCACCACCCTCGTGGCAGATCCCGGCCCCGCACACGCCATCACCGTGACCACGGGATTGTCCGTGGAAGAGATCCGGGAGGCGGAGGAGTCCGGGAGGGACGCGTCCGCGCCGGGCCTCTCCCGGAACCCGGCCGGCCTCATCTTCGCCGGCACCTCCGACGCCTACATCGTCACCACCGTCACGGCGGAGCCCGCGCCCGAGGCCCGGACCGGGACCGGGGCGTCGGGGACACGTGTGTCCGGCGGCGGAACCGGCCTGCGGATCACCCCGAAGTGGTGGCGCGACGTGCGCGACCGGGCGGCCCGGAACCCGCTGCTGCACGGCCGGGACCACACGTCCCTGACGCGCCCTGGCACCCAGGCCCAGACCGAGCTGAGCCGGCTGCTCGGCTCCCGCGCGCTGCGGCTGGAGGGGCGGGCCGCCCTGAGCCAGGATGGCTACCAGCTGCCGAGGATCCACGACGGCGGTGCCGTGGGAGCCGCGTACGCGGACGTGGTGGTGCACTGGCAGTTCCCCGAGGGAGCCGGCCTGAAGGTGATCGGCGCCACGCGCACCTTCGCGCAGTACACCGACGGTCACGTGGCGGACAGCCACCAGTTCGAACAGGGCGCCTCCGGTATGGAGGCGGCGCTGTCGCTCAGTGGGCACCCCGCCTTCAACGCGGGCACCACGACCGGCAACAGCTTCCCCAGCGACAACGTGCCGGTGCTCGGCGTCGGTGACAGCGGGGCCAACCAGCACGTGGGCAAGTCCGTCTACCAGGTGCGGGGAGTCCAGGCCAACGAGCCGCAGCTGCTGGTCGAACTGCCCTCCCCGGTGCAGGAGGTGAGGGGGGCGGTCGGCAAGAACTCGGTGAAGCAGTTCACGAGCTTGTTGCACCGGGGCGTCCGTGGGCGGATGCACACCGGGCACGAGGGGGCCGAGGCCTTCGCGTCGTCGTTCGTCGACGACGAACCGCTGTACGCGATGGTGCCGGAGCGGCTGGCGCGGGAGTACGGGCTGATCGACGACAGCACCTACCCCAAGGTGGTCGCCACCGCCTGGGAGCACGTCGACACGCTCCACGACAAGATCCGCGAGAACTCGGTGCAGAGGGAAGCGGCCGACATCCGCGTGGAGCGGATCTACGAGGAGCTGTACGACCTGCTGGGCGGGCCGCAGCGGGCCGAGGTGTCCGCTCAGTCGCTGCACGAGCGGTACGAGGGCGTCACCCGGCGGCTGGGCGAACAGCTGGTGGAGCGGGCCGGGCTGCGGGACGCCTACGAGCGGCTGGGAGCCGATCACGCCAAGGCGAAGTGGTCGGCGCACAAGCTGACGGAGTGGTACCAGCAGGACCCGGCGACCCGCACCGGCCGGCCGCCGGCCGAGTGGAAGCCGAACGAGCGGGACGAGGAGCTGAAGGCCGCCCAGCATCCCCTCGCCCCGGTGGAGGGCGACGTGGCGGCGCCGTCGCCCCACGAGGCGCCGCCGGAGGTGCCCGTCCACCGGAGCCGGGAGATCCGGGATCTGATCGCGATGGCCGACTCGCCCGGCGACTGGTGGGCCGGCCAGCAGGTGCCGCCGCAGCACCTGGAGGTGCGGGAGCGGCTGAAGGCGGACGCGCTGCGAGGGCTGATCCGGAACAAGCGGGCCGAGCTGAACGCGGCGCGGAACGCGGGGGACGCGGACCTGGTCACGGTACGCGGTGGCGAGTTGGCTTACCTTCAGCGCGCGTTGGGCGACGCGGTACGTACCGCCGAGAACATGCGTCAGGCCCTCGACGAGGAGCTGGCCCGGCTGGACCGGGAGGTGCGCAGCACCGGCGGCGAGGACGACGTCCGCGGGCAGGCCGAGGCAGAGACCCGCCGGGCGCTGGCGCAGGAGGTCCGCGCCCACCTGTCCACAGGTGGTCTGCTGGACACGAGCCCCGGCGAGGTGGCCGACCTCCGGATGCTGAGGGACACGGCCTGGCGGGGCGTCTCGACGGCGGCCGGTGGCGCGCACGGTGTCGCCACCGAGGAGGAGCACCGGGACGAGGTGAAGCGGCTGGAGAACCAGCTGCACCGGGCGAAGGTGAAGCAGGCGGTACTGGACTTCGCCACCGACCCGCAGCGGTTCCCGCAGCCGTCGGCGCTGCCCGCGACGAGGGCGACCCGGGACCTGTCGGACGCCGAGCGGGAAGCGCTCCGGTGGAAGGAGGCCCTGGACGCGCTGGTGCGCTTCGAGCCGGTACGGGAGCCCGGCGAGGACGCGGTGACCCGCTACACCGGCCCGGACGGAACGGTCTACGACGTCTTCGACCCGCACAGCGTGCGCACCCCGGAGGCCACCAAGGGCGAGGGCCTGCCGCTGTCCCTGGACGCGGGGCTGGCCGCGCTGGACCACGCCGGACTGGCGCAGAACCCGTACGAGGGCGTCACCTCCGCGCAGCGGGCCGCGCAGGTCCGCGCCGACCTGGCCCACTGGGTGCGGACGAACCCCGAGCTGGTCGCGGACTGGGCCGAGCGCGAGCCGGACGACGTCTTCACACCGGACGATCTCGCCGCCGCCGGACTCGGCGTGCTCGACACCTCGGGCAAGGACGCGCACCAGAAGGAGTTCGACGAAGAGGGCGTGGTGCACTTCAACGTGCCGACGACGCCCGAGCAGCGCGCGGAGCTGCTGGCACGCCAGCTGGAACGGCCGGGCGGCACCGAGGTGAAGACCGGGGCCCTGGACGTGCCGACGGCCGGCTACGACAACTCCGCCATGGACCTCGCACCGCAGCTGTTCGCCCACCGGCACAACGTGTCGGTGCACGTGGTCGTGCCCGACCAGGGCGTGTTCGTCTTCCACCCCGGCGTCACCGGCGCGGTGACCGAGGACGAGGTGCCGGGCGACCTGCCGTCGGTGCACGTGCTGCTGGACGGCGACACCTACAAGGCGCTGCTGCCGCGCCGCCTGGTGCAGGAACTCGGCCTGCCGCGCCGCCCCGTCCTGCCGCCCCGCCTCACGGTGACCGACCCGGACGGCGACGCGCAGACCACCGTGTTCGCCTCCCTGGTGGACTCGGTCTTCGGCACCGATGCGGTCGCGGAGTCGGCCGCGGGTTCGGTCGCGGAGTCGGCCGTGGAGGGTGGCGCGGAGTCCGCCGCGGAGCCGGTCGCGGAGAGTGCTGCGGGGGCGACTGCGGAGTACGTCACGGAGGGTGCCGGTCAGACGGCTCATGCCGCCCCCACCCGCTCAGTGCCGACCACCGCGTCCGAGACCGCACATGCCGGCCCGTCCGTCGGGACGAGCCGCACCGAGAGCGTGCCTGCCGGCGCCGACAGGGGCACCCAGGGCACCGCGTCCGCCGCCCGGGACTCCCTGCCCCCGGCCGAGGGGACACGTGTGTCCACCTCCGGGCAGGCAGCGGGCTCCGACGCGGTGGCCGGGGCACAGGCGCAGGAAGCCGGGCAGCCCGGGGCGGCGCAGGCACAGGAGACCGGGCAGTCCGGCCGGCCGGCCCTGACCGCGTCGCAGGCCGCGATGCTCAGCAGCCGGACGGAGGTCGTACTGCCCGGGTCTGACGCCGCCGGTGACCTGGTGAACGCGGTGTACGCGGTGAGCAAGGTGGCCGCGGAGAGGTCGGCCCAGTTGGCCGGACACCCGTGGCCCGCCGGTGTGGACGAACTGCCCGGCCTGGTGGCGGGCGCGCTGGAGGCGGACCTGCGCCACCCGCCCATGGGCCGCCGGTTCTGGCCGTGGATCGACCGCCTGTCCGCGCCCGGCGAGGACAACAGGCCGCTCATCGGCGAGCACACCGACGAGCACCGCTCCGCCTTCGCCGCGTCACTGCGGTCCGGCGACGGCGCCGTCGCCGGCCAGGAGGCGTCCGGTGCGCCGCAGCGGGCCTCCGACTGGGGCCTGCTCGCAGCGGTCGCACCCGTGCTCGGGCTCCGGACGACGGTGGTGCTGCCCAACGGTGGCGTCTGGACGGCGGGCCCGGAGTCCGGCAGCACGAACACCAAGAACACCGAAAACACCGAGATCATCGAGATCACGCTGCTGCGCCTGGAGTCCGGCGACGCCGGTGACGCGGCGTGGGCGGCGGCGGTCCCCATGCGGGAGGTGATCGCGACAGCGTCCGCCCCTGTGCCACGCGAGGCCGAACTGACCGCGGAGCCCGTCGGAACCCCCGGACAGGCGACGGTGAGCGCCCCGGCCTTCCACGCCCCCACGGACACGACGCAGGCGCCCACCACGGTGGAAGCGCCGCAGGCGCAGCCGGAGACGTTCTTCGGGGCCGAGCCGCGCGCTGTCTTCGTGGAGCCGGTCACCGAGGAGGAGCTGTCGAGGGCCCGGGCCGCGCGGGACGGCGACGGCAGCGGCCCGGCGAGCGACCTCGGCAGCGCATCGGCGCCGGGCAAGCGGCCCGTCGA